>Ga0129310_1001164_pt1 | contig 24557 bp, 20 predicted proteins | sample Go1ome_2_FD_94433 | JGI IMG/M metagenome (GOLD analysis project Ga0129310, IMG submission 94433) | Western lowland gorrila individual fecal microbial communities from Wisconsin, USA - Go1022A metagenome | ecosystem: Host-associated > Mammals > Digestive system > Large intestine > Fecal | place... | reverse complement strand
CACCGTGGTGAACCCCACCACCAATGGCGTGGAGCGCATCAAGGTGTCACTCCCCTACACCACCAACTGGGAAGAATAACCCGCAACCGTTTATAAACTATTAAATAATAACTCAAAAAACAAAAAGATTATGAAACAGCGTATTTTCAACCTGCTGCTCCTTGCAGCCATGATTCTGTGTGGTTCAACCATGGTTTCGGCACAGTCGAAAGCCCTGGCAAAGGACATCAAGAAAACCACCAAGGAATGGAAGAAGGCTGGCTGGACCATGCTTGCATCAGCCTCAACCATGGATTATGCTCTGACCAAGTATCGTACCTATATTGAAGGAGACGAGGAAAACCGTATCAGCCTCATCGGCATTGCAATAGGTTCTAATCCCAAGATTGGTCGCGACAATGCTACAATGAGTGCCGTTTCCAACTATGCTATGCGTGCGAAGGCTCAGGTAGTAGGTAAAGCCAAGAGCATTGCCTCTTCAGACAATAGCAGCATGACCACCGAGGAAATTGATAAATTCGGTCAGGCTTACGAAATGGCTGTCAACACCAAGATTGCCGGTTTGGTAAAAGAACACTTCGCCATGGTTCGCAATGCAGACGGTAAGAAAGAATTCCAGGTATTCCTTTCTATCGACGAGACACAGGCCAAGAAAGCCCGTGAAGCCGCAGCACGCGAAGCCAAGCAAAAAGCCGCTCTCAAGGATCTGAGCAAGGAAGTAGAAGACTTCATCGGTGAACCTGTAGCTCAGGATTAACCGACCACATATCGACAATCCGAAAGCCGACCGCAAGGCAGTCATATGCTTCGGATTGTCGATTTTTTCATTATTCACAGACTGTTCACCATTAACACCTTCAACAATGAAAAGACTCGTTTTTCTCGCCGTAACAGCGTTGGCAAGTATTCCCTTGTCTGCTCAAGTCGTTACTGACGATTTTGACAAATTCATCCAAGAAGAGAATGCCTCGTTCGACAAATTCATCGACGATGCCAACAAGGAGTTTATCGAGTTTCTGCGCCACCCATGGAAAAAGGCAGAAGCCAAGAAACCCGTGGAGCGTCATACCAAACCCGAACCTCCGAAACCTGTCATCTACGACGAGCAAAAACATCCTGAAGATACTCCACCAGTGGAACTGACCATCAAGGATATTCTCAATCAGACCACTATCGAAGGACAGCAACGTCCTACGGTAGAGGTGAAGAATGTGGATCAGTTGACCTTCGACAAGCCGACACCCAAACCGCAACCACAACCCAAGCCAACTCCAAAACCTACTGTGATCGTGGCTAAGCAAAATACACCCACCATCATTGGAGGTAATACACCAAAAGCAGAACCTGCAAAACCACAGGCTACACCAGTTAAGCCGCAACCCGTGGCACCTAAAGCAGAACCGACAACACCTGCAAAGCCACAGGCAACACCAGATAAGCCACAACCCGTGGCACCTAAAGCAGAACCTGCGAAACCACAGACAACACCGGTTAAGCCGCAACCCGTAGCACCTAAAGCAGAACCGACAACACCTGCGAAACCACAGGCGACACCGGTTAAGTCGCAACCCAAGCCAAAAGCCAAACCCGCTGTGCAGAGTTCGTTGCAAAAGGAATTCTACCCCAGTGTAGCCATCAACTATTGCAACACCAAACTCTATATTGACGCATCGATGAAAGGCGTTATCAATATCACCAGCAGTCAGGAATGTGCCGTTGCCGACGGTTACGAAGCATTATGCCGTTCCAACTACAAGCCCCTTATTGCCAACTGCCAGCAGGCACAGAAAGACTTCCGCCTCAACGACTGGGGAGTATTCCTCTTTGTGAAAACCGCAGCCGAAGCCTTATGCAACGATGAAAACAGCTGTATTGTCATGCAACAGTTCTTGCTCAACGAACTGGGTTACCGTGCGAAGATGGCACGTCGTGGCGATCGCAACCAGTTGTTATTGTTTGTTGCCACCGACTGCATGGTCTATGGTCACCCCTATTTCACCAAAGAGGGATTGAACTATTATAACATCAACGGCACGGAGGCCTGCACATTCTATATGTGTAATCAGGATTCGAAGAAAGCCAAGACTCCCGTTGCCATGCGCCTCAACAATGTTCCAGCCCTCAACAGCGGCGTAGTCAGTAGGCAGCGCACCAACAAAGCCGGCAATGTCAGTGTCAGCGTTAATGTTTCCAAATCGTTGATGGACTTCTATGCCTCCATGCCCCAATGCGACTATGGCGTCTATGCCAAGGCACCCGTAGCAGGCAGTTTAGCTCAAGAGGTGCTCGGCACATTACGTCCCCTTGTACAGGGAAAGAGTGAAGTTGATGCTGCCAATCTGCTATTGAACTTTGTGCAGACCGGTTTCAAATATGCTACGGATGAAGAACAGTTTGGTTTTGAGAAGCCCTTCTTCGTTGAAGAACTGTTCTATTATCCTGCTTGCGACTGCGAAGACCGTTCAGTGCTCTTCGGTTGGCTGGTTCGTGAACTGCTTGGCCTTGATGTCGTTTACCTCGACTATCCCAACCATATCGCCACCGCCGTACAGTTTAAAGGCGATGTGAAAGGCGATTTTCTGACCGTCGATGGCAAGCGTTACACCGTATGCGACCCCACCTATATTGGAGCTTCCATCGGTATGACCATGCCCAATCTGCGTTCAGCAGGCGTTTCCATCCTTCGCTATTAGCCCTCCTGTCCGAGTTGGGGATTAGCCATCACCTATAACAATAATGACCGACATGGTACGATGTCGGTCATTATTGTTTTCAAGGGTTATTATGCTTTGCAAGATTCTTATACTAAAAATCTCCGCATCAGTTTACAGGATTCAGCGGTGTCATGTGGTAGCCCATGGCAGAGAGTTGCATGGCCATTCCCATGAGATAGAGTTGGTGGAGACATTGTGTATAGGCCTGAAAAGCCTCTTTGGTGCCAGGCTGTATATGTTCGTGACGCAACATATTATCGGTGCGCGAGGCACACTCCGCCACGATGTCCTGTGTTTTTCTGCGTCCATTCTCATCGAGTCTGAGCACATCCTCCATGATATGATCATCCATCGCATCGTAGCCACGCGCATCACGCAATAGTTCGTAAAGCTGTGGATCAGCATTATAGCGCATCCAGTCTTTGTCCCACATGTATGCGATAGCCATGCCGATAAACATCATCCACCCCAGCGAAACGGTAGGATAGGCAGCAAACTCCCTGATGCCATCAGGGAGATAAGCCTCTATCAGTTGTTTCCATCGTCCTTCTACATCAGGACATTCAGGCAGACGCTCATCCACCACTTTCATTCCCAGCAGATAACGGTGTAGGTCATCGTGCAACCGCTGTTCAAAAGTTTTTTCCATATCTTGTCTATTAGTATTCATACGTTGGCGGACAATGGTTGCATCGCCTGGCGACAGTACCTTGTCCATACTTAATCATCATCATTCAATCTACAAAGATACAACATTTCGTTGGTTTTCCTATCGTTTTTCAGATAAAAAAACTCCCATGTCATCCGACATGGGAGTAGAAAAAGAATGCATTCCGCAAATCTTCACAGACACAACATGGAAGCATCATATTGTTTGAGAGTGTTTATTCATAATCAGTCATCAGGGTAATTGAGCGTGTTTATGCTATTATTTGCGTCCCATCAAATCGTCGTTGCTCACTTGTTTGGCAGTCTTCTTGACCGATGCTTTCAGACTTCCGAAGCGATAAGACACTCCAAACTGCAGATTCCAGTTAGGACCATCAACACGCTGACTGCCGATGTAGTCACCTTTCACGTAATGGGTTTTGATATCATTGCGATAACTGCAACGCACAAAGGTGGTGAGTCGATCTTCTTTAAGGAAGGAGCGTTGGAGCGACACGGAGAAGTTCTGCCATGCACAGTCATAACTATAAAGCGTTGTCGGAGTGCCATAATCGAAATATGCAGACAGGGTCAACGTCAGTTTGGCAGGCAGTTTCTGTGTCAGTTGATTATAGGAATCGAAGTTCCATCTATGCATGGCAAGTCCAAGCGAAGTATTGGCTTTGTCCACCCAAGTGACGGTGCTATTGCTCACGAGTTTTGTGGTTGGAGTAATCTGCCACTGGATATAAGGCACGACCTGGAAGTAGTTAACCTTACCACTATTGTCGTAACTCGACATGAAGCGATTGTCTTCCACCCATTTCACTCCGGCAATAGCATCATCGCAGAGACTGAATGAGGCATTGAGACCGATGGTCAGTTTAGTGGTCATGAGGTTGTATCCCAACGTGAAATTATTAGCTTTCGACGTGCCCAAATGTGGATTTCCGTAGCTGACGGAAATTGGTGTTTCGTTATGATACGGGTTCAGATAACTGATGCCCGGTCTTGACAATCGCATGGTGTAAGCGAGTTTCAGCGAGTTTTGATCATTGATGCGCCATGTCGTGCGAATAGACGGAACGATATCGTTGAAACGTCTGCTAAAATCATCTTGTGAACCGTCTGGCCATGATCCCTTCATGCGTGACGTCTCGTAGCGCAGTCCGGTAGCAAGGGTAAATCCATCGAGACGATATTTATATTCAGCATAGGCAGCCCCCACATCGGTCTGATGGTCAAACTTAGTAGCTGGCGAGCGTAGGAGTTCGCTGTTGAGGTATTCCCTCCTGAGGTTATCACTATTATTGAATCGCATCACATACTTACCACCCACATCTAATGAATGATGCTTGCCAAACGGACGTTCATAGTCAATCTGCAGGGTATGTTCGCTGAAGGTAGTATGATTGTCAAAAGACTGGCTGTCATATTCCCCATAGTTCAAACACTGTGACAGGTCTAAGCTTCCGTCGCTATGAGAACGGGTGGTAGAAAACAGATAGTCGATGGCAAGGAGTTCGCCCTTTCTGCTGAAATTATGCTGATAGGACAGTTGCAAGTCGATATCGAAATAGCGCGCCAGCACATCTCTACTGTCCATCTGCATGCTATAGATTGGATTTCCAGCAGCATCGGTCAGTCGGGTGTTTTTTATTGCATCATCTTTCACCCGATAGGCAAATCCACTTGCCGCCAGAGTCAAGAGGTTGCAGGAGTCGAGTTCCAGACTGGCATCCATGCCATACCACATGTTTCTTCCCGGATTGTATGTTCTCCGTTCATCGTGATACCGGTTGTTGGTGTCGGTATAGACATAGTCGGTTGTTTCTGTCTGATGCCATTTCTGAAATGCCATACCGAAATACGGTGCGATGGTGAGTTTGCCTGTCTGTGCTGTAAGAAAGAGATTGCCATTGTATGGATTGCCACTATCTCCAAATGCCCCGTTCGAACTGACAGTACCCGTCAGTCCTTTCATCTGGCTCTGTCGGTCCATCACGATATTGAGGATGCCCACCAGTCCTTCCGCATCATATTTAGCTCCAGGTTCGGTGATGACCTCGATGCGTTTCACCATACTTGCCGGCAGTCCTTTGAAAAGTTCCTTGGCATTGTTGGTAAAAGACTGGTCAGGTCTGCCATTCTTGAATATTTTGAAATCACTCGAACCCTTGACTTTGATCGTACCATCAGCATCGACGGTAACAAACGGCACTTTCTTGAGCATCTCTATCAGCGGATTGGTCTTTGCCTCAGGGTCGGAAGCCACATCATAGCTGACGCGGTCGTCTTTTGTCTTCACCATTTGTCGCTGTGCCTTAACGGTCAGTTCGCCCAAACCCACATTTTTATAGACATCAGTAGTGTCGGTGGCTACTGCAGCAGAGTCGCTCTGCGCCTTCACTACAGGGCATAGGAATAACAGTATGGCTGCCCATACATATCTTTTCATCATTGTTTTGTGTTTATGTTGTGTATGTTTATTTCTTTCCGAGATAATCTATGGCTTGTTTGAGCATTCCCTCAAGATAGATATCTCCGCGAACAGTTTTGTTCATGATATTAGTCATATCCAAAATAGTATTCTTACATGTTGTCCGTTCGCCATAGGTCAAGAGATTGCTGTGATCTTTACACAGTGCCACTATCTTAGTAGCGAGCCCCACCTGCAGCATTTTCTGGCTAGGGTCTTTGATGGCATCGAGGAAAGCCACTCTGAGTAATCCGAACTGAGTCATAAACTCCACATCATTGGTGACCTTCGACGGTTTAGCAGTCACATCATCTACCGACAGATCGTCAGCTGTTTTGCTGTCGTCTGACACACTAACCTGTTGCAGGGTTTTGTTGCCCTGTTCGTCATAGCGCTCGATGATGAGCGTATTGCCAGAAAGAGTGCTACGTATGCGATTTCCCTTGGCGAGACTCGACAAGCTATTCATCGTTACGCTTTTAGCAGCTTCTGGAGTCAGACCATAGATATGATAGTAGTAGCAGTGGAAATCCTTTCCTTCCTTAAACCACACGAAGGCATAGGCATGGCGGCGAGTAGAGTCAGACGGTTCCTTGAAAAAGGTAGAATAGTAATAGTGTGACTTATTGCTTCCCAAAGTCACCCCATACTCATTGTTTGGCCCATACACCACTTTCTTGGTGTTGAGTGTGTTCATCTTTGCTTCAGGTTTTCTTATAAAAAAGGAATAAGCACGGTCCTGATCCTTTAACATGGCTTGCTCCATTTGTTTAATGAGGTTTTTATTGCTCTCCGGTATCTTAAACTCCGTAAACTTACAGTAAGTGGTTGGCGAGTCGGTTCGATCCTGATAATCGGAACGCGACAACAGTTCAACCGTCGAGTTTCCAATAACCTTTTGATAGGCATTTTGGATTGTTTCCTGTGCCGAGGCACTTACAGTTGCCCACATGGCAACCATGGTAAGTATTATTTGTTTCATTGTTGTATAGTTATTTGCTTATTGTTCTACATATTCTTCCTCTTCGGCATCAAGGGCATCCATAGCCTGGAGGTATTGCATCTTACTATCGTTGAGTTCAACCATCTGTTGCAGTTGCATGGCTTGGAGCAAGAGTTCTGCCTGTGCCACGGCTTCATCGAGGTCAGCCTGACTGATGGCCTTGTCCACCGTCTTGGTATTTCCAGACTCAGCCAGATATTCTTTAGGAGGCGGTGGAACGCTGTGTAGTCGACGTATCTTCCGCTTAGTGGTTTTGGCGGGCGGTGTGATACTGTCTAATGGTATCTGACGTCGATCCACTGCCACGGTATCGGTTTCAACGGGAGTGATGGCCGGTTGACTTTGCGCTATCGGCTGCGGTTGGTCGGTGGTATGGTTCCAGAGTGTCAGTGCGCCAACCAGCAACACTGCCACCGAGGCAGCAGCCGTCATCCAGCGCAGTGGCAAGATGCGATGTTTCTTCTCAGGAGCGTCTGTTTCTACAGGACGAATGGTTGCCGTATGATCTTCCATTCCGTTTTCAAACATGCGGAACATCTCGCAATAGGCCTGCCAATCGTCGTTCGAGATTCCTTCGGGACGGTCGGCATCTGTTGCTTGACGGAAGAAGTCAGCCAGTTGTGTTTCCTGTTCAACTGTCGTTTGTCCATCCATGAAGCTTTCAAGCAGATTGATGAGTTGTTGGTTTGTCATTGTCGGTTCCTTTCTTTGATATCGTTAAACAGTTTTCGGCGTGCTGCCGATAGCATGGTTGCCACAGATGCTTCGCCTATTCCCAGTAGTGCTGCAATCTCAGCGTTGGTGCGTCGTTCAGTCTGTCTGAGTCTCAACACCTGCATTTCTCTGGGTGGCAGTTGTTCGATGCGTTGTCGCAGCCATTGTTCGCTTTCCTCCCATTCCATCTTCCGGTCAGGTGTATCGGTGGTGGGAATATCGAGAGGAATGACTCTTGTCCCACTGTCTATACTGACCGATGGTCGCCGTCGTCGTTGGTGGTCAATGGCAGTATGTCGAGCCACGACAACAGCCAGTCTGACGGCATGTGTTTCGTCGTGTAGCGTATCATGCACAGCCCATAGCCTAAGCATTGTTTCGCTCGCCACATCGTCGACATCATCGCTATCGTTCAGCATGCGCGATGCCGTTTGCCAGGCCTTCATGCGCAATTGTTTTGCCGTATGTTCAAACTGCTGTTGGTTCACCTTCAGTATCCTTCCTTGTCTTATGCCGTATAGTTTTAAGGATTTGCCACGATGCCGTTCACCGTATCATTGCCTTGACTTCTTCTTATTCTGTCAATCACATACGACTGTTTTCCGTCATATCTTGTGGCATTGCTGAGATTGGTATATTTCAGTTTCTTATCACTAACACTTCCTGATCCCATGACCGATTTACTATAGTTAGCAGTTCTTCCCGATACACTAACGTCTCCTGATCCTGCCACTACGCAATTCAGTTTATCACTGCAATCCACTTGTGCCTTGACCATACCACTTCCACTCACAACGAGAGAAGCATTAACAGCTTGCAGCTCATCAACACTTATACTACCTGACCCTGCTATATTGCATGTGGCAGTTCCTACGCTGGCATTTTTCACATGTATAGATCCAGACCCTGTCACATTCATGGTCAGCATGGATGTTTGGACTTTATACTTATCGACTTCAACCTCAGCACTGCCTGTCACATTGATCACATTGATTGCAGGCGAAGTGACATAGATGGTAACCGAACCGTTGTTTGATCCGTTGCCCATATAATAAATGCCGCCAATCTTGGTGGTCTTGTAACCGATATTGAGGTGCTTATCTGTTTGTTTGATTTCGAGGCGATCGATTTCTTCTTTGTCACCCTCCAGACGCACACTATGTCCGCTACCTTGGATATAAACCACTTTGGCACTACCAAGGATATTCAGAACAGTAAAAGGTCGGAGTGGTTTGGTTTCCACTATCTTCGTTCCTGCTGCGACAGTCAATACTGTCAGCAGTAGCGCCAGTGTTGTTGTGATACATCTTTTGTTCATAGTCATTGTCTTTATTCTGTTTTTGCTGATAACGATTTGGGGCTTTTCCCTGCGTCTTTATACAAATAACGAGAAAAAACAGCAGACTCAATGACAGATGATACGATTTAACACTATTTTAACATCATAGAAGCTTTAGAATTTAACTTCGCGTTAACGCAAAGAGCCAATCGGAATTTAAGATACATGCGCACAAGAACGAAAAAGGTATCTTTTTCTTTTGTGGTTTAGTCATTTATTCGTATCTTTGTCTGGTTGTTCAGAATTCGTGGATTTCATCCTTCTTATTTTAATTGCAACACGAAAGTAAGAGGAATTTCTGATCATACAAAACGAAGCCACTCTGTTTACATTCAAAAAAATAAGAGTTTGGCTGGTTAAGGATTTATGAAAAGTATTAAACTATAGTATTACAAAATTGAGAGAAATGAAAAAACTATTAACTGTATTACTTGTTGCGTTGGTTACGCTGTTGCCCAATAGCATAATGGCAGTAGAAAAAAAGAAGGTCACATCAATCGATATCACCATCCCATTGCCCAAAGGAGGCATGACCATACAAGATGGCGAGCAGATAAAAATCACAGCAGCAAAGACGGTGTATGGCGACTTGGTAAAGCAAGGTATTGTCTCGCTCACTGACCTGATGTGGGAAGGCGAGTTTGACACCAAGAATTCCGACTATCCTAAGTTTAAGGCAGGCTATTCGTATAGAGCATCGATGAAGTTGATGCTCGACACCAACGGTCCCTATATTTTGAAGTATGAGATGCGCGATGGTGACTACTATGTTGACGAAACCATGCTGAAGGTTACTGTCAACGGAGCACCAGCCAGAGTACTCATCAGCGGTCCTTATTTTCCACGCTTTAGCATTGTGCTCACCGTACCAGGTGGCACTGGTGGCAATCTGAAGAAGGACAACCTGCTCTTCGACTATAATGCCAACAAAAAGAAGTATCGTACCAGCCACAATATCTATTCAAAAGAAACGGCTGATGCCTGTTGCGCATCCTTTCATCCGCACGATGTGGTAACAATATCAGAGACCAACGACCCTCTGCCACAGTTTGAAGGTCCCAACCGTGTTTTCCTCACAAAGGTTATTGTTGATACCGGAAACGAGCAGGTTTGTAAAAGCTTTGCCAACGCGTTGACTAACTATATGGGAGGCTATTACAATCTGAAGGAGGTGTGGCTCAGCAATAAAGTCAATGCTGTAGAGTTTATGAAAGAACTCTTCGTGAGCATGAGGAGTAAACTATGGCCCAACTATTTTGATTTCTATGGTCATAGCACCATGTTTCTTGCTGGCGATGCCACGCTGTGTGTACCCGCTCAGCAGGCAGCAGCAGTAAAAGCGCTCATGGCAAGTGACTATAGACTTCCATGTTACACGGTAAGAACCTATACTGGCGATGTACACGAAGCCCAGAAGACAGGACTGAAAGCCACAAAGAATCCATGTACCAAGCATAATTTTGTGGCAAGACTACATACGGCAGACCGGGTAATGCAGCATTATACCTGTAAGCAAGATCAGAAAGTGTATTATTCGTGCAACATCTGTGGACTGTGTGAGCGCAACCCACGGCACACCTTCCGCCGTGTTGATGAGAAAGAGGAAAAAAAATACCTTTCTGGCATTCATTCCTTCAAGGCCAACCTTGCTACCGAGCAGGCTTACGTGGGAACCAATGCCGCAGGCGAACATATCTATTGGAAGAGCTGTGTATGGTGTGGAATGTCATACAATTATGAGCAGCGACACCTCACCGAGAAACACTTCCGGCTGTCGGGTTCTGACGGTACGTTGGCAATGTACAAAAAACACATGGAGGCAGCACTCGACATGCGAGAGGATGAAGCCAAACTGCAAACCGTTGCCATGCCTGATATGTTTACACTGCCCGCCCGCAGCACCGCGAAGAAGAGTAAATGGGCAGAAGACGAAGTGACACGTGCCCTTGTTGACAACCTTGTAGATGAATCGCTGTTGGGCAACGACTATACACTTACCGCCACACGTCAACAGGTGGCTTCGATAGCCATGAAGTTGATTAAGGAGATGACAGGCAAGGATGCCAATGAAGATAAGCTGAACCTCTTTGCCGACATTGCAAATGGTACACCCGACATGAAGGCAGCTGTCACACGCCAGGAGATGGGAACCCTCATCTATCGTGCCATGAGGTATATTGAGAAGAACTCAGATTACACCTATACCGACTACAACTCCAAACTCGCTGCTTACACCGACAGTCCTCAACTCAAAGCATGGGCCAAGGAGCCGATGGCATTTATGGAGGCATTGGAACTTATCGACCCCATCAACAAAACGACCCTTGCACCCAATGGTCCTTGCTCTATCGAGTTGGCGCTGGCTACTGCCGAACGCGCTACCATGGCACAGCATACTGGATGGGCGCAAACTGTATCGGATGGCGAGCGTGAATATATTTCCATTGCCAACAGCCACGACGCTCTCGGTTCGTCAAATTCCACATTGGGTTTCTATGAACGTGTGTGGGTTTATCGCATCAAGGACAACAACGGTACCATGGAGGTTGAAGATAAATATACGGGACAGCATCTTCCCTTCGACTCAAAGTATCTTCATCCTGTGCGTTGGCGCGGAGGTAGCATGTCTAATGCTTCTCAAAAGGTGAAGAATGTGCGCAACAAAGCGAAAAAGGAGACAAAGAAAAACAATACGCTGAAAAAAGGTTTAGGAATATTGAAGAGTATTGTATATTAAGCATCGTGCTGTATTATTGCCTAACAATTTGCCACTTTTGTCTTAACGACAGAAGTGGCTTTTTCATTTCAACGTTTTCGTTAAGCCAAACGAACAAAATAAAGCTCGCTTTAATTATGTCATGGCGAGAAAACGAAGGATGAAATCCATAATATCTTTCCCTCTATATGGCATACTACCAATATTAGCACTCTCCCCTTCAAAAGACACATTGCGTAACACAACACTTTTGGCATGACATTTGTCTTTGGCAAGCATGATTTCGGGTGAAAAATAGGTATGGTAAGCGAAAAAACGCATTTTAAAACGATAAAAGGTGACTTTTACAAAAAGATTAAGTAATTTTGCAGGTGCATATAAAATTCGTGATACGATAATATCCCGTGGCATGCTTCTTCGATGATGAAAGATGGCACACGATATCGGTCACGCAGTCATACTACTATCACAAATCAAATATCGTGGCATGAGCCAGTCACGGTACATTATAATTAGAAACAAACAAAAAAGTAAAGTAATGAATATTTTCAACTACATCATTCAAATGGGTGCATCGGTGATGATGCCCATTCTTTTCACGATTATCGGTCTGTGTATCGGCATGAAATTTGGCAAGGCGCTCAAATCTGGTCTGTATGTGGGCGTAGGATTTGTGGGCCTCGGTATTGTTACAGCTTTGCTTACCAATAATTTCAAGGATCCGCTGCAGGCTGTTGAGGATATCTTCAACCTCAACCTGAGTGTGTTTGATATGGGATGGCCTGCTGCCGCTGCTGTAGCATACAATACAGCTGTCGGTGCACTCATCATCCCTGTGTGCCTCGGTGTTAACTTCCTCATGGTAATCACCAAAACCACACGTACTGTCAATATCGACCTATGGAACTACTGGCACTTCGCTTTCATAGGTGCTGTGGTATATTTTGTGTGCGGCGAGAGTCTTGTATGGGGGTATTTTGCAGCTATCGTGTGCTACATCATCACACTCGTGATGGCAGACCTTACGGCAGAGCGCTTTCAGGAATACTACAACCTTCCAGGCATCTCCGTGCCACAGCCTTTCTGTCAGAGTTTCACACCGTTTGCCATTGCTATTGGATGGCTGCTCGACAAAATACCGGGATTCTCAAAACTCAATATCGATGCAGAGGGCTTAAAGTCAAAGTTCGGCGTTATTGGCGAACCCCTTGTACTCGGTGTGGTAGTAGGCGCATTGATAGCCACTGTAGCCCATTGGGGCGACATCACCAAGTTCGATCAGTTTATGGCAACCATGCCCGCAGGTTCTACCGCTACCGATGGCGTGATGCGCATTGTGAAGCATATTCTCTTCCTTGGCGTAACGATGGGAGCCGTGATGGAACTGATACCCCGTATCACCAAACTGTTTATCGATGGACTGATGCCTATCTCAGAGAAGACCAAAGAGGTGGTCAACAAAAAGATGAAGGGCAAGACCATCCACATCGGTATGAGTCCTGCACTCGTTATCGGTCACCCCACCGCGTTGGTAGGTACTTTGTTTCTGATTCCTACCTATATCGTTATAGCAGTAATTCTGCCAGGCAACCAGTTTCTGCCCCTTGCATCGTTGGCAGGCCTGTTTTATATCTTCCCCATGATGCTTCCCTATACCAAGGGTAATGTAGTGAAGAGTTTCATCATAGGACTTATAGCATTGCTCATAGGACTTTGGTTTATCACCGATATGGCTCCCGATTTCACCAAGGCAGCCGCTTCGGTATATGCGCAGACCCAAGATAATGCCGCTCATGTTCCAGAAGGATTCCTTGCAGGTAGTATGGATTTCGTTTCCGCCCTGTTTAGTTATGTCATCTATGCTCTGGTGAAGTATTTCAAATATATAGGTGCTGCCGTATTGGTAGTCATCACCCTCGCCATGATGCTGATCAACCGCAAGCGCATTATCGCTGACGAGAAAAAGAAAGTAAACAACTAATAATTATAGAAAGTAATGAAAAAGATTTTAATGACTACAGCCATTTGCCTGGCAGCCATTTCGGTGAATGCACAGTGCAAGTATAAAGGCTATGAAGTAAAAGCAGAAAACAGCTACACAAACTATTGTGTGCGACAGGCTTCGAACCCCAGAGATGCCAAGAGCTACGACACACAGCGTTTACGTAGCGAGTATCTCATTGAGAAAATCATGGCACCAGGTGAAGTAAACTGGACCTACACCACCATCGACCGTTTCCTTGTGGGAGGTGCTATGCCAACCGATACTCCACTGAAACTCACATCAATCGAACCACTCTATGTAGATCTCAACAAGAGTGACAATGGTCGCAATCTACTCGACAATCGCGAAATTGGTATCATCAACGTAGGTGGTGACGGTAGCGTGACGGTTGACGGCAAGCGCTATGACCTCGCTTTCCAGGAGGCTATCTATGTAGGTAAGGGTGTAAAGGAAATCATTGTGGCAAGTAAGAACGCACAGAATCCTGCCAAGTTCTATATGAACAGTGCATGTGCCCATCAGAGCTATCCCACCAAAAAGGTGAGTCTGAAAGACGCGAAGAATATTATAGCAGGAAGTGCTGCCGAGAGCAACGACCGCGTTATCCATCAGATGATTCTCAACGGTGTGGCTGGTGTGCGCACCTGCCAGTTGCAGATGGGTATTACCGAACTCAAATCAGGATCGGTATGGAACACAATGCCTGCTCATACCCACCTCAAGCGCATGGAGGTGTATTTCTACTTCAAGGTTCCAGAAGGACAGAGCGTTTGCCATATCATGGGTGAACCACAGGAGACTCGTCTGATCTGGACAGGCAACGAACAGGCTGTTATCAATCCAGAGTGGAGTGTGCACTGCGCTGCAGGAACTTCCAACTATACTTTCATCTGGGGTATGGCTGGCGAGAACCTCATCTACAACGACATGCAGGTGGTGAAGATCACAGAATTGAAATAAGATTCACATATAAAAGCTCTTGTCTCCGGATAAGAGCTTTTTTGTATGCTCATGCCGAGCATACCCCAAATCAAAAGCCCCGTCCATGCTGACGGGGCTTTTGATTTGGGGTAAAATGATGTTATTCCTGTTCTGATGCGGCATGCAACACCTCAGAGAGCGTTGGGTGGATGTGTACCATGTCGCGCAGCTGACCGACAGTAGCATTCAGACACATCAGACTACTTACCTCCTGTATTAGGTCGGCAGCGTGAGCACCATAAGCATGGCACCCCACAATGCGGTCGTCAACATCCGACAACAGTTTCAACAGGCCTTCGGCAGCATCCATCGTCAGAGCCTTGCCGTTGGCACGCCAGAATGCTTTGCGACAACGGTAGCCAGGCAATGTGGCTTTACACTGATCTTCCGACAAACCCACACAGGCAGCTTCAGGACTTGTGAAGATGGCAGAAGGCATGATATCGAAACGAATATTGTCCTGATATCCCGTCAGTCGGTTGACCACATGAATGCCTTGCATCTCTGCTGCATGAGCCAACATCTGTTTGCCATTGACATCGCCAATAGCATAAACACCGCTGACATTAGTCTCGAAGTGTTCATCTACACTGATGCCTTTACGCTCGTCATAGGTGATGCCAGCAACGGCAAGGTCAGCCGACACATTGGGTTTGCGACCTGTGGCAATGAGAATGGCATCAGCATCAATATCTGCAAGCGAGGTAACAGCAGTCTTCATGCGGAAGGTGATGCCTTGGCGCTCCAGGTATTTGCGGAGTCGTTTGGCAATATCGCTGTCGAGCATAGGCAGACACTCCTTGAGGTATTCGATGACTGTCACCTCTGTGCCGAAGCGGTTGAACACACTGGCAAACTCCATGCCCACTACACCAGCTCCGATGATACACAAGCGACGAGGCTGTTCCTGACACTGCAAGAGCTTGGTAGAGTCCATCACCTGTGGAAGGTCGATACCTTCTACAGGAATCATCTTGCTACTACTTCCCGTAGCGATGATGATGTGTGGAGCGGTATATTCCGCATCGCCAACCTTAACCGTATGAGGTCCGGTGAACTCACCACGACCGCGTACGAGAGTGATGCCTGGCGAAGCCATGAGTTGTTCCACACCGCTACGCAATGCAGTGACCACCTCCGGCTGTCTGCCCACAGCCTCGTCGAAGGAACGAGCGTGGACATACGTTTTGGTAGGTATGCAACCACGGTTAAGGCAAGTGCCACCCACCTGATCGGCTTCGATGACAACCACCTGCAATCCCCGTTGCGCGGCAAGATGTGCGGCGCGGTAACCACCAGGTCCCGCACCGACGATGATAAGATCAGTTGTTGTCATGAATCATCTGTTTGTAGTTAACAATAGGATGCTTGGCTGCCAATACGTCATCAACTCTTCCGATAGGCGTCTTGAGCGGTGCCGACTTGACCGTATCGGGTTGAGTCTTGGCTTCTTCTGCAATCTGTCGCATCACACTGATGAATCCGTCGATCGTGTCTTTCGACTCACTCTCCGTAGGTTCAATCATCAGTGATTCGTGGAAAAGCAATGGGAAATAGATGGTCGGAGCGTGATACCCATAGTCAAGCAACCGCTTTGCCACATCCATTGTTGTCACCCCTGTAGATTTGTCTTTCAGTCCGTCGAACACAAACTCATGTTTGCAGAGTCCGTCGATAGGCAACAGATAGACATCCTTCAGACATTCCTTGATATAGTTGGCATTGAGTGTAGCCAACGGTCCAACCATCTTGATCTGTTGGCGACCCAGTGAGAGGATATAGGCATAAGCCTTCATAACCACTCCGAAATTGCCAGCTTCATAGGGACTAACAAAAGGAAGGAAGGGCTCTAATCCGCTTCTCACCCCGACAGGACCGCTGCCAGGACCGCCACCGCCGTGAGGGGTAGAGAATGTCTTGTGCAGATTAATATGCATCACATCAAAGCCCATATCGCCCGGCCGACATGCGCCGAGCATAGGGTTGAGGTTAGCGCCATCATAATACATCAGTCCGCCACAGTCGTGGATGAGTTTAGCAATAGCAGGGATATCAGTTTCAAAAAGTCCCAATGTATTGGGATTGGTCATCATCATGGCAGCAATATTGTTGCCTTCCGCTTCTACAATAGCTTTCAGATCATCGAGTGACACACGACCGTCGGCAGTTGATTTCACTTCCACAATCTCCAGTCCGCATACAGCAGCCGAAGCTGGGTTAGTGCCATGTGCCGAGTCAGGTACGATGACTTTGGTACGCGCCATATCACCACGACTTTCATGATACCCTCTGATTACCATCAGTCCTGTCAGTTCCCCATGTGCTCCAGCAAAAGGCTTGAGTGTAAAGTCAGCCAGTCCAGTCAGTGCACAGAGCGCTTTCTTCAGCCGTTGGCACACTTCCTTTGCGCCCCGTGTCGTTTCAGCGGGTTGTAGCGGATGCAAGCGTGTGAACTGTGGCATAGCAGACACTTCCTCATTAATTTTAGGGTTATACTTCATGGTGCATGACCCCAGAGGATAGAATCCGTTATCCACTCCGAAATTGTTGGCAGAGAGATTGGTATAGTGACGTACCACGGTCAGCTCGTCACATTCCGGCAGTTCGGCAGGATGTTGTCGTTGCATACTTTCCGGCATGTTATAGTTGCCATACTCGTTTCTGGGCAGCGAATAGCCCTTTCTGCCCGGTTTCGACAGTTCGAAGATGAGATTTCCGTATAACTTGTTGTTCATAAGGCTTTGCTGTGGATTAGAGGTTGATAAGGCTGACCAGACGGTCAATGTCAGACTTGGTGCGTTGCTCAGTGACGGCAATCATCAGTTGGTCGTCTGCCACTTTCACACCGCCGAAGATACCTTCGTCGGAAAGGCGTTGGAGCAGTCCGTCGAGGTCACCGTCGTAGCGTACCACAAATTCGTTGAAGAAAGGCTGTTGATAGACAAGTTGGAAACGACCTGTTGCTATCAGTTGGTCACACAGATAATGGGCGCCGGCATACGACAGCTGTGCAGCTTCGCGCAGTCCCTCCTTGCCCATGAGCGATAGATATATGGTGACGAAGAGCGCCATCAGGCTCTGGTTAGAACAGATGTTTGATGTAGCTTTCTGTCGGCGGATATGCTGTTCGCGTGCCTGCAGCGTGAGCACAAAGGCACGTTGTCCTCTGTTGTCCTGTGTCAGTCCGACGATGCGTCCCGGCATCTTGCGCAACAGTTTCTCCGTGCAACACAGATATCCCACGTATGGACCGCCAAACTGCATTGGGATGCCCAGCGACTGTCCGTCGCCTACTGCGATGTCAGCCCCCCATTCGCCTGGTGTTTTCAGTAGGGCGAGGTCGGCAGCAATGCAATCGATAACAAACAGACCCTTATGGGTATGGATGAGATCGGCAAAACCGCTATAGTCCTCCACAATGCCGAAATAGTTGGGCTGTTGCACGAGAACACCTGCCACACCACCTTCCGCCAACTGTCGTTCCAGATCTTCACGGTCGGTAACACCATCTCGTGAGGCAACAATTGCGAGCTGGATGCCATGATAGTGTGCATAGGTCTGCATCACCTGCAGCGTCTTAGGATTGACTGTATCGCTCACCAAGAATCGGTTTTGCTTCTTTCCCGATGCCGCCGCCATCATCATGGCTTCAGCGCAGGCAGTCGTGCCGTCATACATGGAAGCATTGGAGATATCCATGCCCGTCAGTTCAGCCATCATCGACTGATATTCGAAGATGTAATGGAGCGTGCCCTGCGATATCTCCGCCTGATACGGCGTATAGCTAGTCAGCAGTTCAGAACGGCTCAACAGGTTGGGAATCACCGCCGGTGTATAGTGGTCATAGACCCCTGCGCCTCCGAAACACATCATAGGACGGTTCATGGCGCCCAGTTGTTCAAACACCTGGCGCACCTCGGTCTCGCTCATTTCGTCAGGCAGATCATAGTCGCCGCGAAAACGGATAGCCTCTGGCACTTCTGCATAGAGGTCATCGAGACTGCTGATACCGACGCGCTGCATCATCTGTTGCAGGTCGTCGTCGGTATGTGGAAAATACTTATAGGACATAGGCGTAGGCTTTTTGCGTGAATCACTGATTGCAGAAAGCCTCGTAAGCCTTGGCATCCATCAGCTGATCCAGTTCTCCGGTATCGCTGAGTTCCACTTTGATAATCCAGTTTTCGAAAGCATCTTGATTGATGAGTTCTGGCTGGTCTTCGAGTGCTTCATTCACTTCCAGTACAGTACCGCTCACGGGTGACAGCAAATCGCTGGCAGCCTTCACGCTCTCTACCGCACCGAAGTCTTCACCTGCTGTTATCTCATCGTCAACATCGGGCATATCCACATAGACCACATTGCCCAGCGCATTCTGTGCATAGTCTGTGATACCGATAAAACCGGTGTTACCTTCAACACGTACATACTCGTGTGACTCGCTATAATAGAGTCCTTCAATTACTTTTGCCATAATCGTATAGTTCTTTTTAGTTATTGTATATATTTTCTTATTTCTTGTAATGCTTGTCGTAGAAGCGCTTCTTGACCACGGTTCCAGGGAACACCTTTTTGCGAATCTGCACTTCCAGTTCTGTGCCGAGTGGCGCATACTGGCTGTCGATGAGTGCCATACATACGCTCTTGTCGGTAGAGATGGTATGGTATCCTGTCGTCACAGTACCGATGGGCTGTCCGTCTTTCATCACGGTATAGCCATGACGGGGAATCGCTTTGTCTTGGAGTTCTATACCCACGAGTTTCTGGGCTACACCTTCAGCTTTTTGTTTGGCAAGGGCGTCACGTCCCACAAACTCCTCTTTATCGAGTTTGACAAACATGCCCAGTCCAGCCATGATAGGAGTGATTTCGGCAGACAGTTCATCGCCGTATAACGGCAGTCCCACTTCGAAGCGCAGGGTGTCACGGCATCCCAGTCCGCAAGGTGTCACACCAGCTGCCATCAATTTATCCCAACACTGGTTGATATAATCGGGAGTGGCATATATCTCAAAGCCATCCTCACCGGTATATCCGGTGCGCGACACGATGACGTCGCCCATGGTCTTAAAGGTGTAGAAAGTCAGTTCGCTACATGGCAGATTGAGTATCTCTTCCATGATGCGCTCCGCTTCCGGCCCCTGCACTGCCAACTGTCCGTAGTGGTCGCTCTGATTGTCAATCGCCACGTTGAACCCCTCGGCTTGCAACTGGATCCAAGCCCAGTCTTTGTCTATATTGGCAGCATTGATGACTAGGAAAAAGCGGTCGTCCGCCATCTTATATACCAACAGGTCATCGACCACTCCGCCATCCTCATAGCACATCATGCCATAGAGAATTTTGCCGACAGCAAGACCTTCCACATTATTGGTGAAGATGTGGTTGACGTAGCGCTCAGCGTCTGTACCGCTGACGAGCACTTCGCCCATGTGGCTCACGTCGAACACACCACAATGTTGACGCACAGCTTGGTGTTCGTCAGTGATGTTGGAATACTGTATGGGCATGTCGAACCCACCAAAGGGCGAAATGAGAGCGCCCAGTGCCACGTGTTTGTCGTAAAGACAGGTGCGTTTGTTGTTCATAGGCTGTTTGAATATTTATATATTGTTATTGGGTTTTTAGTATTTTGCTCAACCTGCCAGCAGGTTGACGAAGTCCTCTTTCTCAAGGTTGTAGATGATGTCGTCTATCCGATCAGGGAGAATACATCTGATAGACTCTCTGGTAAGCGGAACACCCCGCAGTTTTTTGAGCAGTCCGTTGTCGAGATCGCCGATGAGGAAGTAGTCCCCCATCAGGTTGACATCGTGTATGACATTATGTCGCATATCGATTCTCACCTCAAATTCTCCTACGCCCTCTATCCTCTTGTGCTTCACCACGGTGTAGCGTGGGTTGTTGCCGTAGATGAAATCATCGGTGAGATATTCCTCTTCGATATGTTCTATCTCTTCAATTTCTTTCTCTCCGAGGCAATAGGTCTCGTCGCAGAAGTGCTTGATGGCAAACTCTCTGAGTTCGTCAACATTGAGAGTGATATGGTTTTTGAGCAAGTCAATGCGCTGGCGTACGCTCTCCACACCCTTTGAGAGTAGTTTCGATTCTCCCGGTGTGATAGCCCCCACCATGTTGACGATATCTGTATCGTAGAGCAGGGTGCTATGCAGGATGCTCCGCCCCGGTATGCGATAGAATGCGCTGCCCGACAGTTTTCTGTTGCCCAGCATCACATCGTTGCGCCCATTGACTTTGGCATCGACGCCCAACCGATGGAGCATCGTGACCAGCATACCCATATACTTGTTGAAGGTGAATCCCACCCCTTCGTCGTCGGTGATATACGACAGCATCAGGTTGTTCATATCGGCATACACACAGCCCCCACCGCTCTTACGGCGGTAGGTCTGTATGTTATGGCGGCGACAGAAATCAAGGTTCACCTCGTTGTCGATCAACTGGTTTCTGCCGAATATCACGGTGGGCTCCACTTGCCAGATAAAGAAGCAGTCGGCAGCCTTCAGATGTCTGGCCACGTATTCTTCCATAGCCAGATAGAAGGTCAGTCTCCTTGTCTTATTGTCGGGCAGTGCGATGTGCAGCATGTCTTAGCGTTCTTAGTTAGTAATCAGAGGCAAATGTAGCAAGAAATTTTGAATACAGCAAATTATTTGCATATTATTTCTTGTCGTAGGCATGCAACGGATAGTCGGTGGTATAGTGGAGACCTCTGCACTCCTTGCGTTCCAACGCCCATCGTGTGATGAGATATCCCACATTGATCATGTTGCGCAGTTCGCAGATGTCCCTACTTGCCTTGACGCGCTTGAAGAGCCGTTCGGTTTCCTCATAGAGCATGTCGAGTCGGTCCCATGCCCGGTGCAGGCGCAGGTCAGAGCGCACGATGCCCACATAGTTGGACATGATCTGCGTCACTTCCTTGACCGACTGCGTGATGAGTACTTTCTCTTCGTTGGTCATAGTGCCCTCGTCGTTCCACTCCGGCACATTGGTATTATAGTCGTATTCGTCGATATGCTGCAGCGAGTGTCTGGCAGCGGCATCGGCATAGACCACCGCCTCGATGAGCGAGTTGCTTGCCAGTCGGTTGCCGCCGTGCAGTCCGGTGCATGAACACTCACCGAGGGCATAGAGCCGTTCGATGCTCGACTGTCCGTTGAGATCTACTTTGATGCCTCCACACATATAGTGTGCTGCAGGGCGCACGGGAATGTAGTCAGTGGTGATGTCGATACCTATCGACAAGCACTTCTGATAGATATTGGGGAAGTGGTGGCGCGTTTCTTCTGCGGGCTTATGGGTCACGTCAAGACAGACGTGGTCCAGTCCGTGTATTTTCATCTCCTTGTCTATGGCGCGTGCCACGATGTCGCGTGGTGCGAGCGACAGCCTTTCGTCGTATTTCTCCATGAAGGTCTCGCCGTTGGGCAGTTTCAGTATGCCGCCATAGCCGCGCATCGCCTCGGTGATGAGGTAGGCAGGGTGTGTCTCTTTCGGATTATGCAGTACGGTGGGGTGAAACTGCACAAACTCCATATCTGCCACCGTACCTTTGGCGCGATAGACCATAGCGATACCGTCGCCAGTGGCTATCACGGGGTTCGACGTGGTGAGATATACCGCTCCGCATCCACCGGTACACATCACGGTGATTTTCGCCAGATAGGTATCTACCTTCTCTGTGTCGGGATTGAGCACGTATGCTCCGTAACACTGGATGTGTGGTGACCGTCGGGTGACGCGCACACCAAGATGATGCTGGGTGATGATCTCCACGGCAAAATGGTGCTCTTTGACATCGATGTTCGGATTATTGCGCACCGCTTCCATCAGTCCTCGCTGTATCTCCGCACCGGTATCGTCGGCATGGTGTAGAATACGGAATTCAGAGTGGCCTCCCTCGCGGTGCAGGTCAAAGTGCCCGTCTTTCTTGTCGAAGTTGACTCCCCAGTTGACGAGTTCTTCTATCTGTGACGGTGCGTTACGCACCACTTGTTCCACGGCCTTAGGGTCGGAGATGTAGTCGCCGGCTATCATTGTATCTTCAATGTGCTTTTCAAAGTTATCCACTTTCAGATTAGTGACAGAGGCAACACCACCTTGCGCAAACGAGGTATTGGCCTCGTCGAGCGAACTTTTGCAAATCATACAGACGCGTCCCTTATTGGCACGTGCTATCTTCAGGGCGTAGCTCATACCGGCCACACCTGCACCTATTATGAGATAATCGTACTTATAAACCATAACGTTTCGTTATAATATTGGTGCAAAAATACTAATTTCTTATGGAAAATCGACCATCAAACCATATTATTTTGTAATTTTGCACCCATATTATGAGTAAGATTAAGATTATACTGTTATTATTGTGGGCAGCAGTGGCTGCTTCTGCCCAGGAAACAGAAGAGCCCGATACCTTTCAGGTCGATACCATCGATGTGGCACTGCCATGGCCGCAGAACATCCAGTATCGACTCGACTCGCTGCTCCGCCACCCTATGTTTGAAACCAGCACTGTGGGTCTGGAGGTCTATGACCTGACAGCCGACTCTATATTATATAAGGTGAACGAGCACCAGATGTTGCGTCCGGCATCGACCATGAAACTTCTCACCGCCATCACCGCCATCGACAAGTTGGGCGGATCCTACCAGTTTCGCACCCAACTCTATTATACCGGAAAGGTAGAAGACCACACCCTGACGGGCGACCTCTACTGCGTGGGCGGTTTCGATCCCCGGTTCAACATCGACGATATGAACGCCTTTGTGGAGAGCATACGCCGCATGGGCGTTGACACCATCCGCGGTAGCATCGTGGCAGACCGCAGCATGAAGGATGCCGACCTACTGGGCGAGGGATGGTGTTGGGACGACGACAATCCACCGCTGTCGCCGCTGACCATCGGTCGCAACACGCAGTTTGTCGATCGCTTCATTCGCCAGCTCGTTGACGACGGAGTGGTGCTCGACGTGCGCATATCCGACGGCACGTTGCCCGACAGCGCCTTCCACCTCTGTTCGCGTTTCCACAGCATCGACCAGATACTGTTACGCATGATGAAGCAGAGCGACAATTTCTATGCCGAAGCCATGTTCTACCAGTTGGCAGCCCATCAAGGTCACCGCCCTGCGCGCGCCAAGGATGCCGCTGCCATTGTCAAGCGGTTGATCTCCAAGGTAGGACTGGGCCATCGTCCCTACCGCATAGCCGACGGCAGTGGGCTGTCGCTCTACAACTATCTCTCTGCCGACCTTGAGGTGCGCCTCCTGCGTTATGCCTACCGCAACAGCACGGTCTATCTCCATCTTCTGCCCTCGCTCCCTGTGGCAGGCAGCGATGGCACATTGCGCAACCGTATGCGCGGCTCGTTTGCTGCCGACAATGTCAAGGCAAAGACCGGAACACTCGAAGGCGTATCAGCACTGGCTGGCTATTGCACCGCTGCCAACGGCCATCGCCTGTGTTTCTCCATCATCAACCAAGGTGTCATGCACACCAGCAACGCACGACGATTCCAAGACCGAGTCTGCAATGCACTTTGTGCACCTTGATGATACACAGCGCGATACATACGTGTACACGAAAGACTGTCGTCGGTAAACGACTATTCACGTTGTTGTTCCTCGGTTAGTTGATGAGAGAGAGTGGTGAATCAACAGCACCGCTTTCGCATACAGTTATTTTAGTTTTCAAAAAATTTCGACCACTCGACCACAACATCAACCTAACACGCAGTGGTTTAGAACTTTAAGTGGTGGTCGAATCCTTAAATTTCGACCACACTTCGACCACTGTTTCGACCACACTTCGTAAGCGTATCCGCGATGCAGCCTTGTTAGCTTCATTTTCTTCTATTACCTTTGCTGCAAAAAACAAAAATCACAAAACAATGACAGCAGCAGAACGATATGAAAGTGTATGGAACAAGTTT
>Ga0129310_1001157_pt1 | contig 24708 bp, 23 predicted proteins | sample Go1ome_2_FD_94433 | JGI IMG/M metagenome (GOLD analysis project Ga0129310, IMG submission 94433) | Western lowland gorrila individual fecal microbial communities from Wisconsin, USA - Go1022A metagenome | ecosystem: Host-associated > Mammals > Digestive system > Large intestine > Fecal | place... | reverse complement strand
TACCTATTTCAAAGGGTTTCATTGCCCTGTGGGCAATGAAACCGCAGATTTTCGGAGATTTGTCAATAGATATTTTGTGAACGAATGCGAAATATATTTTGAATGTTGGCTTAATGGCATTGTCTCATAAGTTAGGGGTTGAGAAGCCGATTTTTTTAGGTCAATTAGCACGTTTTCTCCGTTTTGCACAAATTACACGGAGCTGGTGTTTTCTTGTTAGCAAAAATAATAATATTTTTGAATGCTTAGCACAATTTCTATGAGGAATGAACTTTTATACCATTATGATACCTGAGAATCATGCACAACCATTTTTTGATAAAAACACTATAAACCCCTTCCCGCACATAAATGCCGGAAAGGGGCTATCTGAAATAGTACAGTATAAAGCAATAAAACACCATACAAAATCAAAAGAACCTGATTATATGTGCAAAGCCATACTCATGTACAGATCTATCATTCAGGCTTTGTACGATGCTTATTTATATTTCGATTATAATCTGAGCCATACCATTATAATATGACTGTATGCAAATCTTGGTATACTAGCTGTAAGATGTTTAATGAGCAGGTCAATTATTTGTAAAGCAATACCCCCGACACCTACACGATGTCGGGGGTATGCAAATCCGCTGTATTGTCTGTAAAATGGTTGGTTTTGAAAAACTTCTGTGGGACTATTGACCTATTACGCTGTTTCCGAGAACATTGAATGATGACCCGTACGGGAATTGAATCATGGCCCTGAGATAATTTACAAAATCGATAAATCGCGTGAAATGGCGTAAATACGTCGTTTCAGAATGATTATATATGAAATTAAAATTCGCCGAAATATTAAAAAATAAGACCCAATAAGTCCCAAATAAGACCCAAAGATCATTGGATATTTCTGCAATATTATTAAAGGAGAATTCTTATGACAAAAGAACAAAAAACAGAATTTATGTGCAAGCTCATGGCTCTTATAGATGAATATATTGATGTAGCAGATGTAGATGTTGAACAAGAGCCTTCTAAAACTACAGCCCCAAAAGCCCCTGCTGAAATGCTGACTGTTAAAGAATGTACCCAACAGTTCGAAGGCATTTCCGAACATACTATCAGGCAGTTAGCTGCGAGAGGAGAAATAATCTCTGTTAGGGCAGGTGCCGGCAAACACGGAAAGATACTTATCAATAAGGCATCGCTTATGAAGAGATTAGGATTCATCTAATTTAATAACATTCACGGCATATCTCTATATAAAGTCTTACATTCGTAAAACTGCTTCCGGAATTAGATTTCCGGGAGCTTTGTTTTCATAAACACTTTGATTCTTAGCGCTAATTGAAACAGTCGGTTCTATATTTATCGGCGGTAGATAAAACTAAAAAGGATAAGCGCAGTTCCATTGACAGCATCTCCAAGCAAAGCTAAATATATGACTATTATATCACTTATTTTATCATACCGCGCTTATCCCGAATATCCTTTCGGTATTCTCCTTTGCAGCCTTTGTCAGATCATTCACATCGACCTTCATGTACTTAGCAAGTGTCTTAGCGACATATTTGATATTCTGAGGATAGTTAGTCCTGTCAAGACCCTTTACGTTCCTCGGTGTAAGGTAAGGCGCATCAGTCTCTATCTTTACCCTGTCAAGCGGCAGGATAGAAACTGCTTTCCTCAGTTCATCAGCTCTGCGGTCATCGCATATCCAGCCTGTTATGCCAATGTTAAATCCCAATTCAAGATACTTTTCAAGGGTCTTGATATCTCCTGTGAAGCAGTGTACTACTGACTTGCCGCAAATATCCTTATGCTTCTGAAATCTCTTTATAAAATCCTCACTGGCCGACCTTTCATGTAAAAACAGTGGCTTATCCAGCTTTTCAGCCAGAACTATATGCTTTTCAAGACAGCGTATCTGGTTCTCTTTGGTAGAGAACATCCTGTCAAAGTCAAGCCCGCACTCCCCTACTGCAACTATCTGAGCATTTTCGGTTATGAGCTTTTCGATAAGTTCAAAATCCTCCTGCCTAGCTCTGTCGGCATTATGGGGGTGTATCCCTGCAGTCCCCCAGACAGACTTATGAGCTCTTGTAAACCGATCTATCTGCCTGTTCTCCTTGTTATCCGTGCCTGTCAGGATACATGCTACACCCTCAGACTCCGCATCGGTTATCACCTTTTCTGGATCGGGATACTGTTTACAGAACAGGTTCAGTCCGATATCATAGTATTTAATTGTCATTTGGTTCTCCTTTGGTATGTTGATTATATCTTATCAAGACCTGTTATTTCAAGCCTTCAGTAATCTGCTTAAAGAACTCTGCACTCCACAGATCAAGCGAAGCGGTATCCTTTACAAAAGGAATAACATCATTCTTTGCCTGAGCATAATCGATTTGATCAAAGCGCTCACAAAGGAGTTGCTTTGCATCATCGATTGAAAATTCTATGCTGCTGTCCCACGCATTCGACTGTACCAAACGCGCTTTCAGGTGTTCTGTATTGAGTGATGCGCCTCTGGAAAGATAGAACACATAATCATAAAGATCTCTGCCCTTGATACGGTTTTTCCACGCCCGGCAGATAACTGCGTGAACTTTCCCCGCGAATAGCGACGGTGTATCATACAGCTTTACTTCATACGGCGCAGGTAACAAACGATACTTAGTCTCAATTGTCGCTCCCTCGGGAGGGTTGGTATCAACCTCGAATTTGATCTTTATAACTTCGTCTTTAGCTATTCCGCTTACTACATGCTCGGAAGCATAAAACAACAGCATATGCTCTTTGGTGTTACCTTTAAGAAATGCCGAACGAACAGCTGAATCAACCGATTTTTTCTTTTCTGAGATATCCACCTTAAGCCCATAGGATGCTACTTCTTTTCTTAGCACCGGAAAAAATGAGGACAGATCAAAATCCGAATCAGGGACTATCAATGAAAAATCAAGATCCTCCGAGAAACGATCTAACCCATAGAAAATCCTTAATGCTGTACCGCCATAAAATGCCGCCTGCTTAAAAAAGCCGGCACGGGAAAGCCCGCAGAGAACAATCTCCTGCATGATCTCCTTAATAGCGTTCTTTTTATCGGTCTCGTTGTTTCCCTTATATTTTTTCAGCATTTCTGTCATTATACTGTTCATCTTGTTCTCCTCTCCAGATACTTGACTAAATACTTGAGGTTGTTGCTGTGATACATTCCGCCAAGCAGAATGATACTGTTTGCATCAAGACCGTCAAGATCAGAAGGCTCTATCCGCAGATCCTCAAACAGCATTCTTTCTATTTCCTTCTGGCTTGTCACAGGGGCCATAGTATAGAGCTTATCGCACAAAGCCTTTTCAGGGCTGGCTATTCTGTAAACATATCCGTTCTCTTCTTTTATAAGAACTCCGAAGGGATAAGCTTCCGAGGGAACATCTCTATAGGTGAACCTCCCGAAATGGTTCTCAAAAGTCTTAGTCTTTTTCTTTTGAAATGTTGCAGAGGTATAAGTATAGACAGCCTCGGGAATCAGGTCATAGCGTGAAAGAGCATAATCAAAGGACAGATATGACGGACCATATATAACACCTGCAAGGCAGTATCCTGCAGTATTACTGTCAGTCTCATATATGCCTCGCGTAAGCTGAATCAGTTCTCCGTTAGCCTTCATACGCAATATCTTTCCAGCCGTATCGCTGTAATTCTTTAATTGCTCAATAAGCATTGAAACAGTCATAATCATTTTTTTCACCTCTTAATTGTATTATACACAATTTAGTGGAGAAAATCAAGAGTTTTTCATAATTATTTTTAACATCTGAATCGATGCTGCCTCTTCCATTAGACAGCCTTTCAAAAATCGTGACTCATTCTATTTTCCACTATTTCTGTCATCTATCCAACAAAACTCTTCATTCATTTTTGTGATTATCAAAACCATAACTTTTAGTAATTCGATATAATCTCGTTTTTGCACTTCTCTACTTTGCGGATAAGTGCTATGTGCATATTTATTTCTTAAATCAAGCCCATTGCTATATTCGGCTTTGTTTAATACATAATTTAGATATTCTTTTTCTGGTTTTGAAAACAATGTATCCTCAATTCGTATATCGCCATTTTTTATCATATCATTAATAACAACTGAAAAATTTTTTAGATGTTGTATGCATATTACATCATGATCATATAAATCTTTTAATACAGCGACTTTGTGGTAGTTTAATTCAATCCTACCCTCTTCATTTTTAGTTATATCGCCTCTGTTTATAAGCCATTCAATTTGTGAAATCTGAAATCTATCAAAATCACTTTCATCACATTTTTCATTCTTTAACAACTCAAATAAAGTTCGATACTCAGATTTAGTTCTCTCAATATATCCTAGCATCGATTGGTCTGAAAACAACATATTCATTTCATTTTGTATTTTATCACTATTAGGATATCCATACTTATCTTTCATCTGACTTTGCATACCATCAATTATAAGATGTTCTGATTCCATTTCAAACAATTCTCTGTCTATCTCTCCATCACGGACATACATACGATACTGTTTCAATATACCGTCCATTTCTGACGCTAAGTTACGACACTTTTCTACATAATCTGTTGATGAAGATGCGTTCATAAGAAATCCACTCACACCAAATTCTTCTGGAAGATATGTATCATAAAACCATTTAAAAATACTTTCAATATCTATGTCGTGTGATTTGAGAAAACAATAATACGTTTCCATTTGCCCCAAAGAAATCATTGCGCAACTATTAAAATGAGACCCTTTTAAATAATACCTTTTTCCCTTTATTGCAAATGCACCTTCTATAGCACTTATTTTAGATTTTACTGAAACAAGCGTACTTCTGAAGCATCGATCAAACATTTCGAATATATATATGAAGTTATTTAATAGTGTAGGATAGTCAAGGTTTTCTTCAAACCATTTTATATCATATGAAAAGTGGAAGTTCATCCCGTCTTCTTTGTATTTCACTGCTTCATTTTGATTAACAAAACTTATTCCATATCCAATCTGTGTACTAAAACAATTACTCCCAGTATTTTTCCAGAATTCATCATATTTACGTTTTGCATTTAACTTAAGTTTAGGAGAAATCGGACATTCTTTATTACTTTGTGCGTTGAAAATCAAATGAAGTATGTTAGGATTTGCATTATCAGAATCAATATATTTTTGGAATATGGCTTCATATTCGTTTGGACGAAAACTTGAGGGTAAATAATACTTTGAATCACTCTTTTCTAAGAATTGAGACACAAGAATTTGACAAGTCTGATTGGATATTCTAAGTTCTCTCGCAAGTGGAACATCATAAGCTTGAGCGATTTCTTTATGAATAAGAAGCTTAAATAAAGGAGTTTCCCTCAAACGAAGAAACTCAGAAAATATATCAGAAGATACTTTTTTATAGCATTTATACTTTTCAAATAACTCCCAGAAATCATCTATATATTCATAAGCTACATTTTTATAATTATCAATAAACGTTGAATCATCGATTTTAGCGTAGAATTTACCTAAAATTCCTGTTATTGATTTTGCTTTATTCTTATATAGTGTATATTCATCGCTGCTCCATTTACTTAACTGCCTTCCGCATTCAAATAGCTTTTGTACATTGAATAATTCAAGCAGAATATTGATGTCTGTAATTTGATTATCAACATTAAATCTAATAATAATTGACTCAGCTTTTTTCAAAGCCCCTCCTGTACTCCAATCATTCTCACTGTAAAATTTTACACCATCATAATCTGGATGCATACAAAATCACTTCCTTTTTTCTACATTTTTCTCCTGCGTATGAATTCATTGCTAATACTCAGTGAATTCCATGAATAATACTTCATTTGGATTATTCTTCCAATGTTTTGAAGTTATTGCGCAAAAGCTTGATAAATTTAAAGCTTGAAAACCCTGAACATATTTTGAAAACATCTACTTTTCTCTCTGATATTTAGCTTTCAGCTCAGATAATATCTCTTGATAATCCACCTGTCCGCTGACATATCTGTCTAGGTTGTGTATGCTTGCATCGCTCATTGTGAGTCCCTCAATAACCATTGTTCCGGCAACACAACGCATCATATTTTTATGCTGCTCTACGCTGACATGCTTTCTCTGTACTTTATGTTTCATACCTTTTCCTCATTTAATATACCCTCATGTAATATGGGAAACATACAATCAGTGTTAAAAGCTCTTCTTCAAGCTAAACATCGTGACACCGTCAACAGTTTCACTCTTCAATCCAAATATCTCATCAACCGTCAGCTGCAATCCTGTCGGATTTCTGCCAATAATAATGTACTGATTCTTGTCATCAAAAGCTATATAACTTCGCATTTCGCATTTTATCATCAAGAAGTATATCCGCATTGTCGATAACAAACAGTTTGCCCTTTGATCGCTTGATGGAACTTTTATACGCTTTATTATGATCAAGATAGTTGAAACAACGTATGCTATTATCATCAGCCGCATATTCCAGTAATATAGAATACAAGGTTGTTTTTCCGGAACCGGATTCTCCGGTGATGAACGTTATATTCGTTTCAAGCATCAGATCGATTTTGAAGGACGTGTGCCGAGTCTGAATATAATCTTTCACAATTGGCTTAATTTTCACTTATCTTCCGCTCCTTCAAAACCTCGCAGTTAGCACCGCACCTTTTTATTCCTTCATCAATAACATTTTTGTAAAACGAAGATACCTCTGCGAACCGAATAAACTGCTCATATGGCTTCACAGTCACACAGACAGTTATATCATGTTCAAGACTGAGTTCACTGTCCAGCTTAACAATAGCCTTGCTTTGTTTGTGAATTTCCTCATCTATTAGATCAACTGTCAGAAGAATATCAACATCGGATTCTTCGTCTTGATCTCCCCTGGCATATGAACCATAAAGATATCCGTTTATCAGCGCTTCACCAAAAACGCCTTTTACTCGCTCCATTGCTTCATCAAGAATTTCAAGAGCATCTTGTTGTGTATGCATATTAAATACCTTCCTGTTCCTCGCAGAACAGTCCGAACACAAAAAGTGCGGACTGTCCGTAAAGACCCGTTTCATCATCAGCAAAACTGCCACCGGTTGCAGAAGTGTAGAATATATCCAGTGCTTCAATTTCGGTGATATGATATTTTTCCAATATCATATTCACTATTTCGGGAATAATAATTGATCTTATGTTTGAATGATCATTGCTCTGATTATTATAATATTGTTTGCTGAATTCATTATCTAAATACTCATCTATAAACTGCATCAGATACTCCGTTCCCATACCATGCAGATCATCATAGTCATTTTCCAGCAGCTCGATCAATTTTTCACGTTTGAGAAGCTGATATACCACATCACCGGTTTTGCCTGTATGTTTCGCATAGTGTTCTATGCAAAACGTTATAAATGTTATTATGTTCATTTATTTATCCTCTTAGCAGATAATGCTTTACACATTTTAAACCAACTTATAATATGCACATTCATTATTAACACATCATTTAACACACGCGTGCGTTAGATTAAAAGTATTATATCGCACTTCGATCGTTAAATCAAGTACTTTGTGATGATTTTTACGCACGATTTAACACACGTTTTTAAGTGAGTACCAAATCATGACATAATGACAGTCTTTTAGCCGTTCCTGATATTCAATAAATCGCAGCTGTATTTTTGATATGTTGATTTCATCACCGAGTTCTGAAGGTTATGTAACAACATATATATCGATATCCTCAGAATAGCTATTCGTCAGTTCATTCAACTCATTATCATCACAGAATCAAATGATAACACCGAAGCCGACTTGTGGTGTCAGCTTCGGGATCTTTGTTATATACTATTTTCTTTGAGCCGATAAGTTCTGTTGCGGTTGGCACCCTCGGCAACAACGATACCGTCAGCGATAAGAGAATTCAAAAGATTCTTTACTCTCGTGGTTTTTACACCAAGAAGCTCTGTGAGCTCGGACGATCTGACATTTACATGATCTGTCAGATACTCAATAATAGTTTCTTTCTGTAATTCAGTGACTTTCTTTTTATCATCACTTGTTATCGTCGCTTTTTTATCGTCACCTTTTATCGTCACCTTTTTATCGTCACTGACGATAAAAGTATCCTCAGTTAAAACAGAAAGAGACATAGTTATTCTAGCCGGCTCGAAATCCTCAGTAATTATCGGAGCTTCCCAGCCCTGCTTGTCCCAGATACTGTAAATATTCGGGATACCGCTGCCGGCACGCTCGCCTATATCTATAAGGTTGAACATCTTTATCAGCGTGGTGTTTCGGGGATCGGAAATACCGCCGCTCTTTGCATCCTCAATTGCAATACGGAAATTTCCGGGATTCGAGAAAGTGATAACGTCCTTTTTCTTTATTATCACAAGTCCCTGCCTGCCGTAATAATCTGCATTGATTATGCAGTTAGCAAGCGCTTCACGCAAAGCGGTGTGGACGGGCGTATCGTCGATTCGCTCACCGTTTTTGATTTTGAACGGAGTTTTTATGTCTTGCGCGATGCGGTTATATACTTTGAAATAGAAATCATAAACATTGCCGCTCCAGTCGCCCGATGACGAAACAATACGGTCAGTCCAGCGGGTTGTATCATCAAAATGCTCCTGATAGTCAAGGAAATAGTTCGGGAACTCCTTGACGATCTCGTACTCGTGACCGAACATCAGCAGACCCGCTACCGTCGGATATCGCTTGCCGTCTTTACCCCTGCTGACAGCACCAATCTTGTATAGAAAATCCTCGTCCTCCAAATCCTCCCACACATGACCCGGACGTGAGTGACGCATACGGATACGGTAGCTGCGGATACTATCGTAATCGAAAACGTCCATATCCATATCTTCAAGCACCAGCATATCCTGCGATCTGCTCGCCGCATCACGCAGCATCGCTTGAACCTCGTCCTTTGTGCAGTGGTAGTCACCTTCACCATTGCGGCGGTAAGTTCCCGAGAGCGGATTTCCGTCAATATATATCGGCTTATCGGGGCGCTCGGCACGAGGCACCCTAATAACAATGATAGTCTTGCCGTCAACGCTCTCGGTTTGAACGTCTTTTTCGGTAAGAATGTTCAAGCTGACCTTTTTGGGATTGTTGATTATCTTCCAGAACTCCTCGATAAGATATATCGGGTCTGGCAGATCAACGGCATGAAGCGATTTATCTTTGAGTTCCTCAACGCCCAGCAGGATAACTCCACCCAGCGTATTGGCGAACGCAGAGTATGTCTCCCAAATGCTGTTTGGCAGCCCACCGATAGCTTTCTTGGCTTCTATACGGTTGTTCTCACGGTATTTTTCTAAGTGATTTAGATCTATCATTTTGTCACCTGCTTATAATAGTTTCTTAGTTGTGGTTTTTCACAACTCGCAAATGAACCGTTACTACTGAATACTCCGCAGATATTTGTGCTTTTCTTTATTCCGATAAGCTCTTTTGCGATTGGTACCATTTGCAACAACTTATGGATATTGTTTATTTCGATATGTAACAACATATATATCGATATCATCAGAATAGTTATTCATCAATTCATTTAACTCATTATCATCACAGAACAGGAAGATTGCATTATCACTTATCCTTAGAAAATCATTTAAAGCACTTCGTTCTGCTTCTTCAAATGAATCATATTCAATGAAACTGATTCCGCCGGAATAATTATTTCTGCAAATATTGTTGGCTTCATAAAATCCATAACTAGTATCAAGTTCAAAATCCATCATCTCAATTCGAAGACCTATATCTCCTGCTTTTTCAATATCCGCACGAAGATATGCCTTTCCGTCTTTTATTGAAATGAGATATGCTTTTTCTATGTCAGATATCGTTGATACATACTGCTCTTTACGTAATACTTGCATTTATTTACTCCACTAATCAGTTTTTACTGATAAGACATACTCATTTAGATATTTGAACGGAAACGGATATACAGTCAATTGTCCATTTCTGACAAAAACTATATTCATAAGTGGCAGAAGCGTATTAAAGTGCGATCTGCTGCCATTATATCCTTCGATTTTTCTTATCAACGAAGCTTTTTCGACCTTAGAACGCATTCCAGCACCAACGGTCCCAACAAAATAATAGTCTGCTCCATCTTGATAATACAGTTTGATGTCAAGAATAGATGACAAGTTCTCATCTCGTGATTCTTTTCCTCTTGATATTCGTTTCATATCTGTCAGACCTTTTTTGATTTTAAAAATCTCTGGGATGGTGAATAAATCTGTTTTTCTAATAATATTCATGTTTTCATCATCAAACTTTATAATTCCTTCGACATCATTATTATCAGCAAAAATGTTTACCATTTCAGAATAATCACTTGAGTTAAAAAGGTCAAGCTCACATTCGTTTATCTCAAAACATCCATTGGGTTGAATTTTCATAAAATAATAACGTTCAATATTATCCATCTCAGCTTTTATACCGAATGTGATCGCGCTGCTAAATCCAAGGTTTTCCCAATCAAATAAAGTGATCTTTCCCTTATTCAAATCATCTTTAATAATCAGTTCGTGAGCAACTGTTGTAACTGCCGATTCAATATGTTTAGAAAAATCTTCAAATGTAATGTGCTGAACAGAATAACCTTGAATTATCTTATCATGTGGATCAGGTATTTCTGTCCCATAGTACTCATCATTATGTATCACACGAATATTAAGATTATTCTTCGATAGCCTCTTGCCGATTTCTGCCTTTACTCCGTATTTTCTTTTGAAAGTTTCAATAACTTGCTGACAAAACATCTTGGAATATTCATCATCAATATAGTCGATAATCTTTATATTTTTGCAGGCTAATGCAGTAGATACTACTTTATCATTTTCTTTTTTCAATGTTGACTTACAATCTATAGACGCAGAAATATTTACAGCTTCCAGATCAATATTTGCATAACCTTTATATTTTTCATTGAAAGCTTCAATAATATTTGCTGTTACACCCATTTTTGAACACTCAAAGTTTTTCAGATCAGTGAAATCCAAAAATGTTATTTCAGATTTTTTGCCATCTATCTGTCTTAAAATAAATTCGTCTTTCTGATTATCATCTTTAAGTTTTCTTCTTAACGTGTAGTTGGTAGACATTATATATTTAGGATAATCTTTATATTTTTTCTTCCCAAATGTAATCTTTTTTCTCAATGCGCCTGACGAAAATGTCCTAACATTTATCAATAACTTTTTATCATTTGTGATCTTGTATTCAAGACTCTTTATCCTGAATATCGTGCTATCAGTTCTAGAACGTTCTATCCATTCGGGATGATAAACATATAAATGACCTGTTAGATTGCTGAACCTGAGAAAAGATAGTTTTTGCGAAGATACTGCATTTAAAAGCAATTGTAAAATAATATTATCAGGTAATGTATATATATCTGCCTTCTCAAATGATATTTTGTTATGCTCTTCAGTTTTATCAATAATCTCTTTAAGCGTTCTGCTTGATATAGAATCAATGTTTGATAACACATAAAACACCTTACCTGATTCGAATAAAACAGATAAAACTTTCTTATTCAATTCAGGATCATCAAGTATATATGCGCCCGTTGAAAAATACTTATCCGAAGTTTTGATTTGAAAAATACTGTATTTTTCCGAGAAGGCTTTTCTGTCAATATCACAATTAAGTTTATTTGTCTTTATTGCTGAATTCATTTATACACGTCCTTATCATTTGAAATGATTTAGTATTAAGTTCAACACTTTCACATCTATCAATAAGAAGCGAAGGGCATTTTATTATTTGGATACCATCAACACTGGTTCTGCGTGGTTCAAAGAAACGATCACTCAATATATTAGCGATGATGACGCATCTGCTTCCACAACTATGTCCTTTTGTACTTATTTTTTTCAGTATAATTTCATTGTTGTCAACTTCATTGTTAGAACCGACCCAATGCTTGAAATCAACGTAAATATCGGTGTTTGGAATACGATAGTCAAACAATTCAAATATTTCAGGTTCTTCTATTTCTTCAAGAGCGATTCCCACATACGTTTTGAAAAGGTACCAACCCACAGCTTCGCCCAATGCCCCCTTGTAAATATTATTAAACATTGGAGGTGACATGATATAATTATTGGGTTTAAACTCCGTTGCAAATTCATTCCTTTTGAAATAGTCTTTCATTCCATCAAAAGATAATATCTTACCGAGTCTTGCAGACTGTTCAGAAACTGTTAAATATAAGAGATTATTATTTACACTAGAAATAGTTATATCGTTATAATCTGCGCTTTGAGAATAATAATATGCATTTGTTTTTTGCGGAAGTTTAATATAAAACTGTTTAGCTACAAACGAGTCTTCTATATCGTTTATTTCATCTCCAAAAGTTGGATGCTTCATTACCAAATTACGTAATTTTTTCCACTGCTCACGTTTTCCCTCGTCCCAAAAATACAAAGCTCTCTTATTCGGAAGCATTTTATTAATAAATTTATTGGCTCTTATCGACAATAATTCTGCTCGAACTTTCATCTCGGAATTATCATTAGTCTGGTTATTTAACTTCATTTTTCGTATCAAAGCTAAAAACTCGTTATTATAGATATTACCTTCAATCACCGATGGATCTATCCAATTAGATATAGCGTTATCGGCATATATGTAGATGTTTTTACTTTTAAGATTCGTTCTGCATATTCTTCCGACTGCCTGAATAATAACCTTAGTAGCTAGCAACTTGACGCTTTTTGTTTCCAAGCCTTTTTGTTTGCAATTAGCATTATATAAATAACTTCTAAAAGCTTTTTTAATTCTTGCAGATGCTTCTTTTTGATCAATTTCTCCATTCTCCTGCAAAAATTCATGCTGAAAAATAGATTTAACAAATGTTTCTTCATCCATATTTTCAGAATTAATATTGACAGTCAGATTTGTGGGTCTGTCAAGATAGATAGCATCAAAGTCTTTTTCACCACGATTTTCTCTATCGTTTATCTTTTCAAGATTCTGAGACAGAGCTCTTGGAACCTTATACTGAAGGTTTTGTCCTGCGCCGATAGTCTGGTATACTGATATGACAAAGACTTTCCTTCCACGAGACAGTTCATTAGTGATTTCATCTTTCTTCTGATCGTATTCGTCACCATCAAGCAGTTTAACTAGGTAGCCTTGTCGATTATAGAAGTCACCTATTAAACTAAATATACTTTCCAGAAGATCTAGGTTAAGTAGTTTATCGTATTTTTTAGGGTGTTTTGTAAGCACACACAGGAAAGAATAGATATCATCGTGAACAATAAATTCTTTGAATGCCCATGCTATTCTCAAATACCTTTTCTTGTAAAAGTTAAAACTATCAATACTATCCGGACAATACTCCTGTACCATATTATAAACATGTTTAGCTGCTTCGATTGCATTAGGAATTCTATTATCGAATACTTTTAGCCAAGAATTTACAGAATATCCTCCATTTTCATCTGCATTTATTATATCCACATTGATATTTACATTTTTATAACCAGACTGAGCTTGTTCAAATTCCTGTTGTAGTCTATTGTTTTCGCCGTCCTCAATATAGTGAAGTAATCTCCCCATTTTTGAATTCAGATACTCAAGATCATAATTCCCTATTACAGACGGAATCGTTGCTGTTGCAGATATTCCTATCACTTTTGCCTTTTCACAAAACTTCAGCAAAAATTTTTCAGGCGTATTCTGGAACGAATACATAATGATACGTGATTCCATAGCGTGTTCAGGCGAATCTTCAAATGCAAAATATCTGAACCCTTTATCATAAACTGACATGTCATATTCTGAACCTATAATACCGCCTCTGTCCTTTTTAGTATTTAATAATATCTGCGTTATCAGATAATTCTCATATGATTGTTTAAGTCTAAAAAGAGACAGTACCGACTTAATAGCAGATTCAAGAGTATACTCATCTTCACCATCTTCTCGAAGCTCATTTTTTCGCTGCATATAGTTAAGTGACAAAATATGAACAGCTGTCTGAAACCAAGATGTAAAACCTCTCAAACTGCCTAATAGTAACTGGATATCACTTTTTTCTGAATTCGGTTTGTCAAACGAAAAGCGTATGACATTATATCTATTATCCTGGTCTTTTTCTGTTAAAATGAATTTTTTATCATTATTTAAAACAGATAAAAACCTGTGATCCTGAAACAAAAAATTCTTAGCTTCTTCCGACTGGCTTTCATCAGTTTTGTGATTAAATTCTAAGGAATATTCAGAAAAAATCTCATCTGCTATCTTTTCAACACCATTCAATACTGATCCAAGATCCTGATCTTTATACTGACCATTCTGCCTTTCTATAGATGGAATAGTAAGTTCCTTTGGAAACTGTATCGTTTTGAACGTAGAATAAATCTCATTAAATAATTCTATATAGTCGATTTTGTCTCGTAAGCCATTTTGAATAATATTCTTTAACATCGTCTCTTTTGTAGCATCAAATTCATCTATGAAAATAATCGCTTTATTTATAACAGGCGAGTTGTAGAACATATATTTACGTTCTATCAAAGTATCATTCAATACAAGAAATTTATCCACGCTCATAAAAATGATCTGACGTTCACTTGTAAATACAGATGGATATAGTTTTCCTACCCACTGCCAATCTGAATCTGTTTTTATAGCAAATAACCGTTCCTTAATTGTTTTGAAACGCCTAGCAAGTTCTGTTTGAATCAGTTTTCTAAAAACAGGCTCAGTCTTTGAACTGAATTCTTCTTTTATACTTGAATAATATGATTTATATGCTCTGTCATTAGTGTTATTTTTATTATTGAAGAACTCTACACCATCTCTGAATTTTTTGAATTCATCAGTAGATTTTATATAATCAGGAAATGTCATGGATCGACCATAGTTCTTTATTACTGATTCAGAAAACGAATCTAAAAACAAAAATTTATTTTTGAAATCTTCTTCCATTCCATTTTCTTTAAATATTTTCCTCAGGTCATCTTCAGGAAGATTCTTTTTCATTGTAGTAATGAAAAATACCTTTCTGTCTTTATTTTTAGGATCTGTGGCAAAATCAAAAATTTATTTGATTACATTATAAGTCTTTCCAAAACCTGTTGGCATATCCAACAGAAACAACCCGTTTTCTTCTTTGTTTTCACAGAAATTTTTGATACACTTATACATATAGACTCCTTGATTTTAAAATATTATCTAACTCATTCTTTTACGAAGATTTTCAATTATAACTAAATCCGCCGGCAGCCACTTAACACTACCAAGCTCATCCATAGTGAGCCACCGCCCCTCTTGCGCTTCAAGAAGAACCAACTCCCCTTCTATGACCTCACACCAGAAGCAGTCCATAGACAGGTGGAAATCCGGGTAATCGTATTCAACGGTATCAATAAGCTCGCCAACTCTGATCGTGGTATCGAGTTCCTCACGAATCTCTCTTACTAAGGCTTGCTGCGGAGTTTCAACGGGTTCGATCTTTCCGCCGGGTAATTCCCACTGACCTTTAAATTCGCCGTATCCTCTTGCAGTTGCGAAAATGCGTGTCTTTGCTTGAAGTGAATCACATATCACAGCTGCCACAACTTTTATCGTTTTCATATCATCCCACCGTCAGCTGATTTGTTTTCTTTAGATATTTAGCAGGTATAGGCTTTCTCAGCTTCCACACCACGTTCATGGGCTTCGAGCCTTCCGACTTCACATAGTCCGCCAGTCCCAAGAAAATGTTAGGTGCAGCACCCAGTTTTGTGCTCTTATACTCGCGAACGAATATCATCACGCTTGTACCCTTGTCACGATGATGTATGTAGCGCTGACCTGTATTACTTTGCGGAGTTATGGTGCTTTGGCTCTGCCAGTGGAACAGCTCGCTGTTGATGGAATAGTCATTGTACATCGTGGTGGGAGAATAGTCCTTGTCCGACTTGTTGAGCGTTACAAACAATACGTCCGTTTTCTTATCTTTAAAATATTTGGCACCCTCACGGAAACTGCTTATATTATAGTAATCCATTGCCACAAGAATTTGAGCGGTAGTGTAACTGCAATATAAATCAAGCGGACAGTCATAGTCCACCTGCACGGGCTCGTCGATGAAGTCTATCTTGTCGTACTTGTAGTACATCAGCTCAAGTATCTCAGCGAGCATCACAGGCGACTTCGCTATCTTGCGTAAACACTCAAGCAGGTCGCTGAAACCGCAGTTCTCATAGGACTTCTGCCATATGGTAAACTGTAACATCTGCCACATTCTCTGCTGAACACCATCAAAATCATTGATGCTGTAATTGCCTATCTTCGGCAGATAATCTATCACAAGTTCAATAAGGCGATGCGAGTCGATATACGAAAGTCTCGGCAGTGCCTTTGTTATGACTTCTTCTATCTCTTCGGAGAAATTCGGTCTGACCTCAGCCTGCACACACAGCCTTGCAAAGCTGTTTTTTGTTCCGTATATCGCACTCAGGTCGAGATTATAGTATTCGAGAAAGTTAGCGAGAGTGAGCGTTTTGCCGCTGTCTTCGGTGAAGCTCGCAAGGCGCTTTACGATAGCGCTCTTGTTGCCGATAGCCTGCCTGATATTGTCGAGAATGTACTTCTGCGCCTGCTTCTCCAGCTTTATATAACAGCCCTTCGGCAGCAGGGGAAAGCCGTTCTCGATCTCGTCCCTGACACTGCGATGAGTGTTGCCGAGAAGTGCAAAAAACTTGCTCTCAAAATTGTACTTCATGTGAGCCTGACCGATGAAATCCAGCACTGTCAGGCAGTCCTTGCCATCGCTGAGACGCAGACCACGTCCAAGCTGTTGCAGGAACACCGTCAGACTCTCGGTAGGACGCAGGAACATTACCGTGTTGACCTCGGGAATATCCACGCCCTCGTTGTACAGGTCAACGGTGAAAATGAACTTTATCCCGCCATTCGCCAGCTTATGCTGTGCCGAATCACGCTCGTCCCTTTTGCTGTCGGCGGTCAGGGCGATGGACGGGATATTGTTCTGATTGAAGCGCTGAGCCATATACTCAGCGTGCTCCTTCGATACGCAAAAGCCCAGTCCCTTGACCTTATCCATGTCCGCAACGTACTTGTTAAGCTCTTTCAGTATAAGCATAACACGCATATCGTTGCCCGTGTAGACATTTGAAAGCGCAGTCCTGTCATAACCTCCGCGAGACCATTTTATATCGTGCAGGTCAACATCATCGGACACTCCGAAGTAGTGGAATGGACAAAGCAGTTTCCTGTCGATCGCTTCGGGCAGACGTATCTCCGCAGCTATACTGTCCTCGAAATAAGGCAGTATGCTCTTGCCGTCCATACGCTCTGGAGTAGCCGTCAGACCGAGAAGTATCTTCGGCTTGTAGTATTCAAGCGAGCGCTGATATGTAGGCGCAGCGGCGTGGTGGAACTCGTCCACGATGATGAAGTCGTAGTAATCGGACTAGGTTATCTTATCAAGCGCCTGAGAGTTGAAAGTCTCGATTGATATGAACAGGTTTTCAAGGCTTTTGGGGGTAACTCCGCCAAAGCAGAGATCACCGAAATTAGCATCATGCAGTACACCACGGAAGCATTTTATACTCTGCTTCAATATCTCTTTTCTGTGCGCTACAAAGAGAAGTCTTGCACGTCCGTTTGCCTGGTGAAAACGCTTATAGTCAAAAGCGGAAATGACCGTCTTGCCCGTACCTGTTGCGGCAACAACGAGGTTCTTGTAATGACTGCGTATCTCGCGCTCGGCAGTCAGCTTGTCCAGTATCTCCTGCTGATAGGAGAACGGGCGAATATCAAAGCTGTAGTCGGTGCTGTCACCTTGATATTTTTCTGCTTTAAGAGCCTGCATCAGATGCACTCTGTCATCGGGAGAATACAGCGAAAAATCAGTGCTGTTCCAGTAATTTTCAAAGGTCGCATTTATCTTGCGGATAGTGTGGGGCTGATCGCGGGCGGTTATTTTCAGGTTCCATTCAAGTCCGCTGGTCATTGCGGCATTGGACATATTCGACGAGCCTACATAGGCAGTCGTGAAGCCTGTGTCACGATAAAAAACATAAGACTTTGCATGAAGCCTTGTCCTCTCAGTGTCGTAGGAAACCTTGATTTCAGTATGGGGGAGCTTGCTCAGTTCCTCGACTGCTTTAACATCTGTAGCACCCATGTACGAAGTTGTGATAACACGAAGCTGTCCACCGCGATTGGTGAAATCGGTGAGCTCGTCCAGAATAAGAACAAGTCCGCTCCATTTGATGAACGATACCAGCATATCGATCCTGTCGGCAGAAACTATCTCCTTTTTCAGTTCGGTCATCATCTGCGGTTCGTGTCCTGCACCGGTGAACAATGAGCTTGATGCGAGAGAAGTCTCAGGACGTGTCATAGTGATGCGTCCACGTACTGCGTCAGCATTGTTCTGCATATTGGCAACAGCAAGAAGCTGCTGTGCACGTTCATCAACGCTTAGACCATCGAACTCATCATCGCCTGTAAGCTCGGTAACAGCCGATACTATTTTGTTCGCAAGCCCAAGCTGCCCTTCGATATCATCACCTGCGAGCCGTGAAAGACCCTTCTCGATGACCTCGGAGAGATACCCTGCCAATACCTGCGGAGCTTCTGCCTTGTCGATATTGCGCTTGTCGATAAGCTGCGCGGAGTCATCTATTTTATCTGATAGATCTTTGTTTATGACTTGTTCGTATAGTCCGGGTTTTAGCATGGGGGCACCTCCTAGATCATTGCTTATTTTTCTTTTTTATTTTTTAAACCGCCCATAGTAGTTTTCAAGCTTCTCATCACAAATATCAAGTATCTGCCTGATCTCATCATCACTCAGGTTTTTCCAGACAGTAGGCTCTACCTCGATGATACCGAGTGTTTTGGTATGGCGGAGCATCTGCATATCCTCAAAACGTTTGAAGGGATTGGACAAGATGTTCCGCTGGGCCTCTTTGTCGGTATAACCGCCTTTTGCGAATATGCTGTTAGGCTTCTCTACTACAAGTCCCGAATTTCTGCGGCCTTCGTAGTAGCTGCGGAAGTATGCGGAAATATCATCGATCTTGACTCTACCTTTCTCATCGGCACTGGCAAAGATCGCTTTCAGCAGGACAGGCTTATATGAATAGCTCATATCCATCTGCTCGACCATTTCCATGAACAGCTCCTTGCGGTTGCTGTCGTTTATCAGCTTCCATCCGTTTGCTTTTGCAGTGGCTTCGAGGTTTTCCTCGGTGAAGTATTTTAACTGCTTGTGCTCGCTCATGGGCACTATCAGGTCGGGTATGATTTTTCCCTCTCGGATATACCGTTCGACTGTTTCGGACTGCACGTCTACACGGCGGATAAACTCCATCTGCGAGATCATGCCTGCTGCTTCCTCCTGCCAATTGAAAACATCGACTGCTTCGTAATCGGTCACATTTACTGGGTAATCTATCAGAGCTTCTGGCTTTTCACCTCTTTCGTATAACGCTTCATCGGCAACTCGGTCTTTTCCGAGAACCATCTGTCCGGGACGATACTGTTTCAGCTTGAATAATCTGTGCAGGGAATACGGCATATTATATTGACTTGCGTTGTCTACGAAGTCGAACACCATGAGAAAATCTTTGCCCTCGGCAAGTCTCATACCACGACCAAGCTGCTGAGTATACAACACCTTTGACATAGTCGGTCTTGCCATGAAAAGAACTTCGGTCTCCGGACAGTCCCAGCCCTCGTTGAGCAAGTCACAGGCACACATAGCCTTGATCTCACCTTTCCGGAACTTTGCAAGCATCTCTTTGCGTTCCGAAGACTTCATACTTCCGCTGACGGCAGCAGCATTGACTCCACGCTCTCTTATCATCTCAGCTATCTGTTCGGCGTGCTTTACGCTCACACAGAAAATCACAGTTCGCTTGTCGCTGACATATTCCATGAACGTGTGCACGATCAGCGTGTTGCGTTCGGGAACGAATATCTTGCTTTCAAGGTCACGGATATTGTACTGGACGCTGTTGAAACGAACTTTTGTCAGGTCGATATTCGTATGTATGCGGATACAACGCACAGGCACAAGCTCGCCGATCTCCACAGAAGTCTGAATATCCAGCTTGTGTGCAGTATTCTTGAATATCTCGATGATATCCTTATCATCGGCCCGCTCGGGAGTAGCAGTAAGTCCCAGAGTGAACTTCGGCTTAAAATATGCAAGCACCTTCTGATATGTATCGGCAGAAGCGTGATGCGCCTCGTCGATTATTAGATAATCAAACTCGTCTTCACGGAAAAGCTCCAGATTAAGTGCAACACTTTGGATACTACCGCAGACGACAAATTCGTCTTTCTCCTTTACGGCATCGCCAAACTTACCGACAGATACATCTTCCCATAAAGTATTGAATGTCTCATAAGCCTGATTTACAAGCTCGATGGTATGTGCTAGGAACAGCGTCCGTCCGCCGAACTTTTTAGCGTCGCTGACAGCGGTAACGGTCTTTCCCGTTCCTGTAGCGTGGTAGAGCAATGCGATAGTTTCATTACGTTCACGCATTTCTTCAAGTGACTTCAAGGCTGCAAGTTGATGTTCTTTCAGCTGTAGATTCTCAGCATTGATCGTCTTTACTCGCTGTGTGGGCAGATAGTCCGCAATCTCACGAAACAGTGGGTGAGAACCGAGGAATATGCGCAGCTCGTCCTTTACAGTATCAGGCTGAACCTGCAACTGACGGACTGCCCAGCGGTAAACGTCCCAGCCATTAATTATCATGCTGTTCTGTTTCAGCAGGTCGTCATAGAATTTATTGCGTGACACAGCTGAAGGATTATGGCTGGCTTCATCGTCTATCTCGATTGCGATCCGTTTGCCGCCGTTTTCAAGGAAGAAATCGGCATAGCGGTCGTTCTGATAAATGTCTGTGAAATGATACTGCGGATACAGAAATGCCGCTTTCTCCGCACCGAAAGCATCAGAGAAAAGTTCAATGAACAAATTTTCGGTAGCACTTCCGCTCGGTGTTACAAGTCTTTCACTCATTTCCATTCTCCACATATTCAAGGTATATCTTATCCTTGAAACCACCGCGCTTTTCGACCTTAGCCTTACGGACAGCTTCAAGCTCCGATACCGTCCACCCTCTTACTTCTGCTATTGCGTACATAACTTCGAGCATATCAGCAAGCTCCTCGATGCTTTTATCAGCCTGATACTCGGCACACTCCTCGTTCAACTTTTTGTCAAGCTCGGAAATATATTCTTCGTCAGAAAGTGTATGCGTCACAGGCTTTTTGCCTGAATTTTCAATGATCTCGGGTATCTTGTCACGGACGAGTTTGTTGTGTACCTTCATATTTACTCCCTGATATTTGATTATAAGTCGTCATCCATAGCTTCCTGTTCAAGTTTACAGTTGTTATCAAGCATATACTTGACTATTTCTGAAAATTCGCTGTCCAACAACGAATTCAATCTTTTGGTATCATTGTCTGTCAAGGGTTTTGTATATTCATAAAACCGCTGTAATTCTTTTATACACACCAGATATGATTAATAAACTATAATTCGCTGATACCCCATATCTGCTTCATTCTATTTACGGTATAATCCCATTTGGAAGTGCTAGGCTTGCAAGCACTGTTCTGATTGGCAAAGAAACCCGGCTCACGAACAGCATTATTTTCATCAACTGTATATATCCATTTTACTTTTACTATATATTCCGCATTTTCCGGGTCATTACTTTTATAAAGATAATCTTCCTTGTTTTCAAAATCGGAAAAAGAGATTTCATGACCATCTATATTGAACTTTACATCTTTTGCCTGAATAACCGTGTCTGTCACGATACCATATCCTGCATAGCCTTTCTTTGGAATATAGGTCAAAATCTTATCGCCTATTTCCAATCTTTTCAGCGTGTTAGAATACCAACTGCCTCCGCCTGCTGAAATGAAGCCATATTTTCTGGCGTCTTCCCATGTCCTTGTATGTTCGCCGCAGCCATAAGTGACATAGGCAAATCCATTCCAAGTTCTTGATTCATTGGAATCCCATATCCTTTCTTCTACATCATCGCCAAACCACGTTCTTCCAATGATCTGCTTTCCTTCACATTCATACACATTAAAAAACAGGATATTTATCAGAACATTATACTTGTCACGAAGATAGTTTATTATCCTTTCGGTGCTTGTATCCATTTTAGAAGCTACGATGACCATTTTGACCTCTTGATTTATTGTTTCATCGTCAAGAGAAAACTTATTATTAAACTTCTTTTGATATGCTTCTTCCAGTGACTTCGGAGCATTCGGGTATTTTTCAGTATATTTTTTGTATATATCCAGAATATCTTTGAATGTGTATTTTGAAACGCTTGCTGCATAATCGATAGCTTGCGCGGTTACCTCTCTTGGAGTCATATCACGTTTAAGCTCCACAACCACCAGATCTCCGTCAGGCTCCATACAAAGAAGATCAATGTATTTATTGGCTTCAGTATGAACTTGTTCACCGATAATAAGCCAACTAGGATCAAGAATATCAGTGTTCTTAACAAACATTTTTTCAAGTTTCTTCTCGTCTATTACAATGCTCTTGACCTCTTTTCCGTTTTCAATATACCATAAGTTCTGATGTAACATTCACACTGCCCCTTTCTTATAATCACAAATCTGATAGGCGAAATAAGTTACTAATCAAAATTCCACTCATCATCCGGCAATTCAGCAAGCAGTTTTTCTCTTGCCTTCGCCTGCCCATCTATTGCACCTTCAAGACTCTTTTTATACATAGCATCCCCGTCAGCGACCATATCATATAAAAACGATTCAGCTTTCTGATAGCATATAAGAGCATTTTTATAATTTCGCTCCACGCCGATACCATTCAGGAACATCTTTCCCAGTCGAAGATACACGGGACCAGCAACAATTTTTGCTGCATCATCGGTCATAGTATCAAGACAGCGCATATAAATCAGAAAGGCTTCCTTCTCGTTTTTCTTGACATAATACCCGTTGAGATACATATCTCCTATCTTGTACAGCGAGATCAGATGACCGACAAAAGCTCCCAAAGCAAAATAATGGAATGCCTTTTCATAGTCGGGCTTGTCCATATTTCTGCCGTAGTAATAACAGTATCCTAGATTCTCCTGTGCCTGACGGCTGCCGTTTTCAGCAGCCATATTGTAGTAGTACAATGCCCTTTCAAAACTCTGCTCAAAGCATCTGCTGCCATAATAATACTGTGCTCCGAGGTCATTCATTGCATCGCAGTTTCCGTCTTCAATTGCAGTTTCAAACATATCTGTGATAAACTCCACAAGTACATCGGGAAGTTCATTAGGCTTGTCGCACTCCACAAGATTTGATGCTATATCATAAGGAGAGGCATTGACAAATCCCTCATTGTCCATTATGCTCGCAAGAAAGCGGTGCGTTTCCGGCAGTTCTTCTGCATCTAGCATTGAGAATATTTTTTCGATTTCTGTTGTGATATAATCTGAATTCTGCATACTTCTTGCCTCCTAGTCTTATTTTTCATCAAGCATCCATTTTCGCTCAAATAATGCATAAAACACTGTTTCCAAATGAAATGATTTAAACTTGCATATCATTTGCCATTCATTTTGTGCCGATTAAAACAATGTAACATATTTACCTATTAGTATAGCATATTTAAGTTAAAATTGCAAGAGAGTACACAAACAAAATTGTCTTTATCACATATTTAGCTCGTGCACTTGCCTTGATAATAATGATACTCAAGTTAACAGCAATTGTCGATTCGTAACCGCTAAAAAATCAAACACAATATAATTATAAGCAATACAATGCCTAACACTTTTTGCCAAACGGGAATATTATCTTCCTGCGGAGGGTCTCTGCGTTTGAATGCATAATCATCGCTGTCATCATTAAACATTTCAAATTCCAGAAGATCATCTATTCCATTGTTGTTAAAATCCATATCAGCACCTCCCGAGCCGTTTTTTCTATTTAGAATATTATAGCATACAGTCTTGATTTTGTGGTAACTTTTTTTGGACAAAAGCCATTTGTGACATAAAATAATACCCAAAGATTATTGAATAGATTTATACATAAAAGACAATTCGCAGCAAATGAACTGTATTTAATAACGTAGGCATTATAAATAAAATCCATCCAATAAAAATAGACAAATCGCAGAAATTATAATTATTTCTCGATTTGCCTTAACATTTTAACTTCAATCCTATGTATATATGAGATAAAAATAATTTTCCAGAAAAGAATTTTTCTCAAGCTATCATATTTATCCATATCCAACGCAGACCGAAATGTTTGTCAATACAGAAACAATAAACTCTGTCAGCGTGATTATTAGCGTGATTATTATTCTCCTACATCATAAGCCAATTGCATTAAGACCATGATTATTATCCGATACATTCTCCCCCCGTGCATAATCAACATAGTGCCGTATACTCTCATCGAACAAACTATTGTTTCCTACAAACTTTTTGAAAAAACAAAATTTGCATTTAACAAAATGGCCTCTAAGTGTGCTTACTTATGGAACAATGCCATTAAGCTAACAAAAACCAATCTCACCTAACCTCCCACGACCATCTTCACAAATAATTTTAGGCGCAGCAAAGCTGACAGTCCACAAGAACTGCCTTGATAAATATGGGGACCGC
>Ga0129310_1001156_pt1 | contig 24760 bp, 19 predicted proteins | sample Go1ome_2_FD_94433 | JGI IMG/M metagenome (GOLD analysis project Ga0129310, IMG submission 94433) | Western lowland gorrila individual fecal microbial communities from Wisconsin, USA - Go1022A metagenome | ecosystem: Host-associated > Mammals > Digestive system > Large intestine > Fecal | place... | reverse complement strand
TCCTGACAATATTCATAGTTGCCGTTGCACTTGGAACAGAAGCGGAATTCTAGTTCCGGATTCGTCTCCTCCGTTCTGCCGCACACCGCACAGCGATGTCTGCTTGGCATCTTCTTCACCGCCTTCTTGTAAGCCGCCCGTCTGTGCATCTGGGCCGGCGAAACTCTCTTTCGCATAAAGCCGAAGAAAAAGATCACAAAATTGAGAAGCGCCATGGCAATAGAAATCTTCGTCCCGATATTGCCAACGACCATCTCATACACAAACAATGCAATATCCAGATATGCCAGCCATTTGATCTTGATCGGAATCAGAAACATCAAAAGCATCTCCATATCCGGAAAGATAAAAGCAAAGGCCAGGAACAGAGACATATTGATATAATAGGTATCCATGAGATAAACCTGTCCGGTGATAAAATAAGCGGCAAAAGAACCAATAATGGTAAATAAAACACCTGAAAAATAATACAGATTAAACCTGAAAGCGCCCCAGACTCTCTCTAAAGTCTGTCCAAGCATATAATACAGATACAAAGTAAAGATAAAAAAGATAACGCTTGTATTCGGTGACTGGATCAGAAAAGTCACCAGACGCCAGACTTCACCGTGCAGAATTCTTTCCGGGTTCAGACTTAAGAAATAATAATACACCTGCGGTGACGCAATGTTGATAAATAAACCGATAATGTATAAAACGCAGATGTATTTCATCAGACCGGGAATCGCATAGCGGCCGAATTTTCTCTCCATTTTATTTAAAAATTTCTCCAATAGATTCTCTCCTTTACGTTTATTCTTATAAGCTATGCTGTAATTATAGATTTTCCATGAATTTTTGTCAATCAATACGGTGTAAAATATACAGCCGCACAGCAGCGGATGGACAATATTCATCCGCTGCTGCCGCTATTACTGTGCTTCCTGTCCCCGACGAAGAATACGATTCGAAGGAATATTCAATACTGTTCCTTCGGCATAGGCCGGAGAAATGTCCTTATTAAGCTGTCGAAGCTCCTCATAAGTCAATCTGAAGGTCTGAAGGATTTCATCCAGTGTCTCTCCGGCCCGGACAACATACGGCAATGTCTCGACATTGTCATGGTCTGCATCCGGCATCTCCCAACTGCTCACCGGGACACAGATTTTGTCCCCCACCTGAAGATTATAGATACGCACCCCCGGATTCATCCAGATCAGATCCGCAACTTTCACATCATAAACACGACTTATTTTGTATAGGGTATCTCCCTTTTTAACCACATGAACAACGCCTCTGCAGGGGCGTCCATTAACATTCTCACCGCTGACATAATAATTCATGGTCACCTATTCCTGTTTTTTTATTATAATCTATGCGGCTCATTTTTAAAATGTGCAAAGAGAATTTTCTTCTTTTTTATAGAAATGTTTACCTTTTTTTAATGGTTTTCAAAGAAGTTGACGGTTGTTTTTTAAAACATCATGTCGTATAATAAGATGGACTTGCTATCACGCAATTCATCGTTTCCTATTATATAGACTATTTTGTCTATTCATATATTTGCATAAGGAGGGTAGTGATTCCCTTTCGGAATCAGCTTTTATTTATGGATGCAACTTTATTTTTAGGTATTGATGTCGGCTCCACTACCGTCAAGGTAGCCATTCTGGATGCGGACAACAACGTCCTTTTTTCCGATTACGAAAGACATTTTGCCAATATCAGAGAGACACTGCTCGATCTGATGACAAAAGCCCGTGCGGAACTTGGAGACCGCGATCTTCACCCGATGATCACCGGTTCCGGCGGTATGTCCATCTCCAAATATATTCATGTTCCTTTTGTTCAGGAAGTTATCTCCGTTTCCAGTGCCCTTGGCTATTTTGCACCGAAGACAGATGTTGCCATTGAGCTTGGCGGCGAAGATGCGAAGATCATTTATTTTGAAAACGGCAATGTGGAACAGCGTATGAACGGTATCTGTGCCGGCGGTACAGGTTCTTTTATCGACCAGATGGCCAGTCTTCTTGAGACAGATGCCCCTGGATTAAATGAATATGCGAAGAATTACAAAGCGATTTATCAGATTGCCGCCAGGTGCGGTGTTTTCGCCAAGACAGATATCCAGCCTCTGATCAATGACGGCGCTTCCAAGGAAGACTTATCTGCTTCTATTTTCCAGGCCGTTGTCAATCAGACCATCAGCGGTCTGGCCTGCGGTAAACCGATCCGCGGTCATGTGGCATTTCTTGGCGGTCCGCTCCACTTCCTTTCAGAGCTGAAGGCAGCTTTTATCCGCACTCTTCACCTGACGGATGAAGAAGTCATTGCACCGGCCAATTCCCATTTGTTTGCCGCTATGGGTGCCGCTATGAACTACAAGTCTGATGTGACCACTTCCATTGATGAGCTGATCCGCCTGCTCTCTTCCGATATCAAGATTCAGGCAGAGACCGCCCGTATGGATCCGCTCTTTAAGAATCAGGAAGAATACGATGCCTTTAAGAAATGGCATTCCGTACATACTGTAACAGAAGGCAATCTTGCTGATTACCACGGCAAATGTTTCCTTGGAATTGATGCCGGTTCCACAACAACAAAGGTTGCTGTTGTCGGCGAAGACGGTACACTGCTTTATTCCTTCTACAGTAACAACAACGGAAGTCCTTTAAAGACAGCAATCCGTTCCATCCAGGAGATTAAGAATATTCTCCCTGCTGATGCTGAAATCGTTCGTTCATGTTCAACAGGTTACGGCGAAGCACTGATGAAGTCTGCATTTATGCTGGATGAAGGCGAAGTTGAGACAGTGGCTCATTACTATGCTGCCGCTTTCTTTGAACCGGATGTGGATTGTATCCTCGACATTGGCGGACAGGATATGAAGTGTATCAAGATTCGCAACAAGACCGTTGACAATGTGCTTCTGAATGAAGCATGTTCCTCAGGATGCGGCTCTTTCATCGAAACATTCGCCCATTCCCTGAATTATTCTGTGGAAGACTTTGCAAAGATTGCCATTTTTGCCAAACATCCGATTGACCTTGGTTCCAGATGTACTGTTTTCATGAATTCCAATGTCAAACAGGCTCAGAAGGAAGGTGCTGAAGTCGGCGATATCTCCGCCGGACTGGCTTATTCCGTTATCAAGAATGCACTGCTGAAGGTTATTAAACTGACAGACCCGAAGGATCTGGGCAAAAAAGTCGTTGTACAGGGCGGTACTTTCTATAATGACGCCGTACTTCGAAGCTTTGAACTGATTTCCGGATGCAAGGCTGTTCGTCCGAACATCGCCGGCATCATGGGTGCTTTTGGTGCTGCCCTGATTGCCCGTGACCGTTACGCAGGTGAAGAGACAACGATGCTCTCCCTTAATGACATCATCAACCTGAAATACACAACGAGTATGACCCGCTGCGGCGGATGTACCAATCACTGCCGTCTGACAGTGAACAAATTCACCGGCAACAGACGTTATATCTCCGGCAACAGATGTGAAGTCGGTCTCGGTCGTGCCAAGACAAACAGCGACGTGCCGAACCTTTTTGAATATAAATACAATCGTATTTTTAACTACAAACCATTAGACAAGGCCACTGCCCCACGAGGCATTGTGGGTATTCCACGTGTTCTGAACATGTATGAGAACTATCCGTTCTGGCATACTTTCTTTACTGAGCTCGGATTCTCTGTTGTGCTTTCACCGGAATCTACCCATGAAATCTACAATCTTGGTATTGAATCCATTCCGAGTGAATCCGCCTGCTATCCGGCCAAGCTTGTTCACGGTCATATTATGTGGCTGCTGCAGCATGATGTGAAATTCATCTTCTATCCATGTATTCCTTATGAACGCAAGGAAACAGAAGGTGCCACCAACAACTACAACTGCCCGATCGTTACTTCTTATGCTGAGAATATCAAGAATAACGTTGAAGAACTGGCTGATCCTTCCATTCTGTTTATGAATCCTTTCATGACTTTTGAAAGTGAACGTCATCTGGAAGAACGTCTTGTGGAAGAGTTTGCTGCACGCTTCAGTATTGACCCTCGTGAGATCAAAGAAGCCGTCCAGAAGTCCTGGAAAGAGCTTGAACTTGTCCACACTTCTGTTCAGCGCCACGGTGAGATGACCCTGGCTTACATGAAGCAGCACCATATGAAAGGTATTGTCCTTGCCGGACGTCCTTACCATATTGATAAAGAGATCAACCATGGTATTCCTGAGCTGATCACTTCTTATGGCTTTGCAGTGCTGACAGAGGATTCCATCTCCCATCTGGCCAAACCGGACCGTCCGCTCATCGTTTCCGATCAGTGGATGTATCATTCCAGACTCTATTGTGCTGCTGAATATGTCAAGGAGCACGAAGATCTGGAACTGATTCAGCTAAACTCCTTCGGCTGCGGTCTGGATGCAGTTACAACAGATCAGGTGAAGGATATCTTAAACGGTTCCGGCCGCCTGTATACATGTCTGAAGATTGATGAAGTCAGCAACCTTGGTGCAGCCCGCATCCGTATCCGTTCTCTGATCGCAGCTATCCGTCTGCGTGAACAGCACGGTATCCACGGTCATATTGAAAGCAGTGCCCATCATCGCCAGCTGTTCACAAAGGAAATGCGTGCGGACAACTACACCATTCTTGTACCGAATATGTCACCGATCCATTTTGATCTGCTGATCCCGGCCCTTCGCCATGAAGGCCTGAATTGTGAACTGCTGCCTGACTGTGATAAAGAAGCCATCAATACCGGTTTGAAATACGTCAACAACGATGCCTGCTATCCATCCATCTGTGTTGTCGGCCAGATCATGAAAGCTTTGCTCTCCGGCAAATATGACTTAAACCATGTAGCTATTGCCATGACCCAGACCGGCGGTGGCTGCCGTGCAACCAATTATGTTGGATTTATCCGCCGTGCCCTGGGCAATGCCGGTATGTCACAGATTCCGGTTGTCTCCATCAGTGCGCAGGGTATCGAAAAGAATCCGGGCTTCAAATACACATTGCCAATGTTAAAGAATGCCCTTCAGGCGATTGTTTACGGTGATCTTTTCATGCGCATGCTTTATGCGACACGTCCTTATGAAAAGGTTCCTGGTTCTGCCAATGCGCTCCATGAGAAATGGAAGAATATCTGTCTGGATTCAATGATCGGCAAAGGCAAAAACAGTTTCAAGAAAAACGTCAAAGGTATTATCCATGACTTTGATAATCTTCCGCTGAATGAAACCATCAAGAAGCCAAGAGTCGGTATTGTAGGCGAGATCCTTGTTAAGTTCTCACCGTCTGCCAATAACTATCTTGTGGATCTTCTCGAATCCGAGGGTGCCGAAGCTGTCATGCCTGATCTTCTGGACTTCCTTCTCTACTCATTCTACAACTCGAATTTTAAGTATGAGAAGCTCGGCAAATCCAAGAAGGGACAGATTCTCGGCAATGCGGGTATCGCTTTCCTTGAAGCTATCCGTAAGACCGCCAGCGATGAGTTAAAGGCCAGCAAACGCTTTGACCCGCCTGCCAACATTCGTGATCTGGCAAAATACGCAGAACCAATTGTTTCCATCGGCAATCAGACCGGTGAAGGATGGTTCCTGACGGGTGAAATGATGGAACTGATCCACAACGGTGCACCGAACATCGTTTGTACACAGCCATTCGGCTGCCTGCCAAACCATATCGTTGGCAAAGGTGTTATCAAGGAACTGCGCCATCAGCATCCTGAAGCCAATATCGTAGCCATCGATTATGACCCGGGTGCCAGTGAGGTCAACCAGGTCAACAGAATTAAACTGATGCTGGCAACAGCTAACAAAAACTTACATAAGAAACTCGACGCATAAAAGGTAAAATCCCGAGAATTCATTAATTGATGCCGTATAACTTTCTGCAAACAGGCTCATCGCCAAACGTTTTCAGAAAGTTATACGGCATACAATTACTTGAAGGTTTGGGATTTTTCCATATGCAGCAATATATTTGTTTGATCAAGTTTTCTTCCAATGTAACGGATTTCATGATAGAATATTTACGCAATTTTGATTTTATTTTCCTTTAGGAGGTTTTGATATGAAGAAGCAATGGTGGCACGACAAGGTGGCTTATCAGATTTATCCGAAGAGCTTTATGGACAGCAATGGCGATGGCATTGGCGATCTGCGTGGCATTATTTCAAAGCTGGATTATCTGAAAGAACTTGGTATCGATATTCTGTGGCTTTCCCCCATCTACCGCTCTCCCCTTGTTGATCAGGGCTATGATATCTCTGATTATTATGCCATCGGTGAGCAGTTCGGTACCATGGAGGAATTTGATGAACTGATTGCTGAGACGAAGAAACGGAATATGTATGTTCTGATGGATCTGGTTGTGAATCACTGTTCCAGTGAACATGAATGGTTCAAAAAAGCCATGGCCGACCCTGAAGGTGAATACGGCGATTATTTTTATATCCGCGAGAGTAAAGACGGACAGCCCATCAACAATGCCCGCTCTTATTTCGGCGGCAATATCTGGGAACCGATTCCCGGCACCAACAAATATTATCTCCATATGTTTGCCAAAGAACAGCCTGACCTCAACTGGGAGAATCCAAAGGTTCGACAGGAGATTTACAAAATGGTCAACTGGTGGCTGGACAAAGGACTGGCCGGCTTTCGAATTGATGCTATTATCAATATCAAAAAGAATCTTGATTTTCCAATGCTTGAGCCGGACGGCCTGGACGGCCTTGCTTTTTGTACCAAAACCCTTGGTACAAAAGCCGGGGTCTTCGAAATGCTCAGCGAATTAAAACGTGAAACCTTTGATAAGCATGGTGCTTTTACTGTGGGTGAAGTTTTTAATATTACTGATGATGATCTGTCTGATTTTATCGGAGAAGATGGTTATTTTTCGACTATTTTTGACTTCAGTACGGAACTTCTCTCCGCCGGTGAACACGGTTGGTATGATGCCCCTGACGTTGCTTTCCCTACATGGAAAAGAGCTATTTTTCATGCCCAGGATCAAGCTTATGGCTGTGGTTTCGAATCCAATATTATCGAGAATCATGACGAACCCCGGGGTGCTTCGCGATATCTTCCGGTTTATGCCCGTAATGCCTGCGGCATCAAGATGCTCGGCACTATGAGTCTGCTGCTTCGCGGTCTGCCATTTATTTTCCAGGGGCAGGAAATCGGCATGACCAACACTAACTGGCAGAGCGTCGATGAATTTGACGATCTCAATACCGTTGATCAATATCATCTGGCTCTGAAAGCCGGTTTATCAGAAAAAGATGCCTTAAATAAAATCGGCAGACTCAGCCGTGATAACGCCAGAACCCCAATGCAGTGGAATACTTCTTCCAATGCCGGTTTTACAACAGGAATACCATGGCTCCGCTTAAATGACAACTACCCGGATGTCAATGTGGCAGCCCAGGAGAAAGACGCCAACTCTGTTTTAAACTACTATAAAAAACTGATTGCACTGCGTAAATCCGATGCATACAAAGATATTTTTACCTACGGAAAAACTGTTCCTGTATTCCTCGAAAAGGAAATGCTGATGGCTTACTACCGCGAAAAAGATGACAAACGTATTCTTGTCCTTGGAAACTTCGGTGAAAAAGAAGAAATCCTTCATCTGTCTTCCGAACCAAAGAAGCTCCTTTTGTCTAACATGAACCGTACAGAAATTGGTCAGGATATTGTACTTGCGCCGCAGGAAAGCGCTATTGTTCTTTTATAGCTCATTGCCAAAATACAGAGGGATGATTTAAAGCAAATCATCCCTCTGTATTTTTATAACCATTTATTTTCCAATAAGCTCTTTATTATATTTTATCAATTGCTAATAAACTGCACTCAAACTTTCTTCAAGCCATTCTTGCACTGTGTCAACATTAACTTTTATTGCCTGTGCAATTTTCTCAGCTGGCAGTCCCATCTCTGACAATGAAATGGCCGTATCTCTGGCTTTCATCAATTCGCCTCTTTCAATACCTTCACTGTAAATCTCTTCTATCTCATTGCACATGATATCCACTCCCTTCTTCGTTTCCTTTAATTCACGCACTCGATTAGCCAAAATCTTACTGTACATGTCTGCCGAACTCGCCTTCCTGAAGCAGTATGTCGGAACTGCAGCCACAATACAAAGTACAACACCGATGGCAATGCGCCTTCCTCATCCATCTGCCTAATATAAAAGAAAAACAGCCTGTCTCTTGAATCAATTCACATTTACAACATTATACAATTCATTCGATAAACATTTGGCGATGAGCCTGTTTAGCGAATGAATTGTATAACGTGAATTATCAAAAAACAACTGCTGTTTTTCCATAAAACAACTGTTCAAAGCCAACTTCCAAAATGCTTCGCATTTTGTCAGTATGGCGTATCCGCCAAATACAATTTCATAAACTGCCTTAAAAATGCAAACATTTTATGTCAGTTATATGAAATTGTGCTTGGCTCTGAACAGTTATATATTTTCAATTTGCCAGTCAATAGGCGCTACACCATGCTCCTCCAGAAACCTGTTTGTCTGACTGAATGGTTTGCTGCCGAAAAATCCTCTGTAAGCCGAAAGAGGGCTTGGATGCGGTGCTTCCAGTATCAGATGATGCGGATTGTTCAACATGGCTTTCTTCTGCTGCGCCGGACGCCCCCAGAGAATAAACACAATCGGCCTATCCTGCTGATTCAAAATCTTAATGGCCGCATCTGTGAACTGTTCCCAACCGATTCCTCTATGGGAATTCGCCTGATGCGCACGAACGGTCAAAACTGTGTTCAAGAGCAGTACACCCTGTTTCGCCCATTTCTCAAGATAGCCATTATTCGGTATATAGCATCCGAGATCATCCTGCAGTTCCTTGTAGATGTTCTCCAGAGACGGCGGAATCGCCACCTGAGGCTGAACGGAAAAACACAATCCATGGGCCTGTCCATCCCCATGATAGGGATCCTGACCCAGAATAACCACTTTGACATCCTCTAAAGGTGTCACCTCAAAAGCATGAAAAATCATGTCCGAAGGCGGAAAAATCTGATGCGTCGTGTATTCCTCTTTCACTTTCTTATATAACTGCGCATAATAAGGCTTGGCAAATTCCGGTTTCAACGGTTCCAGCCAGTCATTGGCAATTGCTCCCATGCAAAGTTCCCCCATTCATAAAATAATAGTAACTATTTGTAACTGTTCAGAGCCAAGCAAAATTTCAAAAAACAGGTATAAAATGCTTGCATTTTTAAGACTGTTTTTGAAATTTTATTTGGTGGATACGCCACACCGACGAAATGCGTAGCATTTTGGAGGTTAGCTCTGAACAGTTACAACTATTTATAATCGGACACTGACTGAACGGGAAGCAAGATATTCTTTCAAATCCCGGATCTCAAGCTCTTTGTAATGAAAAAGTGAAGCCGCCAGTGCAGCATCCGCCTTTCCCTCCGTCAACGCATCATAAAAATGCGCCATTGTACCTGCACCACCGGAAGCAATGACAGGAACTGAAACCGCTTCTGCTACAGCCCTTGTCAGTTCAATATCATATCCGGCCTTTGTGCCGTCGCAGTCCATACTGGTGAGAAGGATTTCACCTGCACCGAGATCACAGACTCTCTTCGCCCATTCAACAGCATCAATACCTGTATCTATTCTACCGCCATGTTTATAAATTGTCCAGCCTTCTCCGTTGGCTCTTTTCTTGGCATCAATAGCCACTACCACACACTGGCTGCCGAACTTCTCCGCCGCCTCATGAATCAGCTCCGGACGGTCAATGGCCGCTGAATTAACAGAAACCTTATCTGCACCTTCCCGCAAAACCGCGCGGAAATCATCTACTGTACGGATACCGCCGCCGACAGTAAAAGGAATAAACACCTTTTCTGCCACTCTGCGCACAAGATCCACCACTGTATTTCTTCCGTCACTGGAAGCTGTGATATCAAGAAAAACAACTTCATCCGCACCGGCCTGATCATAAGCTGCTGCAATCTCCACCGGATCGCCGGCATCCTTCAGATTCACAAAATTCACACCTTTGACAACACGTCCGTTATTGACATCCAGACATGGAATAATTCTCTTTGTAAACATATCTTTCCTCCGTCCTACAGCCGTAAATCAGCAAAATTCTTCAAAATTCTAAGTCCCAGTTCGCTGCTCTTCTCCGGATGGAACTGACAGGCAAAAATATTATCATGTTCCACCGCAGCATGGATATCCGTACTATACCAGGTTGTTGCCGCCACATCTTCCGGATTCTTTGCTTTCAGATAATAAGAATGTACAAAATACATATACGACTGACGGTCTATTCCTTCAAAAAGCCTGCTACCTTCCTTAATATCAATAGAATTCCAGCCCATATGCGGAATCTTCAGCCCTTCTGCCGCCGGTATACGAAGGATTTCCCCAGGAAGCAGACCAAGGCCCTTCACCCCCGGCGTCTCTTCACTGCTGTCAAACAACAGCTGTAGTCCGAGACAGATACCAAGAAACGGCTTTCCTGACTTCACAGCATCCTGAATAGTCTCCACCAGATCATAGCTGTGAAGCCGCTCCATGGCATCACCGAAGGCACCTACGCCCGGAAGTACCACCCGGTCAGCCTCCAAAATTGCTTTTCTGTCTCTTGTAATGACTGCATCTTCATTTAAATATTGAAAAGCCTTCTCTACACTCTTCATATTGCCCGCATCATAATCAATGATTGCTATCATAGGTTATCCTCCATTTATTTCAAAACTCGCTTCCAAAGGTATAGCAAACAAAATCCTTTTTCAGGCTGCTATACTTTCTTACGTTAGCACACAACAGTTAATGTTTCTTCGATTTTACCACATCGTCACCATCTGTGCCAGATATTTTATCAAATTATCTTCAATTTAGTTATATTTGTCTGTATTTCTTCAAATTCAAAGGAAATTTATGTTATATTTACATTTGCTTTTTAAGACGTTTTGTAATATGATAAGTATGTATGTTTTTTCATTCATAAGGTAAAGTAAGGAGGCTATTTATATGAAAACAGCATTTTACGTAGAATCTTATGGCAGACAGGTTGAAGAAAAGGCTTTGATCGCCAAGATCAAAGAGATCTGGGTTGCAGAAGGCAACAAGATCAAAGACATCAAGGATTTAAATATTTATGCAAAACCTGAAGATGACGCCTGCTACTATACTATTAACGGCGACTTTTCAGGTCATATCAAATTGTATGAATAATGGCAGCATAACCCAACACGTTATTGCGAATCGATTTCTACATACAAACAGTAAAGAGGCTTCTGTATCAATTGATGCAAAGCCTCTTTATCATTATCAGAATTCTATGATCTTTATAAGTATTCCGACATCCATCATTCCGCCAAAACTCCCTTACGCCTGTTCCTGGATCATCTCCGCCGCATCCTGGCAATCCAGTTCAAACCAGAAGGAAACGCCGTCCTCACAGTTGAAAACGCCGTATGGCTGTCCCAGCTGCTCCATGGATGCCTTGACAATGGATAGGCCGACACCGCTGCCGCCGTACTCCCTTGTTCTCGCTTTATCTACCTTGTAGAATTTATCCCAGAGTTTTGACAGATCTTCCTCCGGTATCTGCTCACCGGTATTGTGAACCGTAATCTTAACCGTCTTTTCCTTCTTCTCAAGCTGAATATCAATGCGTTTCTCCCCATCTGCATGGTTGATGGCATTGGTCAGATAATTCGTAAATACCTCTTCTGACATATACGCATCACTCCATACGTAGATTGGCGCATCCTCGTCAAAGGCAAGATTGATCTCTTTTTGCTTCAATAAAATATCTGACTTGGCGATTACTGCACGGATCATGGCAATGATATCAAAATGTTCCATAGTCACTGTATTGTAACCAAACTCCAGCTGATTCAGATCCATGATCTTTTTCACCATCTGATTCATCTTGCGGGCTTCATCCACAATGACTTCACAGTAAAACTCTCTGCTCTCCTCATCATCATTGATGTTGTCCATCAGGCCCTCTGCATATCCCTGAATCAAAGCGATCGGCGTCTTCAGCTCATGAGATACATTGGACAGGAACTCTTTACGCATGGCATCGATCTGTTCCTTCTTCTCAAGATCCTTCTTCAGCTCCGTATTGGCCTCTTTCAATTCTGCCAGTGCCTGTTCCAGCGTCTCCGACAGCATATTCATGCTATTTCCGAGAACACCGACTTCATCCTCTGTCTTCACTTCGTATTTGGCCGTGAAATCCAGTTCAGACATTCGCTTTGCAATATTCGTCAGCACAGTGATCGGGCCCAGAAAGCGATTGCTGACAAAATACATCACCACAAACCCGATAAGCGCGGCAGCCAGGGAAATATACAGGAAAAACTGGTTCGACAGTGCTGCACTTTCTGTAATGCTTGAGAAAGAGGCACGGATCAAAATATGATCTCCATTCTTAAATGTACCGGCAAGATAGATATACGATGCCCCCAGCCGCTTGACATTGACTTTCTCAATCTCATAGCTATCCGTCTTAACCGAGGCTGCATCACCGGACTTGTCCGCATTGATATAATCGCTGTAAATATTACTGCTCTCAACCTTGCTGTTCTGATTCATACCCAGGGATGAATATAAAAGCAGTTTCGTATTGCTCTTGAGCATATAATCAAAAATCGGGCTGCTCATGTCCCTATAAATAATAACCGACAGATTTCTTGTCTGGCTCAGTTTGTCCAACTGCAGATAAAGTTCATCTGAAATACCGCTGTCTGGTATATCATAGCTTCCCAAACTCTCATCTGTACTGCTGCTTTCCCCGGATTCTGTCGTTTTCCCCTGCAGCTCCGCCGCATACATATCGTCAATCTTCTCAAATGTAGAAATCAGCGTCTGATTCTTCTTGGCCAGATAAAATCGTTTCAGAAAAATATTGCTGAGAAGCACAGATGAAACGGAAATCAGCAATACCATTCCAATGAGGATCAGCGATAATTTGACCTTTAATGATTTCTTTCTAAACATAATGTGACCTCGCGATTCCATTTTTCATTCAGTATATACCATTTGCCGGCAAATAGCAATATTGACCGAATGTCTGACCGCAAGGCCCGAACATACAAATAACAGATGAGACTATATGCCCATCTGTTATCTTTTATTACAACTATTCAAAATCTGCCTCCAAAATGCTTCGCATTTTGTCGGTGCAGCATATCTGCTTATTGAATATATGCCATCAACTCACGCATATTAGCAATCACAGCATCTGCGCCTGCTGCCATAAATTTTTTCTTAACAGCTTTCGCCTTTTCCTGCTTTTCAACATCAGAAAGTGCTTCATATTCTTTCTGAGAAAGTCCTAGCTCTGAGCTTCCCTCAATCACACCGATTGTATAAACGCCCGCATGCTTACCCTCTTTGATATCTGAAATCGTATCACCGACTTTTACCACATCTTCTGCGGAAGAAATACCAAGGGCTTCCATATTTTTATAAATCATATAAGGATACGGACGGCCTTTATGCCCCACAGCATCCGGACTGAACCATGCATCCGGCGCATAACCGTTTTCTGCTGCCTTCGGCGCAACGATAGCCATCATTGCATCTGTATAGCCTGTTGTAGAACCGATTTTGATGCCTTTTTCACGAAGGGCTGTAACAGTCTCTTTCACATATGGCTTTACATCTGCAAACTGGTCCAGAATCGCAAAGAGTTTTTCCTCAAACAGCACATATAACGCATCCACATCCTGTTCATTCCATGCTCTGCCGTATTTTTTCTGCCAAAGATCAGCAATTCGATCCATCTGAAGCATTGTCTTGATATGATCCCGTTTAAGCATTCCCATTGGTTTTCTGACTTCTTCCATGGTCGGCTCAATGCCAAAATGTTTAAACACTTCCACAAAAGCCTGAACCGGAGCAAAGCAGCCATAATCCACCGTCGTTCCTGCCCAGTCAAAGATGACGGCTTTACATGTCTTTTTTTCGTGAAGTTTCAGAAACTCTCTGATTAAATCTGTCACTTTCAGGATGTCTTCCTCATATATCTCACCGATGTTGCCGATTCTGAAAGTTTCAGCCTCTGTGACTTTTCCCGGATAAATGGCATAACCGCGGTCTTTGATGTAATTGTACATTTCCGTAAAAGAGAAATGACAATTTTCAGGATAATAAAATGTTGTAATGATAGGTCCCTGATGTTTCTCGTCAATATAAGTGCGGATACCCATTTCAGCCATTTTCCGGATCAGCAGATGGTTATTGTCTGTATAACGCTTATTTCTTGCAGGAATACCGCCTTCTCTTTCCATTTCCTTTAAGGCCCGGGCAAATGCCAGCACCACATGGGTCGGTGATGTAAAACGCCACTTTCCGTCCTTGTTCATGGTTTCCCACTGGTCGTAAAGGTCTAAAGACAGGCTTCTGGCTTTGCCTTTGGAAGCCAGAAGCTTTGCCTTATTGGCAATGATAAAGGAGAATCCCGGCACACCCTGAATACATTTATTGGCGCTGCTTATGATAAAATCAATCTTCCAATCCGCAACAGGAATATCCACGCCGCCAAAACTGCTCATGGCATCCACGATCATTGTTTTGCCATAAAATTTCGCTACCTTTGCCACTGCTTCAATATCATTTAAAATACCGGAAGTTGTCTCACTGTGTACCATTGAAACATGAGTAATTTCAGGATGATCCCTAAGAATTTCTTCCACCTTTGCTGCATCCGGCACACGATCAAATCTTTCCTGATAAATGATATACGGGATACCTGCATGTTCTGCAATATCACCCATTCGCTGACCGTAGGCACCATTAGCACAGATAAGCAGTTTCTCATCATTGCCGATGACACTCGTCAGCACCGACTCAACACCAAATGTACCGCTGCCCTGCATCAGGATAGCTGTATATTCCTCTTCAGATACATGGGCCAGTTTCAGCAGACTTTTTCGGATTTCCTGTGTAATCTGCTTGTAGTCGTCATCCCATGTACAATGGTCAAACATCATTTCTTTTTTTACCGTATCCGTCGTTGTGAGCGGTCCCGGTGTCAGTAACTTATATTCTTTCATTAATAATTGCCTTTCTTTCGTCTTCCACTTTTCAATGCATACGCCTTACTGTGGTTTGCATTCTTCTGATAATGCCTGATGCTGTTTTAGCAGATCAACGGTCAGTTTTTCAGGGAATGTCTGAGGATTGCCTGATTTTTCTGCATCGTCCACCGTTTCACCTTCATAAAGTGCGATCGGATAATTCTCAAGAAGTGCCTGACGGCCATTCTCAATAATGCACTGTGCCATTTCCATAGCCTTTTCATTGCTCTTATCGCCCTTGTCAATGACTGCCACAGATTCTGTCAGTGTAAAGTTGCCTTCTGCCGGATCCACATAATCAATTGGTAAACCGGCTGCTTTATCTGCAACTGCCTGCTGTCTCAGACCAAAACCGATTGCTACTTCCCCGGCACGCACCAGTTTTAAAGGACCGGAACCGGATTCTTCAATATGATCTCCTGCATTCTCATAAATGTCTTTCAGAACTTCTTTCGCGCCATCCTCACCGTAAGCGGAGATCAGGCCCTGGATCAGCAGCCATGCTGTTGAAGAAGATGCAATATCGGTCACAGAAATCATTCCCTTATATTCCGGTTTCGCTAAATCTTTTAAAGAAGTCGGCATGGTCAGATTATTTTCCTGCATCAATTCTGTATTTACAATGATAGTACCTTCCTGTGCTGTGATCGGTGCGCAGTAAGATGGAAATTCATCGAGGGTCTTCACATCAAATGCCAGGTCTTTAAACATCTGGTTCTGATCCTGGGCACTTTCTACATAAAATGTACTCATTGTAATCATATCGGCCTCAATATTTTTCCCTTCTGCCAGAATCTTACCGCCTAACTCAGATGTACCGAATGTCTGGAAAATATACTGATCTTTATAACCGTTATTGTCCAGGGCAGCTTTCATGGCATCTACAGCCTCATCGTCCGCATTGGAATAAATAACAACCTTTTGCGATTCTGCTGTCTTTGCGCCGCATCCGCCTGTGACAATAGCAGATAATGCAAGCACACCTGCCAGACCTGCTGTAATGACTTTTCTAAAACCTTTTGTCTTTTTCATTTTGTTTTTCTCCTTTTTCTGGATAGATTGTCTATTTGCTAAAAGCTGAAAAATTGCTTTTACCAGTAAATTTGTAGCCAGCATCAAAAGCGACAGTACAAATACTTCATTGAATTTGTTATAATACTGTAACTCTTTAATCTTTGTGGTCATAACCATTGTCCTGGCCCCGGCGATGAAAATAACCGCACTGACAGTCACCATGGCATTAACAAAGTAGTAACTGAACACTTCGATAATCGTAGACATGGCATTCGGCGTCAGTACCCGAATGATTGTTTTCACCCAGTTGTCCCCCATTAACATGGCTGTTGTTTCCCAGGATGCATTCATCTTGGCCAGCGAACTTTTCATCATCAGATATGGTGTTGAAAAGAAATGAATCATATTGCAGATAATTAAAATCGCAAATGTGCTCTGAAGCCCTGTGCCCGAAAAACAAAACAAATAGGCCAGACCAAGCACCATTCCAGGAATGGTATTTGTCACAAGGGCAACACCCTCAATGATCTGTTTCATTTTGCTACTGACTGTGCTTCTTGCAGTGATAATCGCCGCACCATAGGCAGCCAGCGTTCCGAATAAAGCTGTGAGAACCGCCACAAAAATAGAATTTTTGTAAACACTCAGAAGTCCGTCATCTGAAAACACCGCTTGAAAATGTGTCAGTGAAAACTGAAGATTATACGGCCAGTCACCCACAAAAGGAATGATAAAGATAACCGCAAAAACAGACAGTACGCTCAGACAGATTGCCAGACTGACAACGGAACATACGATATCTCTGAACTTGTTTTCTCTTGTCTCTAATGGTGAAATTTTATTATAGCGAATATTGTATTTTTCAAGAATGTGCAGAATCAGAATGCTGACAATAGATGGAATCAGCATAATCATTGCCACAACGCTGCCTTTATTAAAATCAGGCACACTGCCAAGCATCTGTGTATATAAAACACTGGCAATGACTTCATATTTTCCGCCAACGGAAGCCGGTATACCAAAATCCGTAAAGCATAAGAAAAATGTCTGGATAAATGATGCCGCCAAGGTTCCTAACAGCGGTCTGAAAACCGTCATAACAAAAGTTGCAACCGAACCGTCTCCCATAAGTCTGGAAACAACTGTAAATTTTTTGTCGATATAGCCCATGGTATTGTTGATCAGCATAAATGAAACCGGCAACGTATAAATCACATACCCCAGAAGCAGGCCGTTGAAGCCATAGATTTCAAATAACTGATGGCCAAAAAGCCGTGTCAGCAACCCCTGCTTGCCAAAAGAATAAATAATCGCAAAACCATAAGTCAGTGTCGGCAGAAACATAGGCAGCACCGCAGCCACATGAATGACTTTTTTACCCCATCCGGGTGCATTGGAATAATGCACCGTATAGGCCATGAAAAATGCCAGAATCGTTGTTAGCAGCGCACTGGCTCCCGCCACTTTAAAACTGTTGATAATAGCCTTTACGATGCCTTTTTCTGTCAGTACGGCATGGTAGAACGCTGTTGTTGCGCCTGTATCTCCGATAAATGACTTCAAAAGCAGCCGTATCATCGGATAAGCGAGAAATATGCCGAATACAATGACCACAACCGCAAATATTGTCTTTATCTCTCTATTTTTTGTTCTCATCCTTCTTCCCCTTATGCGCCCAGTCGTGTCATTTCCGACATAACACCCGGTACCTCTATAGCACTTGTTGCCGCAAACAGGGAATAGATATTGTTCTTTTTAATTTCCAACTGTCGTAAAATAAATGTTTTAACGAAATCATTTTCCGGTGCTTTCACAATTTCTTCCGGCCTTCCGTACTGTGAGATTTCTCCTTTGTTGATGATCATCACATGGTCAGACAATGTCAGTGCTTCCTCCGGATCATGGGTAACAATGATGGTTGTCAGATGAAACTCTTTGGCGATGGTTTTTATTTTTTCTTTGATCGACTCTTTGATCACACCATCAAGGGCACTTAAAGGCTCATCCAACAACAGAATCTTTGGTTTCATCACCAGCGTTCTTGCTAGGGCAACTCTCTGTTTCTGACCGCCGGAAAGCTGATCGATTCGTTTATTTAGATGATTTCGCAGACCGAGAAGCTCGATTAATTCATCCACTTCCTGCCTCGTGGAAATATCTGGCTGATTTCTGAGGCCATAGATAATATTTTTATAGACGCTGAGATTCGGGAATAAGGCATAATCCTGGAAAACAATATTGAAGCCTCTCTTTTCCATTGGCACATTGGTGATGTCCTCCCCGTCAAAATAGATTTTTCCGGCATCTGCATCTGTCAGACCCAGAATCAGATTTAAAAGTGTTGTCTTTCCACAGCCGGATGGGCCGAGAATCGACACAATCTCTCCGTCTTCTATTTCCATATTCATATCCTGAAGAATGGTCACACCATCATAGGATTTTTTGACATGCTCTAACTTTAACATAATATCTTCCTTTCATGACAATCCCGGCCAACCGACCGGATTCATTTGAATTTTTTTCTCTTTAATACACATTTAGAAGTATATCAATCTGCGTTTTCACATACTATCAGGAACTGGGAAAAACTATGTCAAAGAACTGTAAAAAGCATCTGTCATCACCAAAAGGTGTCCTTCAAAAAAATACCGGGCTTCAGAGTGAGCAATCCAGCATTTTTGCCGAAATAAGTTCACTCTGAAGCCCGGTATTATTATTTTCTGTATTTTTTTGGGGGTTCTATTTTACATTGGCTTATCCGTTTTTACTTAACTTTTACTGATCCACTTCGAATTTATAGCCCATGCCCCATATGGTCTTGATGTACTCGCCCTTAGCTCCCAGCTTACTTCGAAGCTTCTTCACATGTGTATCAATGGTTCTGGCATCTCCAAAGTAATCATAATTCCATACGTTATTCAGAATACGTTCTCTGGATAAGGCCACCCCCTGATTGGACATAAAGTAAGCCAGCAGCTCAAATTCTTTGTAGCTGAGTTCTACGGATTTGCCGTCGATCAGCACTTCATGGGCAGCCTTATTCAGTTCAATACCGCCGGCTTCCATGGTGTCATCCGCCGCCAGAGCATTGCTTCTTCGAAGAATGGCCTCCACCCTTGCCACAAGGATCTTCGGGCTGAATGGCTTCGTGATATATTCATCCACACCCAGATCAAAGCCCTGAAGCTCATCCTTCTCATCACTCTTAGCTGTCAGCATAATAATCGGCACCTTGGAATACTGTCTGATTTCCCTGCACACCTGCCATCCGTCCATCTTCGGCATCATGACATCCAGAACAATCAGAGCAATATCCTTCACTTCAAAGAACTTGTCCACCGCTTCCTCGCCGTCTCCGGCTTCAATAACAGTAAATCCTTTCTTTGTCAAAAAATCCTTCACAAGCTTTCGCATTCTGCTCTCATCATCGACCACTAAAATCTTCAAACTTTCCATTATATGCTCTACCTCACATTCCGCCTGGGTATTCTTTTCCATTTTCATACTTTATTTGTAACTGTTCAGAGCCAAGCAAACTTTCAAAAAAGGGGTTAGCTCTGAACAGTTACTTTTATTTACAGTATATCAAAAATTTATGATAAATGTGTGATTTTTTCACATGGAATTGTCAATGTCACCTGAAAGCCTCCGTAGGTTCCTCGGGAGATTGTCATTGCTCCGCCATGTCCCTCTATGATCTGCCTAACGATCAAAAGTCCCAATCCGTGCTGCTGTCCATCCACATTCGCGTCACAGACCATGTAATGAGGCACATGATTCAGCTTCTCAATCTGTTCATCAGATGCTCCGATGCCATTATCCTCTATGCAAATCATGCATTTGCCGCTTCTTGCAGCAACGGATACATAGATTCGGCATCCCTTTTCATTATGGACCATGCTGTTTTGCAGCAAATTGGCAACGGCACGTTTCAGCAATTCCCTGTCTGCCTCTATTTCACATACCTGCAATGCAGCATCCGTTTTCCATTCAATAAGAAATCTGTCATCCACCGCCATATTCATAAAATCCACCACCACCTGACGGACAATAGCAACAGCATTTTCAGTTTTCTTCATCAACGGCTGCATATGATACTCCAGTTTTGATGCAAGGTTCAGATCGTTAATGAGATTTTTCATACGCGCACTCTGTTTCACAATCACAGCGGCCTTTTTCCGATCTTCTTCTGAAAGATAACGGGAACTTTCCAACTGTCCGGCATACCCCATCACCACAGACAGCGGCGTCCGGATGTCATGAGAAACACCGACGATCCAGTTCGCCCTTGCCATTTCCTTTTTCCTCAGCTGCTCCTGCTGCCTCTGCAAAATCTCCGAAGCAAGATTGATATTCATACAGATTTCTGAAAGCACCCCTGTTTCGGGAATATGAACAGGCTCTCCTGCGGATAAATCCTGAATGCCCCTAATCATCGGCTTTACAGATTTCAGAAGCTTTACATTGACCAGCATATAAATGACAAGTATCAGCACAAGATTCATCAACAGTATTTTCAAAATAGTATAAGGCAAACCGGAAATCAGGCTGTAATCCCAACTGGCCCTGATATGTTTCCAAAAGCTGTCCTTCGGAAATCCCAGCACCACAATGCCATTATCTGTATCTCCCACATAGGTTGGATAATCTTTCAGATAGCCGACACTTAATACTGCAATATCGGATAAACGATAATCCTCCGGAATCACATCAGGTACATTGTCCGTTCTCCATTCAACATGCAGGGTATCATTGCCGATCAAAATTGCCCATATATGTTTTTCTTTCAGTTCAGCAGCCATCTCTCCCGAAAGATGATATTTCCCATCCGGCAAAACCTTCAACGCTTGTCCTGTTTTTTCTGCTATATTGTAGGGAGATGTTGTTTCCGTGGGTGCTTTTTCTGCCACCAGTACCGCAAATACAGCCACATTCATCATCACAAGCAGTACCGCACTCAACAAAAGAATGGCCGCAAAACGTCGTATCAGTTTCGGAACACTTTTCATGTCATCTATCCTCCACATTCAGTTTATAGCCTAACCCTTTGATCGTCACCAGTGAGACAGGCTGCGACGGATTTTGCTCTATTTTTCTCTGATGCGGCGTATATGCGCCATCAAAGAATTCTCATAACCAAAAGGATTATCCCCCCACGCGGCCTCACATAATGCATCAATTGTAACAATACATCCCGCATTGCGGTATAATACTGACAACAGCCTATGCTCTTTTGCTGTCAAAGGAATATGCTTACCATCCTTCATCACTTCTGCCCGGGCAAAATCAATTTGGCTGTTTTTGAGCTGCACCAGCGGATTTTCATCCTTATAACTTCTTCTCAAAATGGCCATGATACGAAATAACAATTCTTTTGGCAAAAACGGTTTGACCATATAATCATCAGCGCCCAGACCAAATCCCCGAAACTTGTCCTCATCTTCTCCTCTGGCCGTCAGAAACAGGATTGGATAATCTCCTTTTTCCTTTAAACGGATCATCAAATCAAAACCATCCCCATCCGGAAGCATCACATCCAGTATCGCCAGTTCAGGCGGATGACGCTCGGCCTTTGCCATAGCCTCACCGGCACTTTCGGCTGTTGTTATATGCTGAAAGCCATATTCATTCAAAATAGAAGAAACCATATTCAAAAGTTCCTGCTCATCATCAACGATCAGGATATGTTTACTCAAAAGGTAATTATCGCTCATACTAACCCCTCTCTTTACTTGTCATTTACTTTGTTTTGTCCGCGTCTAACCATATGCCCTAAAACACTGTACGCATTGCTGCGCATACAGCAGATGTAAAATGTCTTCCATTTGTTACATTCTATCATAGAATTCCGGAATCTTTTCTCTCCCCGGCAAAATGTAAGGTAAATGTAAGGCAGCAAGAATGCTGACGCAAGGTTGCTCCTGTATGCTGAAGAAAATGAAAGGAGTCATACATTATGAACAATATGATCACAACCAGCCATCTAACCAAAAAATACAAATCCTTTACAGCGGTCAGTGATGTTTCCCTGCACATCCGGAAAGGAAGAATTTATGGTTTTCTCGGTCCTAATGGTGCCGGCAAATCCACCACCATGAAAATGCTGCTTGGTCTGACCGCTCCAACAAAAGGCAGTTTTACCATCAACGGCAAACATTTTCCCGAGGATCGCCTTGCTATTTTAAAAGAAATCGGTTCATTTATCGAATCGTCATCCTTTTATGCCAATCTGACGGGCCGCGAAAACCTCGACATCATCCGACGTATCCTGGATCTGCCTGAAAACGCAGTGGATGACGCCTTAGAACTTGTTGGACTGACAGCGTTTGGGGACCGTCTTGCCAAAAAATACTCTCTTGGTATGAAGCAGCGATTAGGTCTTGCAGAAGCCCTTATTGGTCGTCCGCCTATTCTGATTCTGGATGAACCTACCAACGGCCTTGACCCCTCCGGCATTCATGAAATCCGCAATCTGATAAAATCCCTGCCTGCTCTCTACGACTGCACTGTCCTTATTTCCTCTCATATGCTGTCGGAAATTGAAATAATTGCAGACGATATCGGTATCCTCAATCACGGACGACTGTTATTTGAAGGAGAATTAAACGAACTTCGACAATATGCCATGAACCGCAGTTTTGCAGCAGATAATCTTGAAGACATGTTTTTGTCTATGATTGAGCAGGACAATGCAAGCAGAAAGCAGAGGACAAAACTATGAAGATACTGATCATTGAACTTAAGAAAGAAAAAAGATCCGGCATTATTTTGTTGATGTTTGCCATCGGTATTTTAGGCGCCGCATATGCTTTTCTTAATTTCGCTGTCAGAAAGGAGGCACTGTTAAGTCTTTCCCTGGCGCCCATGACCATCCTGCTGACACAGCTTTACGGTATGATGATGACACTGAATCTGTTTGGCATCATTGTTGCTGCCTGTATGATTTACAGCATGGAATTCAAAGACTGCGCCGTGAAAAAAATGTATATGCTGCCTGTGCATGTTCCCGCCATGTATCTGTGTAAATTTTTGATTCTGACTGTGCTGCTTTCAATCGCCATCACCCTTCAGGATCTGGCACTGACCAAAATCGGTATCACCAATTTGCCCCGGGGCTCCTTTGAGCTTCACACCCTGATCCGCTTTGCTCTCTACGCCTTTATCACTGCAATGCCTGTATTATCCTTCATGCTTTTCATTGCCTCCCGCTTTGAAAACATGTGGATACCCCTTAGTATAGGTATTGCAGGATTTTTAAGCGGCATGGCCCTTGGCGTACCGAAAATCGGCCTGTTTCTTGCAGACCCATTTGTCATTATGTTAAAACCTGCCGTTTCCATGAGCACCAGGCTGGATGTATCTGTGATAGCGATTGCTATCGTTGAAACCCTGCTGTTTCTGGCTTCCGGCTTATGGACATCCGCACATATCCACTATGAATAGGAGGTCATCAAATGCGCTTTCTCAAATTACTAAAAATAGAACGCATCAAATGCAAACGTTCCAAAATCATTCCTTTCATCTTTATTGCCCCGATTCTGGTTGTCAGCTCCGGCGTTGCCAATCTGAGTACGTATTTTACCCCGGAATACACCCAGGCATGGCCTGCCATGTTTATTCAGAGTGCCCTTCTCTACGCCTACTATCTGCTGCCTTTCAGTATGATCGTTGTCTGCGTCATGATTACGGGACAGGAAAACAGTCACAACGGCCTGCTCAAGATGCTGGCACTTCCAGTCAACCGCCATACCCTGTCACTGGCCAAATTCTGTATACTGGTTTTCTACCTGTTGATGGAAATTCTTGTATTTGTGGCTGTTTTCGTGATTGCCGGATACATCGCTGTCGTTACTTCCGGCATCACAGAAACCCTGCCCCTTTCCTATCTTTTGAAATGGTGTGCGGGATTATTTCTAACCATGCTTCCAAGTCTCTCTGTAATGTGGATGCTGACCGTTTTGTTTGAAAAACCTCTCCTCTCTGTAGGGCTGAATCTTCTGCTTGTCATTCCCGGCCTTCTGGCAGGTGCCACCCCGATATGGTTTCTTTATCCCTATTGTTACAGTGGATATTTAGTCTCCCGTTCTCTGCAGGCATTCACAACAGAAGTCACTGCAGATACCGCATTACAACTTTTTCCCTTTATCCCCTGCGCCGTATTGATTTTTACTCTGGCACTTTTTATATCCGCCAGTCGCTTTGGCAAACAAACCTGATTCAAAACCAGCGATACTCTGAATACCCTATAGATTTATATATTCTGACTATGTTATAATATTTTCAGAGTAAAAATCTATTGAAAGGGGAAATCATATGCCATTACCAAAACATAACGCTTATACAATTGAAGATATTTATGCACTTCCCGATGGCCAAAGAGCTGAACTCATTGACGGACAAATTTACGATATGGTGCCGCCCAGCCGAATCCATCAGAAAATCTCTACCCAGTTAGTCAGCTGCATCAATCACTATATTTCTGAGCATCATGGAAACTGTGAAGTTTATGCCGCACCATTTGCCGTATTTTTAAATAAAGATAATCCTAGATTGAAAAATTAAACCCGCACTTTGACAGCTGAAAATGGCTATAAAAGGTCTAGTTTACTTTTTCTACAGCCCTTTCCAAGGCATGATATATTGGTTATATCGATTACTATCTGCTGG
>Ga0129310_1001155_pt1 | contig 24770 bp, 24 predicted proteins | sample Go1ome_2_FD_94433 | JGI IMG/M metagenome (GOLD analysis project Ga0129310, IMG submission 94433) | Western lowland gorrila individual fecal microbial communities from Wisconsin, USA - Go1022A metagenome | ecosystem: Host-associated > Mammals > Digestive system > Large intestine > Fecal | place... | reverse complement strand
ATTCCGGCAGAGTCAGGGATATACAAGAGTGGCTGGAGGAAGCACCGGACGAGGATAAAGAGTTTAATGGCTTGGAGAGATATCGTTATCTGATTAAGGTAAGAGTGTATCTTGCAACAGGCCGGAAGGAGAAGGCACTGCTTTTATTGGACAAGCTGGGCTTTTACGCAGAGAAGATGCACAGAACCTATGTATCTATAGAAATAAGGATACTGGCAGCCATTGCCATGTACCGCACAGGAAAGGGCGATTGGCAGGATACTTTGCAGGAAGCAGTGGCGATGGCTGAGGATTATCATTTCGTGCGGATTCTTACAAGAGAAGGTGCAGCACTCTGGGAGCTATTGAAGGGCGAGACGATTACATGGCAGGATCAGTCATTTAAAGAGCAGGTTATGAAGGAATGTGAACAGATGGCAGACTTTTATCCTGCTTACCTTAAGGAAAAGCAGGGGAGGAATGTGATTTTGACCGATAAGGCACTGAAAATTCTGCGGCTGCAGGCGGAGGGAATGTCGGTGGAAAGAATCGCAGTGCAGCTTGGGTTGTCTAAAGCAGGAATAAAATATTACAATCAGGAAACCTATAAGAAATTAGGTGTGAACAACAAGGCTGCCGCAGTGGCAGAGGCCAGAAACAGAAGGCTTCTGTAATGCTGCTATTTGACTGCCGAAGAAATTTTTAATAAAAAGTTTATGAACCGAATTTGATAAAGGTTTTGACCGGGGCATGCGTTAAAATAGGACTAAATTAAGAGAAACCTTATAAATAAAGGGTTTTGAAAGGTTTAAGTCCTATTTTTTTATCTATTTGAGGTAAAGATATAAGAAATTTGGTATTGACTCTCTCGTAACGTAACCGTTTATGATTAATACAAAGGAGGAAAAATGAAGACTGTAAAAGAAGTATCTATGATAACCGGAGTAAGTATAAGGACGTTGAGATATTATGATGAAATCGGTTTGTTAAAACCAACGGAATTAACAGAGAGCGGTTATCGGCTCTATGACAACAAAGCGTTAGAAAAGTTGCAGGAAATCTTGTTCTTTAGAGAATTGGAAATACCGTTGATTGATATTAAGAGAATTATGGATACTCCGAATTATGATAAAGAACAGATTTTAATAACGCAAAAGATTTTGCTGGAACAAAAGCGAAATCGTTTAAATGGGATTATTGAGTTGATTACGGATGTAATGAAAGGAGTTAATACTATGAGTTTTGAAGCGTTTAGTAATGATGAAGTGCAAAAAATTGTGAATCATACGTTAGAATGTATGTCGAAAGAGAATATTGATGAACAGGTGCAAAAATTCGGGAGTTTGGAAAATTATAAAGAATACTTATCATCCGGTTTTGCAAATGAACAGGCTATGGCGGACTTAATGAAGTGGTATGGAAGCAAAGAAAAGGCAATGGAAGCTATCATGCAGTCAACTGGTGATACTGAGGAAATAAAGCAGGAACAGGATGAAAATACTAGAATCTACAAACTGTTTATGTCTGCAAAAGAATGCGGCAATATGGATATGGAACGGTCTGCCGTAGAGTTGCTTGCGGAAAACTACAAGAAGATGTTTTCACTTGATAATGCAAGAAGTATTTTACTTGATTTGTCAAAAGAATATTTGCAGAATTCAAAATTTGCAGAGGTTACCGACAGTCAGTTTGGAACAGGTTGTTCAGAATATGTTGCAAATGCCATTAAGCGTTACTATGGAGTATAGTATCTTTATTTATAGTACGCTAGGGTGACAACTATCAGTTGATTTTTTCAACCTAAATCAACTATGAATCCGTTGCAGTTGATTTTCTCTACTGTTACAATAGTGAATAACAGTATGGAATCTGGTGATAGGGGCAGAAGCATGACAGCCATTGAGGAGGCTAAAGAACTGTTTATTCGTGTAAAAAGTGACAGTGAAGATGCTGAGCTTTGCCGACTTGCACTTACCATTGTACTGCCGTCTATTATAGTGTTTGTTACGGTACTGGTTCCGGAGTCAACTTCGGATTTTCAGAAATTATTGAATATGTTGCCGATTCCTGCCGGGGAGTACAATCAGGAACAGATGATTTTAGGGCTTGTGCTTAATAAAATCATGCCGGCTTTTTTTCTAATGATTCCGGTTATGGCATCGTCTGTTATGGCAGCTAGCTCCTTTGTGGGAGAAAAGGAAAAGCATACATTGGAAACCTTGCTTTATTCTCCACTTTCATTAAAGCAGTTGTTTCAATCCAAAATATTGGCAGGATTTTCAGTTGGTATGATGGTTTCATACATCTCGTTCGCTGCAATGATGCTTGTATTAGAAATTGAAATGTTATTTTTGACTGGTAATGTGATGATGCCTGACATTAGTTGGCTTATTATTATGCTGTTTATTGCACCGGCGCTCTCCGTTGTTGCTATCGCCGTAACAGTGCGAGGTTCTGCAAAGGCACAAACGATTGAAGAAGCACAGCAACGTGCTGTATTCCTGATTTTTCCGATTCTCGCACTTGTCATAGGACAATTCACAGGTGTCATTCTGGTAAATTCAGGGCTTCTTTTGGGATTGGGTATCGTTTTGGCGGTGCTTGATGTATTGCTTATGAGAGGGGCGGCAAGAAAATTTACTTATGAGAAACTGATGAAATAGTGATGATGTGAGGTTTTATCATACCTAAGAAAAGGAGTACACTGTAATGAAAAAATTCTATGAGAAAAGTGAGATATGATTTGCCGTAACGTGGATAATCATCTATGTTGTGGTAATGGGAAATCTCAGAAACAATTTCGGAGATGAAAGTCCGTATTCCATGTTGGGAGTGCTGATAATTGCTGCTATATTGACTGTGTTTATTGTAAAAATGAGGCTGACTGATAAATACGGATTGGTTCGTTGCACGGACAGTAAGAAATATTTGTATTTTATACCGTTTGCTCTGTTGTGTACCGTAAACTTATGGTTTGGCGTTTCTATGCATTATGATTTGTTTCATCAGATAAGTGCTGTTATTACTATGGTGCTTGTCGGTTATGTGGAGGAAATCATTTTCAGGGGACTTTTGTATAAAGCGATTGAGAAGGACAATGTGAAACAGGCGATTATCATATCTGCTGTGACATTCGGGGCAGGACATATTGTAAACCTGCTTACGGGTCATGGCAGTGTTGATACTTTCTTTCAGATGGCATATGCAATAGCAATAGGATTTGCGTTTGTTATGTGCTTTTATAAAAGCGGAAGTCTTATTCCTTGTATTATCACTCATAGCATTGTAAATTTAACGTCGAAGTTTTCGAATCATAATATATCGGAGCAGGCAGAAAGCTATTGGAACTATGGAGCAACTGTTTTTATTATACTTGTAGCGGGAGCATATGCGTTATACTTACGCAAAGTAAATGTAAAGGTACGGAGATAACTTCGGTTTGGAATGAAAAGCGAAGTAGCAATATCGGAGAAAACAAGTTATATGAGTTAGTAAAGAATCTGAGATGTCCTTTTGTTTTATTTATTGGCAATAAGAGACTAATCAAAAAGAAAGAGTTTGAAAAGTACATTTCGGAAAATGCAGAAATTTAAAATTTTTCACACAAAGAAGCCCTTATATGCTATAATGTTAGTTGCTGTATTAGGGCTTCTTTTTTGAAGGGAGCTTTATATATATATTCATTTAACCGAGGACGAAAAACATAAAGAAATTGATTTAGTTGCAACTGCTCTTAAGGTTATATAATGGTGGTACAGTAAATTGGTGAACCTGCCCCCAGGGGCAGGTGCAAAAAAGGCTTATAAACAAGGAAATTTTAGGAGGAATAAGAATAAATGAAACTAGGAATCGTAGGCTTACCAAACGTAGGAAAAAGTACACTGTTTAACTCACTGACAAAGGCGGGCGCAGAGTCTGCCAATTACCCCTTTTGTACCATCGACCCCAATGTGGGTATTGTTGCAGTGCCGGACGAGCGGCTTAAGCTGTTGGGCGATATGTATCAGTCCAAGAAGGTGACGTCCGCAGTAATTGAGTTTGTGGACATTGCAGGACTGGTGAAGGGTGCCTCCAAGGGCGAGGGCTTGGGAAATCAGTTCTTGAGCAATATTCGTGAGGTGGACGCCATCGTGCATGTGGTGCGCTGTTTTGAGGATACTAATGTAGTGCATGTGGACGGAAGCGTAGACCCCTTGAGGGATATTGAGACCATTAATCTGGAGCTGATTTTCTCGGATTTGGAGATTTTGGAGAGACGACAGAGTAAGGTTATAAAAGCGGCGAGAATGGACAAGACTCTTGCCAAGGAGGAGGCTTTGCTTGCCCGTATTAAGGAGCATCTGGAGAGCGGTAAAATGGCAAAGAGTCTTGAGGTGGAGGACGAGGATGAGCTTGCTCTATTGCGTTCCTATAATCTGCTTACATACAAGCCTGTTATCTATGCGGCAAATGTGGCAGAGGAGGATTTGGCAGACGATGGCGCCTCCAACGAGAAGGTTGCTGCTGTGCGCAAGTTTGCTGCTGGGGAGGACAGCGAGGTGTTTGTCATCTGTGCCCAGATAGAGCAGGAGATTGCAGAGCTTGAGGACGATGAGAAGGCAATGTTTTTGGAGGATTTGGGACTTAAGGAATCCGGACTTGAGAAGCTGATTAAGGCAAGCTATCATTTGCTTGGGCTTATCAGCTACCTGACTGCGGGAGAGGACGAGACACGAGCATGGACCATCAAGGTGGGCACAAAGGCACCTCAGGCGGCAGGCAAGATTCATTCTGATTTTGAGAGAGGCTTTATCAAGGCAGAGGTGGTAAATTATAAGGATTTACTGGAGCAGGGCTCACTTGCCGCAGCCAGAGAAAAGGGGCTTGTAGGTATGGAAGGCAAGGATTATGTGGTGAAGGACGGAGACGTTATTTTATTCCGTTTTAATGTGTAATTAATTGCGCATAACTGGTTATGAAAGGTATGCTTAACTGTTACAATTTTGTATGCGCAGAAGCAGTTCTTTCATGAAAAGATTGAGAAAAGGGGATTCATATGAACGCAATGGATATTGCATTTCCAAACTTGGGGATTTATTTGGAGAATGTACCAAAGAAGTTCACTGTGTTCGGGTTTGATATTGCATTGTATGGCTGTATTATAGCATTTGGAATTATGGCGGGTATTTTGCTTGCAGTGCATGATGCCAAGGTGACAGGGCAGAATCCGGACATTTATTGGGATTTCGCTATTTATGCAGTTATTTTTTCCGTGATTGGTGCACGCATTTATTATGTAGTGTTTGCATGGGATAATTTTAAGAATAATCTGTGGAGTATTTTTGATACCCGAAGCGGCGGAATGGCGATTTACGGCAGCGTTATTGCTGCGTTTATTACTCTTTTTGTTTTTTGTAAAATCAAAAAGATAAATCCCTTTCAAATGGGAGACACCGGTGTGTTGGGCTTGATTTTAGGGCAGATTATCGGCAGGTGGGGGAACTTCACCAATCGTGAGGCGTTTGGAGAATACACCGATTCTCTCTTAGCCATGAGGCTTCCCATAGAATCGGTCAGGGCATGGGAGATAACAGACAGGATTGCCGCCCATATTACGGAGGGTGTGGACTATATTCAGGTACACCCCACTTTTCTATACGAGAGTATGTGGAATCTTTTTATTCTGATTTTGATGCTTCTTTATCGAAGACATAAAAAATTTCATGGTGAGATGTGTCTGTTCTATTTGGGGGGCTATGGTCTGGGTCGTTTCCTGATTGAAGGACTGCGAACGGACCAGCTGCTTTTGCCGGGAACAACCCTTGCCGTATCACAGCTGCTGTCCTTGTGTCTGTTTGTGTTTTCCGTTTCGACTGATATTATTATCAGGGTCAGAAGCAGGAAGGGGAAAAACCGCTCTTTTTGAGCAGCAAAATATTAAAATTTTTTTAAAAAGTGGCGGACTACCCTACGGGAAGATGTGGTATGGGATAGCCCGCCACTGTACTATATGTAGTATTAAACGCCTTCGCAGGCTCCTGCGGGGCGTTTTTTGCTGCTTATTTCCCAAAAAAACTTCTTGATTTTGCTTGTAAAATCCATTATTTTATATTAAAATCTTATTAAAAGTGGGTGAAAGTGGTGTGAAGTGTCACAAAGTGGTAGACTGCTGAGTGACATCGGCATTATTTTCGTGGCAGACGCACTTTTGAATGGTGGTGATTGCAATGTTTATGAGCGAGTACAATCATACAGTTGATGCCAAGGGCAGGTTGATTATTCCTTCGAAATTTCGTGAGCTTCTGGGAGAAGAATTTGTGGTTTCCAAGGGAATGGATGGCTGCTTGTTTGTGTATGCAAATGAGGATTGGAATGCTTTTGAACAGAAATTGACATCATTACCGCTTATCAACAAAGAAGCAAGACAGTTTGCCCGTTTTTTCCTGGCAGGTGCTGCACAGGTGGAGCTGGACAAGCAGGGAAGAATACTTTTACCTGCAAATTTACGCGAGTTTGCGGGTTTGGATAAGGATGTTGTATTAGTAGGTGTGGGAAGCCGCATTGAAATATGGAGCAAGGAGAAGTGGGAGAGCATGGCGACAGACGAAAATATGGACGACATCACTTCCGCAATGGAGGCTTTGGGTCTCACCATCTAAGGTAAGGAGGCTGAAAATGGATTTTCATCATTACTCGGTGATGCTTCATGAGACGATTGCTGAATTAAAGGTGCGGCCGGATGGTATTTATTTGGATGGCACCTTGGGCGGCGGTGGACATGCCTATGAGGTATGTAGTCAACTGACAACGGGGCATTTTTACGGAATTGACCAAGATGATGCTGCCATTACGGCAGCGGGGGAGCGGCTTGGCGGCTTTGGAGATAAGGTGACACTTATAAGGAATAATTACTGCAATGCAAGGGCGGCATTGTCTGAACTGGGAGTAACGGGTGTGGACGGCATTGTACTGGATTTGGGAGTATCCTCATATCAGCTGGATACAGGAGAGAGAGGATTTTCCTACCGCTATGATGCACCGCTTGATATGCGTATGGACCAAAGACAGACTCTGACAGCAAGAGATATTGTAAATACCTATTCGGAGACAGAGCTTTTTCACATTATCAGGGATTATGGGGAGGACGCTTTTGCCAAGAATATTGCAAAGCATATTGTCAGGGCAAGAAGCGAAAAGCCCATTGAGACAACCTTTGAATTAAATGAGGTAATCAAGGCTGCAATCCCTGCTAAAATGCGTCAGAATGGGCACCCCTCAAAGCAGACCTTTCAGGCAATCCGCATTGCCTGCAACAGAGAGCTTGAGGTGCTTAGAAGCTCCTTGGAGGACTTTATTGATTTACTGAATCCGGGTGGAAGACTATGTATTATTACTTTCCATTCTTTGGAGGACAGAATTGTAAAAACGGAATTTAAAAGAAATGAGAACCCCTGCACCTGTCCGCCGGAATTTCCGGTGTGCGTATGTGGGAAAGTAAGCAGGGGAAAAGTAATCACCCGAAAGCCCATTCTCCCAAGTGAGGAGGAGCTTGCTGAGAACAGCCGCTCTAAGAGCGCAAAGCTTCGTGTATTTGAAAAGTGTAAAACCGAAGAATAAAAGTAATAATGATAGAAGGTAGGCGATGAATTATGGCACAGGCGAGAAGAAGCGCAGCCCCTACAAACAGAATAAATCGTAGTCAGAGTACAGGAAACAGAAGGACAGAGTATGCTTATGTTTATGGGAATACGGCATTAAAGCCGGATATTCGCAGGCAGCTTACAGAGGAGCCTAAAAAGCAGCTTAGCCATGAGACCAGAAAGAACAGAGACAAGGCGCGTCACATGAGCTTTGGGTATGTTGTGTTTTTGATGGCGGCGCTGTGCACGGCAGGTGTAATACTGATTAATTACATACAGCTGCAATCTGAGGTTACGAATAAGATTAAGCACATTGCCAGACTTGAGAGTCAGTTGAATACTCTTAAGCTGTCTAATGATGAGGAGTATAACAGAATTACAAGCAGTATCGACTTGGAGGAAATCAAGCGTATTGCAATAGGGGAGCTTGGAATGACTTATGCATCGGAGGGACAGATTATCAGCTATTCCAATGCAGGCAATGATTATATGCGCCGGGTAACTGAGGATATAAGGTAAATATATGGTAAGAATTCCAAATTAGAGGTGCATCGTGAAAGAACAAAAAAAGAATGTACAAAAATTTTCTATAAGAATGCAAAAAAAGCTGGTGGTACTGTTTATTTTCATACTGCTGGCTTTTGCCGGATTAGTGGTCAGCCTGAGTATGCTTGTAAAGGAGAAGGGAGCCAAATATCAAAAGCAGGTGCTTTCCCAGCAGCGTTATGACTCCACGATTCTTCCTTATAGAAGAGGCGATATTGTGGACGCAAAGGGTAACAAGCTGGCAACCAGCGAAAAAGTGTATAATCTGGTAATAGACGCAGCGGTCATGTTGTACAAGGAGGATTATTTGGAGCCTACTATGCAGGCGCTTGCAAGCAGCTTCCCACAGCTGGATATGGCGGCAATACGGGAGTATGTAAAGACTCATCCAAATTCCTCCTGGTATGTACCCCTAAAGCGTCTTTCCTATGAAGAAATATCCGGCTTTCAAGCGCTTGAGCAGGAGAATAAAAACATAAAGGGAGTGTGGTTTGAGGAGGAATATAAGAGGGTGTATCCGGGCGGAACACTGGCGGCAGATGTGATTGGCTTTTCACGGACTGACGGAACGGGTCAGTATGGTCTTGAGGAATATTACAATGATGAGCTGAGTGGTACAAACGGAAGAGAGTATGGCTACCTGAATGATGATTTGGCATTGGAGCGTACCGTTAAGCCAGCGGTGGACGGCAATACCATACATAGTACTATTGATTTAAACATTCAGCAGATTGTAGAGAAATACTTATTGCAATTTCAGGAGGAGCACAAGGATAAGGTGCGAGAGGGTAATGGTGCGGAGAATTTAGGCTGCATCATTATGGAAGTGAATACCGGAAATATTCTGGCAATGGCAAGCTATCCCACCTATGACCTAAATGATACAAGAAATACAGATGCGTTGATAGGCTCTGTGATGATTGAACAGGTTACCAATGCCAACGGCTATTATGAGTTGAGAAAGACAGATACCATAATTAACGAAGCGGTGCTTGGCACCATGACAGAGGACCAGATTTTACTGAATCTGAATAATTTATGGAAAAATTATTGTATTACTAGTACCTACGAGCCGGGTTCAACAATCAAGCCCTTTACGGTGGCAGCAGCTTTGGAGTGCGGTGCCATACAGGCAAATTCCTATTATGAGTGCAACGGAGTGCTGGAGGTGGGCGGACACCAAATCCACTGTCACAATACATGGGGAGACGGCAATATCAGTTTGGAACAGGCGGTGGCGTACTCCTGCAATGTGGCGCTGATGAAAATAGGACAGGCAATGGGAAAGGAAACCTTTAGCGAGTTTCAGGGCATTTTTAATTTTGGATTAAAGACGAATGTAGATTTGGCGGGAGAGGCAAGAACCGCAAGCCTGCTATATCCGCTGGACAAGATGGGACCGGCCGATTTGGCAACAAATACCTTTGGTCAGAACTTTAATGTAACTATGATTCAAATGATTACCGGGTTTTGCTCGCTGATAAACGGCGGCTACTACTATGAGCCTCATATGGTGGATAAGATTACTAATTCCGCCGGAGCAACAGTGGCAAATATTGAGCCCAGAGTGCTTAAGCAGACCATATCGGCGTCTACCTCGGAGCAGATTCGCAAGTTTTGCCGCGCTGTGGTAATGGATGCCCGTGGAACCGGAAGAACTGCCAGACCGGCGGGATATGTCATCGGCGGAAAGACCGGCACGGCAGAGACCCAGCCCCGTGAGAATGATGAATATGTTGTGTCCTTTATCGGCTATGCGCCCGCAGATGACCCGCAGATAGCTATTTATGTGGTGGTGGACAGGGCAAATGAAGCAAAACAGGACGATGCAAAGTATGCAACCAGAATTGTGAGAGATATTTTGACAGAGGTATTACCTTATTTGAATATCTTTATGACGGAGGAGCTTAGCGAAGCGGAAATTGAGGAGCTGAATGAGAGAAAGCTTGCCATTACCACCCAGTACGGAAGCCCGGCTGGGGAGCCGGAGGGTGAGGACGGCAGCGATAATGATAATCAGGACGACAGTACACCATCGAACAGCGGCAGTGAACCGGCATGGATGAGCTTCCCGGTGGAGGAGGGAACGGGCTATCGAGTGGATCCGAGCACGGGTAAAAAATATGACCCTGTGACGGGAGATTCCATAACAGAAAATAATTCCCCAACAGCAGATGTGCCTGTAAATCCGCTGATTACCAATCCATTAACTGAATAAACAAATGATGAAATGAATAACCTCATAAAAATGGGAATACAGTTTAGTAAACCCTTTTTATGAGGTTTGCCATGCTTACAAGTAACAATAAGTTTTTTCATAGAAAGAAAATTATGACGTTGTTTTTTATCCTTACCTTTATGTTCCTTTTTCTTTTTGGACGTCTGGTGTACCTGATGGTTTGGAGGGCAGAGCATTATGAGGAGCTTGCCACCAAGCTTCACGAGAGGGAGAGAAGCATCAAGGCGGCAAGAGGAAGAATCCTCGACAGAAATGGCACAGTGCTGGCGGATAACAAAACTGTCTGCACCATATCTGTGATTTACAATCAGATAGAGGATAAGGAGGAGATTATCAGCGTCCTTAGCAGGGAGCTGGATTTGACGGAGGAGTATGTACGCAAGAGGGTAGAAAAGTATTCCGCCATGGAACGCATTAAGAGCAATGTGGAGAAGGCAGTAGGGGATAAAATAAGAGAGTATGATTTGCCGGGGGTCAAGGTTGATGAGGATTATAAGCGCTATTATCCCTATGGGGAGCTTGCCAGCAAGGTGCTTGGCTTTACCGGTGGAGACAATCAGGGAATTATCGGCTTGGAGGTTGTTTATGAGGAATATTTACAGGGAGAGCCGGGAACCATTCTCACCGTCACAGATGCCAAGGGGATTGAGGTGGATAAGGAGGGGGAAAGGCGTATTGAACCTGTTGCCGGAAATGATTTGTATATCAGTATGGACAGAAATATTCAGACCTATGCCACCCAGCTTGCCGTTCAGGCGATGGCAACCAAGGAGGCGGACAGCGTTTCCATTATAGTAATGAATCCCCAAAACGGGGAGCTGTATGCCATGGTGAATGTGCCGGAGTTTGATTTGAATAATCCATATGAAATACCTGAGCAAATGCTTGCAGGGCTACAGAGCGCTTCGGGGGAAGAGGGCGGAGAGCAGAAGCAGGACATTTTAAACAGAATCTGGAGAAATGGCTGCATTAACGATACCTATGAGCCGGGCTCTACCTTTAAGATGATTACCGCTGCCGCAGGCTTGGAGGAGGGCGTGGTGACACCGGAAAGCACCTTCAGCTGTCCCGGCTTTATTGTGGTGGATGACAGAAAGATACGATGCCACAAGGTAGGTGGGCATGGAGCGGAGGATTTCACCCATGCCACCATGAATTCCTGCAATCCGGTGTTTATTACGGTGGGACTTCGCTTGGGAGTAGACAACTATTATAAATATTTTGAAAGATTCGGCTTGAAGAAAAAGACGGGAATTGATTTGCCGGGAGAAGCGGGAACCATCATGCACAAAAAGGAGGATATGGGCAATGTGGAGCTGGCAACAGTCTCCTTCGGGCAGTCCTTTCAGATAACACCCATACAGCTGTTGACTACCGCTTCCTCCATTATCAACGGAGGAAAGCGCATTACTCCCCATTTTGGGGTGAAGGCAATCGATGAACAGGGAAATGTGGTGGAGGAATTTTCCTATCCGGTGGAGGAAGGAATTGTCTCGGAGCAGACCAGCGCTACCATGCGTGGCATATTGGAGATGGTAGTGGCTGAGGGAGGCGGTAAAAATGGTAAGGTGGAGGGCTTTCGTGTGGGAGGCAAAACTGCTACAAGCCAGACCCTTCCAAGAGGCAGCGGGCGTTATATTGCGTCCTTTGTGGGATTTGCTCCGGCAGATGATCCTCAGGTGATAGCCATAGCCATCATAAATAATCCGCAGGGTGTTTATTATGGCGGACAGATAGCGGCGCCGGTTATTCGTCAGCTTTTTGAAAATATTCTTCCGTATTTGGGGATAAAGGAGTATAATGAACTATGAGTAATGCCAGTATTATGTCAGTTGTGATTGCTTTTTTGCTGAGTGCAATATTAGGCCCCGTGATGATTCCTTTTTTAAGAAGATTAAAGTGCGGGCAGACTGTGAGAGAGGACGGACCCAGTTCACATCTGAAAAAAACGGGAACTCCCACTATGGGAGGTCTTCTGATTCTGTTCAGTGTAGTGACGGCTTCCATCTTTTTTGTGCGGGATTATCCAAAGATATTGCCGGTTTTGTTTATGACCTTTGGCTTTGGGCTGATTGGTTTTTTGGACGATTATATTAAGGTGGTGGGAAGAAGTCCTGAAGGGCTGAAACCATGGCAGAAGATGCTGGGGCAGTTGGTTGTGACTGGAATTTTTGCCTATTACCTGTTACATTTTACAGATGTTACATTGGCAATGCGGGTGCCGTATTTACGGGAGCAGTACATAGATTTTGGAATATGGAATATTCCCATTTTATTTTTTGTTGTGCTGGGAACTGTCAACGGAGTGAATTTTACTGATGGTCTGGACGGACTGGCGGGCAGCGTTACCGTGATTGTGGCGGTGTTCTTTTCTGTGGTCGCGATAGGTACAGAGAGTGGCTTGGAGCCAATTACCTGTGCGGTGGTGGGAGCGCTTTTGGGCTTTTTGCTGTTCAATGTGCATCCTGCCAGTGTGTTTATGGGAGATACGGGGTCGCTGGCGCTGGGCGGCTTTGTGGCGGCAAGTGCCTATATGATGGAAATTCCTCTCTTTATTGTGATTGTGGGTGTTGTATATCTGGCAGAGGTGCTATCCGTGATATTTCAGGTGGCATATTTCAAATTAAGCGGCGGCAGGAGATTGTTGAAAATGGCACCCCTGCACCATCATTTTGAGTTGTGCGGCTTTACGGAGACAAGAATAGTAGCATTTTTTACCATTGTGACAGCAATTATGTGTTTGCTGGGATTGAAGGGGTTATAAATTTTTGCCATAGAGCAGGAGGAAAGCTATGTTAGAAGGACAAAAGTGTTTGGTGATAGGCTCCGGTATCAGCGGTCTTGGGGCGGTAAGCCTTTTGGAGCATTTTGGTGTGGAGCTTGTCTTATATGACAGTAACGAGAAAATAACGGCAGAGGAGCTGGAGGCAAAGCTGCCGGCAGGAAGCAGGGCGGTGTGTGTTGCGGGAGAGCTTCCGGTACAGATAGAGGAGAGCGTTGACGCAGTGGTGTTAAGTCCGGGAGTGCCTACAGATATTCCGTTGGTAAACAGGCTGCGTGACAGAGGCGTACAGATATTGGGTGAGATTGAGCTGGGCTTTTTGGCGGAGAAGGGAAGCGTTGCGGCGATTACCGGTACCAATGGAAAGACCACTACCACAACCCTGCTTGGCGAGATTATGAAGGCGCACTTGGGGGAGGAAAAGGTATTTGTAGTGGGAAATATCGGCAATCCCTACACAATGGAGACGTTAAAAACAAGCAGTGATACTGTTACGGTGGGTGAAATCAGCTCCTTTCAGCTGGAGACGGTGCATACCTTTCACCCTAAGGTGTCGGCTATCTTGAATATTACGCCTGACCATTTAAACCGCCACCATACCATGGAGGCATATGTGGCGGCAAAGGAAGCTGTGGCAGCCAGGCAGACAAAGGAGGACATCTGCGTTCTCAATTATGACAATGAATATACAAGAGCTTTTGCAATGAGATGTCCGGCAAGACCGGTGCTGTTTTCTTCAAGACAGGAGCTTGCAGATGGTTATTTTTTACGAGGAGATAAGATTGTAAGGAGTACAGCAGGGAAGGCAGAGGAGCTTATGGATATCCATAAGGACATGAAGCTGGTAGGTCTGTGCAATGTGGAGAATGTGATGGCGGCCATTGCCCTCGCAGAAGGCATGGGTGTACCCATGACTACCATACTTTCCGTGATTAAGGAGTTTCGTGCCGTGGAACACAGAATAGAATTTGTGGCAGAAAAGGGTGGTGTGGATTATTATAATGATTCCAAGGGAACCAATCCCGACGCGGCAATTCAGGGCATTAAGGCTATGAGCAAGCCTACCATACTGATTGGGGGAGGCTATGACAAGCAGAGTGAATATGATGAATGGATTGAGAGCTTTGACGGCAAGGTAAAGTGTCTGGTGTTAATCGGACAGACAAGGGAGAAGATTGCTCAGTGTGCAAGAGCCCATGGCTTTACCAATATCCGGTTTGCGGATACCTATGAGGAATGTCTTAAGCTTTGTACCTCTCTTGCCGAGAGCGGAGATGCGGTGCTGTTGTCTCCTGCCTGTGCAAGCTGGGGAATGTTCCCCAATTATGAGACCAGAGGCAGGCTGTTCAAGGAATATGTAAATGCTCTGGCAGATTAAGAAACAAATATAAAGGAGTAGCTATGGCAGCAAGAAGAAACGCAAAACATAAAAGGGAACAATCGGAATACTTTTTTGATTACAGCCTTTTGTTTATTGTTCTATTTTTATTGGGCTTTGGATTGATTATGATTTACTCTGCCAGCTCCTATACAGCTTTTGCGGAATACGGAGATGCGGCGCATTATCTGAAGCGTCAGGCCGTTTCTGCGGTGCTGGGGTTGATTGCCATGATTGTGGTGGCGAACATTCCCTATCATTTTTGGGAGAGATTTGCGGTGCTGGGGTATGTTGTGTCAGCAGTTTTGATAGTACTGGTGCTTTCCCCCTTGGGAGTGGAATCCCACAATGCAAGGCGTTGGATAGGCATTCCGGGCACGGGCTTTAATATTCAGCCTGCGGAGGTGGCAAAGCTGTGTATGATATTGTTTTTGGCGGTTTTAGTCTGCAAAATGGGCAACAGTGTGCGTACTATGAAGGGATTTATTTTTATGGTTCTGGCGCCAATGCCCATTGCGGGAATGATATATCTTATCACTGATAATCTAAGCTCGGCAATTATTGTTTTGGGCATTTCCGTGCTGATGGTATTTGTGGCAAGTCCTGACTATAAAAAATTTATTGTGCTGGGGCTGATTGTGGTATCTGTTGCAGCACTGCTTATCTTTTTAATTACCTCCACGGATTTAATCAGCGGTTTCAGAAGCGGACGTATTCTGGCTTGGTTAGACCCGGAGAGTGATGCACAGGACAAGGGCTTCCAGACCTTGCAGGCATTATATGCCATAGGAAGCGGAGGCGTTTGGGGTAAGGGACTTGGACAGAGTATGCAGAAGCTAAGCTTTCTTCCTGAGGCGCAGAATGATATGATTTTTTCCATTATCTGCGAGGAGCTGGGCTTGTTTGGAGCAGTTGCCATTATTTTAATGTTTATTCTTCTGATTTGGAGAATGATGATTATTGCCAACAATGCTCCGGATTTGTTTGGAGCCATGCTGGTGGTAGGTGTTATCGGGCATATTGCAATACAGGCAATTTTGAATATAGCCGTTGTTACCAACACGATTCCCAATACGGGCATTTCCCTTCCCTTTATCAGCTACGGAGGCTCTTCTGTTATTTTCCTGTTGATAGAGATAGGATTGGTGTTGAGTGTGGCAAAGAGAATACAGCTGAAGGAGCTGTAGGCCTGAGATGGGCAGCAAGTTGCGGATTGACAGCAAAATGAGGCAGGGTACAAGTTGCAGGCGGAGACACTTTCACATAGAATAGAATAGTTCCTAAAATTCAAAAACCGGAAGGTGTCGCATGGATTCTATTCAAATTCACGGCGGTGTTGCCCTGCAGGGGAAGGTTCGTATTCAGGGCTCAAAAAATGCCGCTCTGCCTGTTTTGGCAGGAACCCTGCTCACCAAAGAGACTTCCTATATCCGCAACTGTCCTAAAATTGCAGATGTCTATGGGATGATAAATCTGCTAAAGAGCCTGGGCTGTTATGTAGGCTGGGAGGAAAACGGTATCCGTGTGAATGCCAAGGATATTTGCCGAGGTGAGATGAGGGGAGAAGCGATTACTGGTATGCGTTCTTCGCTCTGCCTTTTGGGGGCTCTGCTTGGCAGATGTGGGGAAGTGGTGATGGAATATCCCGGCGGCTGTGTGATTGGTGATCGCCCTATCGATTTGCATCTGTCGGCGTTATCCAAAATGGGCGTGGTGTTTACAGAGGAGCAGGGGCAAATCAGAGCTGCTGTCAAAAGACTTAAGGGAGCAAAGCTAAAGCTGCCCGTTGCCAGTGTAGGCGCCACAGAGAATATTCTTCTGGCTGCGGTTATGGCAGAGGGCGAAACGCTGCTTGAGGGAGCTGCCAGAGAGCCGGAGGTTGTTGCACTGTGTCATTTCCTAAGGTGCTGTGGTGCGGATATAAGGGGCATAGGAAGCTCCAGACTTCTGATTTCGGGAGGAAAAACACTGCATGGTGCGGATTTTACGGTGCCTGCGGACAGAATTGTGGCAGGGACCTATCTTTTTGCCGCAGTGGCAACAGGGGGAAGCGTTCTCTTGGAGGAAGCCCCCGTTATGCAGATGGAAGCGGCAGTGCGTGTGGCAGATGAAATGGGAGCCCAGTGTACGGTTACGAGAGAGGGCCTTTATGTGCAGGCAGGAGAGAGGTGCAGGGCGGTTTCTCACCTGCGGACGGCACCTTATCCGGGCTTCCCTACGGATTTGCAGTCAATGGCGCTTGCTGTCATGACAACGGGAGAGGGGCAGTGCCTGATTGAGGAGACTATATTTGAAAATCGTTTCCGGGTTGTGGAGCCGCTGCGGGAAATGGGTGCTGATATTCAGGTATATGATGCCAAAAAGGTTCTTGTTCGGGGCGTGGAGAGATTATATGGAGCGCAGGTGGAGGCAAAGGAGCTTCGGGGAGGCGCGGCACTTGTGCTGGCAGGGCTTATGGCGGAGGGTGAGAGTACTATTTCAGGCTGTAGGTATATTTATCGGGGCTATGAAAATATCTGTAAGGATTTAAGAGAGTTAGGAGCGCGTATTGTAAGTGTATAAAAGCAGAAGAAAATTTTTTTGGAAAATACTGATAGTGCTTTTGCTGGCAGTGGGAGTTTTGGCTGCGGGTAATTATGTGCTATCTACCTACACGATTAAGAATGTATATGTGGAGGGAAATTTCCATTATACGGAGGAGGAAATCAAGAGCTTTGTAATGGAAGGTCCCTTAGGGAATAATTCTCTGTATCTTTCCTTTAAATACAGGAATAAGGGAGTGGAGAATATTCCCTTTGTGGACGTTATGGACGTTGCCATACTGGCGCCGGATACCATCAAGATTACAGTGTATGAGAAGGCACTTGCCGGATTTATCAAATACATGGATACTTATATGTATTTTGATAAGGACGGCTATGTGGTGGAAAACTCCAGCGTTATGACGATGGGGGTTCCGCAGATTACGGGGCTTTCCTTTGATTATGCTGTGTTGGGAGAGCCTCTGCCTGTGGAGAATAAGGAGGTTTTCAACAATATTCTTACAATTACCAAGCTTTTGAAAAAGTATGAATTGACTGCTGAAAAAATCTATTTCCATACATCGGGGGAGGTGACTATCTATTTTGGCTCTGTCAGGGTGGCATTGGGTAACGAAACATCAAGGCTGGAGGACAAGCTTATGCTGCTCCCTCAGTTTTTGCAGGAGCTTTCGGGTAAAAGTGGAATTCTGCAAATGGAGAACTATGAGGCTGGCAATGGAAAGTATACATTTAAGCCCGATGCGGAGTGAGGCAGATACCGGACAGTTTATGAATGGTATGGCTGGGCTTTTACATTTTTGCTTTATAATTTAAAAAAATGTGTTGATTAATTTGTAAAATAATTATATGATAGACTATATGGAGTTCAAATGGGAAAAGGAGGATTTACCCTTGTTGGAGATTAAGACAAACGATGCTGAATCTGCTGCTAAAATCATCGTGGTCGGTGTAGGCGGTGCAGGTAATAATGCTGTAAATAGAATGGTTGATGAGAAGATTGACGGAGTAGATTTTATTGGTGTTAACACAGATAAGCAGGCATTGCAGCTGTGCAAGGCACCTAAGCTTTTGCAGATAGGTGAGAAGCTTACCAAGGGACTTGGTGCAGGAGCGAAGCCTGAGGTAGGTGAGAAGGCTGCAGAGGAGAGTACCGAGGAGATAAGTGCCGCTTTAAAGGGTGCTGATATGGTATTTGTAACCTGTGGTATGGGCGGTGGCACAGGAACCGGTGCGGCACCTGTGGTTGCCAAGCTTGCAAAGGAAATGGGCATTCTGACAGTTGGCGTTGTGACAAAGCCCTTCCGATTTGAGGCGAAGGCGCGTATGGTAAACGCCATGAGCGGTATTGAGCGCATTAAGGAAAATGTAGATACTCTGATTGTAATACCTAATGATAAGCTTTTGGAAATTGTGGACAGGCGTACCACTATGCCTGAGGCGCTTAAGAAGGCAGATGAGGTATTGCAGCAGGCTGTTCAGGGAATTACAGATTTGATTAATTTACCTGCCATCATCAATTTGGACTTTGCGGACATACAGACGGTTATGAAGGACAAGGGTATTGCACATATCGGTATTGGTGAAGGAAAGGGTGATGATAAGGCATTGGAGGCTGTGAAGATGGCAGTGGAGAGTCCTCTTTTGGAGACTACCATTTCCGGCGCTACCCATGTTATTATCAATGTATCCGGCGATATTACTTTGGCAGATGCTTCTGATGCAGCAGGCTATGTACAGGAGCTTGCCGGTGATGATGTGAATATTATTTTCGGTGCAATGTATGATGCTTCTAAGTCCGACAGCTGTACTATTACGGTGATTGCTACCGGTCTTGAGGATGTTGCTTCCAATTCTGCTACAGGCAGATTGGGCAGTACTCCTGCATACAGACAGCCTGCTTCGCATATTACCCCCAATTCCCTGAAGGGGCTTAATTTACAAGCTCCTGCGGGTACAGCTCAGACTGCTGCTCCCAAGGCTCCGATTCCTCCGTTTACAGGCATTCAGAAGCCTGCGGATATCAGAAGCTCCGTAGAGGAGAAATCCTTAAAGATTCCTGACTTTTTGCAGAGAAAGTAATCTTGTCAGATTAGTGGCTGACTTAAGCTGTCATATAGGTGACAGCTTCATAAATAGTAAAGAGAAAGCATATTTGACGGAAATTCCGCCGGATATGCTTTTTTGAATTGACTGAAAAATGCGGTTATGGCATGATTGGCAATGTCGAATTTTATAGAATAAAAAGCAAAAATTAAGCTGTATTTTTGACAAAATCCATGACAGGCAGCCCTTATAATAATTATGAAAAGGGTGATGCAATGTATTATGAAATTTATGTTGACAGTTTGTTCCTGATGAATTGGGTGATAAATTTTTATCTGTTACTCTTGGTGAACTACAGTACGTTTCGCACTGCCACGTGTAAACGACTGTTGCTTGGCTCCATGGTGGGAGCAGTGTTTGCCATATTGCCTTTTTTTATCGGCGGATATGTGTGGCTGAGACTGTTTATCGGTATGGCTGTAGGAACAATAGCCATGCTGTTGACAGCCTTTCCCATAAAAAGTATTCGTGCAATGCAAAACATATTCGAAAAGCTTCTGCTGTACTCCTTTCTAATGGGAGGAGCCCTTTTATTCCTGATAAGATGTGTACCCTTTATGAGAAGACTGATAACAGGTATTTTCGGGCTTATGGGAGCAGGTGCTGTAATATGTATGGTGATTTTATATTATAAGGAGCGTGAGAGCAGGAAAAAACAGAACAGTCTTTGTCGTGCAACGTTGATTCAAAAAAACGGGCGAATGACGGTAGCAGCTCTGGTGGATTCCGGCAACAGCCTGATAGAGCCAATCAGCGGAAAACCGGTATGCATTATCGAGAAAGGCGTATTTAACAGCCTTTGGAAGGAGGAGCCGTTGTATAGAGTGGTTCCGTATCACAGCATCGGCAGGAAAAGAGGAATTTTACAAGGATATTTATTATCTGAGCTGCAAATAGAAATAGGGGGAATGGTAAAATCCTTTCAGGACGTGTATGTGGCGGTCTGTGAGGAAAGGATTAGCGATGGAGTAAAAATGCTTGTAAATCCGATGCTTTTTCAAAAAAATATGTGAAATGGGGAATGATTATGATTTTGAAGGTAGCAATACCCGGGAAAATGCAGTTTAAAATGATACGCAGAGAAAATATTCTGCTGCAAAAGGCGGGAGATATCCATTACATAGGCGGTGCCGAGGTGCTGCCGCCGCCTCTGGAGGTGGAAAAGGAGAATCAGGTTATCAGTGATTTGGGAACGGAATACGAAGATGAGGCGAAGGCTATTTTAATTGAGCATAATCTGAGACTGGTGGTTTACATAGCGAAAAAATTCGATAATACAGGTGTGGGAGTTGAGGATTTGATTTCCATAGGAACCATCGGGCTGATAAAATCTATTAATACCTTTAATCCGGACAAAAATATTAAGCTGGCAACCTATGCCTCCAGATGTATTGAAAATGAAATCTTAATGTATCTAAGAAGAAATAATAAGACCAGACTGGAGGTATCCATAGATGAGCCGCTCAATGTAGATTGGGACGGCAACGAGCTGCTTCTCTCGGATATTTTGGGAACGGACGAGGATATTATCTATCGTGATATTGAGAGTGAGGTGGAACGCAAGCTTTTGCTGGGTGCCATTAATAAGCTGTCCGACAGGGAAAGAACAATTATCAGACTGCGCTTCGGCTTGGGAACCAGAGACGGACAGGAAATGACTCAGAAGGAGGTAGCAAGCTTTTTGGGAATTTCACAGTCCTATATATCAAGACTGGAGAAGAAGATTATGCGGCAACTGAAAAAAGAAATGAGTAACCATATTTAGACTTTGCAAAGTGGAGAGGTATAGTATATACTTAAAAGGTAGAATACAAAAGCACTTATTTGGCATGGATATGAGGCAAATATGATACAACGTGAAGATATATTATCTATGGAATATTTAAAAAAGACAGAATATACGGCATGTCATCAGGGAATGCGTTACCGTCTGGAGCAGTCGAGCGATGAAGCAGGTGAAAAGAAGCTGAAGGTAACGGTATGGCCGGAGCCCTTCAACTTCTTTAAGACGCCTGATGAGCAGAAAACCAGTGCCTTTTTTGATTTTTGTGAGGATGGCGTGGTGGACGCAGTTGCATGGATGAATGACAGATTATTTGAAGACAAGGAAAAATGGGAGAGAGCTGCGGATAATTGGAGCAGCTATCGGATGGAATAGTGTACCATTCATTATACAGTACTTTGGAGAAGCGGAATGTTGAAATATATTTTGAAGGATATGGGAGCGGCAATACATTATCTGCCCTATGGCTTGGCAGTAGGGCTTGTTTTTGCTCTTGTATTCAGAGTGGTTTGTAAATGGAGGGTCAAGAGAGGCAGACCTCCTGTTGCTGTTGCAGCACTGAGTGCATTTATGATGTATCTGGGCATTATGTTATGCATTACCTTTTTGTCCAGAGAGAATGGTTCCAGAATCGGGATAGATTTGGATTTGTTCTCAACATGGGGTATCAATGAGAGAAATAATGCCTATGTAATAGAAAACATTCTTTTGTTTATTCCATATGGAATTGTCAGCCCATGGGCTTTTCCATCTCTGCGCAGGTTTATGCCCTGCGCCATGGTTGGGCTGTCCACCAGTATGGCGATAGAATGTATGCAGCTTTTTACAGGCAGAGGTTTTTTTCAGGTAGATGATATCCTCACTAATCTGTTAGGCAGCATTGTAGGATATTTTGTGTTCCGTCTGATATGGAGAGGCGGCAGGGAATAGTGTGCCTGAAAACGGCAGGAGCCGGTCAGACACACAGTCACATTAAGCCGTCAGATAAGCGCGCATGGAGCGGAGGGCATTTTTCTCAAGACGGGAGACCTGCGCCTGAGAAATGCCGATAATATCGGCAACCTCCATTTGTGTTTTCCCTTCAAAAAAGCGCAGGGAAATAATTTCATGCTCGCGTGCGCTGAGCTTTTTCATGGCTTCACTTAAGGAGAGATGCTCTACCCATGTATCCTCCTTATTTTTTTTGTCGCTGATTTGATCCATAACATAGAGCGTGTCACCGCCATCTGTAAAGACCGGCTCGTAGAGGCTCATGGGATTTTGTATGGCGTCCAAGGCATAGACAATGTCCTCCTTTGAGATTCCGACCTCCTTTGCAATCTCCTCCAGTGTCGGTTCCTTGGCATTTTTCCGGGTGAGGGCGTCTTTGGCGTAGATTGCCTTGTAGGCAGTGTCCTTCAGAGAGCGGGAAACTCTGATTGTATTAGAATCCCGCAAATATCTGCGTATTTCACCGATAATCATGGGAACGGCATAGGTGGAGAATTTTACCTGTAACGAGGAGTCAAAATTGTCGATAGCCTTAATCAGTCCGATGCAGCCGATTTGAAACAAATCGTCCACATTTTCATTGCTGGAGGAAAAGCGCTTGATAACGCTTAAGACAAGGCGCAGATTGCCCTCAATATATTCCTTCCTTGCCGCTAAGTCGCCGGCTTCAATTCTCTCAAAAAGGGATTCCTTTTCCGCTGCCTTGAGCAGGGGAAGTTTAGATGTATTCACACCACAGATTTCAACCTTACCTTGTGCCATTATGCTTCCTCTCCTTCGATATTTTCATTGTTGTATTGGTAGTATGCTCGAAGAAGTTCTGATATATACCCCTTGTGCATATACTGAACAGAAAAGAACTGTTTGGTGAAGGTTATGCTTTTTTCAGAGCTGAAATGCAGAGATGTAATTAACATAAGGGATTGTAAAAAGCTTGGAAGAGTGTGTGATTTAGAGTTTGACGAATGCAAGGGCTGCATCTGCAAGATTATGGTTCCGGGAAACAATAAAATGCTTAGCTTTCTGCGCTGTGAGGCAAATATTGTAATTCCCTATAAGGATATCAGGCAAATAGGGCCGGATATTATTTTAGTTGACATAAGTTGCTAAAAACCGTATAATGTAACATATCGGAGTGAAATCAAGCGACCGCTTTGCGGGCATTTGATTTCACCCGATATGTTAGCGAGAAAATCAGTCAGCACGAAGTGCTGCTTACGCGAAGCGGAAGGATTTTCGAGCAGATGGCTGAGAGAACGGGGGTAAAGCATATGAAGTGTCCTTTTTGCAATCATGAAAATACAAGAGTTATTGATTCCAGACCGGCAGAGGATAACAACTCTATCCGCCGCCGCAGGGTGTGCGATGAGTGCGGGAAGCGCTTTACGACCTACGAGAAGATAGAGACAATTCCCTTGATTATCATCAAAAAAGACAATAACAGAGAAACCTATGACCGCTCTAAAATCGAAGCGGGAGTATTGAGAGCCTGCCATAAGCGTCCTGTAAGCGCGCAGCAGATTACTACGCTGGTGGATCAGGTGGAGAATGAAATATTTAACATGGAAGAAAAGGAGATTCCCAGTCAGGTGATTGGTGAGCTTCTGATGAACAAGCTAAAAAGCTTAGATGCGGTAGCCTATGTAAGATTTGCTTCCGTATATAGAGAATTTAAAGATGTTAATACCTTTATGGACGAGTTGAAGAAGGTACTGCAATAATTTTTTTGACAGGGTAAAATTTTCGGAGTAGCTGCCGATATATATTGTACAAAAGAGAAGGAGGTGAAATCATGAATATAGGTGGAGTAAGTGATTACAGCAGTTTAATGCGCAATTATTATGTTCCTACCATACCAAGTGTCAGGCCGGAGAATATAGATGACCACAGCAGACAGTCAGATGTGGCACAGACAGCTTACGTTACAGATATTCGTGAGGAAGCTTCCGTGACAGCGCCCATAAGACAGGACGCTGCATTAGAGGATATTTCCCTTACCTTTAATAAGCAGGAAGGCTTTGATTATATTGGGCAGGATAGTGATATTCATGCTTTGGATGTGGAGAAGGCGATATCTGATATGAAAAAGGATAAGGTTTTGGAACAATATCAATACTTTGTGGGAAGTGCAAGAAATCTGGTAACAGACAGTGCCGACGGAGTGGTAATTGCAAAATTTTAAGGAGCAGCGGAAGCTGCTCCTTTTTGGTTGTAACAGTTCAGCCATGCGGAAGTGTTTGTACGAATTGCCCGTGGGAGCTTGCTCACTAAGGGCAGTTTGCACAAATACTTCCATAGGGCGGACGCCCGACATGAAATAAGTTGCCGGTAAAGTTGTTTAACAATTAGCGAAAATATATTCCGGCAGCTTATGAATGGCATGGCTGAACTGTTACTTTTTGGAAGCTGCGGCAGGACTTTGCTGTTAAGCTAATGATGTTTTACAAATCGGTACAGGCATAGAAGATAGAGGACGCATAATGCCATTTGACTGGCTAAAAGTCCCCAAAGATAGCCGGTGATGCCCACCCTGGGAACGGTCCCAAAAATAAAGGCAAGGCGTATTAACAGGCAGATGACATTCATTACAAAAATATGCCCTGCCATTCCAAGTCCCTGCAAGATGCTGGAGAGAGTAGTGTCCAGATAGATAAAGGGGCAGATAAAGCTTAGGGTAGTGATAAAGTGTCCGGCAAGGGCACTGTCGAAAAGAAAGCGTCCCGCAAATTTTCCTGAAAAGCCAAAGATACACATACAGATAAATCCCAGGATAAAGCAATATTTTACCGTGCGCAGGGTGGCAGCCTT
>Ga0129310_1001150_pt1 | contig 24839 bp, 23 predicted proteins | sample Go1ome_2_FD_94433 | JGI IMG/M metagenome (GOLD analysis project Ga0129310, IMG submission 94433) | Western lowland gorrila individual fecal microbial communities from Wisconsin, USA - Go1022A metagenome | ecosystem: Host-associated > Mammals > Digestive system > Large intestine > Fecal | place... | reverse complement strand
CTGCCTAAGAGCTATCATCTCTCGGGCGAACGTCCTTCCGGATATCATTCTCTCCTTCTCCGCCGGAAGATGTCGGCAGTATCTCCTTCTCCCGGAAGGTTTTCGCCGGAACGAAAGACTCCGTCGGGTGTATCGGCCCCGTCCGCTGGCCTGCGGCCGCTGAGTGTCTCACGCGTTAAGTGCGGGGGGCGGACTTTGTCGCGGCCACTCAGTGCTACCGTGTGTGGGAAATACGATATGCCTTCAATACGCCTTTTATAAAAAATTGTGGAGGATTTGATATCGGCCTGTCGGAAACACGTAGTGGCCCCGACAGGGCCCTCCCCATTTAAGGTTGGAGACAATCAGCGGCCGAAACGGACCATGTCCGGTGTCGCGAAAACCTCCGCCTGAGTGTTCCGTCCCCGGCGAAAAACTGACCCGGGGAAGTAGGCGAAATCAATTGCGGAGGGGACATGGGAGTCCGCCGGTGCTTAGCGAGGTCCCTCACGAGCTTAGCATTCCGATGCGCACTCCAAAGAGTGCAAACGGTCCCCGCAGCAATTCATTCCGACCGGATTCCCCTCACGACAACCTTCAACCAGGGACGGAAGACTCAGCCATCCCCCTCACCACACCGGACATGGTCCGCTCCGGACGCGTCCTCCACACCTCAGTTAAATCTCCATTTTGCTTAACTCCCGTCGGCCCAATCAATAAAAAATTATCATGATCTAAAAAAAATTATATAAGTCCCAAAAAAATCATATGGAAATATGACCAAAAGCCATCTATAATAAGGGTGTCGATGAGTTAAAATAACCAATCGACAAAAAAATACTATATTAAGGGAGGAACTAGTATTATGAGATCACTCAAAAAATTCATGGCAGCAGGACTTGCAGCAGCAATGGTATTTTCCATGACAGCTTGCAGCTCCAAACCAGCAGAGACAGCTGCACCGGAGACACAGGCAGAGACAACAGCAGACACCACTGCCGAAGCTGTAGAGGAAGCAAAAACTGAAGCAGCAGAAGCTGTCGAGGGAAAAGATCCTGCAGAAGTGAAGGTTGGCATCTCCATTTATCAGTTCGCTGATAACTTCATGACAGTATATCGTCAGGAATTAGAGAGATACTTAACAGAAGAGTTAGGCGTTAAGAAAGAAAACATCTCCATCATGGACGGAAAGAACGACCAGGGTGAGCAGATGAACCAGATTAGAAACTTCATCACAACAGGTGTTGACGTAATGATTATCAACCTTGTACAGGCTTCTTCCGAACCAACCGTAACAGAAGAGTGTGCTAAAGCTGGTATCCCGGTAGTTTACATCAACCGTGAGCCGGAAGCTGAGAGAGAGCAGGCTTGGGTTGACGAAGGAATCAAAGCTACTTATGTAGGCGCAGACGCAAGACAGTCCGGTACCTTCCAGGGCGAAGAGATTGCTGAGCTTGAGAACAAAGGTGATGCAGACGGCGACGGCGTTGTTCGTTACATCATGGTTCAGGGTGACCCGGAGAACGTAGATGCTCAGTACAGAACGGAATTCTCCATTAAAGCTTTAACAGATGCAGGCATTGAGGTAGAAGAACTCGTTAAGATGCGTGGTGACTGGGATCAGACAAAAGGCCAGGAAATCACAGCTAACGCACTTGCACAGCACGGCGCTAAGATCGACGTAGTTTTCTGTAACAACGATGCTATGGCACTTGGTGCATTACAGGCAATCGAAGCAGCCGGCAGAACAGTTAACAAAGACATCTACTTAGTAGGCGTTGACGCTTTAGTTGAGGCTGTTGAGAACGTTATGAACGACAAGATGACAGGTACCGTATTTAACGATTACCTTGGCCAGGCTCACACAGCAGCTGACAGAGCAATGGATTTTGTAAACGGCAAAGACGTTAAGAACGTATACATGGTAGACTATGTAAAAGTTACAAAAGACAATGCAGCAGAGATTCTTGAATTAGTTAAATAATGTAACAAATCGTTACAGTAATTCTGCTCGGCAGAAATTATGAGTAAATGCGTCGGGTGTGTCATCTTGGCACACCCGATTTTATGAAAGGAGAGAATGGGATGGCAGAGTACAGATTGGAAATGCGCGGGGTATCGAAGAGCTTTCCTGGCGTTAAGGCTCTGGATCAGGTTAACCTGAAGGTCCGTCCTGGTACGGTTCACGCGCTGATGGGAGAGAACGGTGCAGGAAAATCCACCCTAATGAAATGCCTCTTTGGTATTTACCACATGGATGAAGGTGAGATTTATCTGGACGGAGAGAAAGTAAGCATCGCTAACCCTGATGAGGCGCTTCAGAAGGGGCTTGCAATGGTTCATCAGGAGCTGCAGCCCATACCGGAGAGAACTGTTGCAGAGAACATGTATACAGGCCGGTATCCGATGAAACGGTTCGGCCCGATTAAGGTGATTGACCATAAGAAGATGTTTGAAGAGACGGCAAAGTGGCTGGAAGATGTGAAGATGCCCTACAACCCAAAGGCAAAGCTGGGAACCATGTCTATCGCACAGATGCAGTCGGTAGAGATTGCGAAAGCAGTATCCCTGCAGGCGAGAGTGGTGATTCTTGACGAGCCGACCTCCTCTCTGACAGACAATGAAGTAGATGCGCTCTTCCGTATCATCAGAGACCTCAGGAGCAGGGGGGTATCCCTTATATATATTTCCCATAAAATGGCGGAAATTCGTGAGATTTGTGATGATATTACTATCATGCGTGACGGTACGTATGTCGGTTCCTGGAGCATGAATGATATCACAGACGATGAGATTGTAAAACAGATGGTTGGCCGTGAGCTGACGAATATATATCCGCCGAAGAATGACGCCGAGGTTGGCGAGGTTCTTCTCGATGTAAAAAATTATTCCAGTATTCACGAGCGTTCCTTCCAGAACTGTTCGTTCCAGCTTCGAAGAGGCGAGATCCTGGGCTTCGGCGGCCTGGTGGGCGCGCAGAGGACAGAGCTGATGGAAGCGATTTTCGGTATGCGCCACATCTCAACAGGCGACCTGGAAATCAAGGGTAAGAAGACACATGTTCAGCGTCCTCAGGATGCAATCCGGGCAGGTATCGGTATGATTACCGAGGATCGCCGTGGTACCGGTATTCTGGGCTGTCTTTCCATCGCAGACAACGTATCCATATCCTCCATGGATCAGTACGTGGAAGCGGGAATAAAGCTGAATAAAGGAAAGATTGAACAGCTTGTCAAGGATAATGTGGCGAAGCTCAGCATCAAGACTCCGAGCAGCAAGACTTTAATCCAGTCGTTGTCGGGAGGCAACCAGCAGAAGGTTCTGATTTCACGCTGGCTGGCAAATAATCCGGATATCCTGATAATGGATGAGCCGACCCGCGGTATTGACGTCGGCGCGAAATACGAGATTTACCAGATTATGATTGACCTGGCGAAGCAGGGCAAGGGCATTATTATGATTTCTTCTGAAATGCCGGAATTAATCGGTATGTCCAACCGGATCCTTGTTATGTGTAACGGACATATTACCGGAGAAGTGAAGGACGAGGAAGCAACGCAGGAACGCATCATGAGCTATGCGACCAAGTTCTAGTGATAGGAGGAAGAGAGAATGGATAAGAAAAAAGTCAATGTAGCGGACATACTCATAAATAATGGTATTATTATATTAATTTTTCTCATGGTTATTTTCGTTGGCGTAACCAAAGAAAATTTCTTTTCCGGCAGTAACTTCAGCAACGTTTCCATTAACGTAGCCTGCCGTTTCATTATCGCAGTCGGCGTATCCGGCTGTCTGATTACAAAAGGTACCGACCTTTCCGCAGGACGTGTCGTAGGTCTTGCAGCCTGCCTTGCAGGTACACTGCTTCAGAAAGCAGATTACAGCGGACGTTTCGAACTTACCAAGAATTTCCCCCAGCTCAATGTATGGGTGATTCTCTTAATCTGTATTGCCATCTGCTGTATCTTCGGTCTTATCAACGGTATTGTTATTTCATATTTAAGCGTACCGGCCTTCATCGGCACTCTGGGTATGCAGATGATCGTATACGGAATTAACCTGGTTTATACAAAATCCATCCCGATCGGCGGATACCGTACAGACTATACAGCCATTGCAAACGGTAAATTATTCGGAGTATTCCCGTATCTGTTTATCATCGCAATCGTAATCGGCCTGATTATGTGGTTTGTTTATAACTATACCCGCCATGGCAAATACATGTATGCAATCGGCGGCAACGAGGCAGCGGCAGAGGTTGCCGGCGTTAATGTTAAAAGAACGAAAATTAAAATCTATGTGACGGCAGCTACACTCTATGCAATCGCAGGCTTCCTGCTGGGCGCGAAATCCGGCGGAGCTTCTGTTAACATGGGTATGGGCTACGAGCTGGAGGCCATCGCGGCCTGTACAATCGGCGGCGTATCCGTTAACGGCGGTATCGGACGTGTATCCGGTGTCGTAGTCGGAGTTCTTGTATTCGAGCTTCTGAAGACATGTCTCCAGTTCCTCGGAATTGACCCGAACTATCAGTATATAGCACAGGGTATCGTTATCGTAGTTGCTATCGCACTTGATATCAGAAAATATATTGCCAAGAAGTAAAATGGTTTTACATCGATAACAAGCACGCCTCGCGAGCCTGTTACCGCCAATTGATAAAAGAGGAGCTGCCGGCGGGACTTTCGTGTTCCGGGTCGCGGCTCCTCTTTTGGAATAATCAAAATACTCAGCAGGCATACATGATGCATGAATAAGAAAGTTGGTGTAAATTTGGAGGAAAACAGATTAGAACACAGCGGGAGCGAGGTTCTGGAAGGCGACGGCGCGCAGGAACGGAAAACGGCAGAGAGCGGCAGGGAGCTGACCGGGGAAGAGCAGAACTTAAAAAGACTGGAGGAAGAGAATGAGAGGCTCCGCCAGGAGATAGAGCGCGTCAGAAATCTTCCTTTAAAAGAGAGACTCTATGACAAAGTGCATGTGTCGGTGAGAACACTCGATATTTTCATAGCAGTGATGATAATCCTCGGAATTATTGTTATTGTTCTTGGGATGAGATAAATCCTAAAGAGATAAATTGATCAAAGATATTCGCCCCGGGAGTGGGAACACTCCACGGGGCTTTTTTTGCAGGCGGTGACCTGTATGCGGAGCATGCAGGTTATCGTCTGCTGCATCGAAAAGGGCGTCCCCCTACGCTTCATCAGGAGGACCTGCAAAGGCACTCTTTGTAATATCAATAAAATTACGTGCGGCAGATGAAAGATAGCTGTCTTTTCTGTAAGCAATGACAAAATCCCAGAGGTTTTCCTGCTCTCCAACCGAGCAGTACAGGAGAGGGCGGGCGGTATAGAAGAATTTTTCGCACATATCAGTGCAAAAGCTAACACCAATGCCGGAGGCTACGATGGACAAAGCAGTTTCCACACTCTGCAGGGTTATGGTCTGCGGACGGATGGAGGAAGCGGACAGGATCCGGTCTGCAATTTTCCGGGTGCGGAACTTTTCATCGACCAGGAAAAAAAGCTCCTGACCCAGCAGATTTATATCCAGCCATGGGTGCTTTTTACCCGCTCTCTGCTCCAGGCGGCAGGCAACCTCAGAGATAGGCGAAATACACAGGACGATTTCTTCTTTACAGACCTTTTCGTACGCCAAATCGGGCCGGAACGTTTCAGATACGGTGTAGATAGCCAAATCGATCTGACCGTTTTCCATGGCCTGATTCAGGGCAGTGATACCGTCTTCCATAATATTGATCTTGTATTGGGGATGCATCCGCTTAAAATCCGGCAGGACATTGGGCAGAACATAGCGGCCACGGGTTGGTGTAATGCCGATGGAAAGAGAGCCTCTCGATTCAGAACTGATATCCGAGAGTGTATTGTTAAGCTGATGGTTCAAATCCAGAATTTTAAGGCCCGTTTCCACGTATTGCCGGCCTGCATAAGTCAAGTGCATTTTATTGTCTATCCGGCAGAAAAGCTTTACATTCAGGCGGTTTTCCAGATTCTGCAGAAATTTGGAAAGCGAAGGCTGGGTTATATCGAGAAAACGGGCAGCACCGGACAGTGTCTGATATTTTTCAATTGCCAGGACATACTGTATTTCACGGAAATCCATACGATTCCCCCCTTTCTGAACTATGTGCCTCAAGTATAGCAGATAATACGGTGAAAAGCACGAGCTTGACGGCGCGAAACGTCGTTTTTTTGCGGGGGATGAACAGATGATATAGTTTGAAACTATAGTTTGTATGCGGTAATTCTGGATTTACAGCTATGGATGGCTGATGTATGATTAGGGTATCAAACAATAACAGTTCACGCTGTCTGAACTGTTACAATCAACATGGCGCGCCATAAATAAAAGGGGAGGTATTTCTTGAAAAAGGGTTATCTGACTACAACTGATAAGGCCCGTATCTATTATGAAGACAGAGGAAACGGAATCCCGGTTTTGTTTTTTCCCGGACATATGTGTACATCACGTTTTTTTGAAAAAAATGCGGAGTCGTTATCTCAGGATTACCGCGTGATAACAATGGATCCCAGAGGGTTCGGAAATTCGTCTAAGGTGCTCCACGGCAACGATGTGGAACGCAACTGCGATGATGTTGGAGAACTGATAGAATATCTGGGTCTCGAACATACGGTGCTTCTGGGATGGTCGCTGGGGGGAAGTGTCGTGATGATGTATTTTCACAAATATCATGGACTGCATCTGAGTGCCGTGGGACTGATAGACTCTGCCCTCTTCCCGTTTTCAGAGGCATCCTGGAATACTTATAACGCCAGGGACTATAATATGGACGAATGGTGCGGCAAATACGGCGTCTGGCTAAAAAACACAGAGGCGTATTATGATAATTTTATACACCGCATTGACAGGGGAATAGACCCAAAAGAACGGGAGCTGTTACAGCGGGAAATAGAAAAAACACCGCCCTGGATTGGGTTTGCCATTCATACGGACTGGTGCCACACAGACACGGAGCAATATTTGAAGGAGCTTACCGTTCCTGTCCTTCTTGTCTCAGGCGAGGATATCATGATGGGACGGCATTATAAAGAACGGATTTGTGTTTACAGTGAACTATATGAATTTGAGACGGGCGGACATGCAATGTTTATTACGGAGGATACGCGGTTCAACAGGATTCTCCGGAATTTCATAGGGAATGTCATAGCCGGGGAGAGAGGGGGAGAGTCAGAATGAAAACAATATCATTGGAAGGAGCCTGCGATCTGCATATCCATTCAGCTCCTGATATCGTCGAGAGGATCGGGAACGACGTGGAGATTGCCGTCAGAGCAAAAGAGGCCGGTATGAGGGCTATTGTATTTAAGTCAGTATTGGAACCGACAGTCTCCAGAGCCTGGCATACAATGCAGCAGGTTGAAGGAATTAAGGTATTCGGCGGAGTGGTGCTGGATTATCATGCAGGCGGCTTAAATCCCATGGCTGTGGAGCCGGCCGTCAAGATGGGAGGTGAAATTGTCTGGCTGCCGACCTATCATGCACTTGGGCATGAAATAGCATTCGGGGCTATGGGAAGTTTTGGCTATACAACAGAGAGCAGCCGCGCGGACGGACTCGAGCCGCTGACCATTCTTGATGCGGAGGGAAGAATTAAAAATGAAGTGATGGAAATCATGGAAATATGCAAGGCAGCAGACATTATTTTAGCTACCGGGCACATTCATGCGTCTGAGACACTGAAACTCGCGCGGGCGGCAAAGGAGAATCATTTTAAGAAGCTGGTCGTAAACCATCCGTTTTTTAAAGTTCCGGATCTCGATGTTGCAACGGTAGGGGAGCTGGTGCATCTTGGCGCTTATATGGAATTCTGTGCGAATGAGCTTTGCCCGATTCCGCGCAGCTCCAATTTATACGACTATACTGCCTGTCTGGAAAAGTATGGCGCGGATCCGTTTATTCTGGCTTCGGATGCCGGGCATAACCGAAAAGGATGGCCGGCCGAAGAACTCAGAATTTTTGCGCAGCTTCTCGGTTATGCGGGGGTTAAGGAGGCGCAGATTTACCAGATGCTGAAGGAGAATTATAATTTTCTGCTGTCGCTTTCATAAGTACGGGGGAGCACGGACTGTGATATGAAATTTTAACCCGGCAGTAAAAACTGTTAACGTTGAATAGAAGGAGAGGTACAATATGAAAAAAAGATTATGGGGAAAAATGACGGTACTCACACTGGCGGCAGCTCTGATAATGGCCGGAACGGCAGGCTGCGGTTCGGCAGGGAACGCGCAGAAAGCGGGAGAGACAAAGGCGGCCGCAGCTGGAGAGGATAACAGCGGCAGGAATGACGGAGGTAAGGATGATTCAGGCACAAAAAGTGCAGGGGCAGGAGAATTTACGGATTTTCCGGAGATGACGATTAAGCTTGGACACGGTTCAGCTCCGGCAGAGGACGACCCCTACCATATTCTCGCAACGAATTTTAAAAACAATGTCGAGGAAGCGACGGGAGGAAAAGTAAAGATTGAAATTTTCCCGAGCGGGCAGCTTGGAGGCGAGATGGACAGCTATGAGGGGCTGGGAATGGGAACCGTTGACATGTGCATTGCCACAGGCAACATTTTCGGACTCTATAATAATAAGACGACGATTCTGGATATGCCGTTTTTGCTCGAGAATGAAGCCGCGGCTGAAAAACTTCTGGACAGTGATATGGTATCGGAGCTGCTTGATGAATTATCGCAGACCACGGGCGCCGTCCATCTTGGCTGGGGTTCCGGCGGGTTCAGGAACATCTTCAACAACATCCGCCCGATTCACACGCCGTCCGATTTAAACGGTGTAAAGCTGAGAGTTCCGGAAACAACTATTTTTGTAGATACATTTTCAGCTCTCGGGGCCAACGTAACACCGATGACTTATTCGGAAACGTATACGGGACTTCAGCAGAAAACAATTGATGGGATCGAGGTTCCCATCGGAAACGGATATACGGTCGGCTTTTATGAGGTGTGTAAATATCTTTCCATGACGAGACATTTTTATAACGCACTGTCCATCAGCATCAGCCGGAATCTCTATGATGGGCTGCCTGTGCAGCTGCAGCAGGTTTTGAGAGACGCCGCAGTAAAGGCGGGACAGGAACAGAGGCTGTCTGTGGCTGAAAATGAAGGAAAGCAGCTGGAGGCAATGAAAGACGCGGGAATCGAGGTTAATGAGATTGGAAATATTGAGGATTTCAGAAAGCTGGTAAGACCTATATACGATAATTATAAGAACAATATCAGCTCAGAAAACTACGAAGAGGCTCTTGAACTGCTTGGAATTGACGAATAGGGGAGATTATATGAAGAATGGCATAAGGCGGGCGGCGGATATATTTCTCAGGCTGTATTCGGCGGCCGGTATCATATTTCTTGCACTTGTGATTATAACAACATTTCTTCAGGTGACCACAAGGTACTTTTTGGATGCTTCCCTGCCGTGGACGGAGGAAGGGGCCAGGTATTCGTTTATCTGGATGAGCATGATGGGAGCGTCACTTGCCACACGTCATGCCAGCCATGCAACCATCGATGTCGTCGGTGATTACATTCATGGGAAAGCCAGGGTGTACCATTCGGCGCTGGTCCAGACGGCGATCATTACAGCGGCCGCCCTGATTGGTATTTATGGAATGCAGATGATAAAAGTGATGATGGTGCGTTCGAGCGCGGCCCTGGGGATTCCGATGGGGTATGTGTACTGTGCGATTCCCGCAGGCTGTGTGGGGATTATCGTACAGTGCCTTGCAATCCTGACGGAGCTTCCGGAGATTGATAAGACGGAGGCCGGGAAGAAAGAGCGGATGGGGAAGGAGGCTGAGGAATGGCTTTGATTTTATTTGGACTGATGTTTGGATTTATGATGGCGGGAATTCCCATTGCGTTCAGTATTGCACTGGCTACGGCAGGATTTCTGGTATTTACCGGTTCCGGTTCCCTGATTTTGCTGGCACAGCGTTTTTTCCTTGGAATGGACTCATTCGTTCTCCTGGCTGTTCCGCTTTTTGTCATGACAGGCTATCTGATGGATCAATGCGGTCTTTCGAGAAGGCTGATTGACTGGGTAGAGTGCATATTCGGAAGAATCCGGGGGAGCGTCGGAGTGGTAACAATCGTCTCATGTGCCATCTTTGCCGCTCTGGTCGGCTCAGGTCCGGCAACGATTGCTGCAATCGGCGCACTTATGATACCGGCGCTGAGACAGAGCGGCTACCGTGAGGAAACCTCCGCCGGACTTGTGGCCGCAGGAGGCGCGCTGGGACCAATCATACCTCCGAGTGTAGGCATGATTGTATACGGATCCACAATGAATCTCAGTATACCTAAAATGTTTATGTCCGCAATTATACCGGGGCTTATGATGGTGGCCGGGCTGATACTCGTCAATTTTATTATCGTTAAAAAGCAGCATATTCCGCCGAGCGATAAAGTGTTCTCATCAAAAGAAAAGCTGATAAGAACGTGGAAAGCCATGCCGGCTCTTTTACTTCCGTTGATCATTTTGGGCGGCATATATGGCGGAATTTTCACGCCGACCGAGGCGGCTGTCGTCTCAGTGGTCTATGGCCTGCTGACAGGATTCTGCCTGAAAGAGCTTACACCCGATAAGCTCAGGAAGACAATGGTTTCGACAATCGAGACATCGGCTATGATAACGCTGATTCTTGGCGTATCGAACCTGTTCGGATGGATTCTTGCGTATGCTAAGATACCGCAGACAATTGCTGCGCTTGTAATTCCGATTGTCAGGACAAAATTTATTTACCTGATAGTCCTCTGCCTGCTGATGCTGATTGTGGGGGCTTTAATGGAGACGCTTACAAGCATTGTAATTCTGGCTCCGATTCTTGCACCGATTGGAGTCGGGCTTGGAATTGACCCGCTGATTGTCGGAATGGTTTTCTGCCTGAGCCTGATAATCGGAGTCGTAACACCGCCCTTTGGAGTAAACCTGTTTACGGTGGCATCGACGACGGGATTATCATTTCGCAGGGTAGTATCCGGAGCAGCGCCGTTTATCCTTTCTCTGATTGCCGTCGTGTTTATTGTGGCCGTTTTTCCGCAGATTCTGATGTTTCTTCCGGGGCTGTTGATGAAATAATGCATGGATTCCGGGGGACGGCAGCCGGATTAGATGGATGAGAGCCTGCTGTTCTGGTATTCCCCGGAAAAGGTGACGTCTCTGGTAAACCAGGAAGGCGGGATAAATGAGTTTGCATCCTCCTCTGTCTGGAATTCTACCTCAGCCAGAACAAGTCCCTCATAATCGCCGCTGAAAATATCGAGTTCGATTGTCAGGGAAGTCTCCGGGATAGGAATCAGATAGCGCCGCTTAGACAGAATTTTTCCGTCCGCTTTCTTCAGCAGATGGGCGTAGGCTTTTTCGGTCAGAGGAAGGTTATATTCTTCCCTGACCATCTTCCCCTTTGATTTATAGGTCAGATAAAACGTATCATCTTCGCGTCGGATACGTACTACGGGTTCGGTGCAAAGATAGGCCTGCTCAATCTGATGATACGGGTATTGGCCCGGATCAAAGGGGAGTGATTCTATAAAGTATTTTCTTTCAATTTCCATGGATGGTTCCTTCCTTTTCTAAATGATTATATTTATCCTCAGACATTGTGGATACAATCAGATATTTTCCTTCTGTTTCAGGAGATTGTCGATGTTTCTGATATCGTGCCTGTCAATCTCACGCAGTTCATATCCCGTATGAAATATCTTTTGGCCTATTGCCGAGATACAGGGAACTGTTCTTCCTTCGAATTCTGCGCTGCCGAAATATTCCGGTTCAAATTCATACCATCCGCCTTCTGGGTCAGCCTGTTTTGCCGTACCGTTATCAGAAAGCAGAAACGGGTGGATTTTTAGTTCATTTTAATATCTGCCCATATAAATGTCAAACATCATTCTCCTTAGTATCCGGATTGTTTAACGGTGCCGTTAACTATTTCACTCCGGATCTCAAATCATTATTTACCAAAAACTTGTATAGCTTTCTGAAAAAATATGGTATACTAAATTTGTGTTAAGGTTTTCAGCCGTATTATCAAGGAGGAAATGTTATGTGGTCAATAGGAGATATGAAGCGCAATGGATGGGCAAAGGTAAAGATATACTACTGGTCCGCTTTTGCTGTAACACTGATTTGTTCCCTTCTGGGCGGCGGAGCAAGCCAAGGCGGGAGTGTAAATACGTACCGCGAATACAGGGAGGATATCCATCACAGCTTCAGCGGGCTAAGTCCGGCGGCACTGCATATGATTATTACCACGTTGGTTGGCGTTTTTGCCATTGTGGGAATTGCGGCACTGCTGTTTAAGATTTTTATCGGTAATCCTGTTGTCGTAGGAAAGAACCGTTTTTTTATGGAAAGCAGGCAGTCGCTTCAGTCAGCCGGTATCGGCAAGGTGTTCTGGGTCTTCGGATGCGGAAACTATATGAATGTGGTAAAGATAATGTTTCTGAGGGATCTTTTTACCGCTCTCTGGTCACTTCTGCTGGTAATTCCGGGAATCTACAAAGGATATGAATATGCGATGATTCCCTATATCCTGTCGGAGAATCCGGAGGCGGACAGCCGCGATGTGTTTGCCGTTACGAAGGATATGATGAATGGCAACCGTTTTCAGCTGTTTCTGCTGGAATTATCGTTCATCGGCTGGTACCTGCTGGGTGTGCTATTATGCTGTGTGGGCGGTGTTCTGGTGGTTCCTTACCAGGAAGCTTCCATTGCGGAGCTGTACAGCCATCTGAGAAGCTTTATACATGGTTTCCCGTTTAACGGGTACGGTGGAGAGCCTGAAGTGTTTTATGACAACGGAAATCAGGGGGACGACAGGTATGATAATCAGAATTACGGCGGTCACAATGAAAACAACGGAAATTATTATGATGACAGGTATTAAACGCTCCTGACAAATAAACCGGTTTCGGTTATAAAATTTATAGAAGAGGTGACAACATGGCAGAGGTATATGCATTTTTGGCAGATGGATCGGAAGAAGTGGAGTGTCTGGCTGTAGCGGACGTCCTGGTACGTGCCGGAATAAAGGTGACGCTGGTATCCATCAGTAATAACAAAGAAGTTACAGGTTCCCACGGATTTACAATTGTGGCCGATACCACGATTGGAGAGATTGATTTTGAACAGGCGGATTTGCTGTTCCTGCCTGGCGGCATGCCTGGTACAAAGCGCCTTTCCGAGTGCAGGCCGCTTTGTGATGCGCTTGTAAAGGCGAATGAAGAGGGCCGCCGTCTGGCCGCCATCTGCGCGGCGCCAAGTGTCCTGGGCGGGTTAGGCATTCTCAAAGGAAAGACGGCAACCTGCTATCCCGGTTTTGAAGGGGCATTAGCAGGGGCAAATGTGACAGGCGATGGCGTAGTGACCGACGGGAATGTGACAACGGCAAGAGGGCTGGGATATGCGCTGGATTTGGGGCTGGAGCTTACAAGACTGCTGCTCGGCGAAAAAACAGCATCCCATATCAAGACGGCAATTCAGTATGATCAGATATAAAGGAAAATAAACAATTAGAGAACGGGAAAAGCAGGGGAAAAACCATAAAAACCCTTGTATTTTCCCGTATTTTCTTTGGTTTTTTCTGAATTTGTGCTGGTATTTACAGATGGTATATGATATAATGCTATCTTGAAGTGTAACGCCTAACGGGTACGGCTGTTCACATATATAAGCAAGGAGGAACCCTTAAAATGAGTTTACAGGTAGAAAAATTAGAAAACAACATGGCGAAGCTTACGATCGAAGTTCCGGCTGAGGAATTCGACGCTGCAATCAAGACTGCTTACAATCACAATAAAGGAAAATTCAACATTCCTGGTTTCAGAAAAGGTAAAGCACCGCAGGCCATGATCGAAAAGATGTACGGAGCAGGCATTTTTTATGAAGAGGCTGCTAATGCAGTAATCGACGCATCTTATCCAAAAGCAGCAGAAGAGTGCGAGAACGAAATCGTATCCTCTCCGGAGATCGATGTAACACAGATTGAAAAAGGAAAAGCATTTATTTATACAGCAACCGTAGCTATCAAACCGGAAGTTACATTGGGTGAGTATAAAGGAGTTGAAGTAGAGAAGGTAAGTGCAGAAGTAGCAGACAGCGATGTTGATGCGGAGCTGGAGGCTGCCCGTCACAAGAACGGAAGACTGATCACGGTTGAAGACAGACCGGTTGCCGACGGCGACAACACGGTAATCGACTTTAAGGGCTTCATCGACGGAAAGGCATTTGACGGAGGCGAAGGCATTGATTATCCTCTGACAATCGGCTCTCATTCCTTTATCGATACATTTGAGGAGCAGTTAATCGGTAAGAACCTTGGCGATAAATGTGAGATTGAGGTTACGTTCCCGGAGGAGTACCACGCTCCTGAATTAGCCGGAAAGCCTGCAAAATTTGAAGTGACAATTAAAGAGATCAAGATGACGGAGCTTCCTGAATTAAATGACGAGTTCGCAAGTGAAGTTTCTGATTTTGAGACTCTTGCTGAATATAAAGACGATATCAGGGCAAAACTCCAGGATAAGAAGAACAGAGAAGCAGCTACAGAGAACGAGAACCGTGTTATTGATAAAGTAGTTGAGAATGCCCAGATGGACATCCCTCAGGCTATGATTGATACACAGGCACGCGGCATGGTGGAAGATTATGCTCGCAGACTGCAGAGCCAGGGCCTGAACATCAACGATTACATGAAATATACCGGTATGACAGCAGACAAGCTGATGGAGCAGATGGCTCCGCAGGCACTTAAGAGAATCAAGACAAGACTCGTTCTTGAAAAGATTGTAGAGCTTGAGAACATCCAGGTTACCGACGAAGCCGTTTACCAGCAGATTGGCAAGATGGCAACATCCTATCAGATGGAAGCCGAGAAGTTAAACGAACTTTTAGGTGAGAAAGAAAAAGAGCAGATTAAAGAAGATTTAAAGGTTCAGGAAGCAGTAGATTTACTGGTTTCAGAAGCAAAACTGGTTTAATCGCCGTATAATGAATAAGAAATGAAATTTGGTACAGAATTCTATGGGACTGGTAGCCTGTGGGGTTCTGTACCATTGATATCGGTGAAAAGCTCATTACCTGGACTTTTCATCGCTGATTGTCGGTGAAAGGTCCGCAGAGCGTACTTTTCATCGTTTCCATTTTGCAGAACAGGAGGCATTCTATGAGCTTAGTACCCTATGTCATTGAATCCACCAGCCGCGGAGAACGTTCCTACGACATTTTTTCCAGGCTGTTAAAAGAGAGAATTATTTTCCTCGGAGAAGAGGTAACCGATACGTCAGCAGGGCTTATTGTGTCACAGCTTCTGTTCCTGGAGTCTGAAGATCCGAATAAGGATATTCACCTCTATATCAACAGCCCGGGAGGTTCCGTTTCGGCAGGTCTGGCAATCTATGATACGATGAATTACATCAAGTGTGATGTTTCCACCATCTGTTTCGGCATGGCGGCCAGCATGGGAGCGTTTCTCTTAGCAGGCGGGGCCAAAGGTAAACGATTCGCCCTTCCGAATGCCGAGGTCATGATCCATCAGCCGTCCGGCGGAGCGCAGGGGCAGGCTACGGAGATTCAGATTGTAGCTGAAAAGATTTTACAGACAAAGAAGAAATTAAATGAAATCCTGGCAGCAAATACAGGCCAGCCATATGAAGTCATTGAGAGAGATACCGACAGAGACAATTATATGACAGCACAGGAAGCAATGGAATATGGCTTGATTGACCGTGTCATTGCAAGCCACTAATACAAGGAATTGAGGTGGGCATATGCCAGGCAGATCTGATGATAAGATTCGCTGCTCTTTTTGCGGCAAAACGCAGGACCAGGTCAGAAAACTGATTGCAGGTTCTAACGATGTTTATATATGTGACGACTGCATCGAACTTTGTGCAGAAATTCTGGAAGAGGAATTTGCGGATCAGAATGACAAGGGTCCGGACTTCAGTGGGATTAACCTGTTAAAGCCGAAAGAGATCAAGGAATTTCTGGATGAGTATGTTGTGGGCCAGGATGAGGCCAAAAAGGTGCTGTCCGTAGCAGTCTACAACCATTACAAAAGAATCACATCCAAGGGAACACAGGAGGTGGAGCTTCAGAAGAGTAATATCCTGATGCTGGGACCGACCGGCTCAGGAAAGACTTATCTGGCGCAGACGCTTGCCAAGATCCTGAATGTGCCTTTTGCCATCGCAGATGCCACAACACTGACAGAGGCCGGCTATGTCGGCGAGGATGTAGAGAATATTCTGCTGAAGATTATTCAGTCAGCCGACTATGATATCAGCAAAGCCGAATATGGTATTGTCTATATAGACGAGATTGATAAGATTACCAAAAAATCAGAAAATGTTTCGATAACCCGGGATGTTTCCGGCGAAGGAGTGCAGCAGGCGCTTCTGAAGATACTGGAGGGTACTGTTGCGAGTGTTCCGCCGCAGGGCGGAAGAAAGCATCCTCAGCAGGAGCTGCTTCAGATTGATACGACGAATATTCTCTTTATCTGTGGCGGAGCCTTTGACGGACTGGAAAAAATCATTGAGAACCGTCTGGGAGCCGGCTCTATCGGCTTTAACGCAGAGATTGTGGATAAACAGAACCAGGATATAGATGAATTATTAAAGCAGGTTATGCCTCAGGATTTGACTAAATTTGGTCTGATTCCGGAGTTTATAGGCCGTGTTCCGGTTACGGTGGCACTGCGCTCCCTGTCGGAAGACGCGCTTGTTAAGATTCTTTCCGAGCCGAAGAATGCGATTATCAAGCAGTATCAGGCATTCTTTGATTTGGACGGCGTAAAGCTTGAATTTACCGAGGAAGCGCTGACCGCGATTGCCCATCTGGCAGTGGAGAGAAAGACAGGAGCCAGAGGACTGCGTTCCATCATGGAATCGATTATGATGGATATCATGTATGAGATTCCTTCAGATTCCAGCATTGGGATCTGCACAGTCACGAAAGAGGCAGTGGAGGGAAAAAGCGAACCGGAACTCGTATATCGTGAAAATACAGTACCCCGTAAATCATTTACAGGGCGTTTAAAAAAGGATAAGACAGGCGAAATAGCCTGATAGGGCCTGTCATAGCCTTAGGCGGAAGGGGTTTGTAAGATGAAGCATTGTCATTTTACAGATCCCTTTATCGTTGAAGGCGGTAATAAGCCTGCAAAGCATGTTTGTTGCCGTATATACAGAACAGGAGACAGAGGATGGAAGATAAGAAGATGATACTTCCTGCGATAGCGCTGAGAGGACTCACAGTGCTTCCGCAGATGACAATAAATTTTGATATTATCAGGGGAAAATCTATTTCCGCTGTTGAGAAGGCTATGGTAGGCGATCAGAAAGTTCTTCTCGTGACACAGATGAAGACGGAGGAGATGAATCCCGATATAGAGGACCTTTTCCATGTTGGAACTATCGGCTTTGTAAAGCAGCTTGTAAAGATGCCTGGCGGAATGGTGCGGGTTACGGTAGAAGGACTTGAGAAAGCGGAGCTTCTGGAACTGGACTGCGGCGGTTCCTCCCTGACTGCAACAGTGGAGCCGCTTGGCGCCATAGAGGATGACTTAAACGTAATGGAGAAAGAAGCCATGCTGCGCATCGTGAGGGAGAAGCTGGAAGAATACGGAAAGCTCAATCAGACAGCCGGGAAAGATTTCCTGCTGACTCTGACCTCTATTGCGGGCCTGGAAGAACTTCTGCATCAGATTGCGGTACAGTTTCCCTGGGATTACGAGGCAAGGCAGAAAATTCTGGAATGTACCTTTTTAAGCGCGATGTATGAGACGGTACTCCAGCTTCTGTTGACGGAAACCGAGGTTTACCGCATCAAGAAAGACTTCCAGACAAAAGTAAAGGCGGCAATCGATAAAAACCAGAAGGATTATATACTGCGCGAACAGATGCGGGTAATCCGGGAAGAGCTTGGTGAGGACAGCCCCATATCCGATGCGGACGAGCTGAAGAAACAATTAAAGGGCATTAAGGCTGATAAAGAAATCAAAGACCGTATACTAAAGGAAATCAACCGGTTCAAGGGAATGCCGTCGGGAAGCCAGGACGCCAATGTACTGAGAACATATCTTGAGACGGTATTAGAGCTGCCCTGGAACAAGATGACGAAGGACAATACGGATTTAAAATATGCGGAGAAGGTGCTGGAGGAGGATCATTACGGACTTGAACAGGTCAAAGAGAGGGTGCTTGAATACCTGGCAGTCCGAATCCTCACAAAGAAAGGTTCCAGCCCGATTCTCTGTCTGGTCGGGCCTCCCGGAACAGGAAAGACATCCATTGCCCGCTCCGTTGCCAGAGCGCTGGGAAAGAAGTATGTCCGGATTAGTCTGGGCGGAGTTCACGACGAGGCTGAAATCAGGGGACACAGAAAAACGTATGTCGGAGCCATGCCTGGCCGGATTGTGGAGGGGATTAAGCACGCAGGCGTGAGTAATCCGCTGATGCTCCTGGATGAGATTGACAAGGTGAGCCGTGATTATAAAGGGGATACATCGTCCGCGCTTCTCGAGGTTCTGGACAGTGAGCAGAATATCCATTTCCGCGATCATTATGTTGAACTTCCAATCAACCTCTCCGAGGTATTGTTTATCGCTACAGCCAATACCACACAGACGATTCCCGGACCGCTTTTAGACAGGATGGAAGTGATAGAGGTCAACAGCTATACGGAGAATGAAAAATTCCATATCGGAAAGAACTACCTGATCCGAAAACAGATGGAAAAGAACGGGCTGACGAAATCACAGCTGACCATCACGAATCCCGCGCTGGAGAAGATCATTCATAACTATACCAGGGAAGCGGGTGTGAGAAATCTGGAGAGAAGGATAGGGGACATTTGCCGCAAAGCGGCAAGAGAGCTTCTTGAGATGGAAAAGAAGTCAATCCGCATAACCGATAAAAACCTGGAAAAATATCTTGGCCGCGAGAAGGTTCTGTTTGATGATGCCAATGAGGAGGATCAGATAGGAATCGTAAGAGGCCTTGCATGGACCAGCGTCGGCGGCGATACGCTGCAGATTGAGGTCAATGTAATGCCCGGCAAGGGGAACCTTCAGATGACCGGCCAGCTCGGCGATGTGATGAAGGAATCAGCTCAGACGGCCCTGACCTGGGTGCGTTCCGTGGCGTTTGTGAAATATGCAGTTCCGGAAGATTATTTTGAGACGCATGATATACATATCCATATTCCCGAGGGAGCCGTGCCGAAGGATGGTCCGTCTGCAGGCATTACGATGGCGGCTGCCATGCTTTCTGCCGTAACGGAGCGTCTCGTATCGGCAAAGACTGCCATGACCGGCGAGATTACATTAAGGGGTCATGTGCTGATGATTGGCGGGCTGAAGGAAAAGCTTCTGGCAGCAAGAATGGCTCATATTGAAAAGGTTCTTGTTCCGGAGAGGAACAGGCCTGATGTAGAGGAGCTGTCAAAAGAGATCACTAAGGGTATGGAGATTGTCTATGTAAAAGAGATGGAAGAGGTGATCCGCGAGGCATTTGTACCGGTGAGCGGACTGAACGCTCCGGAAACAGCTTTGGAGGATATCCAGGCAGAAACAGCGGACGAACCTGCTGCCAGAGCGGCTGCAGAAGCGGCTGCCGCCGTATCCGTGCACCCAAAAAGAAAGGGAAAGTCATGATAATAAAAGATGTAAACCTGGAAACCGTTTGCGGTATCACCAGTAAAATGCCGGAAAACACACAGCCGGAATTTGCTTTTGCAGGCAAATCAAATGTAGGGAAATCTTCTCTGATCAATTCGCTGATGAACCGTAAGTCCTATGCACGTATCTCTGCACAGCCGGGTAAAACACAGACGATTAATTTCTACCATATCAATGATGCGCTCTATTATGTAGATTTGCCGGGCTATGGTTATGCAAGGGCCAATGTGGAGGTGAAGGCCAAATGGGGAAAGATGATCGAGGATTATCTGCACCAGTCCAAGATGCTCCGATGTGTTTTCCTTCTGATTGATATCCGCCATGAACCTTCCTCCAACGATAAGCTGATGTATGACTGGATTGTCTCGCAGGGGTATCAGCCGGTCATTATTGCCACAAAGGCCGACAAGATTAAGAGGAGCCAGCTCCAAAAGCAGATGAAAATACTGAGGACCGGCCTGGAGATCGGAACAGACGTACTGATGATTCCGTTTTCCGCAGAAACAAAGCAGGGACGGGAAGAAATCTGGGACTATATAGAAAAACTGGCGGAGGAATAAAAAAGTCATCTGTCACAGCACTGAGCTCCGGCTGTCTAATCTTATATAAAGAATAAGACAGAGAAGGAGAAGCATATGAAAAGTACAGATAACGACAGGAAACGGCAGAAGCTGGAAGCTCTGGCAGAACAGGCGAAAGCCGGCAGTAAGGAAGCGGTGGAAGAGATTCTCATAGAAATTCAGGACATGGTGTTTAATCTCTCCCTGCGAATGCTGGGAACCATTCATGATGCGGAGGATGCATCCCAGGAGATTTTGATTAAGGTAATGACACATCTGTCCGGTTTCAGGGGAGAGAGCGCTTTCACGACGTGGGTTTTTTCCATTGCCACGAATCATCTGCTGAATTATAAGAAGCATCTGTTTGCCAATGCGCCTCTCAGCTTTGAATTTTACGGGGAAGATATTGTCAATGGGAAGACGGAGGATATCCCTGATATGAGCGGGGGAGTCGATAAAAATCTTCTGGAAGAGGAACTGAAAATGTCATGCACCAATGTTATGCTGCAATGTCTTGACGGAGAGAGCCGCTGTATTTACATACTGGGAACCATGTTCAAAGCAGACAGCAGAATTGCAGGAGAAATACTGGGAATGACGCCGGAAGCGTACAGACAGAAGCTGTCACGCATCAGAAGGAAGGTGGCGGAGTTCCTAAAAGAATACTGCGGTTTGGCCGGAGGACGGTGTTCCTGTAAAAAGAGGGTCAATTATGCAATCGCAACACACCGCATTAATCCGCAGCGGCTGGAGTATCAGGCTTTGTCAACGGACGGCATGCAGGCCAGGGATTACATGCAGGCAATGGAGCAGGTAGATGACTGTTCGGTTGTATTTTCGGAGCTGCCGATGTACGGGGTAACCCAAACAACAAAAGAGATGCTGAGTGGATTTCTTAATTCAGAACTCTGTACGTATATTAAAAATGCATAAATAAAAACATATACAAAACCCGGTCAAAAGGAGCAGATCACACCATGTCCTTTGACCGGGTATAAAATTTCTTAATCCTGCCGGAACAGTATCTTACAAATCCCATCCATCACAAAATCATATAATTTTCGGATCCATTCCATCGAGCAGAATAATACCAGCACTGCTGCAAAGACCGACATACCGGCCAGGTTTCCCCAGACACTGCCGGCAAGCGGCAAAAATTCCGCTATCAGCAGATAGAGGGCCGGGGCGGCGAAGGAGGAGCCTGCATAGACAAGAATTGCATTGGTACCTACTTGGGAGAATATATTTTTCCTGTCCGGGAAAAGATTGATTAAAGCTCCTATCATCAGAATGGCGATGAGATAGAAGAGGGCGCGGTAACCTATCCCCTGGGCGGGGGACAGCCCCACCGATTCATAAGTAAAACGGACATTCCGAAAGCTGTAGGGCAGCAGGACGGATGGTATAACCGCGGCGGCCAGGATGGCGGCGGCAATTGCATGCGGAATATTCCTGATTTTCTCTACGTGTTCTTTCGTACATAAAAGACCCAGCACGAAGAAAATCATCAGGGAAAAGCAAGCTCCCCAGCCGATATGGAACGCTTCGTCGAAGACAACGCTTATGAACAACCCTGCGGCAAAGGAAAAGAGTACGGGAAATCGGAGCTTTTTAAGATCTGCTGCAAAAACTTTCCATACAAAAACGCAGAGGAGATAATAAAGGGGACTGCTGGGAAGCAGAAGCGACGGCTTAAACACATCGGTATTATAGCTTGCCAGTCCCAGCCTGATGAAGAGCAGGGCCGTTATAATATAGAGAAGCTGCCAGAAAATGTAAGGAACCAGTACATTTCTAAACGCGCTGTTTCTGGCTTTCTCCGTGTTTTTGGTGAAGTATCCGGTAATAAAAGCAAACATGGGCATATGAAACAGATAAATATACTGCATGAGATACCGGTAAAGGCTGTCCTGGCGCTCGATGTAGGGATCTAAAATATGTCCGATCACTACAAGAAAGAGCATCAGGGCTTTTAAGTTGTCAAACAGATAGTCGCGTTTTTCCGTAAGTTTTGAATTCATAATATTAATCCCGTTGTTTTTCCTGTTCTGTGATTTTTGATTGTCCCTCCGGTAAGACGGTATTATCCGCCTTTTGTCCGATAGCGCGTATTTTAAGCTTCAAGTACTGTTTTGCTGTCTGGTAGGCCACGACAATCAGGAGTATGGGCAGGACAAAGAGGAGAAACCATTTGATTTTTAAGATAACGTATTTTCTTTTTATCCGTTTAATATCTTTGTTTATAGTTAGTTTCAATGTCTCAATTGCACTGGGCGGTGCGGCCGGTTTTCCAATCATAACGCCTCCTGTAAAATATCCGGTAAGTCTGCGTGAAGCCGGAATCATGATATTCCGGCCCCACGAATGTTTTCTTATTTTATTATTTCCCTTTCCCCGGTGATTTATCGCTCATCAGGGATTTCATAATATATGCATAGATTTCCTGGCTTCTGTCTCTCCAGTGGCTGCACATCAGTTCAGCCTGTTCTTTGTCCGGCACGGAGACGTCAATGCCAACCAGGACATTCTTTCCTTCTCTGACCTCACAATGAACGATATAATCCTGATTAGTGGATTTGTAAAAATCAGAAACAAGACCCACTTCATTTCGCATGCGGAAGCGGTTTTCCTTTAAATATTCATCCATATCCTCAACGATGGCGGGAGAAATCTTCTTGCCGAAGAATTCGAGCGTCTCTTCGCCTTCCCTGGTAATCTCGTATCGGGTGCTGTTGTGCAGCGTCTGCATCTTGATCAGGCCCGCTTCCAGAAGTTCATTGAGGGCCTGCTGGAGCGTGAAGTAGGTGGTGTACTCACGATCCAGAAAGAAGCCTGACAGCTGTGCATTTGTCAGCGGGAAATTCACCTGTTTCAGCATGTACAGGTTCATCAGTTTGTATAAGGTCATAGGTTCGGACAGCATGGAAATACTCCTTTATTCTAAATGGTTAACGAAGACACCTTGCGGAATACTGCCTGCAGCAGCTAATATGGTAACAGTTCATACTGTCTGAAATGTTACTGAATATGCTCTTTAACAGCTCTGCTTACCACATCGGCCACTCTCGGATCGAATGCGGCAGGAAGAATATTTTCGTCGTTTAAGTCACTGTCGTCTACAAGCCCCGCAATTGCGGCTGCCGCGGCCAGTTTCATCTCCTCGGTGATGGCTGTGGCACGGCCTTCCAGGGCGCCTTTAAAAATACCGGGGAATATCAGGACATTGTTGACCTGGTTCGGGAAATCAGAGCGGCCTGTGCCGACTACCCTGGCGCCTGCTGCCTTTGCAATATCCGGCATAATCTCGGGCACCGGGTTTGCCATTGCAAAAAGAATTGCGTCCCTGTTCATGGAAGAAACCATCTCGGCGCTGACGATACCGGGGGCGGAAACTCCGACAAAGATATCGGCGCCCTTGAGCGCGTCGGCCAGCGTTCCTCTCTTTCCTTCCAGGTTGGTTACTTCCATCATCTTTTCCTGCATCCAGTTCAGGCCGTCCATACCCCTGGCCAGAATCCCGGCTTTGTCACAGAGCATGACATTCCTGAAACCATAGGTAAGAAGAAGTTTGCTGATGGCAATTCCGGCGCTGCCTGCGCCGTTTACAACCACGCGGCAGTCCTCCCTGGTTTTGCCCGTCACCTTCAGGGCATTGATAATACCAGCGAGAACGACGATTGCAGTTCCATGCTGGTCATCATGAAATACGGGGATGTCCAGGAGTTCCTTCAGGCGTTCCTCAATTTCAAAACAGCGCGGGGCGGAAATGTCTTCCAGGTTAATCCCTCCGAAAGCAGGAGCGATACGCACAACCGTCTCAATGATCTCGTCCGTATCCTGTGTGTCCAGGCAGATAGGAAAGGCGTTGACGCCGCCGAATTCTTTGAAGAGGACAGCTTTTCCCTCCATGACCGGCATGGCAGCCAGAGGGCCGATATTGCCAAGTCCAAGGACTGCGCTGCCATCGGAAACAACGGCAACGGTATTCGCCTTGATTGTGTATTTATAAGCAGCATCAGGATTCTCGGCAATCACCTTACATGGCTCAGCCACGCCAGGTGTGTATGCGAGAGCCAGATCCTCTCTTGAGTTTACTTCTGCTTTGGATACAGTATCAATTTTACCGTTCCATTTTTCGTGCAGCATTAGTGCTTTTTCACTGTTTGTCATTGTGATTTCCTCCTGAACAAATTCTCTTGTTTCTATAATAGCAATTTTACATTCTTAAATCAAGAAGATAAATGGATATTTAACTGAGGTTGGGAGGACGCGTCCGGAACGGACCATGTCCGGTGTGGTGAGGGGGCTCTCTGAGTCTTCCGTCCCCCGTGGGAGGTTGGTCGTGGAGGGGGAATCCGGCCGGAATGAATTGCTGCGGGGACCGTTTGCACTCTTTGGAGTGCGCATCGGAGTGCTAAGCTCGTGAGGAACCTCGCTAAGCACCGGCGGACTCCCATGTCCCCTCCGCAATTGATTCCGCCTACTTCCCCCGGCAGGGTTTCGCCGGGGACGGAAGACTCAGGTAAAGGTTTTCGCGGCACCGGACATGGTCCGTTCCGGGCGCTGAT
>Ga0129310_1001149_pt1 | contig 24858 bp, 23 predicted proteins | sample Go1ome_2_FD_94433 | JGI IMG/M metagenome (GOLD analysis project Ga0129310, IMG submission 94433) | Western lowland gorrila individual fecal microbial communities from Wisconsin, USA - Go1022A metagenome | ecosystem: Host-associated > Mammals > Digestive system > Large intestine > Fecal | place... | reverse complement strand
TCTTTGCATTCGCTGCTCCTCCTTTCTAACCTGCCAGATTTTCCGGGTGGTTTTATAACCACTTTGGAAAAAGTTTTTTTGATGAATTCAGGATACCAGTTCTACTACTGCCATTCGAGGACACCAGCAGTCCCAGAATCGTTCACCATGTAAGCCATCAGAACCAGCAATTTCTGCTCTTTTTGAGCTGTTTTGCCCCTTTAGACATAAAAGTTGACCGTTTATTGTGGGACTGCTGCTGTCACATAAAGAGGAAAAATTTTCTTTTTTGTCACCCTATCTGGTGCTATAATAAAAGAAAAGACCACATCGTTTAGATGCAGTCTTACTTTAACAGAACGGGCACTTGAAGCACGATAGATGGACGCTTGAAGTTCCCTTACATATACTTGATTTTCACTTACAGGAGGAGAAATGCATGGAATTATGCTTTGGAATCTATGCCAAGATACTAAAACTCTGCTGCCGAAGCAGTGTACATAATAAAACTCTTGTCGATGCTCTGGTTAGAACCATCGACCCTGATTCGAAATATATCGACAATGATACCTCTGTTTCCCGCCTAATGAACTGCACCGCCAACTTTCCGGAGGTAACTGTTTCAGACAGCTACGGTCCAGTACGTTCAACAGATGGTGCTATTACCAATGTTGTTTCCCTTGCCCGAAGTACAAGTGTGCAGGAGTTGACACCCAAATTTGAAGAATCTATCCTCCCGTTACTTGATCCGGACAAAATCATTACAGCTTTGTCCGCATTACAGTATGTTATCTCCATAGATGCATCCCTTGCTTATTTGCACAGCAAGACTTTTGAACAATGCATGGAACATGACCCGGTTTTCGCATCGCAGATGTCTGCCATCGAGCCATCCTCGTTCCTCGCTGGGTTATTTCTCTATACCGTTTTAGTTAATGAAAACAAAGGTATTGATATAAACAGCATCGATTTGGGATTTATTGAGCGGGTAACCACGGACAAACAAATTCGACTTCTTGACTGTCAAACACCCAACAGTCTCTGCGTAGATGATTGCACTGCGCTCTATCTTAATAAGGTATTGCATACTTACGATAAGATTAAGACTCTTCTGTATAGCGAGGCTCCTGTACCGTTTTATGACTTCTACGTCTGCAACAATATTTACAGATATGTTCCTATTTATAAAAATAACAAGCGATCATACAAACATGAAACTATTGAGCATGTTACGATGGAAAAGCTCTCTAATATTTCCAACTGTATTATTCTTAGCGGCACAGGCGGTCTTGGAAAATCTATGATGATGCGGCATCTCTTTCTGGATGCTACTAAGCGCCATGCCGACACGGGTATCATTCCGTTTTTCATTCAGCTAAAAAATTATCGCGCCAGTTTTGCCGATCTGATTGATTTTGTTATTTTTGAAATAAGCAGTTTATTTCCAGGAATTAGCCGCGAACGTTTGATTTCCATTCTTGAATCCGGAACTGCACTGTTTCTTTTTGATGGACTGGATGAGATCAATCAGGAAACCGCAACAAATTTTCAGAGTGCATTGGATACCTTTATCAACCTGTATACTGATAATCAGTTCATCATTTCATCCCGTCCTTATGGCAACTTTTCTGCATTCGCCCGTTTCACTGTGGTGAATTTGGAATCTTTTAATAAAGCACAGAGTCTTGAGCTGATTGATAAGTTGGACTTCCGCTCTGATATGCCAGAAATCAAATCCAAGTTCCGCAAAGAACTTGATATGCGCCTTTACTGGTCACATCATGGCTTTTCCGACAACCCACTTCTGCTTACCATAATGCTGATGACGTTTGAAGAGTTTGCAGAAGTCCCTTCAAAAATGCATATCTTCTACCAGGAAGCCTACACTGTTCTTTCTAAGAAGCATGATGCAAATAAAGGTGGATTTCGCCGTGCCTTGAGTACGGGTATCACAACAGATCAGTTTGCTGATGTTCTTGCTCGCTTTTGTGCGATAACATATAAGGATGAGAAATTTGAATTTTCGTGGACAGAAATGGATCGCTATTTTTCTGATCTAAAATACAAATTCTCTCTTTATCCTAAATCGACAGATGATTTCATTTTTGATGTTTGCTCCAACCTGTGTGTTATGTATCTGGAGAGCAATAGCTATAGTTTCATTCATCGGTCTTTTCAGGAGTATTTCTGCGCCCGCTTTTTTGCTCGTCAGAAAGACAAAAACCTTGAGCGCATCGGGGCTCTCTTTGAGCACAATAAACTTGCCAGACGCGGTGATCAGACTTTTCAGATGTTGTATGATATGATTCCAGAAAAGGTCACCGAATTTATTTTGATTCCCTTCCTCCAAAAACTGTTGCAGAAATGCGCCGAGGAAGATGGTTACCACACTTTCCTCCGGGATATATATGGAATCATGACAGCTGGAGATGATTATGTAGTCGATCAAGGTGACTGTTCAACCAATTCTGTCCTTTATCAATTCATTATCGATACATTTGATATCCCTCATGAAAGATGTATTGATGCTGATCTGATTGATGACACAGATTTGTTAGCCGAAACCCAATATTACAGTCTGAGCGATGACGAAGAATATGAGGATGAAATCGTTGAAGAATCAGATATTCCATCTGACTTTGCTGGTTCTCAAGAGGAGGCTGGAAAGGTCTACGAGTTTGACTGGGATGAAATCTTCAATGACCCCGCTTATTATGGAGATTTGATTCAGAGTGTAGATCACGCTACATTTCCATTAAAGGTAGAGTATGAAAACATCCGTTCTTTATACCAAGAGCTGGTTGAAAGTGTCACACACGATGACGATGAGGACCTATTTGATATCCTCGACTAAATAAAAAAGACCGAGATACTTTTTATACGGTACCTCGGTCTCCCTTACCGCTGCTCTCCTCGGAACAGCGTTTTTTCATTATGTTGTTTCAAAATGTCTTCGCACCTGCTCACGGTCAGATTCTCAGCGTTCAGCAAGAATTGGCGGTAAAGAAAATCCAGTTCTGTCGAGCGCAGCTTGATACCGGCTGCACCCAAAATCTCCATTGAAATAAAGTACGGCACTTTCAATGCCACACAGATTCCAACCACATGAGCAACTGATGGTCGATCCTGATTCAGATAATTGGAGAGTGCTTTTCGATCCACGCCCAAATCGAACGACAAATTCTCCTGTGTGATTCCCTTTCGCTTCATTATATCTCGAACTATCTCTGAGAAGTCATCCGGCATACTCTTACAAAAATCCAGCCATAGCAGTCCATCATCTAATAAGACTTGATTTTCTTTTTCATACTCAGAGCTTCCCGGCTCTGCCACCAGCTTATAAGCAGCACGATATTTGTCCGTAACTGGCTCCGTCTTATTTCGAGCTACCTTGCCAACATCATATCCTGCTTTCTTGTATCTTCCCTCAACTGTAAAACCGAGGCAGCACTCTTCCATGTGACACCGGGCATAAATGGTAAGATGCGGCTTTCCGTAGTGGTCCAACGCAATGTACTTATCTGTATTCAGGCAGAAGTGTCCCTCTACATATCGGTATCTGCCGCTACAGATTATACTCTCGAACTCGCTATCCGAGGCAGCCAGCAGTGCTGCATCCTTTGTGGAAATCGTAAAGGTCGTGTTGGCTGGCCACAGCCACGTACAGCCGTGATCCGGAATCACCGTGTCATTCACATAGTTACGGATACCGCCAGCTTCGCAGTATCCCAATTCAATCATGCGGTATTTCGCCATCTGGTATGATACTTCATACCGTTCAGCAAGTCCGTCTACAATGGATCGGATATTTTCCGGTGTCTTTTTCCAGTTGCACTGCTTTAGTTTGGCTTCAACATAATCGATCACGCTATCCCGCTCCAACAGCAGATAGGCAGGTAGCTTTTCACATTGTAGCTCCATCCAGTCGAGCGCATCATTCTTGTGGTGATATCGTCTGTTTTCCCGTCTTCTGCTAGAATATGGTGTGTATTTTCTTCCGGTCATCATCTGAAGCAGGAAGAACCATCTGTCCAAATACATGTGGCAGCATTCGTGCGCGATTGTACTATTTCGTGTGGCTGCTGATGTACAGTTATCCCGATTGACCAGAATTGTGCCCGGCCGGATGGTCTGAACATAGATTTCTCCGTTATCCCCCAGCAGATGTGCTTCGCCGTAGTTGTAATAAAGCTGACCCATCACGGTCTTGTCCGCAAATCGTACATCCATGATACGAAGCCCCATCCTCTTCGCCAACTCTTCGCTACTCACTACAGCCACATCTCCGCCGATTTCTTTCTTTGCTTCTGGGAAAAAATCGTCCAGCATCGCATGAGCGACTGTTTCATAATCACTGTTGTAAAGAATCGGCAGCAGATAATCATTGGTATCAAAGGTGAATCCCGACAGTGCCGGGTCGTCCTTCCAGTCCCTGTACACCCAGACGAGGGGGCCGATACACCGCTGACTGCACACCCGCAGGTCAAAAATATACCTCAGACGAAAATCTGCCTCCTCATACCTTGTTTCTCCATCCCGGTACTGCCCCTCCAGCTTACTCTGCAGTATGACATCGACCACCGTCCGATTGGTCGGCTGCTGTAATTTAGACAGCGTTTTCAAGTACGACCACAGCCGAACTTTCATCCGCAGCGCACCCGGCAATACTCCTGCTGCCCGGATCTGCTCAGTTTCTGTCCGCACATAGTTTTCCAAGACTGTTTGAAAATCTGCATGAAAAACAGTCCGCAGTACCTCTGCCACAGAATATGGCTGGCAAATATCTGTCTTCTCTACCGGCTTTCCATATGTCACGGGTACCGCAACTGCTCCGGCACCCTGCCCCACATCAGTTTCCAATATCTCATAGCGCATCCTCCATCACCCCTTAGAACATTTGTTTTGTCTCCATTATACACAGCCCGGAAACTAAATTCAAGAGTGAAGCACAATATTCTGTATCCATCTTTCATATATTTCCGCTTGAACGCACAATATTATTGTGCTATAATAAGACTGTCAGATACTGAGCAGAACGGTCTGACCAAGGAGGAAACACTATGGCTAAACTATCTAAGAAAGCCTCAGTAACTGTAAAACGGTCGTCTGCTTCCAGCTCTGTTGTCTATCTTCCGCAGACGGAAAAGAACGAACAACCCGAATTTGCTTTCGGTGCTGTTATCCGTAAATACAGAAATAAAAATGAAATGAGTCAGCCAGAGCTGGCAGAACTGATGGGCGTATCGCGCAATACTATCACCAATTGGGAGAATGATCGAGCCCGGCCAGAAGTGGAAACCATCCGAGCCCTTTGCAGTATGCTTGGCATTCCTCTTTATGAACTATTTGGACTGCCAAACAGCTCTCAGCTGACCAGTCACGAGAAAGTCGTGTTCAGACAATACCGCAAACTAAGTCCTGTCGGTCAGCGGATTGTTGACCGTATGATTGAATCGGTTATGGGCGAGGAACAGGATGCCCGTGACAGGTATCTGGATACGACCTATTTCTTGTCCGCGCTGCAATCCACGCCTGCTGCTGCCGGTCCCGGTTGCGCTTTTATCGACACGCCACCTGAGTATATGTTCATAAAGAAAAACGGATACAACGAATCTGCTGATGCATTGATCCGTGTATCCGGTGCAAGTATGGAGCCGCAGTACCACAACGGAGACTTGGTGTACGTCAAGTACACGCAGTCAGTCGATGACGGCGACATTGTTATCTGCTCGACGGCAGATGGTGCGGTCATTAAGCAGATGTTGGGACACAAGCTCTATTCTCTCAACAAAGCACTCCCCTACGGTGATAAATCTGAGGATGACCACGTCACCATCGTTGGCAAGGTTCTCGGAAAAGTGAGCGAACTTGAACTTCCCGATGACGATGATCTTCCGGCACTGGAAGAAGTCAAAGCTGCTGATGTCCGTGCTTTCAAAGAAAAGTACGGTCTGCTTTAATGTAATACCAAATGTCTCTAAATGATACATCCATGCGGTTGAGCCTTCTCCCCTATTGCGGTATAATAGTAAAAAAATAAGAAGGATGGGGATGTATACCATGAACCTTATTCAAGCTCTTGGCACACTCGGCGGCATTACAGACCGAGACGAAATGATAAAAGCCTGCAAAATAATACCAGATGAAGATCTCCGCTCGGCACTGGTGCTTGTTGCCCTATCCTTTAATAACGACGCTAAAACAAACGATGAAATTTTTCGGCGGCAAAATCAAGAAATTTGTCGACTTAAAGAGAGAATCCAAGAGCTTGAAACTCAGCTCAGGATAACTAAAAGTTGAAAGTTTACACAGGAGATTATAAGAAACCGAGGTGACGACGGATTGAACTTTTATTATTGTGATGCCTGCCATTATTGCTTTGAAAGTCAGTCACTTCCTGACCGCTGCCCGGACTGCGGTGCAGTGATGTACAGAGAGAAGTCTGCTGTCCGGCTGGCAAGCGATGAAGAAATAGCTGATCTGCTCCGGATTCGAGCAGAGGACAATGACTAATCGACTGCCTCACTGTGTTATACGGTGGGGCAATTTTTTATTTGTGATATTTTTTGACCAGCTCTACCATCTCTTCGTTCATAAAAATATCCGACATCTTACAGTCCAGTGCAATGCAGATTTTGAGAAGAACCGAGAGCTGCGCTTTTTCGATATCCCGCACACCCTGCTCATAGTTCTGATAGACCCGGACACTGATTCCGGCTTTTTCCGCAAGCTGCGACTGCGACAATCCCGCCTTCTTTCTACAAGCACGCAGCTTCACATTCCCGCTCTTGGTGCGTTCTTCCTCGATTTTCGGATAGCTGCGCCAGAGAACAGAACCGTCATCCATCAAGATCCAGTCACAATTAGAGCTGTTTCTGATTCCTGCTTCTGCATCCGTCTCTGACATCTTGAATTCATTATATTTTCTGGTTCTTGTGTACTCGCATAAGGCTATCACCGCATCCTGCATATTGGCATACAGAATCGGCACACCACCATCATTCTTGCACTCCTCGATATAATCCTCTTTTGTAAAACCTTCGACTTGCTTCATCCTCTCACCTCCTACTACCTTGATGGTACATCCAAAGATGTATGATGTCAAGTTGAACTTGGGGACTGTATGCAAAATCGTGGCCAACGATTAGTTTTAACTAACCCTCGCTTCAGAATTAACCGTGTGAACTTCTGGAGTTCAGTTTGTTCACACGGTTTCTCTATGAGCTTCGCAGATTACTTCAGCTTCTCAAGGATCTCATCAGCACTCATGCCGCCGGCAAGCAGCTTCTTAACCACAGCCTCGGCTTCCGACTTTTTCGCTTCTTCAGCAGCTTTCTGATCTGCTTTGGCTTTCTTTGCTTCGAGCTTGGCGATTTCCTTTTCGGCGGACTTCAGTTCGCTGCGTTTTTCTTTTAGAGTTGCCTTAAGGTCGTTGATGTTGGCAGTGATAGAAGTGATTTCATCGTTGAGGGTTGTGATTTGAGTTTGTTTTTCAGTGATTTGGGATACGATATCAGATTTGGGGCAGTTCTTGCTTCCTTTGGTTCTGGGCATAATATGTAGACCTCCGAATTATATAATTTTTGGAAATTATTTTATCAAAAGAAAATGCAATTATTTATCCAAACACTGCTTCATCTTTAATGACTTCTTTTTGAATATAATACTCATCTAACATGGAACAATCATCTCGTAATCTAATAATAACATTATCTGAATCACTTTCTCTACCGGATCTATTTATATCCCCTAGCATTCTTAAAAGGCACGCCTTTAAAAAATGAATCTGTTTTTCTGAATTTTGGAGATTATCGTACCCATCAAAGATAATCATATCAAATGGCACATCATACCTAATGCAATAAAACTTACTAATATCCTTATAGTCATTAATGATAGCAGGCGCGTTTACATATTCCGCCAACTTTACCATAAATTCTGGTCCATCCACCAAGATTTTAGCATATTGATTTTTTATCAAGTGTTCTTTAAATGCAAATCCATTGAAGCAAAAATCTTTTCTCTGCTGGAAATAGCCCAATCGCAATTTCAAATAATTAATTCGGGCATCATTGCTATCCTCAAGCGGAATTATTTGACGTCCTTTATAGAGTGGGACAACTCGATCATCTACCGCCTTAAATTCAAAATCTTTCGTATTTAAAAAGTCGGAAATTACATTTTTAGACAGCAACAGGTGATATAGACTATATCCGCCATTATTTGTTTCACTAATTAACCGCCGACTCATATGGTAAAAAGAAATTTTATCCAAAATTTCCGGCGTATATGTTTGAAGCAACTTTTCCATTTCTTCGTAGAAAACAACTGTATCAAAGCACATACCCGCTTCTGCCTTACTGCCAGCATCTAAAACTCGTTCTTCTAATGCAGAAATCGGTATATTCAGGCAGTCGGATAGACCTGCTCTTAATGATTCTTTTGATGAGGTGTCTATAAACATTCAAGTATTCCTCTAGTCTAACACTATTAGTTCAATTTGTTACAACTTTATTCTATTTGAGTTTCCAATCTGCACCAAAGATTTTTCACGAGTATTAAATCGATAGTTTTCTTTTCTAACGAATACACGAGAGTTGATTTCCTCACGTGTATATATAGTAAGTTTTGCTCCCTCTGGGCGAATATAATACAAATTCACGCCATATTGGTACTTTCTTTCTTTGAGTGCATCCATTACTCTCACAGAATCTTCGTTTTCCTTAGTTGATTTCTTTTTTACTTCACAATAAAAAATATTATTATCCGTCTTTCTTACATGAAGTAAAATATCTGGTGCAATCCAACCAGCATCATCTCCTCGATGTGGCCGTTTGATACCTGTTCCATCTCTATTGTATTCCAAGTCAATGCAAGCATCTTTTTCAAAATGTTGGTCATATCCATATTGCAAGTAAATAGCCAATCTACCTGCGATAGCTCTCTCCTGAACATCAGTATCAAATAATGCCGTATCTTTTTCACAGAGCATTTGAAAAGCATATTCCCAAAGACTTATCAATTCATTATACTTCATATCATTTTTCCTGAATACAACTCTACACTCCTTCACATCTTAGCCGTCAATAGACGTTGCCTGCTGCTCACCACGAAGAGGTGTGCAAAGTTTCGAGCAGCGTAGGCTGTACTTATGTACAGCCGTCAGATTTTGCCCTACCATTGTGTTATCACCACACGATGATTCTAATAACACACAATGGAGGTAAAATCAAATGAAAAGTAAATACGATTGGTTCGACGATAACTGGAATCCGGATGTCAAACTATCCACCATCATCCTTGACCTGCTTCTATCCCCTACTTACCGCTGGCCTATGCGAGTGACCGAGGTTCACATCTATAAGGACGAGTCTACATGCGCACAGTGCCCTCGCTGCAAAGGCAGCATCGAATATGAGTATCAATTTTTCTGCGGCAGTTGCGGGCAGCGTCTGGACTGGTTCAGATTCGAGGATGCCAAAGAGGTATACATAGGGTGGAGTGGGCCTAAGGACGATGATGAAGATGATGAGATAGACTGAGAGCCATGGTCTCCCGTGGCCCCAGAGTCAGGGTCTGTTTACCACAGTATATCACAAATCAGAGAACAAGTCAGCCTTGTAGTGAGGTTTCTCTGGTATTTTCTTGAAGCTGTCCTTTAGAGATGTCAAGTCGTTCTTCCATCATCTCACCATTTTAAATTTCGGGCTACTTACTAGTTTCAGCACTTTATCTCTATAGAAAATGAGGTTGATAATTACCATTATAATCAACCATACAACCGCCACTTCGATTGCGTTGATTATCCATCCAAAATAGCTTACTGTCACCATTGTAAACACTCGGCTCACAACAGAACACAGCATAACAGTAATAATATCAACTGTTATTTGCTTCAGAAAATTAGCAAACGGCCACTGAATAAGATTTTTTGAGTCATACCATGCCATCCAGATAGTTTGATACCCCATAGCCAAAAGTGTGCCTATCGCAACGCCTATCAGCCCCCATGCCTTAACTGCAAGGACAGATACAACAATATTAATAGCTGCCGCAATTATGTAATTATTCTGAGTCTGTTTATAATGTCCCGCCGCCAAAATCATAATATTATATGGAAGTCGAAGGCAATGTACCGCATTTGCCGCAACTATTAATGCCGCAAATAGGGGTTGAATATAATTTGCATCATCAATTCCAAGTGTATATACTCTTACAAATGGAACAATAAGTACAGCCGTCACACCAAATACAAAGGTAGTTCCAGTATGGATAACCCACTCTGTCCATCCAAAAGTTTTCTTCAATTCCGTAAGTTCTTGTCGAGCCCACAGTTCTCCAATTAAGGATGTGATGCCATTTGTCATTGACAAAAACAGCTGTTTAACGCCTTTTACGACAAGAAAGTAAACAGAATAAATCGAAACGTCTGCTAAAGTGGCAAATAATGTAAGGACAACTGTATCCGTTCCGTCCAGTATAACCGCAGCTACATGCTGCGCAATACCGTTCCACTTTTGCGGAATTGGCTCTCTATCATATTTGATTTTTGTGTCAATCTGATAGTGCTTTCTAACGTACAAATAAATAGCAAACGGTTGAATGAGATAAATAATCGATGTCGTCAATTTAACAACTTGAATGCCACAGCCTAACATTATAAGCAGATAACAGGCAACAGTATTTCCGACAACTGCAATCGTCTGTGCTGTATACTGTACATATCCTCTCTGGTCAGCGGTAAGAAGTAACCTATTCACAATGCCAAAGTAATATTGTGCAAAGGAGCTGATTGAAATCGCCACAATCAAAGTTGCAGTATACCAAAAGCCATATTCTTTAGCTGCAAGCATCGGGTAAAAAATAACAAGTACAATCACATACACTGTTAAAATTTGTGCGAGTCTTCTAAAGAACTTATTTGCAGACGAAATGATTTTACTCACATCATTCTGTCTATTTTCCGCTAACGGCTTATATAATGCAGACTGAACAACTGCACCAACACCCAGTTCCAAGAAGGAAATAATTCCCAAAAACTGCGTGATTGAATTCACCAAGCCATTCACATTTGATCCGAATGCATTTAATATTAGCCTTGGAAGAATAAAGCCACAAATGATTGTTGTCACTTGGAAAACCAGCGATGATATCGTATTATAAATCAGCTTCTTTTTTCTCATTCAGTTGTCACCTCATCATATTTATTCAATATCGTGGGCAACATTCTACATCTGTTCCCACAATTTCAGGAAACCACCTCTTCCCATTCCTTGCGAAGCGGTCTATCACATGCCTGCTCATAATTATCTCCCCTGAAACTTTCTAATTTCATCATCAACAATCTCGCCATCTTTAATAATCAAAGCATCTGACAAAACCTCATCGTAATTTTCACTTTGAAGTTCATTGATGTACTTCCAAATCACTTCCGAATTATTCCAAGTAAATGTTTTATGAAACAATGCCGGCGTATGGTCTACAACATAATGCAAAACACCATCTACCATATATGTAGGATCTTCAATCGTTGTAGGAATACTGGTTTCAATTCCACCATTTCTATCGCAGCTCACATCGATAATCATTGAATTACGCTTCATACGCTTCAAATCATCCCGATAGATAATGTGATCTTTCCGCATCACATCCCAGAGGACACAGTTCACAATAACATCATACTGCCCCAATTCATCTCGAAGCAGTTCTTCAGTTCTACGGTCATATTGACGTACATCTGCCCCCAACATATTCAGAACTTTGATGGCTCCACGCGCTGTATTTCCTCGACCAATAACCGCGACCTTTGTCTCATATGGCATTCTTGCATAGCATTGGAAAGCATGCATAATGGCAGCTTCCCCGGCAAGTTCATTGTTGCGCCAAAAAACGTGGCGTCCTTTTTGGAACATCTTTTCCCATGCAAATGCCGTCAAATCACCCTGCAATAATTTATCAGTAATATCTCTATTCTGAGTAGCATGAACCCAGCCAAAAATTGTCTGATTTTTGAGTTCTATCAAGTAATCTGCATCACCAATTTTCGGATCACAGATTATATCCTTTGCAAGTACATCCTCATGTGAGACAACATGGCTACCACAGTCTTCATATTCGGAATCATCGATTCCAAGTACAACACCATAGCCTTTTTCAAAGTAAAGTAGCTCTGGATGCTCGATTTTTTTCAGATGTTCTGGTACGATTGCTCTTCTATATTCGTTTTCTTTATGGCTTATCGGAAACCCAACAGTTTTCATAACATTCTCCCTCCCCATCATGCAACAACAATTCCAAGAATCAAATATACAACAGCGCATAAAACTGCAACTGTCAATGCGTAAGGTAGCTGAGTTTTCACATGGTCAATGTGATCACTTGCAGCACCCATTGATGATAGAATTGTTGTGTCACTTACTGGAGAGCAATGGTCTCCGAATACGCCACCACCTGCAACAGCAGCAAAACACATCGCAACAAGTGTTGTTACCTCGTTTCCCGATGCATTAAATGCAAGTGGCAAAGCTATCGGCATACAGATGGCAAAAGTTCCCCATGAACTTCCGGTTGCAAACGCCATAATTGCAGATACAACAAAGATTACTGCGGGAAGCAATGCCGGTGTCAAAAACGCTTCTGTACTGTTGATAATAAAATTAGCTGTTCCCATCTCCTTACTAAGACTGTTCAGTGGATATGCTAAAGCAAGTAATATAATTGCTGGCATTGCACCTTTAACACCAGCCATAAATGTATCCGAAACTTCCTGTAAAGGCATTCCCTGAATCAATAATGAAACCGAAAGGAATGCCACCACAATAACAGATGCTTCCATTACTTTCGTGCTTCCGAGCGTAATAAAAGTACCCATGGAAATTCCAAGGAACATGATAATTGGCAAGACAAAGTTCAAAAAGACACGCGGCTTTACTTTCTCACTTTTCTTCATCTCAGTGAGTTCTGTGCTCATAAGTGGAACCGCACCATCTCTTAATAGCTTTCCTTCGTTTAATGCTCGTGTCTCTGCCTTTTTCATCGGCCCATAGTCATGAACAATACCGCTACAGACGAGACCAACAAAAATGATTGAGAAAATAGCATAAAAATTGAAAGGCATCGCCTTAACAAAAAGATTATATGCATCTCCCTGCGTCGCAATAGCACCAATTCCAACTGTTAATCCGCAAAGATATGCAGACCAGCTTGTTACCGGAAGAAATACCGCAACAGGTGCAGAAGTTGAATCGCAAATATACGCTAATTTTTCTCTTGAGATTTTTGCTTTATCGCTGAGACGACGCATAACCCCACCAACAAACAAAGGACTAAATGAATCTGAAAAGAAAATAAAGCAGCCCAATATCCACGTTACAACCTGAATTGCTTTTCTGCTCAGGTTACGCTTGTCTACAATATTGGTAAATCCCTCTATAGCACCACTCTTCTCAAAATAGGCAGCCATGATGCCAACCATCATATTGATGGTCACCACCCAAATGAAATCCTCATTTCCGAGCGAAGTTTTTAATAAATCTGTAAAACCGAATACTCCTTTTCCAGCAAGAAAACATCCGAAGATGCACGCTGTGGCCAAAGAAGCAACTGTATTCCTCGTTGCAAATGCCAGTATGACAGCAAGCGCAACTGGCACAATAGATATCCATCCCATTGTTTCCAACATAACTTTACCCTCTCTTTTCTGGTAGAACCAACATTTTTCCCCAGTACTCATCTGATTCTTTCAACAGATTTGCATCAAATCCACTATCTGGGTAAAAGGTCATTTCTCCAAAGTACACCAAACCATCAATGCAGTACAGATCCACTCTCACATACGGTATTCCTTTGCTGAGTTTTTCTGCAATAGAAAACATCTCATCAATACAATCTGGTTTGGGCAGGGTAAAGCCAGCCGGAGCTTCTTTGCCACGAATATTATATTTTTTCAGATTCCACTCTTTATCAAAGAAATAGAACTTAGGATGTCCTGTTTCACGTTCAGTACACACCATAACGGATTCAGCGACACCATCAAAACAGAAGAACTTATAATCTACAAGTGCTTTTGTTTCTTTGCTGTTATAATAGGAATTGGAGATAACTATCGAACAAGCGTCAGAATTTAGTCTGTATCCCCCCCCCCCATTTGGCAATTTAATCCACTCGCCTAATTTCAAATCCCATTCTTCTGGCTTAAAGCCTTCAAAGCCGCTTGCCGGATAAAATGTGATTTCACCGAAATAGACCTTTTCATTAATTTCGTAAAAATCAATCCTTGCAAAAGGCATTTTCTCTGAAAGCTTTGCAGCGAGTTCTTTCATCAACTCATATTGTTTAGGTCTCTCAATTGGCAAAATAGCATTGCCATGCTCAGTTCTCTGAACGTCCAGATGATTCCATGCTTCGTCATAGAAATCTTCCTTTAAGCCGTCTTTTGTAAAACGCTCGCTACATACAAGTGTCATGCGCGGCACACCATTGAAGCAAAACAGCTTATAGTCACGCAAGTCATCTGCCATATACTGTTCGGCAATAATTTTATGAGGGACATTCTTATAGGGCCATTCACGACCACTATAATAATAATTTTTTTCCAGGCTATTTTCTATTTTCTTTTTTGCAACTTCTTTGTCCAATTTACTTTTATCCGCACATACTACTAATCCTCCGCTATCATGTGTGCATTTCAACACAAATTGATTCGGCAATGATTCAAAATCAATTTCATCAAAACTATTCCAAACACCTATTGTTGGGATAATATACTCTTTTCCGATTTTTTCAGCAATGACTTTTTTTGCTTCGTATTTATCAACCATCGCCGTGTATTCTGGATTTCTATTATACAACTTAAGCCATTGGATTTTTTCATTAAAAGTTTGAGGCTTTCTTAAATCCAGCTTTTTGCCCATTGACGCAAAATATAACATTTTCAAGTACTGTTCATCCGGCAAGCCGTTCAGTAATCCTTTATAGGCCATCCATTTTATCGCTTTCCCAATCATCGTTACACTCCTCCCTTATTTTCCAAAATATTTTCCGGATTATTATCACAATCCATCCCAATATACACTGCCAACACAACTGCTAACTGTGCACCCGATGCATTTGTTAAGAACGACTCCGCGGAACACGCAACAAAAACATATATCCACAAATAAAAAAAACCTACAATTTTATCATACGATTTTATTCTTCCCAATTGATACTTAATTAATTGAATAAGTAACATAACATAGGTTACAGCCCCTGCTATACCAAATTGCCCATAGATATATGGAGGGAATGTATCGGCGATATAGTTTGTGTTTCCACGTATCAAACCGTTCACACCGGAAATATGATACATGCTGTAGACATTAGAATAATACTCTCCAGATATTGAGGATGCAAATGTACCAAATCCAGAGCCAAACGGGAAGCAATCTTTCAATAGCTGAAAACCAACAATATATAGCGCCGGTCGTGCAGCTGTCAACCCCCAGCCCATATAATCAACAACTTTGGATTTTCCTAGCACATATCCAATTATTCCAACACATACCAGACCAATTATCAAATATTGTTTCTTTAACTTAATCCTTCCTGACAGTTTAGCAAACGCATTGCGTACAATAGCTGGTTTAACCATGAATATAAGCAGCATAACCGCTATCATAATATAGCCTTTTGTTCGTCCTGTTAAAAAAATTAAAACTCCTGCAACTATCAGCTCTTTTCTGTTTCTTTTTATTCCATCAGCCAATAAAATCGAAATCATCATTATAATCGATGACACCAAAAAAGTAGGATGGGAGAAGAAGAACTTATAGCATTTAACAAAACGAACTTCATTTTGATAAACTCCGATATTAACAGCATATCCAATAATCGCAGTCGCAAGCATTACATATAGCAACACTTTTGAAATTCGAGCCGCATCATGAGTAATTCGATTTTGCTGATCAGAGTTTCGATTCTGCATCAGCAAAATTGCCAGCATCGGAAATTTAATTGCCGCAATAATGTCCTTTAAAATTGCAACACCACTAGATTGGAATTCCGGATGTAGCATATTAGAAACCAGTCCAATTACAACTAAAGCAACTAGTGTTCCCCAAATATGTAACTGTTTTTTTCTTATTGTCATTTTCCTTGAAACAAGAATATAGTAGAGCGGCACTAGCACTATAAGTGCCTCATCCCAATAATTCAATCCGGATATCCGATAGTCAAATGAGCTAATTAAAATAATAAAAAGGAATAGTATCTTATACATCATGAATTTTCTATCCCCCTTATATATTCAGGCATAATATTTTTTCTAAAATACTTAAAGGATGTTGCTTTTATTTTGCCAGCATCCCAATCACGATTCAAAGCCAAATTTAATGCTTCCGAAAATTTTTCAACATTCAAATACTCAACCAAAAAGCCATTGATTCCTTCATCAATTATTTCCTTCGGACCACTTGGTAGATCATATGAAACTACTGGTGTCCCACACGCAATTGCCTCAACAAGAACGTTAGGAAAGCCCTCAAAATAAGAAGTCATTGCAACAATTCGAGCTTTTTTATAGTACTTTATAATTTCCGATGTATGTTCTATAAAAGCCACCCTATCTTCAATACCTAAATTCTTACTCTGTTTCATTAAATCTTCTCTCAATGATCCTGAGCCAATTATTTTCAAATCGATTTTCGAATTGTTTAACATAGAAAACGCCTGTAGTAGCATTTCTATGCCTTTTTGCTTTTCCAAACGCCCTGCATACATAATATAATCTTCTTTATTCGTCTCGTTATTACTTAGAGCTTCATCCTCATAGATCGGTTGTAATGCATTGTTGATAACTGTAACTTTCTCTGCATCAAATCCCCAATTTTTAATCATATCGTCTTTCATATTTACTGACTGGGCAATAGCAAAATCAATTTCATGAAAGAATTTTCTAATTAATCGTGCGGTGATTTGTTTTCTGAAGAAACCATCTGCATACGAGAATTCCTGAGTTAAAGTATTAAGCGACCTACCAACTATCTTAAAATTTCTCCGCATAAATTTTCTAAGAAAATACAAGTTAATTGCAATTTCAGGACCAAATACAAACGCATGCGTGAAGTCGTTTTGTTTCAGGTATCTTTTTAATGGTGGTATCATTTTCTTTGCATTTGACACATCAAGACTTGTTATCGAAATATTTTTATCAAGTTTATCTTTGTACACCGGATCATCCAAAGATTGCACTACAACATCAATTTCAATTCCCTGTTTATAGATATAATTCACTACATTTACAAAGACGCCTTGCGCCCCACCTTTTGATAGGTTACAAATAAATGCTACCACTTTCATCTCTAATTATTGCTCACCTTTCTAATCATATTAACAAATTCGTCTACCATCTTCTCAACACTATATCGGTTTGCCATATTTCTACAGTGTTCATAGACTTTTTTGCTTATTTTTATATTCTCAATTGCCCAAGACAGTTCACCAACGTCATCACTTTTAATTTGTATTCCAGATATACCATCCAATAAATCATACGAACTTCCTACCGCATCAGTAGCAATAACTGGACAACCAGCCTCTAATGCCTCATTTACTGTCAATCCCCATGCTTCAATAATTCCTTTTTGAGGGTAAGACGGAAGCACAAATACTGTCGCTCTCATGTAATAATTCATTCGTTCTTCTGGTTGGACTTTTCCCGCAAAAACAACTTGGTTCATCTTATGGACTTCAACGTACTTTTCACATTCTTCTCTAAATGCTCCATCACCGCAAATCAGGAGATAGGTATCGTCCCTTTGTATTCTTTGAAACGCCTCCAGAAGAACCATTATTCCTTTTCTTTCTACTAGTCTTCCAAAATACAAAACAACTTTAGCTTCAGGTGGAATGTGGTACTCTCTTTCAAAATCAATAGTTTTAGACACCTTAGGAGATGTGCTACTATCATAAGCAATTCCGATATTTTTCTCTGGAATATTTAACTTTTTTAAATACTCGTAACTCTTTGTGCCAGCAGCTACACTTCCATCACATCTTTTGGCTAGATTTCCAATAATAAGTCTTTGAATATAATTCTTAATTTTCTTTTTCCTTGGCAACCATATCGTTTCGGCTTCCCATTTTTCTGTCCAGTAAATTGTTTTCTGCATTTTGTTAGTGTTCTGTAGTATATAACAGCCAATGCAGATTTCCTTTAAAGAATCTGCAGGCGGTAAAATAATAACATCGGTGTCATTTATTCTTTGTTTTAAATCCTTAAAAGTAGAAAAGTAATGTAGTTTCAATCCGTCAGTTGATCTATTTAGTCCATATATTTCTGAATCTAAATCATTATTTGTAATTAAAAGTTCCAGTTCAACTTTTTTTGATAATTGTTTCCAAAATTCAATTCTGTATTCAGGCACTGAATTATGAACAAATAGAACTCTTAATGAAGTAGGGGCGGTGCTCCAATTTTGTACTTGAGATTGTCCGTTCTTTTCCTTATGCATTTAGCGGGAACCCCCCCCCCAAATCTCATAAGGCGGGACATCCTTTGTAACAACTGCCCCTGCTGCTACAACCGCTCCATCACCGATATTTACGCCCTGCAAAATTGTTGCACCTGTACCGATCCAACAGTGATGCCCAACATGAATTGGTTTAAAATCCGCTGTGAAGTCTGGATCATCAATGTCATGACTCCCAGTAATCATTTTCACATGGCTGGAGATATTAGTATCATGATCCACAGTTATCCCGCCACGTGCATCCAGCTCGGCAAACCAGCCAACCGCAACTCCATCACCAAGCTTCAATCCTTGCGGAAGCAGAATTTCCACCCGACGGCATGGAAATGTATTTTTTCCCATTTTGGCCCCCAGCATTTGATAAAACCATTTTCGCAAATGCCTACTAGGAATCTTATTCCAGATTGCATTGCCAAACAGCGTGACTGCATAGTATACGCATTTGACAGGCTTGGACATTTGATTTCCAAGGCTTTTAGTATGTTCCATATTATAATTCCTCATAGAAGTCAAGATATCTTTGTTCTAATTTTTCAAACGAAAACTCTTCTTGGTATCGTACTTTTGCCTGACTATCCATATTATTTCTTATCTCTGGATGTTCGATCAGGTCATTTATTTTTTCTGCCAAGTTGATCGGATCACGAGGTGGAACCAGATATCCATCCACTCCATCACGGATAATTTCCGGTGTTCCATCCACAGCTGTACCAATAACTGTTTTGCCGACTGAAAATGCTTCAATGGGTGTAAGCGGCAAACCTTCCCAAAGCGAGCTAAGTACAATAAAGTCCAATTGACTCATCACATTCTGGATATCATTCCGGTATCCAAGGAATAACACATTTTTCTGAAGTCCTAGCTGTATCGCTTTTTCCTCCAGATGCGTCTTCAGCTCTCCATCACCTACGACAACAAAAAAAGCTTCTGGATGTGTTTTGCTTGTAATTGTCGCAGCATCTAGGAAATAGTCCATGCCTTTCTGTTCAGACAATCTTCCAATATTTCCAATTAGTACTTTTCTCTTTGCATGCTCAGCCTGCAAAATTTCCACCGGATTTATGTTTTCATCAAATGCCTTGACCGCATTATGAATCACACTCACCTGCTTCGCAGGGATTTCAAAATATTCTGTGAGATTTTTCTTGACCATTTTACCAACTGCAATTAGTTTTGTATTCCGATACGCAAATTGCGTCAGCTTCTTCTTATCCTGAAATGTATTATGTGCGTTTGCAATTTTTATAACGTCCTTCGGAGCAGTTAATTCCGCATAGAAAGCCGCCATCCGATGATGTGAATGAACTATTGTAATTTGTTCTCTTTTAATGATAGATTTTATTTTTGAATAGCATCCGATCACGTCACCGGGGCGTTTGCTTGCTATATCTGGGATTGTGTAATGTTTGATTCCCATTCTGCTCAGCTTATCTTCATGAACACCACCAGATGAGCAAACTACAATCTTGTTTACTTTTCCTGATAAAATTTCACACAGCTGTAACACAACGTTTTCTGTGCCACCCAAGCCCATCGTACGAACTATAAACAGTATGTTCTGACTTTCGAGACTCATCGAATCACCTATATTTATTCACCAAACCTATGATTTTCACATCATCCACAAAGTATCTTTTAAACATCCGTTTGGGTTCTTGTAAAAAGCGATAGAACCACTCCAAACCATGCTCACTCATCCAGCGTGGTGCACGTTTCACATTTCCGGCAAGGAAGTCAACCGTTGCGCCTGCGCATACTGAAACTTTTGCATCATACTTTCCAATGTTCTCATAAATCCATTTTTCCTGCTTAGGACAACCAAAGCACGCAATCAGCAAATCCGGTTTCACTTCAGAAATCATTTGATTAATATGATTTAACTCTTTCTCATCCTTTTCAAAGCCAAATGGGGGCGCATAAGTTCCGACGATTTGAATCTTCGGATGCTTGCTTTCTAATTTTTCTTTTGCCTGTGCCGCAATACCATCTTTTCCGCCAATAATAAAGACTTTATAGCCTTTTTCGGCTGCAACTTCACAAAGTAGTGGAACCAAATCAGACCCCGAAATTTTCGCCTTCAACGGTTTCCCATGCAGTTTAGAAATCCATACCAATGGTTTTCCATCTACCAGAACCATATCAGCGTCATCTACAACCTTTTTCAGGTAGGGATCATCCTCAATTTTCATAACAACGTCAACATTGATTGCCACAACGTAAGACTTCTTATCCGCTGCAATCATCTGTTCGATAGCCTCTACCGTTTCTGACATCGTGACATTATTTATGTATGTATTAAGCAGTGGTTGTTTTTCCATCACATCAATTCTCCCCAAAAAATTCATCTTCCAACATCAGGCACAAGCAGTGGTATACTGGAAGATGCAATTCCTGAATCATGTAAGTTTCAGTCTGCGGCACCTTGATACATACATCACTCATCTGCTCCAACTTACTGCTTTTTGCTCCTGTCAGACCAATCACTTTCATACCTTTTGCATGAGCGGTTGTCGCTGCATACAAAACATTTTTGCTGTTGCCACTTGTTGAAATGCCAAGGAACACATCACCCTCCTTGCCATAGCCATTCACCTGCTGCGCAAAACAGAGAAGCGGCTCACAATCGTTCATATAGGCCGTAGACAAAGCCGGGTGGCCATCTAAGGCAATCGCAGGGAGTGCCCCCTGCAAATTTTCAGCCAGAACAGCTCCTAATTCCGCATTTTCTCGAATTAGCTTGTCTGCAAAATCCGACTGCGGTTTTCTTGGAAGCTTGAAGCCCTTCATCAGCTCTCCAACGATATGTTCTGCATCCGCTGCAGATCCACCATTTCCAGCAACCAACAGTTTTCCGCCATTTTTATAGGATTTCTCAATAATTTGATAAGCAGCAATAATCTCAGCTTTTGAAGCTTCTAGCACTGGGTATCTTGTGACTAATACTTCAATATGTTCTAAAATTTTATCTTTCATCTTTTCTCCTCATGATGTTTTATCATTGCAGGAACCCCTACTGCTAACGAATCAGATGGGACATTATGTGTTACAACTGCATTGGCTCCGATAATTACATTATCCCCAATAGATATATTTCCAAGGATTACCGCACCTGCACCAATCATCACATTATTACCAATACGAGGTGCCTCACCTAAGCAATTTGCACCCGACCACTTACTCCCAATGTTCACGCCCTGAAATATTTTGCAGTCTTCACCAATGATTGCTTTCGGATGAACAACGCAACCAATTCCTCTATGGTAAAAAACAGTTCCGTTTCCAATTTCTGCTTCTATCGAAACCGAACACGAGCAAAGTATGTGATTTATAATCTCAATTATCCTTGATATTTTATGTGGTCCCCCCATTTTTGAGAGGCGGTTTCCAAATCTCCATAGTTTATTCATTTACAATTTCCTCACGCTAAGGACTTCATGAATTCGAGAATTGAGCTTTTGCTTTCTGTTTGGCCGTAGTTTTCATTACTATCTCCAATCAACACAGTCTTACAGCCCGCATTGATACCAGCCCTAACATCGTTTTCTCCGTCGCCAATCATCCAAGATTGGGATAGATCAATATTAAAGTCTTCGGCTGCTTTCAACAGCATTCCTGGCTTCGGCTTTCGGCAGTCACAATCAATCTTTAGTTCCGGACGCTCTCCCTCATATCCCTTATGAGGATGATGCGGACAATAATAGATTGCATCCAGATATGCCCCCTCTTTTCCTAGAAGTGTTTCCATCTTGTTATGGATTTCATCTAATTCATCAAACGACACTTCACCACGGGCAATTACAGGCTGATTGGTTACGACGATTGCGAGATATCCCGACTCATTGATTTTACGAATTGCCTCTGCAACCCCATCTATCAATTCAAAATCATCAATGTTCCGAAGAAAGCCAACATATTTATTAATTGTGCCATCTCGGTCAAGGAATATCGCTTTCTGCTTATTTTTCAGATTTTTTCCTGTAACGCATCCTTCTCGATAGTCAGCGCATACAGAATAGTACCTGTCCGGCGTACCCATATCCTTAACATACTCCGGGCTATCGTAACAGAACATCTTTCCCGTTCCAGCAAGAGGCTTCAACAACTGGCGATCCAAGTCCACTTTTACGGGTTTTCCGTCACCGCCAATTTTTCCAACAGCTTCGGCATCAATCTTGGAAAGTGCTAATATCTCCGGGTTAATAACATGAAGCCCTGCATTCACACGGTTTCGATAATACTTCGGCCTTTCATCCTCTTTTGCAAGCCATTTTTCGACCGCACCATTTTTATCTGCAATAATCAGCCCGCTATCATACGGATGGCTATTGGGATGGGTAAAAAGTGTAACAAGTCCACCATGCCGCTTGTGATACTCAACAAATCTGTTAAAGTCCACATCAAACATAGCATCAGCGTTCAGAAGCAGAAAATCTTCTGTCAGTTTGTCTTTGATTTTGAACAGCGCACCGGCATTACCCAGCGGTTCCTGTTCAAAATAATATTCAATATGTACACCAAACGGCTGCCCTGTCACTGGTGAGTTTCCAGAACCATCGCCAAAGTAATCCATGATAATATTCCCAAGGTGACTCACCGTAATAAGAATGTCATTGAAGCCCTGCTCCTTCAGACATTCAATTTCTCGCTCCAAAACAGGAATGCCTTCAATTTTTATCATCGGCTTTGGAATGTCACTCGCCACATAGGAGATGCGAGTTCCCTTTCCACCCGCCATAATCACTACTTTCATATTGTTAATCCTTCGGTGTATAGTCTTCTGGTGTATAGTGAATTACTCTTGTGCCACCATCTTCAAATTTGAACGGAATGTACAGCAAATCTCTCATTGCCCAACGCACAGCATCCTGACGTTCCGGCTGCACATAAAACACGAGGAAGCCACCGCCACCGGCACCCAGCAATTTTCCGCCTAGTGCACCAGCAGCCATACCTTTTGCATACAGTTCATCAATGCTATTTGTTGACACAGCCGAACCAGTCTGCCGCTTCAACTTCCATGTATGGTCAAGCAGCCGTCCGAAATCGTCCAAATCACTTTCTTTATCCGTCAAGACACGCTCTGCATCATCTACCAAAGAAAGCATCTCTTTCAGTTGTGCTGTTTTATCCGTCTTTCCTGCCGCGTTTGCCTTCTGTACATCAGAAGAGAACCGGGTAAAGCCAGTAAAGAACATCATCAAATTCTGATTGAGCTGCTTTTTTCTTTCTGGTGAGATGATTACCGGAAGAACCTCATAGCCATCTGCATTAAAGTTGATACGGTTAAATCCACCAAAAGATGCTGCAATTTGATCCTGCCAACCACCGGCTTCCTGACAGAGATTTCGCTCCAGATAAATAGCTTCATCTGCAAGTTTCTTTTTGTCGGCATATTTTCCTTTTAGTGCGTAAAAGGCATTCAGCATACCGACCGCAAAGGAACTTGAAGTACCCAAACCAGAACGTGCAGGAAGATCAGCCTCATAAGTAAGACGAATCTCATGCATATCCAACATCTTCATTGCATTTCGAATTGCGGGATGCTGAATATCGTTAATGTCAGTTACCCGCTCAGTCTTTGAATAGGACAGCTCCGTAGAGTAATCAAAAAAGCGCGGCAGATGGCGCACATTCACATAGCAATATTTGTCAAAAGTGGTAGAGAGAACTGAACCACCATGCTCCTTAAAAAAACTTTCCATATCTGTTCCGCCGCCAAAAAACGACATACGGAACGGTGTTTGTGTAATAATCATTTATTTTTCCTCTCCGCTACCTATTAATCTCGCTGGAAAATATCTCTCGTATATACTTTTTCCTTCACATCATCAAGGCACTTGTCGTAACGGTTTGCAATGATAGCCTGACTCTGCTTCTTAAACTCATCCAGATCATTCACAACAACAGAGCCAAAGAATTTTTCACCATCTTTCAGGGTCGGCTCATAGATAATAACAGTCGCCCCCTTTGCCTTGATGCGTTTCATAACGCCCTGAATACTGCTCTGGCGGAAGTTATCACTGTTACTCTTCATGGTCAAGCGGTAAACGCCAACAACAACTTCCTTTTCCTTGCTTTCATCCCAGCTATCATTTGCCTGATAAGCACCAGCAATTTCCAGAACACGATCTGCAATGAAGTCTTTTCTCGTTCTATTGCTCTCCACGATTGCTTCAATCAGGTTCTCCGGTACATCAGCATAATTTGCGAGCAGCTGCTTGGTATCCTTGGGCAGGCAGTACCCGCCATAGCCAAAAGAAGGATTGTTGTAATGGGTGCCAATACGAGGATCGAGGCAAACACCGTTGATGATCTGCTGAGTATTCAGCCCTTTCATCTCAGCGTAAGTATCCAGCTCATTGAAGTAGGA
>Ga0129310_1001148_pt1 | contig 24866 bp, 24 predicted proteins | sample Go1ome_2_FD_94433 | JGI IMG/M metagenome (GOLD analysis project Ga0129310, IMG submission 94433) | Western lowland gorrila individual fecal microbial communities from Wisconsin, USA - Go1022A metagenome | ecosystem: Host-associated > Mammals > Digestive system > Large intestine > Fecal | place... | reverse complement strand
TAAGGGGTGGCACGGGAATGAAATGCGGTTGGCAGATCTTTCCCGACCCCTTAAGGGGTAGTGTCCGTAACAAGCCCTTATAGGGCTTAATCAAACCACCGGTTCAACCGGTGGTTTTGATTGAAAACTTTTTTTGCAAAAGGTCTTTATTTTTTGTGAAAAATGTTGTATAATGAAGTGTGAAGTATTTTGGTCTGCAAGGAGGTATTTTTATGGCGACCTATAAGGTTATTATAATGGGTAAGGAGTATAATCTTACCAGTGAGGAGAATAAGGACTATACGGAGAAGCTGGCAGAAGCACTCGACAAGCGTATACGCACCATGCGCGCAAGATTTTCCAGCCTTTCTGTCACTGACTGTGCTGTGCTGACTGCCCTTGACTGTATGGACGAACTGGGTCAGCAGAACCGCAATATCGACAATATACGCACCCAGATAAAGGATTATGTTGACGATGCGGGCAGGGCGAGAAATCAGGCAACTGCCGCTCAGCGTGAGATAAAGGCGCTCAAAGAGAGGGTGGAACAGCTGGAAAAGGAACTGGCAGAGCGCACGAATTTCGGCTCATCAAATAATGTGGGCGAAGCTGTCAGTGCTGTGGATATACTTAAAGGCGATATCGAGGCGGCGATAGGCGAGAAGTCATCTGTGGGGGCAGAAGATATCAGCGCTGTTACCAGTGCCGCACAGAAACCGCTGAACCTTGCGGGCAATTATGCAGGCGGCGGGAGCAATAAGTAATGGCTGAGATACTTGCACCCTGCGGCTCGTTTGAAGTGTTGCAGGCAGCCCTCAGGGCAGGCTGCGATGCGGTCTATCTTGGGGGCGAAGATTTTTCTGCAAGGCAGAACGCGGTGAATTTCACCAATGAAGAGATAGAGTGGGCTGTTTATGAGTGCCACAGGCGCGGCGTCAAGCTGTACCGCACCATCAACACGGTGCTGTTCGATGAACAGCTTGAACAGTGCATGGCGGCGGTGGAACACTGCGCTAAAGTCGGCGTGGACGGCATCATCACACAGGACTTGGCTCTTACCGAGATAGCACGCCGATGCTGTCCCGAACTGCCGATACACGCATCTACGCAGATGACGGTGCATACCGCCTGCGGGGTGGAACTGACAAAAAAACTGGGCTTCAAGCGCACTGTACTTTCACGCGAACTGCCGCTGGATATTATCCGTGAACTGTCAGCGCTTGGCATCGAAACTGAGGTGTTCGTGCATGGGGCGCTGTGCATGTCGGTGTCGGGGCAGTGCTATATGAGTGCGGTGATAGGTTCGCGCAGTGCCAACAGGGGGCTTTGTGCGCAGGCTTGCCGTCTGCCGTGTAATGCGGGCGGAAGAGGAAAAGAGCGCTATGACCTATCGCTGAAAGATATGTCATACTGCGATGAACTGCGCGAGATAGTTGCGGCGGGGGTAAGTTCGCTGAAGATAGAGGGCAGAATGAAGCGCCCCGAATACGCCGCCGCCGCCGTTGACAGCTGTAGACATGCGCTGAACGGAGAGCCTTACGACCGCCGCACCCTCGAAGCGGTGTTCTCGCGGGGCGGTTTTACTGACGGTTATCTGCACCACAAGCTGGGGGCAGATATGTTCGGTATGCGCACAGGTGAAGATGCGGCGGCAGGCGCAAAAGCATTCCCGAAGATACATGAACTTTACCGCGCAGAGGACAAGCGCTCAGCCCTTAAATTTGAACTTTTCGTCAGTGACGGCGAAGAGATAACGCTGACTGCCGAAGATGACGATGGCAACCGTGTCACCGAGAAAGACCCTGCACCCTCAAAAGCCGAGAACCGCGCCCTTGACAGGGAACTTGCGGAAAAACAGCTTTCAAAGCTGGGCGACAGCATATACACATCAGCGGGGGTAGTCTGTCATATAGGTGAGGGGCTGTATGTCAGCCCGAAAGCACTCAACGACCTGCGCCGCCGCGCGTACAGGGATATGGACGAACTGCGTGCTAAGGTCAACGGCAGGGAAGTCGGCTTTGAAAAGGCGGATATTCTGGACTTTGAAGAGTATCACGGCGGCGGCAGGACTCTGCGGGCAAGCGTGACTACGCTCGAACAGCTGGCGGCTGTTTCACCCGAAGATGTGGAATTTTGCGCTGTTCCGCTGAATATCGCGGTAAAGGCGGCTGAGGTATTTCCTGCCGAAAAGCTGGCTGTCTGTCTGCCGAGATTCACTTTTGATGAAAAGTCGGTGATAAACCGTACAAAGTTGGCGCAGGCGGCAGGCATCACCCGCATTTACGCTGCTAATCTCGCACACGCCGAGATAGCTGAACGGCTGGGAATGACTTTCCACGCGGGATTCGGATTTAATCTGACCAATTCCTGTGCGCTGAATGTGGCGAAAAAGCTGGGCGCGGCTGATGCTGTTGTTAGCTTTGAACTGAGAGCCGTTCAGATCGCCCGCCTGAAAAAGCCCCTGCCTGTCGGCGTTTACGCTTATGGCAGGCTTCCGCTGATGCTGACGGCTAACTGCCCCATATCGGCGGCGGTGGGGTGCAAAAACTGTACAAAAAAAGTCACCGACCGTACAGGCAGAGAATTTCCTGTACGCTGTTCGCGCAAAGAGGGTTACGTGGAGATACTCAACAGCGACACCCTCTACATGGCAGACAAGATCGGTGACTTCGGCAAAGCTGATTTCCTGATGCTGGACTTTACCGATGAAAGACCCGCGCAGGTGCGCCGCATCATTGATGAATATTCCATCGGCGGACTTGACCGCCCCGACAAGATCACTCGCGGGCTTTACTATCGCGGTGTGCAGTAAGGAGAAAGCTATGAAACTTCTATTCAAAAAACTACGTGAAAATGCGGTGATACCCGCTTACCAGACCGAATTCAGCGCAGGCATGGATCTGACCGCCTGCCTTGATGCGCCGCTGACCATCGCGGCGGGGGCGACTGAAAAAGTCCCGACAGGTCTGGCGGCAGAACTTGACGGCGAGAAAAACGCCGTTCTGCTGATCTATGCACGCAGTTCTCTCGCAACAAAGCTGGGACTTGCGCCTGCAAACTGCGTTGGTGTGGTAGACTGGGACTATCGCGGCGAACTGATAGTCGCACTGCACAATCATTCCGACAAGCCGCAGACCATCAATGCGGGCGAGCGCATAGCGCAGTTGGTGGTAACACCCATCTTCCGTCCCGAAGTCTGTGAAGTGACCGAACTTTCGGATACCGAACGCGGCGCGGGCGGGTTTGGTTCCACAGGCAGATAAAACCGGGAGAACAGTCGGATATTTTCTTTACCCGCCGCAGGTGCGGGAAGGAAAACAGCAGATAAATGCACAAAAAAGCGGACAGGTCAATGCCTGTCCGCTTGATTTTTAGCAAATTCTCGGCAGAAGTTCGCCGCCCGGCTGAGGCAGCATCGTCTGTGCGCCTATCTCGGTCTCCATAACGACTCTTCCGGCGTTATCGGCGGTTATCTCGCCTATTATCGCCGCATTCTTAGAGTACTTGCCCTCGCGCAGTTTCTCGACCAGCGCGGGCGCTTTGTCTTTCGGGGCGATTATGACAAGTCTGCCCTCACAAGCAAGGTAGAGGGGTTCAAGACCCAGCATGCCGCAAACGCCCTTAACTGCGGGGTCTACGGGTATATCAGCCGCATTCAGGCGAACGCCCACGCCGCTCTGCTCGGCTATCTCGTAGAGGACTGTACCCACGCCGCCGCGTGTGGCATCGCGTATGGTGTGTATCTCGTTGGTGACGGTGTAAAGGCTTTCGACTGTTCCCCAGAGCGGTGCGCAATCGCTGTCAACATCAGCATCTATGCCATATTCGTCACGCGCCAGCAGGATAGTACAGCCGTGTCTGCCCACATCGCCTGTCACGATAACAGCATCACCCGGCTTTGCGTAAGTGCCTGAGGTGTCTGCATTGTCCATTATTTTTCCGATGCCTGTGGTGGTTATGAATATCTTATCCACCTGACCCTTGCCTGCGACTTTAGTATCGCCTGCAACTATCTTAACGCCAACTTCGTTGGCGGTCTTTTCCATCGAAGCCGCTATCTCTTCCAGCTTGTCAAGTGGGAAGCCTTCTTCGATGACGAAAGCGCATGTCATGTAGAGCGGCTTTGCACCCATGCAGCTTAGGTCGTTTACTGTGCCGCAAATGCTGAGTTTGCCGATGTTTCCGCCGTTGAATTCAAAAGGCGAAACGATGAAGCCGTCGGTGGACATAGCCAGTCTGCCCTCGCCCATGTTCAGCACAGCCGCATCGTCTGCGGTGAACTGCGGGTTCGAGAAGTGCGCCTTGAATACCTGATCTATCAGTTCGGAGGTCTGTTTTCCGCCTGCGCCGTGTGCCAGTGTTACTGTTTTTTCTGCCATTTCAATTTACTCCTTTATGCTGTTGTACGATAAAGTGTACTTTCACTAGTGATTTGTTACTGCCGTTTTATCCATGAAGTCTGTTTATACTCCGCCGTACTGATAATAAGCCGCGCAAGCGCCCTCGTCCGATACCATGCAGGCACCGACAGGGTGTTCGGGGGTACAGACTTTGCCGAATACCTTGCAGTCGCTTGGCTTGCATTTACCCTGCAAAACTTCTCCGCAGCGGCAGGCCGGGTTCGGCTTGCCTGTTATCTTCGGCATGCCGAATTTTTTGCGCGCATCGAACTCTGCGAACTCGTCACGCAGTTTCATGCCCGACATGGGTATCACGCCCAGACCGCGCCATTCGGTGTCGCAGGGTTCCATTACGCGCTTTACCAGTTCACGCGCTGAGGGATTGCCTTCTGCCTTGACAACGCGGGGGTAGCAGTTTACAAAGAACGGCTCGCCCTTTTCGGCGTTCACCAGTATGACAGCCAGCGCTGTCAGCAGTTCGCTTGCGGTAAAGCCCGCAACTACACCCGAAACTCCGCGCTTTTTCAGTTCTTCGCATATCTCTGTGCCTGCTATGGCATTGACATGTCCCGGATAAAGGAAAGCATCTGCACTGCCCTCAAGGGCTTTGTAGGCGTTTGGCATGGTCTTGTTGGCGGTCAGCAGAGAGAAGTTTTTAAGCCCCTCTTTCTTTGCTGTTTCCACTGCAAGACATGCCGACGGCGTGGTGGTTTCAAAGCCCACCGCCAGAAAAACTATCTGTTCATCGGGGTTCTGCCGCGCCATTTCGACTGCGTCCAGCGGCGAGTAGACAGGTCTTACCTGCGCACCCTTAGCCCTTGCGCCCGCCAGCGGCATCTCAGTGCCGGGTACACGTATCAGGTCACCGAAAGTGGTGATGATACAGCCCTTTTCCAGCGCCAGCCAGATAGCTTCATCGATGAAGCCCACAGGTGTCACGCATACGGGACATCCCGGTCCCGATATAAGTTCAACATTTTCGGGCAGAAGTTTCCTCAGACCCAGCCTGAATATCTCGTGGGTGTGAGTGCCGCAGACTTCCATTATCCTCAGCGGTCTGCCCTTATAATTTGTGATAATGTCACGCGCTTTTTTAGCCTGTTCGTTCATAACAAATTCTCCATAACATCGTTTGCTTCGTCCTCGTCGCTCTCGGTTATCTTCGCGATGGCAACACCTGCGTGTACCATCACGTAATCGCCGGGTTCAAGTTCTTCCAGCAGGTCGGCGCTTACCTCGCGCTTTGCGCCGTTCGCATCTATCAGCGCAGTGCCGTCCTTAACACTTACTACTTTTGCAGATAAACCAACACACATTTGAATTTCCTCCTTATTTTCTGATGTGATATCCCACACCATATCAAACAACTTTTCAGTTGGTATTGTTGATAGTTGGCGCTTTTCTTCCTTATCAGCCGTTGTATATGCCGTAAGCCGCCTGACCCAGCGCTATGCCGCCGTCGTTTGGCGGTACAAGACTGTGGGTCAGCACACTGAAGCCTGCATCGCTCAGCCTGTCACAGCATAGCCTCGTCAGCAGTCTGTTCTGGAAGACACCTCCGCTTAGGGCGGCTGTTTTAAGCCCCGTGTCAGCGCTTATCTTCACACAGGCGGCAGTCACCATGTCAGCCAGCACCGCATGAAACGTGTATGCCAGCGCCCCCGCCTGACAGTCTGCCAGCCTGCGTTCGGCAATATCCGCCGCCAGCGCCATAGTGCAGAGGGTCACATAGTCATCGTCCGCTTTTATGAGTTTTTCGGGCTTGCGGTAGTTATCCGCGATGGCGGGGTGCTTTTCGAGATACTTCTCAGCCTCGCACATCAGCGCGGTGGAAGCCTCACCCTCAAAAGTCGAAGTCCTGACAATGCCCAGTATGGCAGATACCGCATCGAACAGCCGCCCACAGCTTGTGGAACGCACGCTGTTCAGACCCTTTTCAGCCATCGCTTTTTGCAGTTTGTACTCGTTAGTTTCGCAGATGCCCAGCTTGCGGCAGAGTATCTCTCCGCCGTCACCGAAAGCGTCCCTCAGCAGTGCCGAAGCGATGCGCCAGCCCTCTTTCGATGAAAGGTCACCGCCCGTCTGTATGAACGGCTTGATGCTTCCCACGCGCCTGTAGGCTTTGTAGCTGCATACCATCAGTTCGCCGCCCCAGATCGTGCCGTCATCGCCGTAGCCTGTGCCGTCAAAGCTGACACCTATCACCTCGCCCTCATAGCCGTTCTCAGCCATGCAGGAGAGTATATGCGCGTAGTGGTGCTGGACTTTCAGCAGGGGAATGCCGCGCTTCTGCGCCATTTCCTCAGCCACCCGCACTGTGTTGTACTTAGGGTGCGTGTCACAGACTATGACCTGCGGTTCGGCTTCCAGCAGACCGCACATGCGCTCGGTACTTTCTTCCAGCGCCTTGACGGTGCGTATATCAGCCATGTCGCCCACATAAGGCGAGGGGTAAAGCAGGTCGCCCCGCGCTATGCAGAAGCAGTTTTTCAGTTCGCCGCCGATGGCAAGCACCTGCTTGTTATCCTTATTTTTCAGCATGAACGGCAAGGGCGCAAATCCCCTCGAACGCCGTATCATGTAGGGTCTGCCAAACAGCCAGTCGCAAACGCTGTCATCAGCCCGCAGAAGTATCTGCCTGTTATGCGAAAGCATTATGTCGCAGAAGCCGCCTATCTCTTTTTGCGCATCTTCGTCATTTCGGCAGATGGGTGCGCCGCGCACATTTCCGCTGGTCATCACCAGACAGTCGCTGAACTGTATCCCGTCAGGGTAGTCGAAAATAAGCATCTGCACAGGTGCGTATGGCAGCATCACTCCGACTGTCATGTTGCGGGGGGCTATCAGTTCGCTGATGGTGGTGGTACTGCGCTTTTTCAGAAGCATTATGGGCTTCTGCCAGCCTGTGAGATATTCCTCCTGTCCCGCGCGGACATGACATTCGCGCCGCACAGTGCCGATGTCTTTCATCATCAGTGCGAACGGCTTTGCGGGGCGCTTTTTGAGTTCTCTCAGCCTTGCCACCGCATCTTCATTGTGCGCATCACAGCACAGGTGAAAACCGCCTATACCCTTTATTGCCGCTATCTTTCCCTCCATGATGGCGCGGCGCACTTCTGTTATCGCCGCCCCGCCGCGAATATCTGTGCCGACTATATACACCTCAGGTCCGCAGTCGTTACAGCAGACAGGCTGTGCATCGAACCGCCTTGTGGACGGGTCGTGATATTCTGCGGCGCATTTTTCGCACATCGGGTGTTCACGCATGGTGGTGCGCTCGCGGTCGTATGGCATGGTGTCCAGTATGGTCAGGCGAGGACCGCATTGTGTGCAGTTTATAAACGGGTGAAGATATCTCCTGTTCGTTTTATCGAATAGTTCTGCCCTGCACTTATCACAGGTCGCAATATCGGGCGAAACGAATATATCGCCGTACTCCTTTTCACTCTCGATTATCTCAAATCCCGAAAATTCGGTGTACTCGGTTTCGCTTATATCAACACCCAGCACCATCGCCCTTTCGGGCGGTTCATGCTTTATCCTGTCAGCAAAAGTGTAAAGCGCTTCTTCCTCGCCTGTAGCAATAATATCTACATACGAACCCTTGTTAGCCACTGTACCGACAAGCCCAAGTTCTTCTGCCGCCACCGCCGTGAACGGTCTGAAACCCACGCCCTGCACTATGCCGAAAGCGCGTATATTAACGGTTTTTCTCATTTTAGTTGCTCCGTATCAAAACATTTTTCCCGACACTGCGAAGTGCGGCAGGTCTATCCATTCGCCGCCGAAGTCGGGCAGTGCCCTTTTAAGACTGATATCTCCTATTATCCTCTCAAAGCCCATCGCCTTCTGAGCGAAGTCCTCTTCGTCCGCTATGTGGAAGTCGCCCGCCTGTGCCGCACTTTCGTCCAGTTTGAAGAAAGTTCCGCAGACACCGCCGCCGATGATATCGCGCACCGCGTTCGCCGTGAACTGCTGGTGTATTATCAGCGTCTTTTCCGCAGGTGCGAGCGCTTTCAGCTTGTCCTCATATCCTTTCGGTATCGGACAGCCGTGTGCTGTCACATCGAGCGAAAATTTTTCTTTAAGATAAGCCCCCGCTTTCATGCCCGAAGGCGCTGTCACGAAAACTTTCTCGAACCGCGATATGTTCTTTATCTCATCAAGTCCGCTGTCAAGCCCGATGCACTTTACCTCATCAAAGCCCTCAGCCTTTATGACTTCTGTTATCCTGTCAGCTTTGGCAAAGCCTGTGTTGAGGGGTGTTGCGCCTATCACGGCGGCAGTGCCTTTTTCTGTGGGAAGTTTATCCTGTGCAAAACGCCTGAACAGCGCCAGATATGCGTCCTCTTCGCCCTTGTCGTACAGCTTTGTGCCGTCACAGGGCACGCATATACAGGGAACTCCTGTTTTCTTTTCTGCCATGCGTTCTATGGCTTTGTAGTCGGTGGCGATAACAGCGGGTACAGGTGTGCCCACCACTGCGGTGAACGCTCTTCCAAGCTGTTCCTGCGCACGCGCCAGCTTTGCCACAAGGCGGTCATCTCTGCCCAGTATGGCGTCCATATCTCTCAGCCCCGCACTCAGCAGTGCCGACTTTTTTGTGAACCATCTCGGTTCGTCAAAACCGCAGACATTACCCGCACAGCCGCCCGCATCACATATGACTGTTATGCCGCCCAGTTCGTAAAGCACCGAACATGCGCCCGAATCATCGGGGGCAAGGGGAGAAATGAATCTCAGCAGTTTTTTCATCACTTACCCTCCTTTTCAAGTGCTTTTGAAAGCTGTTCTGCCAGAAGTGACACGCCCTCATAACCGAAAGGCTGTTCTTCATCATTGAACGGCACATTAGGCAGATCGGGGTGATAGTAGCCCGCATCTACGCCGATGGTGACATCTATCTCAGTTTTGCGCTCATAGTTCAGCATAGTCGGTGAAAGATTTGTAAATATCCTTGTATCGGGCGAAAGTTCCGCCAGCTTTTTTATATAGAAGAAATTGCGCTCACCCACTGTGCCGTATATCTCACTTACCTTGTGACCGTACTCTGTCAGCGCAAGGGCTAGTTCAAAGCTGTCAGCATTTACGCATTCGCCCACCGCAAATCTGACAGTGCCATGCTTTGCCGCTAAGTCCTCTGCTGACTTCTTTGCCGCGTCATAGAATTTGCCGTCTTCAAACTGCACACCCAACGCCTGACCAAGCAGGCGGTACTGATTGCGTATTTTGTCTATGCGGTAAAACCTGTTTATCTCTATGAACGGTATGCCCAGCCGCTTTTCCATATCCTGTGCGGCGTATCTGGCTTCGGGGTTTATGACAAGGTTGAAGTTGGCGCTTGAAAGTTCGTGGTAGCGCTCTATGGTGTCACAGCGCGAAAGTTCCTGTGTGCTTACTCCTACCGACTTAAGCAGGTTGTAAAGTTCACAGCTGTCATGGAGATGCGAGAAATAGCCCAGTATATTACAGCGGTCGCCGCGCCTTTTCTGCGGTTTCAGCAGACCGTATACCGACTTGCGTATGCCTGCCATCGGCGGCAGACGCTTTTCTCTGGTCAGCGCATACATGTATGCAGGCAGTGTGGGGACGCTTGTTGCTTCCTCACACTTTCGACAGACTCTCTCCATGTCAGTGCCAAGCAGTGCATCAACGCAGGTTATACATATCATCACTGCCGTTGGCGTGTAGTCAAGGCTGTCACAGACTTCCTTACAGGCTTTGGGTATCTTAGTAAGGTGCCTGCCTGTAACGATGTCGGTATCGTCCAGCAGAAGATAGAAAAACCTCTCGTTGTAGCCAAGTTCGTTCAGCAGAGCGGTGTTTCGCCCGCAGCAGCCGGGTGCTACCAGCAGCATCACCGAACCGGGTATCGCCAGACCCGCACGCTTTACGCCGAAACCCTTAGCGCCTGGCGAGTTGAAATCCAGCGTGGCAGGCGAACTGTATATCATGTGCTTTGAACTCATCAGTTCATCGGGCGTGTTCTCAAAGCCCTTTTCCGCCAGTTCTGCCGCCGTGATGTAATATGCTTCAACCATTAGCTTCGTCCTCCGCAATAAGCAGTTTTGCCAGCCCGAAGAAACGCTTTGCGGTTTCACATTCGGGGTCGCCCTCAATGACGGTTTTGCCCATATCCTCGTACTTTATTATGTCAGCCGAACGGGGGATATCAGCCGCAACATCAAGCCCTGCACTTTCGGCAAAAGCCCTGACTTTCTCTTCCTCGTTCTCGACAGCCCTGCGGTTCATTATTATGCCGCGCACCTTTGCATAGCTTCTGTCCTCGAAGTTCTTCACTGCTTTGTTGATGTTGTTTGCCGCATACAGCGCCATCTTCTCGCCCGAAGTCACTATAAGCACCTTGTCGGCATAGCCCTCGCGTATGGGGGCGGCAAATCCGCCGCAGACCACATCGCCCAGCACATCGTAAAGCACCACATCGGGTTTGAATTTCTCGAAGAGTTCAAGTTCTTCCAGCAGTGCGAATGTGGTTATTATGCCGCGTCCCGCACAGCCAAGACCGGGTGTTGGCCCGCCTGTTTCGATGCAGAGTATGCCGCCGTAGCCCACCTTGCTTATCTCTTCAATGGATGTCGGCTCGTCATCGTGTTCGCGCATGTAGTCCATCACAGGGGTGACAGGTGTGCCGCCCAGCAGGTTTATGGTGGAATCTGCTTTGGGGTCACAGCCTATCTGTATCACCCTTTTGCCCAGTGAAGCGAACGCCGCCGCCAGATTTGCTGTGCAGGTGGATTTCCCGATGCCGCCCTTGCCGTATATCGCCAGTTTTATCATTCAAAAAACTCCTTATTAACATTGTTGATGATATCGCGCATATCCCTTGCAAAGCATCTGCCCGAAAACGCGAAGTGCGGCAGTTCGATCAGCTTGCAGTCCTCCGGCAGAATGTATCTGTACAGCGGATCGGCTATGACCGTTTTTATGCCGTTATCCGAAAGATAAGCCGTTATCTCATCTTCCGAAAGCAAAGGCAGGTCTTTTTTATCAGGGCTGAGGGGAGCATCGATATCGGGTGGGCATATCACATCGACCGCACTGTGAGTAAGTATATGCCATGAAAATGCTATCGAACCTGCCGTCACAGCTTCGCCTATTACCAGACGCTCGGCTTTTTCTTCGCCGCACTTGCCGCGATACATAACTGACATCGGTTTGCCGCCATGCGCCGCCTCATGCAGTGCAGCGCAGCAAGTTTCCGCCTGCACTGTTTCTCCCACAGGCACACCGCAGATATAGGGTATGCCGAACTCTTTTTCCATATACCGCGCAGTTTCAAGCCCTGTGTATGACACCACAAGATCTACCTTAGCCGAAGCCGCTTTGCTTATCTCGTCAAGGGTGCTTCCCATGCCTATCGAGGATATCACCTTTATCTTGTGCTCACTGAAATATCTCCGCATGCTTTCGACTGCGCCTGTCATGCCAAAGTCAAGGGGGGTCGCACCGATGATATTGACAGTTGTGCCTTCAAAGCTGTCTTTCGGCATGTCATGCACGAACTCTTTCACCAGTGCCAACAGTGCCTTTGATGCGCCGTCAACATACGAGCGCGTGCCGTTTGTTTCTATTCCGAAAGTCGGTATACCTGTGCGGTGCTGTATGTCCTCAGCCACCGCGCGGTAGTCAAAGCCTGTCATCATCGGCATGGGCGAACCGCACAGTGCTATAAATGCGGGCGAACGGTCTTTAGCCGCCGAAACTATGTCACCTATCAGCTTTTCGTCGTTGCCCATGACCGCGTCAAGTTCGGTCAGCGCAGAAATATATATCATCGAACGTTGGTCGTACCAGCGCGGTTCATCGTGGGTGGAATAGGTCGAATTGCACCCCGATGCGTCATGCACCACCGTCATTCCCCCGAATTCGTACAGCGCCGAGCATACGCCCGAAGTGTCTGCCGCATAACAGGGGATGATCCTGCTAACATTTTTCATAAAATACTCCTGTAAAATAATATATGACTATCCCTTTGGCACACCAACTAAAAATGCGGTAAACAAAAGGATAATTGAGCGCCCCATATCTTTCCCCCGCCTGCGGCGGGGGAACAATACACAACCAAATTGGGATATGTTTAACAAGTGATCGTTATTGAGGACCGCCAACTATTGTTGATGTCAGGTGTGTCGGCGTGATGACCATAAAACAATATACGACATTTTTTTGCGCACCGCCTGTTGTTACTGCATACGCCTTTAAATTAAGTGGTTAAATACAGCTTTCGCACCCGATGCCCTTGTGGGATATCAGCCTGCGCCTGTCTTTAGGTGCGCGGGCGGCTCCCGCAATAAGATCAGCTATGGCGCTTATGCCTGTAAAGCCCCAGTATCCGCCGTTCTGCACTATGTTAACAAAATAGTCGGTGTTAAAATAGTGCGCCGCTTTCTGCCCTATTGCTATCACCTGCTCATGTTCAAGTTCGGGGAAATCCAGCATGTTCACATTCACTGCCGAACATATGGTGATGTCGGGCGCAAGACTTTTCAGCCGCTCAAACGCCGCACCGTCCTCGCCAAGACAGTCGTTGACGATATATCTCACATCAAAACCGTGACGGACAAGCAGTTCCGCCAGTCCGAACGGCTCGGTCACCGCCGTGAAGTCGATGGCTATGGGCGTATCACCGACAGCTTCCTTAGCCGCCGTCAGCGCTTCTTTTGCGGAATTTTCCTCTGCTGTCAGTTCGGGGCAGTTTACCCCGAGTGCTTCGCACAGCTTTGCCATATTCGCCCTTATCTCGTCAGCATCGAAGCTGTTTGGCAGATACATCGCCTGAGCACCCAGCCGCGCCGAAAGTTCTTCGCACCCGAACTGCGCAGTGGGCAGATAAGCTATGTTCAGCGAACTTTTTGCCATGTCAAGATATTCCTGATAGCTTGTGCATGCTGTCAGGTCGCGCAGGACAAAGCCGTTATCCTTTATGACCCTCACCAGTTCACTGTTTTCATCTGTTGCCCTGTCATTGCCCAGTATGCTCACCGAATTTCTGTCAAGTCCCATCGGTCTGAGCGCATCATAAAGCTGTGCGCGCATCTTCGCATCGGGCGAGATGGTCTTTCTCATGGTGGGGGCCATGTAGCAGTCGGCAAAGTGTATATCGGGGTATTTTTCTGAAAGTTCGGCTATTATCACATCAAAGTCGCACCCCGCGAACAGGTGTATACAGCTGAGGTATAAAAGCACTTGTTTTGGACGGTAGGGGAGTTTTTCAAGTATCTCGCATACACCGTCCGTCACATCGCTCTCCAGTGTGCCGTCGAACATATCCTGCTCGGATACCGATATCCAGCTCATTCTGTCCAGCGCGTTCATCTCAGCCGCCGTGAGTATCACGCCCCGCAGACAGCCCTGTGCGCAGGCGAATATCTCATGCGTTTCGGGTATCAGCATACCTGTGTGTACTATGTTCCAAACGCCCCTTGCGGGCGGATTGTATTCAAGTCCCCCCGCGAAGAAGTCACCGTTCACCGCATCGCCCAGCCTGACTGTGGGCGGTCTGTCAAGACCGACTTGTTTCAGCATATCACTCACCTCCGCAAGCCGCATATACGCTGTCAGCGATCGCTTCCAGCTGTTTTGCCGTATCGCTGTCGGGTGCGCTCGCGACTATCGTTTTGCCGCGCTCTTCAGCCAGCGGTATATCCTCGCTCCTGTCCAGTGTGCCTATCACTTCAGTGCCGAAGTCAGCCGCCAGTTCAGCCGCCGCATCGTCCTCATCGGGGACTCCTCTGCGGTTGAGTATTATGCCGCCCAGACCCGCATAGCCGCGTCCCTTGAAATTATCCACAGCCATGCAGATGTTTGCCGCCGCATAGCGCGACATCTTCTCACCCGAACAGACCACGAATATCTTGTCGGCATAGCCCTTGCGCATCGGCATGGAAAAACCGCCGCATACCACATCGCCCAGCACATCGTATATCACCACATCGGGCTTGAACCTCTCATAAGCCCCCAGCTTTTCCAGACTTTCCAGCGCGTTTATTATACCTCGTCCCGCACAGCCAAGACCCGGTATCGGACCGCCCGCTTCAACGCAGTACACCCCGCACTCAGCCCTGAACACCACATCGTCCAGCGTGAATTTACCGCCTGTCTTTCTGGTCATGTCAAGCACAGTTGGTATCCTGTCACCGCCGTGTAAAAGTGAAGTCGAGTCTGCTTTCGGGTCACAGCCTATCTGCATCACCGTAAGACCTTTTGCCGCCAACGCCGCCGAGATATTGCAGGCTATCGTTGACTTGCCGATGCCGCCCTTGCCGTATATCGCGAATTTTATCATTTAAAGTCACCTCTCGTTACTGCCACCTCATACCCGATGGACTTCATGCGCTGTTCAAGACAGCCTCTGCACTGTGCGCTCTCATCGCCTGTGCATATCTTGTTGTCGTAAAGCATGTATTTCTTGCGCACCGCTGTGGGCGAAAGGTTGGGCATTATTACGTTTGCCCCCGCTTTTACCCCCTCTTCGCGCCCCAGCGGGTGTATAGTGCCCAGAGCAGTCGTGGCAGGCAGAAGCACTCGCGGCAGAAGTATCCTGCACATACTCAGCAGGAACAGCGTCAGTTCGTAACTGCCTTTCGGCTCGTCTTTGAAAGGCGTGTCCTTGTGGGGCAGAAAAGGTCCTATACCTATCATTTCGGGCTTGAAATTTTCAAAGAACAGCATGTCCTCAGCGATGCACTCTACCGTCTGGTAAGGCGAACCTACCATTATGCCCGCGCCTGTCTGGTAGCCCAGTTCTTTCAGCTGTTCCAGACATTTCATGCGGTGTTCCCACGACATTTCGGCGGGGTGGAGTTTTTCGTAGTGCGCCTTGTTTGCCGTTTCATGCCTGAGCAGATACCTGTCAGCCCCCGCTTCACGCAGAGCTTTGTAGTCCTCATATTCAAGTTCGCCCAGCGAGAGGGTCACCGCGCAGTCGGGGTGCTTTTCTTTCAGCTTACTTACTATGCCGCACAGCATCTCGGTGGAATAGCTTTTATCCTCACCGCTTTGCAGAACGAATGTGCGGAAACCCAGTTCATACCCCTCATCACAGCATTCGCATATCTCCTCAGCCGTCAGCCGATAGCGCTGTGCGTTCTGATTTGAACGCCTTATGCCGCAGTAAAGGCAGTCGTTTCTGCATATATTCGAGAACTCCACTATGCCGCGTATGAATATCTTGTTGCCGTAGTGCGCAAGACTTATCTCACGCGCCAGCGATGCCGCGTACTCCCTGTCCTCATCGGTGAAGCCCGAAAGCACTTCCACCCATTCAGCCTTGTCAAGATGCTTGTTCTCACCAAGCCTGTCTATAAGCTCTCTTACTCTGCCCATTACATTTCACCCTGTTTTTCCGCTTTTTCCAAAGCAAACTTCATTATCATTATCTCAGCGTTTATCCGCTGTAACTCTTTATCCTGCGTCATCGGCAGACCTCTCAGCTGTTTCAGGTCTATCTCATTCAGACCCATCTCGTCAGCAACTTCGATAAAAACATGATACGACCCGCCCCTGCCGTGTGAAACATAACGCTTACTTACTTTCTGTATGTTTGCGAGCCTGCACATGGTCTTGCCCGCGATATATACATACCTGCCGTCAGAAGAACACCCGCTCACGCTCATGTTCCTTGCCTTTATAAGCCCCTCGAATACAGCGTCGATGCCGTCAGTTTCGATTATCGTGTTTACCCTTTCCATTTCGGGAAAGAAGTTGTTGTTCAGCATTCTCAGCCTATAATATGCCGCAACGAAAAGCACAGGCATCATCAACAGGCACATCGCCCTGTTTCCCCAGCTTTTGAGAAACAAGACTACCCCCAAAAACAGCAACGCAAAAGATGCCGTTAATGCTATTGTCTGTATTTTTTTCACCTTTATCATTTTGGGGCTGAACCTTGCCGAAAGTGCGAGAAAGTTGTCTATCTTCTCATACTTCTGCGCATCCGCACTGTTGAGCCGCCTGTAAAAATCAACCTTGTTGTCCATATTTTTGTCCTCTTTCCTCTGTCATCAGAGCTTGTCCTCCGATTTATTCTGCTTGTATCTTGCCTGTTCTATGGGCGCTGTCAGTTCCTCAAAACGCGCCTGCATTTTCTTTTCGCTGAAACCGTGAAGCATTTTCACATCGACATGGCATAAGCCGCATTCGTCCAGTATCTCAGCACTGGCGAAATAGTGACAGCTGTCATCGCTGTTCTCTTTCCTGATATAGGTGCGTTGTATGTCCTTTATTCGGTAAAGGCAGTCGTCCTTTTTGAAGATGTATTCTTCGCCCAGCCTGATATTGGTATCACCCATCTGCCTCGCATGTATAAAGTCGTTATAGACCCTTTCAAGGCTGTCCGCCGAGATTATTTTCTCAGCCCTCGCCATCTCAGTGAAAGGACCGACACCGTATATCTGCCTTGCCAATCCCCAAACGCCCAGCAGGAAATTGCCTATCACAAATTCCGGTCCCACTGCGGGTATCTTGAACCCAACTGTCAGCAGTGTGACAGGGATAGATACATACAGCAGTATACCGCCGACAAGTGTGACCGTCAGCAGTTTCTTTCTTTTTCGTGCAACATTTTCAGGGCTGAACCTTGCTGTCAGACGCAGGTATTCGTCTATCGCTCTGTACATCTCGGCATCTCTGCCGCCCATGTCGTAGTAGGATATCATCTCTTTGCCGCCCATGCCGCACCTCCGTTATGTTTCAGGGGGAAACTGTCATTCCAGCCTTATCTTAGCCGCTTCGATGGGCTTGTTTATAGTTTCAAACTGCTGCTGACGCTGTACTTTTATTATGCTCAGCTTTCTCAGTTCAAGTGTATCGGTACCTGTTTCATCACTGATATCCACCATGCAGTGATACTCGTTGTCATCGCCCGATGCTTCATCGACTATATAGCACTCGCGCACATCACTCATTCTGAAAACGAACATGCCCTGTTTGAAAATGTATTTTTTGCCGATAAAGATATCGCACCTGTCTATCCTCGTGCAGTGCATAAGGTCGTCATAAACGCTGTCAATACCGTCGGAGTTCACTATATTTTTAGCCCTTTCAAGGGGCGCTTTCCCTCCGCGGTTGACGAAAGAACCCAGAACTGTTTTAAATTTGTTCATGCCCCCGCTGAAACGGGCGTTCAGCTGTAAAAACTTGTCTATCTCAGCGAACTTGTCTGCGTTCGCACCTGTTTTTTCATATGGAAAAGCATCTTTATTCTTCATCGCTGACCTCATTTCTATAAAAGTCCGGGCAGTATCTCCAGACTTCTTTTCAGTATACCGTTCATGTATGCGATAGCTATGCCGTAGTTTGTGACAGGCACGCCCGCGTCTTCGACAGTCTGCATCCTGCTCTGCATCTCGCGGGCATTGAGCATACAGCCGCCGCAGTGTATGACCAGTGCAAAGTCGCTAAGGTCATCGGGAAACTCTCTGCCCGATGAAAAATCTAGCCGGAACTCTTTGCCCGTGTACTTTTTCAGCAGTTTCGGAAGTTTTACAGTGCCTATATCCTCGCACTGACGGTGGTGTGTACACCCCTCCGAGATAAGTATCCTGTCGCCGTCCTTTAGTGTGTCTATCGCCTTAGCACCGCGCACAGCGATCTCTAAAAAGCCCTTGTGCCTTGCCATGAGTATCGAGAATGAAGTCAGCTTGATGTCAGCAGGTGTGTCGGCATTCGCCTTTGCAAACACCTGACTGTCGGTTATGACCACAGCAGGCTTAGGGTTAAGCTGTTCAAGATAGCCTTTCAGTTCAGTTTCACGGCAGGTGAGCGCCGCCGCGCCATGCTCCAGCAGATCTCTTATCACCTGCTGCTGCGGAAGTATCAGCCTGCCCTTTGGTGCAGCCTTGTCTATCGGTATGCACAGCACCGCCAGTTCGCCCGCCTTGACAAGGTCGCCCACCAGCGGTTTTTCCTGCTCTTTCACATTGCTGAGCCTGCCGACAAGTTCTCTCAGCTCGTTGATGTTAGTCTTGTTCAGCGCACTGACATATATCTCATTACTGCCCGCCTGCGGTACGCTTTCCAGCAGGTCAGACTTGTTCTTCGCTATTATATAAGGTATCTTCTTCTGCACGAAAAGTTCTGTCAGCTGTTTTTCGCTGTCATCGAGTTCGCGCGTGCAGTCTGTCACCAGCACCGCACAGTCGGTCTTGCCAAGCACCTGCACCGTCTTTTTTACTCTCAGTTCGCCCAGTTCGCCCTCGTCATCGTAACCGGGTGTGTCGATTATCATCACAGGTCCCATCGGCAGAAGTTCCATCGCCTTGTATACAGGGTCGGTGGTAGTGCCGGGTGTGTCGGAAACTATCGCCAGTTCCTGATTTGTAAATGCGTTCACCACACTTGATTTTCCCGCATTCCTGCGCCCGAAAAATCCGATGTGTACCCTCTCGCCGGAGGGTGTGTCATTAAGTCCCATTCCCTTCATCTCCTTTGTTAAAAACTGTAAAAAGCATAAAAGATACCCGTGTTCTCCTTCCTCAGAAAACACGGGTAAGTATACCGATAAAGACCCCGAGCCGATCTGCACGAAGCCGTATAGTGCTTGCTGCTTTCGCCTCAAAGAACTTTTCGGCGTCAGGAGATGCTTGTCGCTGTTAAATTTCAGGTCTTAGCCGTCAGCCGCGCTTAGACTCAGACCGATGAATATACCGTCTTTGCTGTAACACCGTTCAGCCTGCCTATCCTGCCAGCAAGAGTGTTTATCTTGTCCTGCGGTGCATCGATGGCGATGCTTATGATGTTTACCTTTTTAGTTCGGTAGGGAACACCCATCCTGCCGATGATGTACTCTGCAAAATCATGCAGTATGGAGTTTATGCTTTCCACAGTGCTTGAATCTTCGATGATGATAGAAATTACAGCTACTCTCGTCTGCATAACCATGCTTCCTTTCTATCGGTGTCAGTCACCGTGAAATATTCGATTTTTACAATTCAATTGTACCACAATAAATATTGGTTAGTCAAGCACAACCGATACCTTTTCAGTATATTTACAGCAGTCGGGTATCAACGCCGCAGTTGTTTTATTTTTCCTATGAAAACAGCATTGCCAGCTGATTGTAAAGCACCGCAGGTATCACAGGTTTTGCGATATGCTCATTCATGCCCGCCGCCTTTGACTGCTTCACATCTTCGGGGTAAGCATTGGCGCTCATTGCCACTATCCTGACGGTATCAGCGTCACTGCGATCAAGTCCGCGTATCTTCTGCGCCGCTTCAAGTCCGTCCATTACAGGCATCTTTATGTCCATAAGTATCAGGTCATAATGCCCCGACTCGCTCGCCATGAACTTTTTAAGACCCTCATAGCCGTTGCTTGCCGCATCTGTTTCAAAGCCTGCCCGTTTAAGCAGTTTTACCTCCAGTATGCGGTTGATGGAGTGGTCATCTACCACCAGTGCGCGCCTGCCTGCAAAGTTTATGTTCCTGACTATTACCTTGTCGTTTGACGGCACATCGCCCGCAGGCTGACAGTCCAGTTCCACCGTGAAATTCGTGCCGACTCCGAGCTGAGAAGTTACACGCATCTCGCCGCCCATTATCTCGGTGAGGTTTTTGGCTATGGGCAGACCAAGCCCTGTGCCCTGTATCTCGGCAGTGGAGAAAGTCCTCTCCTGTGCAAATGGCGTGAACATCTTGTCGATAAATTCGCGGCTCATGCCGATGCCGTTATCCTTCACCGTGAAGACAGTCCTCACCTTGCCGCCGCTTGCCGCCAGCTGAGAAACTATCAGTTCGACCCGTCCGCGTTCGGGCGTGAACTTTGCCGCATTTGACAGCAGATTTAAGAATATCTGCCGCAGACGCAGTTTGTCCACCACCAGCGTGTCGGCAAAAATATCGTGGAACTCAAAGCGGAAATCTATCTTCTTCTGTTCCATCATCGGTGTAATGATGGCGCTTATGCTTTCTGCCAGACTTTCCAGCGAATATGGTTCGGGGTAGAGGGTCACACTGCCGCTCTCTATCTTCGCCATGTCCAGCACTTCATTGAGTATCTCCAGCTGATACTCTGCCGATTCGCGGATATTTTTGAAGTATTCCCCGACAGCCCGCCCGTAGCACTCTTCTTCACCGATGCTTGCAAGACTTATTATCGAATTCATCGGCGTGCGTATCTCGTGGCTGGTGTGTGACATGAATTCTGTCACCGTTTCATATTTTTTCCGCATCCGCGAGAGTTCGCCTTTCAGTTCGGTTATCTCTCTCAGCGCCGCGCGATATTCTTCTTCCGTGTGCATTCTCTTCCCTCCGTTCGGGCGATTATTTTACAGACCAATGTTTTATATTTCATTGTAATTATATCACAAATTTGTGAATATGTCAACATCAACCCGATATAATGTAATTATTTAACTAACCGCTCCGCGCACACATTTTCAGCTGTTGAGGCTGACAGTGATATCCGCCCTGAGAGAGGGGCTGTATTCCTCGACATACCTGCGCTCGGCAGGGAAGTACCTGCCCTCATATTTAGCGCGTATCTCCTCATCATTGCCGATGTACCTGTCGCGGCACAGCACCCTTTCAAGTCTTATATTTTCGGGCAGGTCGATGTATACCGTCAGGTCGAACGAACCGTCAAGTTCTTTCCGCTGCAGGAATATACCTTCTGTAAGAATGACAGTTCTGCCTGCTGTGCTGAATTTTTCGGTGATATAGCTGTCGTTGTCCTTGTCATAAAGTTCTATCTCTGTCTTGCCGCCCTTTTTGAGTATTTCCAGTTTTTCGGTGAAATAGTCATACCGCCACTGTAAAACATAGTAGCACTCCCATTCAGGAAAGTTTTTGTTGTAACGCACTGCACGCGGGGTTATCAGGTCATCTATGTGCAGAAGTACCACCTGCACGCCTGCCGCTTCAAGTTCAGTGCGCACCTCTTCCGCGATGGTGCTTTTGCCCGCACCGCCAAGACCGTCTATGCCAACGCTGACTATCTCCATTTTTTCAAGCATTTCCAGTGCCGCTTTAGCTATCATCTTGCTGTTTTCCATGTTAACATGTCCTTCCTTTGCGAATATTGTCATATAAGTGAAATTATATCATGTCAGCGCCGAACTTGTCAAGCTGACACGCTTCTGCACTGATAACATTGTATGAATGTAAATAGTTTCCTGTAATAAAAATACAATATACATAAAATTGTCAGTCAAATAATTAGTTTAATGTAAAACTTATACAAAAAGTATTGACAAGTATTAATAAATGGTGTATACTTATAGCATGACCTACAGAGGTTATTTTTGCTTAACATTTTTCCGCTTTAAGCTGTAGCATAAGCATCATACTTATGCAGAAAATGGAATGCACTGTGTATCTTCAAAGGATATTGCGGTGCGGCACTGAGTAATGAAATGTTCTTTTCCTCTTTGTTGAATAGAAACTTTAAGTTTCAGCCCCGACTGTACGACCACTCACAGTCGGGGTACTTTTTGTAAAAAAGAGAACGTGGTTCTCCCGCTGGCACACCACTAAAACAGCGGTTTTACAGAACTTAAGGTGGTTGGCGTATGGGCGCTCAATTATCCTTTTTTTAACGCATTCTCAGCCGGTGTGCTAAAGGGATAGTCATAAAAGAGAATATAGTTTATTTGCAAAATGAATAGCAGTGCATTCACAATAGGTATTTGTAATTTGGTAGATGCTGTGATATACTGAGCATAAACGCAAAATATCATGCTAAGGAGAAATATAAAATGACCAACGAAGAATTTGTTAATGCTATGAACAGCAGTGCTCAGACAAAATGCGGCGGTGAAGTCCACCTGAAAATGCACGAACTCAGTCAGCAGGCACTTAGCATAACATCTCAGATAAACGGAAGCTATCACGAACCGACCGAACTCCGCCGCCTTATGGAAGAACTGATAGGACAGCCCCTTGATGATAAATTCGGTCTGTTCCCGCCATTCTACACCGACTGTGGAAAGAATATCCATCTCGGCAAGGGCGTGTTTATCAACGCGGGCTGTAAGTTTCAGGATCAGGGCGGGATATTTATCGGTGATAATTGCCTTATCGGGCATGGCACCGTCATCGCGACCTTAAATCACGGCATGTTGCCCGAAGAGCGCGGCGACCTTATTCCCTCGCCCGTACATATCGGCAAGGGCGTTTGGATAGGTTCGGGAAGTATTATCCTGCCCGGTGTTACCATCGGTGACAATGCCGTGATCGGTGCAGGCTCGGTGGTGACAAAGGATATCCCCGCTGACATGATAGCAGTCGGCAGTCCTGCAAGGGTCATCAGGAGCATTTATGATAAGTGACAGACCGCGTTCATGCGCCGTATTTTTAAGGAATTCGGGCGGTCACAGGATCTTGTGGATCTGAAAAAACGGATCGCTGTAGTAAAGGAGAAAGCATTATGTTACTGCGTGAGTATGAAAGCAAAGACGGCACAGCCATAGCGGGCTGGATAAGAAATATTGAAGAATTGTACAGCTGGTCGGCTGACAGGTATTGCAGATTTCCGCTGACGGGCAGTGATATCGACAAGAATTATGCGAATATGCAGTCAGCAGGGAAGTTTTTTCCGCTTACTGCTGTTGAGGACGATGGCAGTATCGCGGGTCATTTTATAATAAGGTATCCCGATAAGACTGACAAAAGCACATTGCGCTTCGGCTTTGTTGTAGTTGACCCCGCACTCAGAGGGCAGGGCAAGGGCAGTGAGATGTTGAGGCTCGGTATCGAATATGCAAGGCGTGAACTGTCTGCCAAAAGGATAGATCTCGGCGTTTTTGCCGATAATGTCAGCGCCGCCCGCTGTTACAAAGCGGTGGGCTTCAAAGAATTTGGCAGAGAGATATTCCCCATGCCCGCAGGCGACCGTGAGTGTATACTGATGGAACTGATACTTTGATAAGATCGTGCGTATAAAACAAAGCGGCACTCGCCATTATCGGTGAGTGCCCTTCATTTTATCTGTAACTTTCTGTGTACGATTCTTCCAGTATCTTGCTCAGTTCACTGCAAAACTCTTCATACTCAGCTTCATCGTCTATTGTTATGTTAGCCGTATATTTAGTATTGAATTTCAGATCACTGATCGTTATCCTTATATTATAGTAGTCATAATCATGACTATAATACCAATTACTGTAATTATCCGTAAAAATACTTAGAAATGATTCGTTATCGCGGTCTTTGAGGTTGTGATAACGGTCGATCAGATCATTTATATCTTCAACTGCCTGCTTTGCTTCATCGCGGGTGCAGTTTGCGGGTACCGTCACATCATTTGCTGCTGTGGCATTTTCTGTTCTGAAGTCCCGCTGAAAATATCTGTTTTTTGTTTCGGAGGAAGTGTAGGCGCTTGACGGGTGAACAAATGTTGCAGTGGCTTCAATATTGATAGCTTTCTCGTTATTCATATGGTATCTCACCTTGTAGTAGCCGAAACCGCCCGTGAAGTATGCCGCACCCATAATCACAATAAATACAGCAAGTGCAGCCGCATATTTGCCTATCCATATGACGAACTTTAGCGGGGTTATCTTCGCCCTTGCCAGTATTATGCGTATCACTATGCAGATTATCAGCGCAGCGGTGATCCCTATCGACCAGCCGCCCGTGTAGACGAATACGAAGAACAGCGTTGTCAGCCCTGTGAACATGAACAGTTCAAGGAATAAGCTGTACACGATGGGCTTGCCCACATGTCTTCCGTCACGCCTGCGGTATATGAAGTATGCGGCAAATATTGTCGCAAAACTCATAAGCAGGTTTGCAAGGATATACGGCATTGTTGCGCCTATACCTGTACTAACTTCCTCAAGAGCGGTCAGTATCGAACCGCCGAACACATAAAACGGGTTCATGTAGAATGAATATGTGTTGTCAACGCCCGAGAAACCTATTATCGCTTCCATGAAAAACATGATAGGCAGTACGCTGATGCAACCTCCCATTATTATCGAGGTGTATATGCCCTCAGCCTTAGCGCCGCAGCAGCTCATGCAGAATATGCTCACGCTGTCAACGAACAGAGCCAGAGCCAGTGTCACCAGCTGGAAACGCACGATATATCCCATCATGTCAAAAGCGTCCTCTTTTGCACTGCCTATAAGTATCACAGCGATGCCTGCTGTCAGTATGGGCAGTATGTGCAGCTTGAACACCGCCATCAGCTTTGAGAGATACCTCTCTTTAGCATTCATCGGCAGTGACAGCTGTATATCTGCATTCTGCTTTGAAGTCAGGTCACTGAACACGCCATGCACCGCAAAAAGCCCGAAGCACGCCGCCAAAAACATCAGGAATGCACCGAATATACCTTCCAAAGAAGGGGATCTTTGAAAACGAATACCATCATTGTAAGCATTTTCTGTGATGGTCATGACCTTGTAAGAACCTGTCTTCACAAGCTAAAATCTACGCAACAGGGTTTGTAAATTTGAAATGATACAAATATTTTCTTGGTAAAAAGTTTTAATTTCATAGTCCTTTGACAAACGCCTAGACC
>Ga0129310_1001144_pt1 | contig 24923 bp, 19 predicted proteins | sample Go1ome_2_FD_94433 | JGI IMG/M metagenome (GOLD analysis project Ga0129310, IMG submission 94433) | Western lowland gorrila individual fecal microbial communities from Wisconsin, USA - Go1022A metagenome | ecosystem: Host-associated > Mammals > Digestive system > Large intestine > Fecal | place... | reverse complement strand
TTCAATATCCCTGTTTATGGTTCTTCTGGATACTTCAAAATGCTCCGCAAGAAAAGGTGCTGTAACCATATCTTTTTGTAACAATACAGATAGAATCCCTATCAGCCTTTCAACCTTCATTTCACTTAATCTCTTTCCTTTATTATAATTTACCACCTTCAACACGTCATCTGTATGTCATGTTTGGAAAAATTATAGCAAAAAACGGGTGAAAGCACAACTGAAGCATCTATACAAAAACACCCCAAGCAGTACCTCTACCACTTGGGGCATCCCTTACCGGCTCATTCCGGCAACCTTCCTGTGTACCCACTCCTTCGCTTCGCCAATTTGCTCCCGAAACACATCCAGCATGTTCCTTCCGCCTATTACAAACTGTTTCATGAATTCATAGGCTTTTTCCAACTTATCCTGCAAAACCTGTATCTTGTTCCGTAGCTGTTCATTCTCGTAGGTTAAATCCACCACCTTATCAAACAAATCCGTATTCTCTGAGTCCGTTGATATGGCGTGATATAAATCCATTGCGATTTCCTTTTTACGGGTTGCCTCATCCAATTCCTCCGTCACTCTGGAAAGCTCCCCTTGTGCCTGCTCCATAGTGGTCTTATAACCCATTCGTGCAAAAGTCTGTGCCAATGTATTCTGGGTTTTCTGTCCACGACTGCAATTATCGGAATAGGGAACAAATGTCATATGAAGATGTGGTGTGGATTCATCTCCGTTGAATGCAAAGTTTGTAATCACTATGCCTGCTTCAAAAGGTGGTTTCCACTCCGAGTCCTCCAGACAGCACTTGGAAGCAATCGTTACATTAGGAACATCAAACATCAGATGGTCTGCAAACCTTATCAGTACATCCTCTGCCCAGATGGCTGAAAGGTTATCCGTACCGGATTTTGTAATGAATGAAGTCAAAGATTATATGTCAAAGCTTTATGATTTGAAAGATACGGACAGGGTCTTCCCCTTCACCAAATCTTATATCAATAATGCAATGGAAAGGGCTTGCAAGAAAAGCGGAGTGAAAAAGATTCGAATCCACGACATCCGCCACTCACACGCCAGCTACCTTATCAACTTAGGATGCGCGCCACTGCTCATATCAGAGCGGTTGGGACACGAAAAGGTACAAACCACCTTAAGCACCTACTCCCACCTGTATCCCAACAAGCATCAGGAAGTGGTTGATATGATACAGAACCAGCATAAAAAGGATATGCCAACATCCGATGTAACTGCCCCGGCAGAAGCATCGGAAATACCAATACCATAGGACAAAAGATTCAAAGTCGTAAGTCCAAAGGATAATACAAGCCCACGAGAATGACTTAAGCCCATGCGTCGGCTTCAACCGACGCACATAAAAAGGCTCAACCCCTTGTAAACAAAGGGTTGAGCCCATAAATTCATTTAATACTCAAACAGTATTTAATTACTCGATAACTGTAGCAACACGACCAGAACCAACTGTTCTACCACCCTCACGGTTATAGTCAGCCATTTTCCCACGTATTTGCTAAGTTTCTTTGTGTCTTATACTCTATTTTTATGCTTACTTTTATGTAATTTTTTTCTTTTTACATTTTTTTGTTGTCAATTTGTTGTCACAAATATTTTAGTGACGATAAGTGACGATAGTGACGGTATTATAGATATAGGATATATCTCCATTTCTTCGTCACTTTTCTATAATCTGATTGTACCCATCCGATAAACATGATATAATCAACAAGCTACCGCCCCTAGACAGGTAGAGAAAGGGGGTGTATGTCATGAGTAAATTTCTGTCATTTTTGTTCTCCGTTTTGGCAAGTGTCGTTGCTTACTACATATGCAAATGGTTGGACGGAGACGCTAGGTAGCCAGCCTTGGGAATAAGCCACCCACCCAAAAACGGAATAGAAAACCCCAGTAGTTGCAGCTACCGGGGTTTTCGCATGTCATGAGCATTTCTGTCATTTTGCTTGTAAATAGTATATCATATGCTAATTACCATTTCAAGTATTCCATTTCCAACTTTTAATCCTCTTTCGCTGCTTTCATCATTGCCCTGAAAAACTCCTCTTCCGTCATGTTCCGCAGTTCTTCCCTGTGGGTTGAATAGTATTCCATCTGTCTGCTTGTTTCCTCGTCCGCTTCTTCCATAATCTCTGGTGTCAACGGTTGAATAATCTGCTCATTCTCCATACTGTATTTTTCCTGCTTTCCATGATTGGCGAACCACTCCCGTGTTTCTTGAATACAATCTTCCTTTTCGCCATCTACATCCAAAGTCCATTCGCTCAATAACGTATCATACTCCGGGAACATGTCTGTATATAACGGAATTGCCATAGAAACCGTACATAATGCATCTTCTCCATCCTTGGCAAATACACCATGCCCTACTTCAGAAATATTGTATTTCTCTGCGTGATCTCTCATCGGCTGCAACAACTCTTCTTCACTATAACCAGCTTTCGCAATATTTTCTTGCTCAAATATAAATGTCAAAGCAACCATATACATTTCCTCTCTTTCTGATAACTATCAGGCTTTCTAATTTACACCCTAATCATCTTTCACCCTAACGTTCAGAATGAATCATTTCCAAGCTTTCTCACTTTATCGAGGACTTTCCAGCGTTCTTCCCATGTCATCTTTTCTAATTCTTCCATATGTTCCTTAACGTAATCCATCTCTTTCGCTGATTCCCTGTCTGCTTCTTCCACAATCTTTGGTGTCAATGGCTGAATAATTCTCTCATCGTCAATCTGTTGCATGCAACATCACCCTCCAATCATATAAATGTCTCATTGTAAATACAAAATTCATTATACGCAAATGATCTCTGCCATGATCATACTCTCCACTTCTGCCTTGATTCGATTCATCCTCTCCGTCCATTCCAACGGATTGTTATTGCGTAGTGTGTTCGTTACTTCGTACTCTTTCATCAACCGTTCTGTCTCGATTCTCTCCATTTCCTCCGCTGACTTCTGTACCTCGATTGCGGTCGGAAGAAGTGTGCCGTTCATTTTCATTCTTCCCAACTTCCCGATATTCACTTTCCGAAGATTCCGGATGTATCTCTCTCCCCACATCCGCAGTTCGTCCGCTAACGGTTCGGGTGCTATGTTCGGAATCAGATAATCTCCTTCTTTGTGATACTTCATTACCATTATGCTCCTTTCAGTGATTGATGAACAATTTACTATATTTTTATTATACTATAAATCGTTATTTGCACCAACCTTAAAAGTCAAATTTTTACTAACAACAAATACATTCCTTTTTCATATATACTTCACACATCCATCAATTATCTTTACTTTCATCAATAAACATTTGCCCGATTCTTTTATCTACTTCAGCATTGTTTACAACAAAATCATTTATGAGATCTTCCAGATTTTTTACTTGCTCTTGTAACTGCATTACTTCAGATAAATATACCGACTGTTTTGCATTTGCCATTCGCACAAGTTCGTTAATATTATGTCCAATTCGATTCACTTCACTTACCACTTTCCCGCAACTCGTATAATCAAAACGATAACCAACTCCCGAACGTATAAACATACGAAATACATCTGCTTCGCTCGGAAGATTCAACCACTTTTTCCATTTTTTTAATGCTCTATCTTCTTCCTGTGATATTCGTATATGTTTCAAAACTCTTCTTGCTCTTGTATGCTCTCTATTATTTTTTTTCATATATATTTTCTCCTAAAACATTTTATACTTTATCACGAAAAGGGGTTTGGGGATTTTCCCCAACAAGCAAAAACAGAAAGTCAAAAAATCCATTTTTTTAATTTTCTGTTTTGGTCAAAATAGCCATGTGGCTACCTTTGACCAAAGCTTGCTATTTTTGATAAAGTCTTTAGAGACTTTTTTGTATATTTCTATTAAAAAATCATATTTGCTTTTTTTCACATTTTTCACTCTTCAAAATTTTTTATTCTCGTGTCAATAAATTTACATTCTCCTTAACCGTTTTCTAACAGGGGCGTGCACGCCCCTGTATAATCCATTTATAAAAAATCACCACCTAAAATCTTGTGGTATTCCAACCATATCTAAATATTTTTGACGTGCTTCTTCTTGTTCCTCTTTTGTAGGAGCTGTTTTCGATTTAGAATACAAGTCACGTCGAATCATAGCATCTAATTTATGTCGTAATTGATCATATATCTTATCCCCTAACTCTTCTTTATCAAAGCCAAAATATAATAACAAATCGTGAAATAAATCATATGATATTTGTATGTTTTTCTGCATAGTATTTCTCCTAATTTTCTTCTTTTCTAAGTGTTATTTTTGATCCCTGATTCGTTCTTTTATTGTGATATATAATTCCATAATTTTCTCTCAACTTGCCTACTGATACATTTAATTTACGAACAATCGAATTAGGCTTATACTCTTCCCCTATGTCTTGCAATCTTATCGAAATTGCATTTAATAAATCACACGCACGACCACACCATAATCCATTTTCTTCCTCTATAAAATCTCTTAAAATTGAAAGTGTCCTATCTTCTGGCTCTTTCCACAATTCATTTTCAATTTTATTTAACTTCCAGCGACATGTTTCCATATCCATTTCTATATTCAACTTTATTGCTTGTTGTTCTCTACCAGAAGTTTCAATGACTGCTTTATTGCTTGTTCTTTGTTCTCTTGTTATAACAAGTGCGCCATCTGCTGCACCAAGCAGCCCTTGTGTACCCGATATCATGTCAAACGAATCATTTGATTCCTGCTTTCTTGTATGATGCACAATCAAAAGACATATATTATACTTATCTGCAAAATTCTTTAATTTGGCTATTATGTCATAATCATTTGCATAATTCGAAGAATCTCTTACATTATCCTTAATCTTTTGTAATGTATCAATTATAATCATCTTTGTATTTTTATGCGCTTCTACAAATCCATTCAATTGTTCCATTAAACCTTTATTTAGCACTTCTGATTTGGTAGCAAAGTATAAATTATCATTGTCTTCTAACGATGGAAACATCTTAGCCAAACGCTGTTGCAGTCGTTCATTTACATCCTCAAGCGCCAGATATAACACAGTTCCCTTACTGACCTCCATATTCCATAATGGCATTCCCTTACTTACATGATATCCTATCTGTGCCACCATAAATGATTTACCTACTTTAGGCGGTCCGGCAAATATATACGCTCCCGGATACAAAAGATTTTTTATAATAGGCAACCTTGCTTCATAAACATCATCTAACAACTCTGTCATGGTTATTGTTTCTAATTTCATTTCATACTCCTTTGGTTGATTTTTTTAAGAAATATGATATACTCAGATTATCATGTTGTGAGTTATATCACATCACTGATCGGTTCATAGCGCCAACTATGAACTGATCTTTTTTTGATTGATCTGGTTTGCTAGATTGGCAAGCTGCTTATCCTGTTCTGGACTAAAATGAGAATATGTACGGATTGTCTCTTCTATACTTGCATGTCCCAGAAGCCGTTGTACTGCATACATGTCAGCACCATTCCTAATATAAAATGATGCACATGAATGTCGTAGATCATGAACACGAATCCGATTGTCAACTCCAGCCTTTTCCATTTGTCGTTGCATTTTCATTTCCACTGTTCGAATAATAACAGGGAAAATCCTTTCATTTTCTGGATATTCATACAATGCACCAATATAATCCTTCAATTCTTTATTTAACGCATCTGGCAAATATACTATACGTCTAGAACTTTTTGTTTTAGGTGCAGTAATAATATCTTTTTTATTGCGCCTATCAAACGTTTTGGAAATGGAGATACACTTTTCATTCAAATCAATGTCTTGCTTTGTTAATGCGAGCGTCTCTCCTATTCGCAAACCACAATAAAATTGAATCTGAAACAGAAGATGATACATCCGATCCTTATGGATATCTATTGTTTCTAAAAAGAAATTAAACTCCTCTTGCGTCCAATATCGCATCATTTGTTTCTCTGCTTCTGCCTTGCCTATTTTAACCACTCCTTTGCACGGGGACTTCGCTAGACCATAATAATTTACCGCATGATTAAATATACCTACAACCTGGTTATTTAAGGTTCTGTTGTAACATTCCGAGTATTTATGTGTTAATATCTCCCTTTGCCACTGAATAATATCCTCTGCACCCACATCATTCATATTGATCTGTGCTATAAAACTGTTTAATATGTGTGCCTTTATCATCTGCTCCTTTGTATGATATGTTCTTTCCTTAACCCTTAAACGTATATCCGGCATGTACTTGTTTTTGATGAATGTACCTACAGTCATACCCATGTCAGTCGCAAGTTCTTTGGTTCGCTCAACAATATAGGCTTCTGCTTCTTTCTTTGTCCGAAATCCCCTTTTTGTAAATTGTTTCACTTTACCATCACGCATCTTTGCCCTAAATACAGCTTTCCACGAATTGCGTTCTACATCACGATACGCTGGCATTCAACTCATCCCTCCTTTTGTTTAAATCAAGTCCAAAGTACATTTTCTCTAACATGGGTGCTGGTATTTTTCCTGGCAATGTCTGGTATTTTTCTTTTGCTAATTTTTCGTTACCCTCTTTGATTACTTTATAGGCTGTACTCAAAGACACATTAAGTATCCTTGCGACATCCTTTGCCGATAAATAATAACCGTGTTCCATATTATCTCTCCTTTCCGAAATCATATCAAATTTGTTATGTTATTATTTGTTTTGATATTATCATATCTTTTTTGTATAGTCAATATTTTATCTGTCATTTTTTGCTTTTTCTTATTTTGTTCATATGTTATAATATTAGTACAGTTTAGAAAGGTGGAAATAAACGTGAAAATTGGAGATAGAATTAGAAAATATAGGAAAATTAGAAAGGCAACACAACTAGATTTAGGTTATCATGTAAAACTTAGTGACTTAAGAATCGGTCAGTATGAAACAGGAAAAAGAAACCCTAAAGAAACTGTAATAAACAACATTGCACAGGCTTTAGATATTGAACCAACCGCCATAAAAAACAATGACATTGACTCTATTGATGGTTTATTACATATACTATTTGAACTAGAAGATGTATATGGTCTTACCATTAAAAAAAACAACTTATCATCGGATTGTTCTGCTTCCAACTTTGTTTTTCAATTCAATCCAAATGATAGTAAAAAATCGTGTGAATTAGCTAAGGCATTAGATTCATGGTTAATTGCTTACGAAAAATACCACCCCAAATCCGATTATGATACTTTAGAAGAAAAGGAAATTGCCCAGAATAAATACGCACTATGGAAAGCACAATTTCCTAATAATATTGTGTCAGATAGCAATGCATCAGGAAAGCTTATATGTCGAGAAGACAGAGAATGGGTATTATAAATGTTGCCAAAATGTTGTCACGGATACATCTACTGATATCACAACACAGAAAAAGGGCTTCGGAGAAATCTCCGAAGCCCTTGAAAATTCTGAATAATATATAATTACTCGATAACTGTAGCAACACGACCAGAACCAACTGTTCTACCACCCTCACGGATAGCGAATGTAAGACCCTGCTCCATAGCTACTGGATGAATCAACTCGATAGTCATCTCTACGTTATCACCAGGCATACACATCTCTGTACCTGCTGGTAACTCACAAACACCAGTTACGTCAGTTGTTCTGAAGTAGAACTGTGGACGATAGTTGTTGAAGAATGGAGTATGACGTCCACCCTCGTCCTTAGTTAAAACGTAAACCTGAGCTGTAAACTTACGATGGCAAGTAACAGTACCTGGCTTAGCAAGAACCTGTCCACGAACGATCTGGTCACGGTTGATACCACGAAGTAATGCACCGATGTTATCACCAGCCTGAGCCTCGTCTAACTGCTTACGGAACATCTCGATACCAGTAACAACAGTCTTCTGAACCTCTTCCTTAACACCAAGGATCTCTAACTCATCGTTAAGGTGTAATGTACCACGCTCTACTCTACCAGTTGCAACAGTACCACGACCTGTGATTGTGAATACGTCCTCTACTGGCATTAAGAATGGCTTATCTGTATCACGCTGTGGATCTGGGATATAAGAATCAACAGTATCCATTAACTCCATGATCTTGTCGCCCCACTCGCTGTTAGGATCTTCAAGAGCCTTAAGAGCTGATCCCTTGATGATTGGACATCCTTCGAATCCATACTCCTCTAACTGCTCTGTAACTTCCATCTCTACTAACTCGATCAACTCTTCGTCATCTACCATATCACACTTGTTAAGGAATACAACGATGTAAGGTACACCTACCTGACGAGATAATAAGATGTGCTCCTTTGTCTGAGCCATAACACCGTCAGTAGCAGCTACTACTAAGATAGCTCCATCCATCTGAGCTGCACCAGTGATCATGTTCTTAACGTAGTCAGCATGTCCTGGACAGTCAACGTGTGCGTAATGTCTCTTCTCTGTCTCGTACTCGATATGAGCTGTAGAGATAGTGATACCTCTTTCTCTCTCTTCTGGAGCCTTATCGATGTTCTCGAAATCAGTTGCTTCGTTACCAGCAACTCTTGCTGCTAATACTTTAGAGATAGCTGCTGTTAAAGTTGTTTTACCATGGTCAACGTGACCGATGGTACCGATATTACAATGTGGTTTAGTTCTTTCAAACTTAGCTTTTGACATTTTATTTCCTCCTTAATTATAGCCTCACGGGCTTTACTCACTAATACTGATTATATTAGAAAAGTCTAATATTTTCAAGTATTTTCTATAATAAATTAGTTACCTTTCTTAGCGTTGATAACCTTATCCTGTACAGACTTTGGAGCCTGCTCGTACTTCTCAAAGAACATTGAGTAGTTACCACGACCCTGTGTAGCTGAACGTAACTCTGTTGAGTAACCGAACATCTCTGCAAGTGGTACTAATGCACGTACAATCTTACCACCGCCAAGGTCATCCATGCTCTGGATCTGTCCACGTTTTGCATTCAAGCTTCCGATTACATCACCCATGTACTCTTCAGGCATTGTAACTTCTACCTTCATGATAGGCTCAAGTAATACTGGATCTGCTTTCTGCATAGCTTCCTTCATAGCCATAGAACCGGCAATGTGGAATGCCATCTCGTTCGAGTCAACTTCATGGTAAGAACCATCGTAAACATTAGCGTAAATACCTACAACAGGGAATCCTGCCAAGATACCAGCCTTTGTAGCTTCCTCGATACCTTCGCCAACTGCCGGGATGTACTCCTTAGGAATCGCACCACCAACTACGCTGGACTCAAACTTGAATAACTCTTCACCGTTTGCATCCATTGGCTCAAATTTAACTTTACAGTGACCGTACTGTCCACGACCACCTGACTGCTTCGCATATTTGCTATCAATATCAACAGCCTTTGTGATTGTCTCTTTGTAAGCAACCTGAGGTGCACCAACGTTAGCCTCAACCTTGAACTCACGAAGAAGACGATCTACGATAACTTCCAAGTGTAACTCACCCATACCAGCAATGATCGTCTGACCTGTCTCCTGGTTAGTATGAGCACGGAATGTAGGATCTTCCTCTGCCAACTTAGCAAGTGCCTCACCCATCTTACCCTGATCATTCTTTGTCTTAGGCTCGATAGCAAGCTCGATAACTGGCTCTGGGAATTCCATAGACTCAAGGATTACCGGATGCTGCTCATCACAGATTGTATCACCGGTTGTAGTAAACTTAAATCCTACAGCAGCAGCGATATCACCAGAGTAAACCTTGCTAATCTCTGTACGGTTGTTAGCGTGCATCTGTACGATACGTCCTACACGCTCTTTCTTATTCTTAGTAGCATTCAATACATATGATCCTGAATTACATGTTCCGGAATATACACGGAAGAATGCTAACTTACCTACGAATGGGTCAGCCATGATCTTAAATGCCAAAGCTGAGAATGGCTCTTCATCAGATGACTTACGTGTTACTTCATTACCATCCTCATCAACACCAGTGATATCCGGTACATCAGTAGGAGCTGGCATATACTCGATAACACCATCTAACATCTTCTGAACACCCTTGTTCTTGTATGCTGATCCACAGAATACAGGAACTGCTTCATTAGCGATTGTACCCTTACGAAGTGCCTTCTTCATATCTTCGATTGATGGCTCTTCCCCTTCAAGGTACTGCATCATAAGGTCGTCATCTAACTCACAACATTTCTCAACAAGATTCTCATGCCATTCATCAGCTAAATCCTTCAAATCTTCCGGAATCTCTGTGATCTCGATGTCCTCGCCCTTATCATCTTTGTAGTAGTATGCATCCATCTCGAACAAATCAATTAATCCGATGAAGCTATCCTCTGCACCGATTGGAATCTGTACAGGAATTGCATTCTTGCCAAGACGATCAATAATGGTCTGAACAGACATGAAGAAGTCTGCACCCATCTTGTCCATCTTGTTGATGAAAGCCATACGTGGAACATTATATGTGTCAGCCTGACGCCATACATTCTCTGACTGAGGCTCAACACCTGCTTTTGCATCAAATACACCAACAGCTCCGTCCAATACACGAAGAGAACGCTCTACCTCAACAGTAAAGTCTACGTGTCCTGGAGTATCGATAATATTGATACGATGCTCTAAAGCACCTTTCTTTGGCTTATGATGATCCTCAAGTGTCCAGTGACATGTTGTAGCAGCCGATGTGATTGTAATACCTCGTTCCTGCTCCTGCTCCATCCAGTCCATGGTTGAAGCGCCGTCATGAGTCTCACCAATCTTATAGTTAACACCGGTATAGTATAAGATACGCTCTGTAAGAGTAGTCTTACCAGCATCAATATGAGCCATAATACCGATATTTCTGGTTCTATCTAATGGATATTCTCTTCCAGCCAAGATTTTGTCCTCCTTAAATTATTCTGACAATCCATACACAATCTCACACCAGATCCGAACGAAACAATGCCCGTTCTTATCAAGTGTCCGATAATTAGAATCTGTAATGTGCAAATGCCTTGTTTGCCTCTGCCATCTTGTGCATGTCTTCTTTCTTCTTTACTGATGCACCTGTGTTATTCATTGCATCCAGTAATTCCTTAGCCAATCTCTCTTCCATAGTCTTCTCACTTCTGGCACGAGAATAAGTTGTTAACCAACGAAGAGCTAAAGCCTGTCTTCTATCAGGTCTTACATCGATAGGTACCTGATAAGTAGCACCACCGATACGTCTTGCCTTAACCTCAAGAACTGGCATAATGTTGTTCAAAGCTTCTTCAAATACTTCCAAAGCCGGCTTGCCAGTCTCGTCTGCAACACGCTCAAATGCGCCGTATACGATTTTCTGGGCTACACCTTTCTTACCATCTAACATAATGTTATTGATAAGCTTAGTAACCACTTTGCTATTATAAATTGGATCCGCTAATACGTCTCTCTTTTGAATATGTCCTTTACGTGGCACGGTACTTCCCTCCTATTATTATTCTAATCCGGAAATTCTATACATGAATCTCCAAACCGAGAGCCTTAAAATATTAACTCTCTGGCTAAACCGATATCTGATCGGTCTAAAGGTACTCACGTTCCGCTTGGGAATTCTACATTCGCTTGGGGAACCTGTTCGTGCAGGTCTTGCATATATTATCTCAATAAATGAAAAACATAGCCATTACCAGCACTATTAATGTTTGTTTGACTTACTGTTACCTATTACTTTGCATCCTTAGGTCTCTTAGCGCCGTACTTAGAACGAGCCTGACGTCTCTTTGCAACGCCTGCTGTATCCAAAGTACCACGGATGATATGATATCTGGTACCTGGTAAGTCCTTTACTCTACCACCACGGATCATAACAACGCTATGCTCCTGAAGGTTATGTCCTTCACCCGGAATGTAGCTTGTTACTTCGATACCGTTAGATAAACGTACTCTGGCAATCTTTCTAAGAGCTGAGTTAGGTTTCTTAGGTGTAGCTGTCTTAACTGCTGTACAAACACCTCTCTTCTGTGGAGAAGCTGTATCAGTAGGTCTCTTCTGCAAAGAGTTGTAACCCTTCTGAAGAGCTGGTGCAGTAGACTTTTTCTCTACAGTCTGTCTTCCTTTTCTAACTAACTGGTTAAATGTTGGCATGTTTTTCACCTCCTGTTTGTTATATTTGCGAGGAACCAGTTTCCTCATTTTGGGTGCACGAATACACTAAAATCCACGCACACTTTGTCATTATATCCAAGCCGGTCCTTTGTGTCAAGGGATTTTCCTTAAAATATACGTAAAATTTCCACATTCTTTGCTTGAAAAGTTTTCGTGCAAGCACGAATCTGTACTTGACCCATCGTATACACAAAAAGTGCCCCGCAGGACAAAAGAAAGGAGGACCTGCGGGGCAAGGGAAATGGTTATATCGAAAATAAACTGAATATCATTTTTGTAAGCGTTTCCATTATATGACAATTGCATGCATTTATCAAGCTTTTTCTTAATATACAACTATAAGAACTTGTATTATTAAGCCGATATGACCATTCATGTTTAATTTTGAACTTTTGGTTCCTTATTTTATTTTTGCTTTTGCACTTAATCCACGTTTTCGCAACATTTTCTTATACATCTTCATCTGTTTCTTCGGAACCTTCACAGTGAGTTTCTTATAATTGTTGCTGCCTGCTTTTGCAAATGCCTTACTGCCAACCGTCTTTGTTGTAAGCCCGGTTGTCTTGATCGTAATATTGGTAAGTTTCTTGCATCCATAGAATGCTTTACTTCCAATCCTTTCTACCGATTCCGGAATCACAATCTTCTTCAGATCCTTATTGTTCTTAAATGCGCCGCTTGCGATCGCAACCACATCATAATCAATATCATCTAATGTAACAACTTCCGGAATGTTAATATTGGTTACTTTCTTATCGATTGTTCCAACATACTCTACCTGTGGATCGTCATCTTCGCCACTGAGCACTCTAAATCTCGCTTTTGCAGAATCATCTGTCAGAATCGTTCCTTTTGCCGGTAACGGCTCGTCTTCCTCTTCCGTTACTGCCTCTGTCACAGGCTGACTCGCTGGTGTCGCTGGTGCCGCAGGTGTCGCCGGTGCCGCAGGCTGTCCCGGCTTCTCCTGCTGTCCTGGGTTCTCCGGCTTGCTCGGTTTCTCAGCCGGATCTGCCGATCCGGTATCTCCCGTTGCCGGTATTACTTCTGTTCGAGTTACTTTACATGCTGTACAGGTATATGTCTTCTCTCCGTTTTCTTTCGCCGTTGCTTCTTTGGTTACTTTTCCAGCATCCCATGTATGTTCTGCCTTGTCACTTACCTCTCCACATTCACACTCTTTCCAGTGGTATGTCTTGTCACTCTTCCACGTTGTTCCGTATTCGTGGATATGTGGCGGCTCCGGTGTCTCTCCCGTTGCCGGTATTACTTCTGTCCGGGTTACTTTACATACTGTACAGGTATATGTCTTCTCTCCTGCTTCTGTCGCTGTCGCTTCTTTGGTTACTGTTCCTGCATCCCATGTATGTTCTGCCTTGTCACTTACTTCTCCACATTCACACTCTTTCCAGTGATGTGTCTTGTCACTCTTCCACGTTGTTCCGTATTCGTGGACATGTGGCGGCTCCGGTGTCTCTCCCGTTGCCGGTATTACTTCTGTCCGGGTTACTTTACACACTTTACAGGTATATGTCTTCTCTCCGTTTTCTTTCGCTGTCGCTTCTTTGGTTACTTTTCCGGCATCCCATGTATGCTCTGCCTTGTCACTTACCTCTCCACATTCACACTCTTTCCAGTGATGTGTCTTGTCACTCTTCCACGTTGTTCCATATTCGTGGACATGTATTACTTTAACAGCTACGCTCACGATCACGCCCTTATGGGTCGGATCATATTCTTCCACACCAGACCAGTCATAATTCTTGACATCATTTGGCTTGAAAAGAACTTCATATGTACCCTCATTCTCAGGAATCGTAGTTGCGATCGTATGCCAACTATATGTGCCATCCTCTGATGTTGGAAGTGTGATATCTCCCAACATTTTCCCTTTTTCCACCTCAAGTTCTGTTACATTCGGACTAAATGTGGTAACCTTCTTCGGCTGCACAACCAGCTTAACCGTAATATGGGAAACCTTCTCGTACATCGCCTGATCGTTCGGAGTGTAGTCCAGATAACAGGTATAAGCACCTACAGTTCCTACTTCATCCTCCGTCTTCACACCATCTGCCCATGCAAATGTTCCATTCTCATCCTCAGGAAGTACCACAGAAGCAAATGTATCGCCATAAATAGCAGTCAGCCCAGTTGGTGTTGTAAATTCCGGCGTACGTTTCTTAATTGCGATCGTTACTTCAACCGAAATGTTTCCATCTTCGCCCTTACGGTTATCCCAATTATAGTTTTCAGTATCCTTCGGGGTAAATATTGCGGTATATGTCTCTTTCCCGTTACCCGTGGTTCCTACCGCTGTATCCGGATTCTGCCATGCATAAGTTCCGGCATTCCGAGCCGCTTTCAATGAGTAATCCGGCAAAGTAACCGATGCCAATGTATCTCCTGCCAAAGCCGTAAGTTTATCCGGTATCAATACCGTAGGTGTTCCTTTTTCAATCTTCGTAAACGTCAACGTAAACACGGCTGTTGTATGATTCTTTCCCTTGACCAGAATCTTTACCGCTTGTGCTGTATTACTTGCTCTTGAAGGCGTTCCACAGATCACTCCATTTACCAGTTTCAATCCTGTCGGAAGAGCGGTAGACGGATCAACCATGTAGGTAACAGTTCCCGTTCCCTCTGCGTCATCTCCTGATATCACAAGCTTTGTGAGATCATATAACGGAGCAGTTGACGGATAAGTTACACCCACCTGTGCTGTATTGACCTCATCCGAATCCTTATCCAGTGTGATATTGGTTACACCCTCGAAATGCAATGTTGCAATCATTGGTTCATAACCTGATGTTCCCATCCACTTACCACTTGTGGTTGTCTCCGTCATACCTGCACCGGAATCCGTTCCGTTATTATAAGTAATACTGCTTACCTTCTTTCCTGTTTCGTTCTTCGCGTCAACCTGCACATAGAACGTTTTCCCACCAAGCAGATACCGGTTGTCATCTCCGGCCACTCCGGAGACTTCCAAATCCTTTTCCGAACTATCCGTCACCTTAACGGATGATACATATTCTTCTATGTAATCCGTCTGCACCGCATAATAGATGGTCTGATACTTCTTCAGGGCTACATTCATCTTTGGTTTGGTCGTCGTATATATCTTACCAACCGATGTCATATTCGTTGATGGATTACTGTAGTATGATTGTTTCAAACCTCCATAATTCACAATCTTACCAACATTATCTACTCTGCTTGCCAGCTCACAGACCGCATCCTCACGATTGATCAGCTTTCCAAGAGATTCTATCCGTAATCCAATCGCAGATGTCGAGCCCACAGCTCCAAAGCTTAATTCCCCGTAATTATCCAAAGTTCCATTGATCGTAAGCTTGTCCCGACTGATCCAGGTTCCACGATTCACAACCGTTCCACCAAGATCTGCCTTACCGGCACTCACCACCGTAACCCCTTCCGCAATTGTCAGTTTGGCATTACTGTATGTAGTAAATTTATCTGCCTCCAGACTTTCTTCAAGTGTATAGGTTCCATCCACTTCAACCGTTCCATTCAGATTAACATAAGCACTGTTGCTGATTGTTGAGGAACCATTCGTCTCTCTCAACGATACATTTGCCTTACCACCTGTATGAGGTGCATCTAATTTGATATTATTCGCTTTGCTTCCAAGCACTGCCATATATGCATTACCGCCAATCTTCGTTCCGTCCGGAATTGACACATTCAGATCTGCCACCTGGCTTTCCCGTAAGAATGCAGGAGACTGCGATGAATTATTAGATGATGCCATCTTGCCATTCTTCCAATTCACATTCATATTGCCTGTAATCTCTGCCTTTGTTGCAAAAGCACTTATATTGGCCGGACACCATTGTCCATCAATTGTATATGCCACATCTCCGGAAATCTTCGTACCATTCACACCCCAGAACGATGCCTTACCACCTGAAAACCCACTTGCACCAACTGTTGCCGTGACATTCTTCACGGTTCCCTTATAAGTAACCGATACACCATATTCACTGGAATTATAGTTTCCATTGCCAAATCCTGCTCCATTACTGAAGCAAAAACCAACATGGTCAATATCCTGCGGCTCGTACGCACCATACACACTCTGTTTCATGTTTCCGCCCTGTACATCCAGTATAACATCCCTTGCATATGCATACTGCGCACCGCACGTAACATACCGGATCGTACCGCCTTTCACATGCACTGCCGCCTCTCCATCAAACGAAACCATCTTACCTGACGATTCTCCATATATCCCATAGAGTTTTCCTATGGTACCGCCATACATATAGATACTAATATTTCCATCTGCATTCCCTGCACTCTCCTTCGTACAGCCGTAGATAGAATAATTCTGTATATCCAACTGCGTCTTGTCATACATCACCAAGGCATTTGCACTATCTGCAATTCCGTCACGATCATCATCCAGATAGATGGACGTCTTTGTCGCATCTCCGGCCGCCTGACGTATAACAACCGGTGTCCCCTGCAAATCTATGCTAGAACCACTTACTTTAACCAGCTTATTAATATCCCGCTGCGTCATCTCGCTGCTTACTGCGATATGCATCTGCACTTCCGTCGTCGTTCCATTCCTCCCGGTCACAATAAATGTCACATCACTATCCTTCGCATCGGCAGCCACCGTACCGATCAGTTTTCCTTCTGACAAAGATAACCCTGCAGGAAGTTCAGAATCTGCCTTTAACTCATAAGTTCTATCCTGACCATATGCCGTTGTTGTATCATTTGCCAAGATAAGACTGTTCAGATCGTACAATGACTCCTCTGCTGTATATTCCTGTCCGGTTACCGCCGTCGGATCTGCAAACACTTTCTCTGCTCTCACCGGAATTGCCTGATAACTTAAATGCAATGTCGTTGCCTTTCGCGGCATAGAGAATGTATACCTGCAATCGGTCATCTCCTTTCTATCGTCACCATTGATACTGATATATGGTATATATCCGGGTACTGCGGTAGCCGATACACTACAGTCTGCCCCTCCCCATCCAAATAGCACAGACTTACCATCTACCGTATAATACCCCATCGTCTGCTGATCTCTTTCAATGCTTGTATTCTTCAGATCATACTGCATCTTCACCGGATAAAATACTCTGTTAAATGTATTCTCTGCCGGCAATATGATTCCAGCATCGATTATAAAAACACCACCATAGTATCCCGGATAAGCAATCGTACCTTCACAGGTATACTGACCTTTGTTATACAGATACCCGTTGTTTATGGTAACAGTTTTCTGTGTTGTGAGCCTTCCGTTATTATGAAAATAACTCACTCCGCTGATATACAGCGTCTCTGTTACAATCGTTCCCTCATTATACAGCTTGGCTTCCCCTTCGATATCTAACAGTCCTTTGACCGTAACCGTTGCATCTTTCACGATCGTACATTCTGCCTTCTTATTGATTCGCAAACTCTTCATCTCTATCATTTTCAATAATGTATAGCTTCCGTCAATTGTAACGTCTCCCTTTTCATTCTGATACCAGCCAGTGCAGGTGACATTACTTCCCCACAGCATATTCAGCTTATTATACTTCGCATCTTCTTTGACATCCAGTGCCATTGTTCCGGTAATCTCGGCATCTTCTGCCATTGTTATGCCTCCGGATACTTTGCCACCTGTCATCTGCATCTTTACTGCATCCGTTTCTGTCTTGACCGATACATCTGCATTCTCTACGACAGTAATACTCTTTACCGTACCACCCGTCATCGTAAGCTGTAACGGTCTACGTATTGTCGCCCCTTTGATTCCATATACTGTATACTCAGACAGATCACCAGAATATGCCGGTTCTTCAAAATCTGCCACACCATCTAAATCATCATCAATATAAACGGCTGTCTTTTCTCCATTAGCAGCAATTACAACAGAATTGCCCTGAAGGTGTACTTCCTGCTTCTCAGCATCCACCCGGATACGTCCTTCCTGACTTCCCGTACCCTCTCCTGTCTCTGTTACTTTAATTACTAATGAAAGAGCTGCGGTCGAACCATTCCGACCGGTTACCCGGATCACTACCTCACTTCCGGTCTCATTCAGCACTGTCGGTGTACCATAGATCTTTCCATCTGCAAACTGCAAACCTTCCGGCATGTTACTTTGTTCTGTTACCAGTGTATATGTCAATTCTCCTTCTTCCCCATCATTGGAAATGATGACATCTGCCATATCATACAAAGGTTCTTCTGCCGTCGTAGTCTCATTTAGCTTTGCGATCGGATCCGGAGCAGACTTTCCTAATGAAATCTGTGTTCCGGCAAAATCCATATGGATCGTAACTGGTTCTGTACTCATTGCATATGTGTACGAATTCGCAGATCCCCCCTCTGCCATATTGCTGTAATCCTTGTCGGATTCCTTCTTTGCATAAGCTCCCTGCAGTTCATAGCCTTTCTTAGCTGTTCCGGTAACGGTAACAGTACTGCCTGTATTTCCAAACAATATGCCTTCACACAATCTCAAAGAAGATGTTCCACTCCAGGTAAGACTCCCAGCGGTCTTATTATATTCCACCGATATCGGATAGAAAACATTCTTCAATCCACTTGTGTCTGAATCCAAATTTCCCTCATGGATAAAAAACTTGCACCAGCTTCCATTCTGCGTATCCACTGCTCCTTTCAGTGTACCCTCCACCAGACAATCGGTTCCTCCCGTACCGTAGAAAAATCCGTTCTGTTCCACCTGTACAGTAACACCCGTTGGAATATGCAATAAGGTTCCGTCACAGGTATATATATTCTTTGCTGTCACGTTCTCCTCCGGTCTGCAATACCCTGCATAATACAGGTTCCCACCAACCATCAGCCGGAGACTTCCCGCGTTCTTATCGTACGAGGACGAACAATAATTCGTAACCGTATACGTACCAGATAATGTACAGGTATCTGCAATCGTCTCTGCCACTTCTCCTGCACCATAGATTGTATTGTTAATCGTCCAATTACTTCCTTCCGTGCCAAAGCTTGTACCCTCTGCCGTAAATTCTAATTTCTTACATGCATTGCTGAAATTAACCGTGGCCGGGGTCAAACCAGTCGCATAATTTCCTCCTTGTAGCTTAATCGTTATTGTCCCCTCCGGAACAGATACCCCGCTCACACCATTAAACTGATTATAACAGCAATCCTTCATCGCAATCTCTACATTTCCTCTGATCACCGGTGCCGATGCGCGACCGGAATAAACGGCATAACAGTTTCCATAATACGAATACGTTCCATCCGCTATCCCGTTACCTTCACAATGCATTACATAATTACCGTGGATTTCTCCCACTCCGGAAAGACCATAGAAATCCGTTGACTGACTGTCCGAAGCAGTCACTGCCACATTCCCGGCAAAGCTTCCTTCACTGATCATATATACCGCTGCATTTGATTCAACCTGCTTCCAGGTAATATTACATTCACCGTTAACCCTTGTTCCCCTTAACCCATAACTATCATATCCCCCGCTTAACTGAACATCCTGTATAACTATATTGCAGGCTTTTCCGATCACATGGGTGGCTGTATTCCTATTACATGAACTATACTTACCCCCTGTCACCTCAACCGACAGAGAACCAATGATATCACATGTTCCATTAAACACATCCAACTCAGCGGCCGATTTTTCCTTTTCCGAATTACATATTCTGAACTCACAGTCACCACCGACCTTGCCGGCAAAACCAAACACTCCCTGATAACCCGCTATCTTAACAACCGCTGACTCCTCTGTCATGCTGTCACTGCTTTCTAATGCATACTTACCAGCTAAAATTCTAGCATCCTTGCCGACATTGGACTGATACGTTCCTTTCAGACCTTGGATCATACCTTTCTTAACTCGCATTGTCAGATTACCCTGCACATGTGCATTCATATACGCACCATACAGAGTTCCCCATGTTCCACCCATATAATTAATTGTCAGATTACCACCAACTGTATAATCATATCCATTCACTGAACCATATGCACCATATAGGTTATCCGAACTGGATGCTGCCGAAGAACCTCTCACATTCAAGGTGACGTTTTTCTTAGCTACGGCATTCTCTATTCCTTTCAGTCCTGGACCGCTTGTTACACTTGCATCTGCTCCCATGTCAAGCAGTACGTCGTCTTCAACAACAGCACCATTCTGTGCCATTACCAGACCGCAAGTCATATCGGCATGATCAACATTTACCGTAATACCACCATCCAGGTCAACCGCACCATTTACCGCTGTACATATACCGGTTGTACTCTTTCCCTGCTGCCCATCTATATTAATGTCAACCGATCCCTTTACCTTCACGCGGTCGGAAGAACCACCCATAGTATTCTGAATTCCGGTAAGAGAACCATTCACCGCTGTATTCCCTTTCACATCTATTGCAAGAGCTGTTCCTGCCGTCTCTTCCATTACCACTGTACCACCGGAGATACCATCCAGACTTCCCATAATATTTCCGCCGGAAATCTCCACTGCAACCGCCTTATTGATTCCTTTTCCGGTAGTCACATCGGCCCCGCACATTGCCTTAACCGCACCAACGCTACCCTTTGATACTGCAATGTGAATGGCAGTCTTAGACGTATCCGCTACATTCACCGTACCGCCCTGTACACCATATATCGTACCACTTGTATCATCATTTGATCTTGCAACTGTTATATCTACAGAACCTACCGAAGAATTCTCAGTTCCATATATCTGTTCCTGCTTTCCACTGTTGATGTGTACCTGTACCTTGTCCACTGTACTGTCGCCCATTGCACCAAAGCAAGTATTGACATTACCATTCACCTGCATGTCCACCGATGATACTTTACTATTAAATGCGCCACACGCCATAGTAAGCTTATCTGTCTGCAGATCAATTGTAACCGCCGACTCTTTCGCTGTCTCCAATTGTCCATTATACACGCCATAAATGACAGAATGCTTTGTACCTTTTACCGTAATACGGATTGGTGTCGTAGAAGATGTTCCATACAATCCGTATACCGGACATCCCGTTCCCTCTTCATCCGACTCTCCACCTGTAGATCCGGAAAAAGAGACTTTCTCTTCATCCGAATCAATCTTGCCATTACGATTCTTGTCAATGTAGAAATTCCGATACTTAACCGATTCTCCAGCCTCTGCCGGCACATCCTCAATGATAACCGAGTTACCATGCAAATTAATAAATTGAATATTCCCACTGTCATCTAACTCATAGGTAACTCCTTTACTTAGATTCTCCTTGGGAAGTGTATTCTCTGCCGCCCGAACCGGTAACATCCTGCCTCCCATCACAATTCCTGCAGCCAGACAGAATATTGTCCCAACTGCTAATAATTCTCTTCTCCTTCTCATAGGTACCTCCTCATGTGTAGAACACGTTCAACGATATTATGTCTATCATACGTCATTTCGTCATACTGCACAATCAGAAAGTTAGCATTTGAATATTTTCGTCATTTTATACAATTTCTTTTGGGAATAAATGCAACTCCGGTTCCAAAAAACTGCAAGAACAAATGTTCGCCTGTTATTTAATAGATTTCATGTTTTTAGGCTCACAGGATCAGACACCGTTGTCGTTAGAAACATGTACCGCAAGGCACACATTGAAAAAGCCCGAAGCTGGCACTCCGGACTTTCTCCGACCCACTTGGAGTCATAATCACTTTTCTTATCTCCGTATTGACATCTGTAGCTGGCTACTACATATGCAAATGGCTAGGCGGAGATGAATGACAGCACTAGCCTAACGGTGTAGTTCTCCGTAACGAACTTTAGGGCCTTGGAACTGGCATTTCCAAGGCTTTTTATATTATATGCATGTAACCCAATAAAATATACCCCTGTATCATAATACATTAATTCTTATATCAGACATACATTCTTAGTTTTGCAATCTCAGGTAACAATGTCCATTGAAACCTGACACCAATCTTCAATATATATTTTTCATCTTGAATATTTTCGCACAAAATGTTAATATACTATACAGAATGGTGCTACCGATAGACGGCTAGCCCTTATACTTAACGATGCAAAAGCAATCGCCAGTCTTGTCAGGAACTATTGGCGGTTGTTTTTGCTTGTGTTCATATGTTCTTCGTCTTCACGCTTGCGGTCTAATCGTTCGATCTTCTCCACAATCTTTCCAACTGCAACTCCGGTTCCAAAAACTGCAAGAACGAATCCTGCTAATGTTATGTACTCCATCATCATAATCACACCACCCCCTTTCCAATCAGAGGGCTCTTATGGCATCCCTCCTTTTCAGAAGGGCCAGCCGCCTACCGTTATGGTAGCACCTTGTCTCTTAAGACTATTCTATTGTATCATACTTTTGCCAAGCAGACAAGAACAAACGTTCGCCACCATTCCCCCATTTGCCCTCCCCTCCCACTTATGCTATACTAACTCTATTGCAACTACAAACGCTAACAGTCACTAAAGGAGAATTCCAACACATGGATCAAGTATTCACCATATCCGGACAACTTATTATCTGCATGCTCGGTTTTGTCATGTTATCTACAATTGTGGATATTATAGATCAGAACAACCGCCTGAAGCCTATCAAAATGACATTAAAGATCATTCTGTTACTCGCATATATCGGCATCATCCTATACGAAACCATTCTATTCCGTCCAGTCTATCCATATATGCAATATGAGCTTGTTCCGTTCTGGTCTTACCGCCTTGCTTACTACGGAGAATCCTATTATATATCAGAGATCTTGTTAAATTATCTGCTCTATATCCCGCTTGGTTTTCTACTCAAAGCCGTATTCTGGCGGTTAAAATGGTGGCAATGCCTCCTCATATGTCTCCTGTCTAGTTGTGCGATTGAAGTATCACAGCTTGTATTTCGAATCGGACTGTTTGAGTGGGATGACATGATCGGTAATACAATTGGCGGATTGATCGGATTCGGGGTTCATGTCATCTGTAATCAAATTGCCCGCACTTTCCGAAAAAGGTAGCCAACCGAACAAGCCGCCTGCCACCTTTCCACTTCCCCATGAGCCATCTAACATAATTGCATAATTGTAGATTGAGTTATCTAAGTAGTCAAAAAAAATGTCCGCTATTTCCTGTTCTGATAAATAATTAGTCAATGTTATCCCCCTCATACCAGCAAGTATTTTACTAAAATAGTTCCGTTCTTTTATAAAGTGCAAAACCATCTTGAATATTTTCGCACAAAATGTTAATATACTTATACAGAATGGTGCTACCGATAGACGGCTAGCCCTAATTACAAACGTTACAAAAACGATCGCAAAGTTTTCTGAGGACTATTGGCGGTCGTTTTTGCTTGTGCTTATATGTTCTTCGTCTTCACGCTTGCGGCCTAATCGTTCGATCTTCTCCACAATCTTTCCAACTGCAACTCCGGTTCCAAAAACTGCAAGAACAAATCCTGCTAATGTTATGTACTCCATCATCATAATCACACCACCCCCTTTCTTATCAGAGGGCTCTTATGACATCCCTCCTTTTCAGAAGGGCCAGCCGCCTACCGTTATGGTAGCACCTTGTCTCTTAAGACTATTCTATTGTATCATACTTTTTTCAAGCAGACAAGAACAAACGTTCTCTCCATCTACTCCATCGTCACACTTTCTGCCCGATTCCGCTGCTTATCCTCTCCACCCACTTCATAAACGGCCGCTCCACCAGCCTTATCCGAACCATGTCGATCAGCGTACACACAACAAATATACCAATCGTACACCCAAACATATGCAATACAAAATAGTTGCTATTATACATATCCGCATTATGTAACAAATCTTTCCATAGCCATTGCCTCATCATATCACTATTCGCATGAATCATCAAAACGCCAAATGTCGACGCAGCCACTGCATTGATCACCCTGCTGTAACCAATCTTAAGATTTTTAAACCATATAAATGCAAACACCGCCGGCACCAACGCCAAGAACTTATTGGAATCCGTGACAAAATACCAGTATCGGCAACTCTGTGCATTCGAGAAAAATGTCCCTACAATAATACTTGCCGTTGCTACGGCAAAACTAACAACACATTTCACGCCTATATGCCTTGTAAGAAATGTAATCCGCTCCCCATACAATCTGATAAATGCTCCTATCAGATAAATGATACAAAACCAGGAAACATAGTTAAATGTGATCGACATTTTGGGAACTGACGGAATCATTGTATAAATTATAAGAACAATTCCCAATAATCGCATATATTGCTTTTGATCCAATTGATTGATCAGTATATTCAGATATGGGATTAGCAGGTAAAATAGTAAATAGCATGATGTAAACCCTGTACTTATGTTGTAAAAAGGAAATACACATTTTACAAATAACTTTAATTGAAATGGTTCATATCCGCATATGCAGAATATAGAGAATATTACAATATTATAAAAAAGAACTTCTGCCAATAATTTCACAAATTTCTTAATTGTAATATTCGATCGGCACATAAAATATCCCGTAATTAGAACAAAGCAATTAATACCTAACTTTCCCCAACCACCTGCAATAGCATATACCAAATTCTTTGCAATTTCATTATGCATCGTCATCTGATCAATCAAACCTGAATTAACTACATAATGATGTACCACTATCAAGTACATAAATATTATTCGATATAATTCAAGATTTGCTTGTATGTCTGTCTGTCTGTCTGTCTGTCTGTCTGTCTGTCTGTCTGTCTGTCTGTCTGTCTGTCTGTCTGTCTGTCTGTCTGTTAGTCTTATCAACTTTTTCATGCATTTGTAAATC
>Ga0129310_1001143_pt1 | contig 24984 bp, 21 predicted proteins | sample Go1ome_2_FD_94433 | JGI IMG/M metagenome (GOLD analysis project Ga0129310, IMG submission 94433) | Western lowland gorrila individual fecal microbial communities from Wisconsin, USA - Go1022A metagenome | ecosystem: Host-associated > Mammals > Digestive system > Large intestine > Fecal | place... | reverse complement strand
TTATAAAAAGTTCGTAAGTCCTTTGAGAGTTTACTATACCAATCGAAACATTATCTATGTGAATAAAAAAATGAAAAAATATGGCCATGTAGGATATGAAAATTACAACTGCAAAGGATATCCTGGCTTTATTATTTCATTTATGATTCCGAGCATTTTGAGGGCACAGGATAAAAAGGCTGTGTTTAAGGCTACAGTAAAAGGAATTTGTGATGGAAAAGAATCCCAGCCTGTAGAATGGTCGGCAGAGTTATAAGAAGCGCAGGAAATAGATTATGTCGAAAATATATGCGGGAATTGTCTCCTATAATCCGGAATTAAAAAGGTTAAAAGAAAATATTTCAGTCATACAGAGTCAGATATCGGCTGTCGTAGTGTTTGACAATGGTTCTAACAATATTGATGAGGTCCAGAATCTGATTTCAGGTTTTGCGAATGTGGAACTTATAAAATCTGAAAAAAACCTTGGAATTGCAGCGGCACTGAATCGGCTGATGCAGTGGGGATATGAAAAAGGCTATGACTGGATGCTGAGTTTGGATCAGGATTCTGTCTGTGATGGGGATTTTGTGGCAAGGATGACACCATATCTTACAGTTGAACAAAATCTGGGTGTAGTGGCCCCAGTTATTGTAGATCGAAATGTTGGAGTGATAGGACACAATCCGAAATCGGAGTATGCACATGTGAACACTTGCATTACTTCTGGCGCATTTTCAAAAATATCTGCGTGGAAAGAAATCGGCGAATATGATGAGAGCATGTTTATTGATTCGGTCGATTTTGAATATTGTTATCGGATGAGAAAATATGGATACGGTGTGATACAGATCCGTGATATTCAGTTGCTTCATGAGCTGGGAAAAAGTCAAAAAAGAAGGTTCCTTTTCTGGAAAATCGATGTTACGGGTCATTCTGCCTTTAGAAAATATTATATTGCACGCAATAATGTTTATTATCCATTAAAGCATCGGATGTGGCTTCACGTGGTTCGCGGAAATATCCGTAATATTGGAATGATAGGTATCGCTGTCCTTTATGAAGAAGATAAAAAGAAAAAAGTAGAGGCTATCTGTAGAGGATGGAAGGATGCTTATCAGGCAAAGGTGTAATGAATGAAAATAAATTTTATATTACCTGCTATCGGTGCATCGGGAGGAATTGATGTTGTATATAAATATGTAGCTCTTTTGCAGAAAAAAGGGCATGATGTCTGCGTTTATAAAGCGATGCAGGCAAATAATATGCATCGGTATCCTTCAGAAATTAAAAATAAGGTTCATCAGATCTACTGTACAGCAAAAACAATTTTGGAAAAAGAAAAATACAGACGAAATTCGGATCGTTTTGTCTGGAAGATAGGCAATAAAACTGTCCGTGATGCGGATGTGACAATTGCAACTGCTTGGCCAACAGCGTTTGAGGTTTATCGGCTGTCTGCGTCAAAAGGGAGAAAATTTTACTTTATTCAGGATTATGAAATTTGGGATAATCCTGAAATTGTAAAGAAATCTTATCAGTTGCCGCTTAATAAAATTGTGATTTCGACATGGATCAATGATTGTCTGAAACGAGATTTGGGAATTGGACCGTTCCCAATCGTTTATAATGGATTGGATGTGTCTTTGTACCATTTGACTGGACAAAAAGAAAATGTAAATGAGCTTTCATTCTTGATGCTGAACCATAAGCTTGCTAAAAAGGGTATTTCTAATGGTTTGTCTGTCTTTGAAGAGGTAAGGAAAAAACATCCAAATGCAAAACTAAGGATGTTTGGTATGTGCGACGGTGCAAATCTTCCGGCAGATGTCGAATATTTTCAAAATCCACCAAAAGATAAAATCGTTGAATTGTATTCTCGGACGGATATTTTTATTTTTCCGAGTATAGAAGAGGGCTGGGGTTTGACACCTCTAGAGGCGATGGCTTGCGGATGTGTTGTTGTAGGCGCGAGGACGGGCTTTGTTCTGGATTTAGGAAATCATTCTGAAAATATGATGATTTCTGAACCGGGTGATGTAAGCAGAATGGTTGAGAATGTTGAAGAAGTTTTGTCAGACAGTGTGCTGATGAAAAAGATACAGAAAAATGCAATTGAAACAGCAGAAGGTCTTGATTGGGAAAAATCTGCAGATAAATTGATGGATATTCTACACTGTTATATAAATTGAATATGAATCAAGTTTAATTGGAGAATTAAATGAATCAACAAAGAAGAAAGTCAGTAGTAAGCGGATATTTGTTTTTACTGCTGATATCAGCTGTGTACAGCTTCACAAATACGCCATTAGAAATTAAAGGCATTCTATCTACGCTTGTTATTGTAATTGAGTCTCTGCTTTTCCTTTTGTTCTTGTATTTTGTCGCCAGATATAACATTAAGAAACTTTGCAAAATAGTTTTTTTATTGAGCATTGGTGGCATTCATTATTTGATGGCAAAAGAAACTGTATTTTTAATGATGCTTATGATTGCAGTGATTTTTACTGAACTAGATTACAAAAAGATTTTTAAGTTTCTCTTTTTTGAAAGACTATTCTTTTTAATATTAATCGTTTTTTTCTCTTTGACAGGAATTTTGTCGGTTCAGAAAACGGAGGTCTTCAAGGGTGGAACAGGCATAAATGCATTAGGCTATGGATTGGGATTTAATCATCCAAATCAGTTGGCATATAATGTGGGACTTTTGCTTCTTCTTTATATTTGCTATAAAGGAGAGAATTTAAAACAACGACATCTTGTTGGAATGGTATTGGTGTCAATCAGTTGCTACGCAATAACAAGGACCAGAACAATTCTTGTTATTGCTGTATTTTGGCTTTTAATGCTTGAAATTTATTGTGTTAAACCACATCGTCGAACATTATTTCAAAAAAGGCTTTCCTCTGTTTTGGTATTTTTTCCGTGGATTATGCCGATTTGTGCCCTAGCCGCTTTGGGGCTTCCTTTATTAATGTCTACAGCAACAGGAAGATTTAAAGAAGTTTTGTATGCATTCAATGGCTTGATTGGGTCGAGGTTTACCCATTCTGCAAGAGTGTTTGACTTGTATCCAGTTTCTCTTTGGGGAGGAATCGTTGACTTTAGGCTTCTCCAGTCGAATTTTGGATATTCGATTGTTGATAATGGATATTTGTGTTTGCTATATGATTTCGGAATAGTTGGTTTTTCTCTTTTCATAATATTATATTTTTTATCTATGAAAAAACTTGTTGATAGAAAAAGGTGTAATTTTCTGATTGCAATTAGTGCAATAGCCTTATGGGGAATCACAGAAAATATTTTAAGATCTTTTGCAATCAACTTTACAGTTGCTTTTTGGGCAGAGTGTATTATGAAAGATAGTCAAGGAAGCAAAGCTAAAAAATAGTAGGATGAAATTGAGATGAAAATTTTATTAGCGGCAACGTCTACGGAAGATTTTTCGGGAGCATCGAAATGTTTGATTGAGTTGGCATCTTCTTTGATCCGTCACGGTCATAAAGTTGTTGTTTCTCTGCCAAAAGCCGGAGGCTCGATTGAAACAGTTTTATCCGAAAAGAATATATCTTTTGTAGTTATGCGCGAATACCAATGCTGGTACAAAGAGGAGTCTGAAAATCCCAGTTCTTTTTCTGTTGCGGTCAAACGCTTGATGAATGAAATTACAGTTGAAAAATGTCGAAAATATCTTCGTGCAGAACATTTTGATATTGTTCATGTAAATGCGTTGACGGCGTATGTAGTGGGAAAAGCTGCTATTGCGGAAAAACTCCCGGTCGTCTGGCATATCCGTGAGTTCATGGAGGAAGATCTGGGGATTTCTTTTGTAGATAGTGGGTATGCATTTAAACTGTTAAATCGTGCAACGCAGTTTATTGCGATTTCACAGCCAATCTGCAATAAATGGTATGCGCGGCTACAGGCTCCGGTTACGGTTGTTCATGACGGAGTTCCGGTCAAAGACTATTATGTTGCTCATAACGATACACATGAGACGGTCAAAGTTCTCTTATATGGAAGAATCGTTCCGGGAAAGGGACAGCTGTTTTATGTGCGAGCAGCAGAAAAAGTTCTGCAAAATATATCTGTTCCCTGTACATTTTATTTTGCTGGAAAAGTAGAAGATGAAGATTATTTCAATAAATGTATGCAGAGTATTCAGCAGTCGGGTCAAAGCAGCCATATAGAATATCTGGGCCGAATTAGTGATATCCAAAGCCTTTTGAAAGACACGGATATTGTCTGTGTGTGTTCGACAAAAGAAGGGTTTGGGCGTGTTACCGTAGAATCCATGCTGGGCAAATGCCTTGTTGTAGGTGCAGCTTCCGGTGCCACGACAGAGTTGATACAGGATGGTGTAAACGGTATTTTGTATCAGCCGGATGATGAAGCCGATTTTTGTAAAAAGCTTACTGCTTGTATTGAACAGTTTGATAAATATGCAGGCGTTGTAGAGAATGGCCAGAAATATGCGCTTTCTCATTTTACGGATGAAAAAAATACAGAAGGAATTCTTTTGGTTTATAAAGATATTGCTGAAAGAATAAGATAATATCATTTAACATTCTGGCATTTGAAATGCCAGAATATTGCACATTGTAGTATATTAAATTTTGGATTTTGCTTGTAGTGATAGAAATGAATTTATGCAGGAAAGGAATATTATGCAACTAACTCAACCAATGGTATCTGTTATTGTTCCGGTGTATAAAGTTGAACGTTATCTGGAACAATGCCTTGTTTCAATTGTGCATCAGAGCTATCGGAATCTGGAAATTCTGTTGGTGGACGATGGTTCGCCAGATAACTGTCCGCAGCTATGTGATATGTGGGCACAGCGTGATTCAAGAATTCATGTAATACATAAACCGAACGGTGGTTTGTCCGATGCAAGAAATGCCGGTCTGCGTCAGGCCCATGGTGATTTGGTCGCTTTTGTGGATTCAGACGATTGGCTCGCACTAGACATGATCGAAAAAATGACGGATGCGATGCTCCGCAATCAGGCAGACATGGTTGTTTGTCAGTATGTTGTTGCTTATGCAGATGGACGATTTGAAAAACGCGCACCTGAAAATGGTCCAGAAGAAATTTTGAATCAACAGCAAGCATTATCAGAATTGTTGATTGATGGCAGATTGACGAATCACGTATGGCGAAAATTATATTGGCGAAATAAGGTGCCCGAAGACATTTTTCCAAAAGGACGTAATTTTGAAGATATTTATGTTATGCCGGAACTGTTTGCGCCTTGCAAAAAAATCGTGTATTTAACAGACCCACTCTATTTTTACCGCTGTAATGAGAACGGAATTGTTCAAACAGCAAGAATAAAAGATTTAAGAGATTGCTTGGCAGCTCAAGAACACGCAGGAAAGATAATTACCGATATCTGTCCAGAATTGGAACAACAAGTTAAAATGTGTAGCGTCTGGAAAACCGTTGGACTTTGGATTGATAGTGTTTTTGCCGTTGATTTGGAACAAGAAAAACATGTCTTTCAGAAACAGCTGAGCCAAAAATTGAAGTGTGCAAAACTTCAGGATGCAGAAATCTTAGGAAAGAGAAAACAGTTGGCATTGTTTTTTACACAACATTCGCCGACACTCGCACGTGTATATAGTAAAATTTTAGGGAAAGATGATAATTTCATAGCAGATCTGAAGGATTTTTGGAGGTCTCTTCGCCAAAATCTTTGTCTAAAAGAGGAACTCAGAAAGAATACTGCCCCCAAATTTCTAATTCTTTGTACCCCAACATACGGAAATTTAGGGGATCAAGCACTACTGAAAGGCGAACAATGCTTTATAGAAAAGTATTTCCCAGGATATAAGAGCATTCTAGTATCATCTGGTGAATTACGATATGTGAATTTGCTGAAAAATGTAATCTCATCGGAAGATATTGTTGCATTACAAGCAGGGGGAAATATTGGAACTCTTTATTCGGGCATCCATAATGAACAAGAATCTGCTATGAAAGTATTCGCAAATAAGAAATTGATGATTTTTCCTCAAACCTTCTATTATAGTACCGATGCAGAAGGCCTAAATGCTTTGAAAAAAACGCGAAAACTTTATGAATCTTTTGAGAAGTTTAAAGTATTTGTGAGAGATCCTGCTTCGGCGCATTTTGTACAGGAAAATTTGCCGAATACCGATATTGCGTTGATGCCGGACATGGTTTTGATGAACTGTCCGCAGGTGCTGCATAAAAAAAGAGAAGGCGTGTTGGTCTGCTTGAGAGGAGATTCAGAAGCGACACTTCCGATTGTAGCGCGCGACCGATTGCTGACTCAAGTTGAAAAACGCTTTACAAAAATTCGACAGACAGATACCCATGTGTACTATGCGCCGAAAAACGATGCCGACGTGCAAAAGCTTTTGAATCAGAGCTGGACGCAAATGGCAGAGAGTGAATTGGTTATTACAGATCGTCTCCACGGCATGATTTTTGCGTTGCTAACGGGAACCCCCTGCATAACTATATTGAGTAAAAGTCCGAAGATTGAGGGCGTGTATAATGAATGGCTGAAGGACAACAAAATGATAAAAATCATTCATTCTGTGGATGAATTTTCGCAGGCTGTTGAAGAAGTGCTGACCCATCATGATGAACCACTCAATCTTAAAAAGGCAGAAACTGGATTTAATGAGATGGCGCAAGAAATCAAGAAAATGTGGAAAGTAGATTGATAATGCAGGAAAATAGAACAAAAAATTCAATTGTTAATATCTGTTTCAGTCTTGGATTTCAGCTTGTAACACTCGTTCTGGGATTTGTCAATCGAACGGTATTCTTGCAGTGTTTGGGTGTTGAATATCTGGGAGTTTCGGGCTTATTTAGTGATATTCTAAGCATGCTTTCGTTGGCCGATTTGGGCTTTGGAACAGCCATGACCTTTAGTATGTACAAGCCGCTTGCAGAAAAGGATTATACAAAGCTTGCGGGACTTGTACAGCTCTATAAAAAAATCTATCATTTTATTGCTTTGACTGTCCTAACGGTCGGAATAGCACTGATTCCGTTTTTACAGTATCTTGTAAACCTACCAGAAAATCTGCCCTTGATTAAAGTATATTACCTGTTATACTTGGCCAACACTGTATCCTCTTACCTAGTGGTATATAAAACGGCTATTCTTAGTGCAGACCAAAAAGAATACGTTCTGAACAAATATCGCAGTATTTTTAGTATTGTTCAAACTGTGTGCATGACGCTGTTTCTTTGGGTCACGCACAGTTATGTTGTCTATTTGTGTGCTCAGGTCGTTATTACTTATGCGCAGAATTTTTTTTGCTCCCACGTGGCAGAAAAGCAGTATCCGTATATCAACCAAAAGGCTGCACTTCCTAAAAATGAGATTCAAGTAATCTTTAAAACCGTCGGCTCTGTATTTTTGTACAAAGTCTCATCTGTGCTTTTGAATGCAACGGATAACACGCTCATTTCGGTTTTGCTGGGTACCACGGTAGTTGGCTTTTATTCCAACTACACACTGATTATCAATAAGCTTACAAATATTGTCAATACGGTATTCTATTCCCTGACAGCAAGCCTTGGAAACCTTATTGTAAAGGAAAATGAAGAAAAACGATATCATGTTTTTTTGGCAATGCAGTCCGTGAGCATGGTACTGTCAACCGTATGCGTGTCCGGCGTTTTCTTCCTTATCAGTGATTTTGTCCAGCTGTGGCTTGGCAGACAGTACGTACTGAGTGAATTGGTATTGGTAGCTGTGGTATGCAACCTTTACTTCTCCATTTCTCTTCTTCCTATTTGGGTTTTCCGCGAAGCAACAGGATTATATCGAAAGACAAAATATGTCATGCTAGCAACCGCTGTGATTAACCTTGTTCTGTCTGTCATTCTTGGAAAGATGATCGGTCTGGCCGGTATTATTTTCGCAACGGCAATCGCCCGACTAACAACGTATTTTTGGTATGAACCATATTTATTGTTCCGCAATTATTTTGGGCAATCCTGTAGTGTTTACTTCAAGGGTGTTTTCAAAAGTGTTATTACAACATTATACATTTTAACGATAGAATATCTTTGCGTAGGGAGTTTTCATCCAACTGGATGGCTTCTCTGGATTGCAAAGGCAGTCTTTGTTTGCGGTGCAAGTTCTCTTTGTGTGTTTATTCTTTATGGCAAATCGGAAGGATTTCAAATTATCCTTGATAAGGTTGGTAAGGTAAGAAATTACTTTCCACAGAATATGCAGAGATAGAAAATGCATATTCCGCAGAATCTGCGCATCCGTTCCGAAGGAACGGAGCGCCATTCCGCTTTAAATTGAGCAGCGCTCAGATAGTCAACTAGTTGCTATTGCTTATACGTCGGTCATTGCCAGGAAAGTGCAGCCGGTAGGCCTTAGCGGTCATTCTGCTGAGGCAGGCATCTGCATAGGTATGATCACCAAACAATGGGTACCATTTATCAACTGGAAGATGGGAAATGATGATCGTTGACTTGCGGCAGTCCCTGGTGAATATCACGGTTCAAATGTACCCCTGTTCCGAAGGAACGGATACCGGCAGTCTGGCGCTATGATACCGTGAGTCCGGAACAGGGATACCACATTTGCTACATGCGAGTTTACTCGCTTAATGCCGGATCCAACCCGTATACTTCACGCATGGATCTGTAATTCGCCGGGTCCGTCGGGATGATGTTGATCTTGTACGCATCATGCTTGATGCGATCCAGGATCGCTTCCGCGAGCGGACTGTCATCGCCTCCCAGTTGATCGAACCAGCCATTGCAATCATACTGAGAACAAAAGATGGTTGACGACTTCTTGCGTTTCCTATGGAGGAGTTCCAGTATATCGTGCTGTTCTGATGCGGTTGGCTTCAACAGCAGCCATTCATCGATGATCAGTAGAATCGGATTGGCATATTTGCTCTGGGCCTTTTTGTAAGTTCCATCGTTACGTGCCATCTCTAACTCCAGGAGCAGGTCCGGAAGTCGAACGCATTTCGTAGTGTATCGACGCTTACAGGCCTCCATACCGAAAGCGCATGCCATGTAGGTCTTTCCACTCCCTGTGGCACCTGTGATGAACAGGTTTCGATGCTCTGTGATGTACTCACAGGTTGCCAGACGCTCGATCAGGCTGCGGTTGAGTTTCCGCCCGGAGGTATAGTTGATATCCCCGATGTATGCATCTGGCTGGTTGAATCCGGCATTACGGATCAGCCGTTTCAGGCTGTTGCTCTTACGGTTGCTGTATTCGATATCCACCAGCATTCCGAAACGGTCTTCAAAGGAAATGTCCCTCATTCGGGCATCCTGCAGCTGGGTCAGGAATGCATCCGACATGGATGTTAGACGCATTTCGATGAGTTTATCTATAGTGCTCTGCGTAGTCATGGTTCCTTACCTCCTGTAGTAATCCGCACCCCGTGTAAGTGCGTGGCTGCTTTTTTCTGAGCTCGTATGGCTATCGGTTACCGCAGCTTTGTCAGCTGGCTCTGTTCGGTCACTTCCGGTATCAAGTATGTTCTTGATGCTTTTATAGCTCGGAGTGGCTGTAAAGGTGAGCGCCTTGCAGCAGGCGGCTTCCAGCCGATCGACAGAATACTTGTCGGCCAGTTTTAAAAGTCCCATGCAACTACGGTAGGATTGCTGTTCTACCAGCTTGGAGGTAAGGATTGCATCCACGGTCTGGTAGGTACTGGAACCGATGCGCTTCGCCCATTGCCGGAAGCGGTCGCCGTTCCACTCAAGATACTGCTGATGAGAAGGCGGCATATGCTCTGCGATTGTGCTATACTGACCTTTGCGACCATACAGTCGACGGTGGGATGCGATTCGATTGTGGTTGTAGAAAACCTCAATGGTCTTGTCTGTGACTCTCACATCAACTTTGCGCTTTATATATTCATGTGGAACGGAGTATAGCATTCCTGCAAACGCTATGTGATAATTGAACTGAACGGTGGCTTGTCTCCATTCCGCCAGTTCATATGGGATAGCAGGTAACGGGGCCAGCAATGGCAGTTCTTCGTCGCGGAAGATTTCATACCGGCTCCCCTCTTTCTTTTGGAACGGGCGATGGCTGAAATCTTCCAGTTTCTGCCGGATCGCCTGATTTAACTCACCGAGAGAAAAGAACTGCTCGTTCCGTAGCACTGCTGTGATCCATGTGGAAATGTTGCCTACACTGCCCTCGGCATTAGGCTTATCCTTTGGAGAACGGACGCGTGCCGGAATAATGGCGGTGCTATAGTGTTCTGCCATTTCCTGATAGACGGCATTGATCCGTGGATCATTCCAGCTTTTATTATTATGATCCACAGCAGTGCGACAGTTGTCTGGCACGAGGATCTTTGCAACACCGCCAAAGTACTCGTACATGTGGATGTGTGCCGCGATCCATGATGCCTGTTTCTGATCCATAAAGGCTTCTACGTATGGATACTGACTGTAGGTCATAACACCTACGAAAATCTGGGCATCCAGAATTTCACCGGTATCTGGATCGATGATGTGCGCAGGATCACCTGCCCAGTCGACCTCAACCTGCTCCGCGGGCTTGCGGTTGATATGCATAGTGGCGCGGCGCTTCTGCTCATCCTGCTGGATGTAGTAGCAGAACTGAGAGTACATAAGTGGCTCTTCTTTGGAGAGACGGCATTCTTCAAGATACTCTGTCCAAAGGAGCTTCTTATTCACCCCGTTTCGAAGAAGCTCTTTGCGGACATGCTCGAAATCGGGCATCCGCTTTGAAGTGGCTGGCTTCGCTTTCACTTCAGGGAAAAGCAACTTGCCTAAGACTGGATCGCTAAGTTTAGGATCCAGAGGCCAGACAAGATTTTGCTCTTTGGCTGCCTTCAGCACCTTGTTGACAGTTGTCTTGGATGCATTGCAACTAAGGGCAATGTTGGTTTGGCTGAGATTCAATCCGGCAAGCCGGATGATCTCACGATACTTAGTCATAATGGTGACCTCCTTCGTAATGAATTTATGCTGCAAAGCGTATGAATTCATTATAAAGGGAATCGGTATCATCTGACCGGAATCACGGTATCCGAATCCTGGAACGGTGGTATCACCAAAAGCAGAACAGCGGTACTACATCACCGGAATGGCAGTCCAGAATCGCCCGGAATACTCACTCTCGTCTATTTTTGCCCATAATATGCGTCTGGTCCATGTTTTCTCATATAATGCTTATTTAAAACATATTTTTTTAATTCAGCAGAAGGATTAATTAACAGTGTCTTTAGAGCCATTTCAGCAACTTTTTCCATCACGACAGCATTATAAACAGCATTAGCCGGATTTATCCCCCATGCAAACGGACCGTGGTTTTTTACAATTATTCCGGGAATAGATATCGGATCATACGCTTTTGCTTCTATTGTTTCAATGATTACCTTACCTGTATTTTTTTCGTAATCTTCCATCACTTCTCGTTCCGTCAATTCACGCGTACAGGGAATATCACCATAGAAATAATCTGCATGAGTTGTTCCTAATGCAGGAATCTCTTTGCCTGCTTGGGCAAAAGCCACTGCATTAGTAGAATGAGTATGGACAATTCCATTAATTGCACTATATTTTTTATATAGTTCTAAATGTGTTTTCGTGTCCGATGATGGATTCCATTTTCCCTCAACTTTCTCTCCACTTATGACATCCACTACGACCATATCTTCTGAACACATTTTAGAATAATTAACACCTGAAGGTTTGATTACCATATATCTTCTGTCTATAGAAATTCCACTAACATTTCCCCAGGTATAAATAACAACTCCTTTTTCGACAAGTTCTAAATTGGCAGCACATACTTCCTTTTTTAATTCTTCTAGCATTTGTTTTTATGGGATAATTAGTAACTAAATTATCCTGTACTCCCTTTCTTTTAATATTATGTTTTATATAGTTCCTATATAGTCTTAATTCGACTATTCTTTAGAAATATATTTATTGAAAATACGCATGATTACGTTTTACATAGTTTAGTAGTTTCAAGGAAGTGCCCCCTCTATCTAATCCGTGCTTAGCTAGGAGCAGCATATCTCTTTAAGAATACTTAATGTATGATAAACGCCTTCTTCAATACTAAATGCAGGTTTCCATCCAAGTTTTTCTATTTTTTTAGTGTCAAGAACCTGTTTGGGAATTGGAGATTGATTTGCTATATCAAGAGTACTTGGATTTTCGAATATAACTTTCTTCCCTGACGCCTTTGCAATTTCTCTTGCAAGTTGTGCGATTGTTATTTTAATTTCTGAGTTAGCCAAATTATATGCTTCTCCAGAAGTGCCATTAATAAGCGCAGAAAGTAACGCAGAGGCACAATCACCAACATAATTATAACTACGTAGTTGCGTTCCAGGACTTTTCATGATTATATCGTTGCCAAGCACAGCATTATGAAAGAATTGCGCATGCGCACGATTATCTGTAACTGTTATGCAGGGTCCATAGGTATGACACGGTCGTACAATGATCGTTTCAACTTGATATTGCTTCCAATAACTCACACAAAGGTTTTCGGCAGTCCTTTTACTTAATGGATAGCACGATCTTGATGATAGCACATCAACATATCCGGTATATTCCTCATTAAATGCATCAATCAAAGAATCTCCTCGTCCATATACCTCGCCAGAAGAAACATAAAGAAGTCTTTTACCGTGATGATTTTTCAAATATTCAAGAAGTCCAAAAGTACTTTTGATATTTCCGAGTATTGTACCTACAGGATTCTCATTGAAAGCCGCTGGATGTGCATTCCCAGCGGCATGAATGACGTAATCAATTTGCGCATCAAATTTTATAGGGTTATTCATGTCATAACTCAAAAATTTAACATCGTCATAGTTCCCAAACTGTTCATGCAATTTTCTCAAATCGCGTCCGGCGAGATACAATTTTATATGTGGTGTATTTTGTTGATTAAAACGAATTAAGATATCTGCAACAAAAGAGCCTATCGTACCCGTTGCACCTGTGATACATACAATTTTTCCACATAGATTTTCAATTCCAATCACATGTTTTAAAGCCCTATCAACGTCTTCAAGATACAACGTGCTTTGATGCAGATTCATAATAGTATCCCCCTTTATTTTAACCAATCAGATCTTTTGGCAATAAGTAATGCTTTAAAAATATCAATATCTTCAACTGTTGTTAGTTTTATATTTTTTTCAGATCCCGCTGAAAAGTAAACCTGTTCACCCATTTCAATCATCAAGGTACAGGATGCTACTGAATTCGTTATACCAACCTCTAAAGCTTTTCTATGAAGATTGCAAATCTTTCCAAGCGGAAAACCCTGAGGCGTTTGGGTCCGTTTCAAATTATCTCGAGGATAACTTCCTGTAGATACAACACCATCTTCTGTTTGCATCATAGCCTCAGCGCATGGAATAACAGTAATTGCATTACCATATAGCTGTGTAACACGAATGCAATCTGATATAATCTCAGCTGAAACCATTGGACGAATTGCATCATGAATCAATACAATATCATCCGGAGAATGATGTTTTTCTAGAGCAAAAACACCATTACGAATGGAATCCTGACCATTTTTGCCGCCAGGCACAACATACTTCAATTTAGTAATGTTAAATTGATTGGCATATGCCCAAAGAACAGATTCCCATCCTTCAATACACACAACAGCAATTTCATCAATCTCTGGGTGATTTTGAAAAGCTTCCAAAGTATACACAATAACTGGCCTTTCATTCACGGTGAGAAACTGTTTAGGAATATTCTGATGCATCCTTGTACCAGATCCACCTGCAATAAGTAATGCAATATTCATGATTTGTACCTCACTACATTTTCTTAGTTATTAAATAATTTATCTTGCTATCAAATATCCAACTTTATCTTTCAATAATGTACTGCATTTTCCACTATTAGATTTCCAATTTGGATTCGGAATACGCCAGTCTTCATTATAAATTGCAGATAAAATAGCTTCACTATTAATTGGAACAGATACAGAAACATTTCCCAATGGGATTTTTTGTGTTTCAATAACTTTAGGAAGTGTCACTAAATATACACTCCTTTCATTTTCGTCCTTATATGCGCAATTAGGAATATACTCAAAGGAGTATTGTAACATATGATCCGCTTCATAAAATTGTCCGAAAAAGTCGATATTTAATTTCCCGATTGCATAAGATTGTTCTTTAACGGCCCCTTCAAATACGAATTCTCTAGTTTTTTTAAATCCTGCATTATTCATTAAGGATTCTAATTTATCCCAAGAAAATTTTTGTGTTATTACAATGGCATAATCAATATCAAGATCCCAACTTATAAATTTTCCATCTCGGATCAATCCTAATAAAGTTCCTGCATACACATAATATAATGCTCCACTATTCATTAGTGTATTTTCAACAAGCTCAATATATTTTTCGCCATCTTTAATCAATTCTTCACGGCATTTTTTTTCAATATATGCAACTTTTTTTGATCCAATGTACTTTTCGTATGTATTTCCAATTAATGGAATTGCTTTCATTTTATGCCATATTTCCTTTAAAATCATAGTAAATTGCTCCTTTTTATTTATATATCACTTTTATTTTTAACGAATTTAATAATGCCGTTAAAAGCTTTCTATTTTGATATGTACCCCACACTATTAAAGCGAATAATATCAAGATATTAATAGCTATATTTCTATAATAATACCCTGTTGCAATCAGTAGCAACATGGCTAAACATTGAGTTAAATATAGTTTTGAAATTTTAAGTGAAACAATTCTTTTAACGGAAATAAATCTAAAGTAATAAATAATTAAATAGGATATTAATGTAGAGATTGAAGCCGCATATAATCCTATAATTTGAATAAATATAAAATTAATTAATGCATTTACAATTGCTCCAGCAATAGTTGTCCATCCTATTACTTTAGTGTTCTTAAGCCCGCCTAGAATTCCACCTAAAAGTGAGCACATTGAGTTTATAAATATTGCCACAAGTAAGATAAATATATGATTATATGCTTCCGCATATTGAGCTCCAATAAGCCATTTAAAAGAAATGCTCACGCAAATAATTATACCCATATTAATAAATGAGAATAGTTTAAAACTACTATTAATCATTGAATCAATATATTTATCCCGATCCGAATCATTTATTGCTAATGCAACCGATTCCGTCCATGCGGTATTAAAAACCGCAAAAATTGTCGTGTAAATAGTTGGTATTTTGTTTGCTGCAGCATAAATTCCATTAAATGTTGTTCCTAGAAAAAGAATTATAATTAACCTGTCTGAAGTATTGGCAACCCACCATGATACTGCGTTGGGAATAAGCGGCAACGAGTATTGAAGCATTTCTCGAATTTTATTTATATTTACTGTGTTAATTTTTATTAATTGCCATATCCGCAATCGATACACAAAATAACTAAATCCTATAAAATTAGAAATTACTAACGCAAACAGAATAGATGATGCCCCAGCATTTAAAACAACAATTAACAAAACGTTGATGAAAAGTGAAGAGACCGTTACAATAAAGCTTGCAATTGAGTAGTCGATGTTTTTTCCCAAACCTCTAGCCAAATTAGAAACAAACAAATATAAAGATTGAGCCCAGAGAGATAATATAAACAGTAAAATATACGGAATAGCATACACTACATTAATTGCAGCTATTAATATTGTTGAAATTCCTACCGTAAAGCCCAAAGCAACCACACCGCTAGTTATATAGCTAATTTGATTATCCTTATTTGATCTATTCTCAATCACAAATCTAAAAATTGCATTTTCAATTTGAAGTGTAACAAAATATAATGCTAAACTAATAAGTGTTTGGAGTGCATCAATTGTCCCAAAATCATCTGGTGTTAGCAATGATGTATATAACGGAAGTAATAAAAATGTAAAGATTTTCGAGCTTAATTGTCCAATGGCTAAAATTAAAGTATTTTTTGCTAAATTCTTTTCTCTACTCATCTCTATTCCTTTCACGCATGCACTTTCTATTACCGGTTCTTTCTTGAGTATCTTTTAAAATTTTCTCCTTTTTGCTCATTATAAAAACATGAAATGTGAGTTATAAAGATAGATAACAACATTTGAAAATATGTATAGCTTTCTGCGTTATCTGTTGTATATAAAACGAATGCATATAAAACAAAAAGTAAACAAATAAATGCTTTTTTAATGCCATATCTTTTTTGTATAATTTGAGGCATTTTTATTAGCCACCAAAATACCCATACAATAAATCCAATAAATCCTAATTCTATGTACATCTTGAAGAAATCATTATGTAAAGCTTTTATTGATACCATATTGTATAAGTCCGCACGGGTTGTATAGTCAAATTGCCTACTTACAAATCCCATACCTTTTCCCATAAAATCAAAGGAAAAACTTACAAATTGTCTAAAATATGTATATATAATGTCTCGCCCCATCAGATCTATTCCTGCAGATTGCAGGCGAGTAACAAACACTCCCGACACTATTAAAGAAACATACGCTATACAAATTATTGTTCCAATAATTCCAGTTGTCTTTACAAAAAAAGATTTACTATTTTTTTTACTGCGCGAAAATAAAACAAAATATAAATATGTTACGACAACTGCAAAAATTCCTATTCTTTTCCATGCGATAATAAAAACCATAACTGAAATCCAGAATAATGCATGTTCCCTTTTTAAACTAGTGTATTTCCCCACTATCGAATTTATTAAAATGCACAATCCCACTATATATGCTAGCTCATGTAATTCAGTATATTTTCTGAAGTTATCAGCTGTTGAATCTAACGGATTAAATGCATACAGAAAAGAGGCTCCATTTTGTATGAAACCGCAAAAATATGCTAATCCAAATACTGTCACAACAGAAGCAAGTGTAACTTCAAGAATATCATCTTTTTCCCCACATGCAATACATACACCACAAAAATATGCAGCACACTGAAATAATGTATTGGATACTCCTCTTGATATATATGGAATAGCAGTACTGGAAACACACCATAAGATGCAGGAATAAAATAACATAAGTGCGCGTGGAACACAGAACAGTCGAATAAAAAAAATTCTATTTCTTCTAGTAGTTACATCTTTATTTAATGATATGTGATATATTGATAGCAGTGTCAAAAGCAAAGGACATCCATAGTAAAATAGTATCCACTGTAATGAGCCAACATTTCCTTGAAAAATAGAGCAACTTCCTATAAAAGAAGTTGTCATTAATACATATGTGAATAGATTTCTCTTTTTTATCCTTATTTCTGTCATTTTATACATCTATTTATTCCTTTTTAAGGTTATATTTGCTTTTATAAAAATAGCCATTATCAAGTACAGCTTTTTCTTTAAGGCAAAGAAAAACACTTTTTGTGTTAAGGGAAGGGCATTAATCGGATAACTTTCTAAAATTTGCTCAAGCTCCCTATTATGAGATATTCTACTCATATTCTTTCGGGCCTTTTCCCAATGATTTTTTTTGATATGTAAAATTTCTTCAATCAACGCTATTCTTGTTATTTTCAAAAAATATCTATCTAATCTGATTTTATAAATATCTGAATTGTAGATTCGGCTTAGTCTTATTCCCATTGCAGCACACAATTTTACATTCTTTTCAAATCTATTCGAAACGTACTGCGTAGTTAATGAATTTGGATTAAATCTATAAAAATATAACACTTCATTTGTATGAACAATATTTTTACAATATGGAATAAAATCAATATCGAAAATCATATCTTCCGCTATCAATTCCCTTTCCGAGACAAAACTGATATTGTTCTTTTGTAACATATCCTTTTTAAAAATTCCAAGTCCTACACTAGCGCCATATGAACAGTCCTTTTTCTCGGAAGGTTTACATCCAACTCTATCTAAAAGATATGAGCTTAAAATCTTCTCACCAGAATAGATTGATACTTTAGGTTCTCTATTTTCAAGGACAATACCCTTATCATCCCAAAATCGAATACACTCACAGTAAGCGCAATCTGCATTATTACTTTCTGCTAAATTCCATAATGTCATATACATTTTTTCTGATACATAGTCATCAGAATCAACAAAGCCAATGTATTTTCCCTTTGCTATTTGCATACCCGCATTTCGGGCACTGCCTAATCCACCATTCAGTTTATGGATAACTGTAATATTAGAATACCTTCTTGCATAATTATCACATATCTCTGGCGAACTGTCTGTTGCTCCATCATCTACTAGAATAATCTCTATGTTTGCCATTGTTTGATGAATCAAAGAGTCAACACATTGTCTCATGTAATTTTCTACGTTATATACTGGTACTATAACCGATATTAACGGGTTTATTATTTCTGTCATAAGCTCTCCATTATTTTTTGATAATAGGTATTGGGTCTTAGTGTTTCAGAATCCTCAAATTTATATGATAATTTATGAAAAGGTGTCATTTTTATAACAGCTTCCCATACAGCCTCGTCAAAATCTTCAAACAGTCTTAAAAACAGTATATGAGAAGGTGAATTGCTAAATGGTATAACTTTGTTCCACTCGTTTGGATATCTATCTATAAGTAACTGAAAGAAATCATGAAAAATATAATAATCTATTACTTCGTCGTTATTTCTCCAATATTCATATAGCAATTCTTTAATCATAAATATAAATTTATGATTAGGCTTTGCAGTAATAAACCAATTTGATATTGTAGTAGGTTGTCCATCGCTACCTGGCTTTAGACATTGAAAAAGGAATAAATCACTGTTTAACATATATTTTGGAATGTCGCTTGAGCTACAAAATACAGTTGCATCAATCCATGTTCCCCCATATTTTTGTAACAATTCAAGGCGTAGTAAATCGCTCATATGTGCACCTTTTATTATCCCACAATCAATTTTATCTTGTATGTCTCGCGGGAAAGAAATGTAATTCTGATAATTATCTTCAGTTAAAAGAATCACGTCTCTGTCTGTTATATTATTTTTTACGGAAAAAAAACATTTTTTCACTATATCAGGAGCAGCATCTATGCCTTGTAACCAACAAACCCATATTTTCCGATTCTCTTCTACAGCTTGTTCATGATAGCTTTTTTCTATTTCTAAAATCTTATTTTTATATTTTTTTTCAAGCTTTTGCTTTGTTTTTAAAGTAACTGCATTTCTTAGAATTTTTAAAGCTGTCTCGCTTTTCCCGAGAAGTATAAATTCACCAATTGCCGTAAATAATATTCCACTTTTCCAGTATTGTTTAAGAAGCTTTATTCCACCCTGTTTGTAAAAAATTTGAATTAACTCGGTCATTATTTTTTCCTCATTGCAATATCTAAACTCATCTTTATTTCAAAACTATAACATTATAAGAGTCCAGATTCCTTTTGGTAGCTGCGCTATTAAATTGTAAATGTATTAATCTCTTTCATATAATTTTCCATTATTGTCGATATCGCATTTGATGTAGCATAACCAATATTAGGTGGTATTTGTTTGTTTTCAATTGCACGTACAAATGCAACGAGCTCATATCGGATTCCTTCTCCATCCAATTGATAAAAATAGCGTTTATTATTTTCTGGATTTTCGTATCGAATTTCAAAGTAATCCGTTTTCCACCAAGGTGCTGGAACATAAATATAACCATTTGTTCCAGAGATTATTAATTCTCCTTCTGATTTTATTCCATCGCCCACTTTTATAGACGCTACAGCATGTTCAAATAAAAATTCTATTTTTGCAAAAATATCATTTCCGTCTTGATCTCTATGCTTCACAATAACGCTCTTATAATTTGTTCCAAGAATTTCAAAAATTGGAAGTAAAGCTGTTGGGGCCCATTCGTAAAATCCGGACCAATCTGTTTTATTTTTTTTTAGACTCGTGCAGGTTGCATCAATAGAAATAACATCACCTATTTTCCCGGCCTTTATCAATAAAAGAAGTCTATTAAAAGCTGTTGCATATGCTGTTTTTATTGCTTCCATTAATATCAAATTTCTTTTTTTTGCTAGCGCAAAAAGCTTTTTTGTACTTTTGGGATCTAATGTTATAGGAGATTCACAAAGTACGTTTTTTCCGTTATCTAAAGCCTCTTGTATATGTTCATAATGTAAAGATGGAAGGGATCTAATATAAACAGCATCTACTTCTTTCAATAACTCTTTATAAGTATCAACCTGCTTTAACTTTAAACGAAGTTGCTCATTCATTCTCGCAATATTTGAAGTCAACAAAGCAGTTACATGTATACCATTCACAAAAAGAGACTCCAAATAGACTTTATTTAGAAAAGAGGCATCACCTACTAATCCGATATTAATTTGCCCCTTTTTTTCTCTGATTTCAGAACTTGATATACCTTCAGTTCTATCAAGATAAACCACCTTACAGTATTTTTTTAAATAGTCAAATTTGCCTTTCCAATCAGATCCCACTGTAAAAATATCAATGTTATATCTTTGTATATCATCAATTTTTTGCCCCTCATATTCTTCGATTATAATTTCATCTGCGAGTCCAGTTGAACGCACAGCTTCTACGCGCTCCATTAATGATTGTTGAACATTAATTTTTCCTCGTGTCTTATCAAAATCGTCAGCGGTTACTCCAACAATCAAATAGTCTCCTAAAGCTTTTGCTCTTTCTAGTAATCGGATATGACCGTAATGTAAAAGGTCATATGTCCCATATGTTATAACTCTGGTCATATTGTTTTTCCTGCCAATTGGTCAATTTTATAATTATAAGTATGGTAAATTTCTCCGCCCATTTTTATTTTATACTGTTCTGTTCCTCTGCAAAGATCTAAAATACGAATGTCTGTTTTATCAGCAAATAGTTGAATACTTTTATTGACGAGAAGCATTCCAGGTGAGTAGAAGGCATATTTTTCTGAAATAGCAAGTTTAGGAACCTCGTATGATTTTCGCCTACTATTAATATATCCAAACATAAATGAAGCTACATCATCGTTTATAGTTAATACCATAATGAGTCCTTTTTGTTTTCGCAACATTTCAGTACTATAATTAAATGTTTTAATCATTGCCTGATTAAATATACTCTTTCTATATTTTTCTCGTTGCCTTTTGCAATAGATATCAATACATTTCTGCAAGATATCAGCTGATAAGTTAGTTTCCAAATTTGATAACAGCTCATATTTTTTATTATCACGTTTCAATCTGTTTTCTGCTGTTCTAAGATTCTGTTTTGTGCTTTTACTTAACGATAAGAAATAATCACTATAATTTGAAAAAGGAATCTCTGTATTATCTACTTGCTCGAATGTTGTTGTAAAATCTTTCAAAAATTCCCTTGAGAGGGATTCTTCTGGAACATAATTCCATTTCATATACACAGCTCCATGCCTTTTTAAGTAATTCATAAGAGTATAAAATGCAACTTTTAGTTTTTCTTTTTCGATTTTCTTAGGATAAAACCAATCCGTATAATCGAAAAACTCATCAGTTCCAGCCACCGTAACCTGTTTCTTTTTTTGAAAATTGGAGCAATGATGACTGGATCATCATCATCATAAACTACATAAAATACCATTATTCCCTTATTCTTTAAAATATTTCTAAATTTATAAGGTCCATCTTTCACTTCACTAAGTAATTCTATATTATGACAATAATGTCCGTCTCCCATTTCTTTTATGCGAAGTATTTTTTTAATCTCATTTGTGCGTTTTACCTCTTTAACAAGAATCACAGCAATCCCCTTCTTTGCATATCCTTAAAAGCATTTACAAGTGTAGTATTATCCTCTTTTGTCAACGAACCAATGTGACCGACACGGAAAATCGTATCCTTCATATCGCCACCATTTGGGCACACCCAGATTCCATATTCATCCTTTAAAATCAAGAATATATCATATGCTTTTGCTGTAGTCGGATGAAGAGGTGTGACTGCATTAGACAGTGATTCAGACACAATTTCAAAGGGAAGTCCTTTAATTTTCTTTCTAAAATCCGTTGCAATTTCAGCAATCTTATTATTTTCACTTTCTACTCCACCTTCAGCGTCAATTTCCTTTAAGCGAGCATTGATCTGACGCAAAATTCCAACTGCTGGCGTAAACGGTGTTTGACCTCTCTCTCCATTTTTTAATGCGTCCTTTAAATCAAAATACATGCATTTCGGATTACTATTCTCAATTCGCGTTAATGCTTTGGGGGACAATACAATAACTGAAATTCCTGGTGGGCATGCTAACGCCTTTTGAGAGCCAGTCAGCATAACATCAACTCCAAGTTTTTCCATATCAAATTCATCCGCCAGAAATGAACTAATAGAATCCACAAGTAAGAATAAATCATTTCGCTTGCAGAAATCACTGATCATATCAATGTCATAATGAACACCGGTAGAAGTCTCATGAAGATTTACTACAAATGCGGTATAGCCCTGTCCTTCATATTGATCCAGCATTTCTTTTTTTAACGCTTTGCCCTGTTCTAAAGTGATTTCAGTATATGGAACATCATGCATCTCAAGAAGCTGAACAAATCTATGCCCAAAACTTCCGCCATTCACCACAAGTGCTTTATCAGTTTTATTCAAGCAATTCATAACGCTTGCTTCCATTGCGGCTGTACCAGAACCCGTAAGGAAAACAACTCTTGAGTCCTTGCTTGCTTTAGCAAATTTTCGTATCAGTTTTTCATTCTCAAACATTACATCAGAAAATTCTGATGTTCTAAAATAAGGAACCTGTTCTGCACCAATTGCGCGAACCACATCAGATGTCATTACTGGGCCTACTGTGAAATTAAGCATAGTTTTTATCCTCCTCTGATTATTTCCTGTATGCATCATAATAATGATGAGCAATTCTATCCCTTTCGGGTGGCAACTGCATATAATTGCCATAGCTATGGGTCAATACTTTGTCATATTCTTTCGGTGCTTTAAAAAGATTTCCTTCAAACTCAACATCTATCATTTCATTAAACCATTCTTTAGGAAATATACCTCTTAGCCCGTCATCAGATGCCCAAATAATACAGCCAATGTACTTACTATTTTCATAATCACATTTAGCTGCCATATCATAAAGTTTTTTCATAAAGAATTTCTTTCCCAGTAATTTAGCAACTATGAAGGCGGGAAACTTAATTATGTATTTTAGTGTAGATTTTGTATTTTCCCTTTTTACAATCTGTCTAGTGGAAAGAAAACACATTGATGCAAATCTAGAAGAAGTATTCTTGAGCTTAGAATATTCTTCAATTGTGTTGCCTACACCATCTAGAGGATAGACATCTACAAATAAGCCAATTCCATAGTCTTTTTCGTTATCAACATCTAGCTGATAGCGAGAATCACTAATTCTGGAAATTGTATACGGACACAGTTCATTTACTTGAGGATTTATAATTTCAAACGGAGACAGTTCTTTTCTATGTTCGATAAAATAATGAACAAGAATATCATAGTCCTTTCGCGGCATCATAATATCGATATCATCATCCCATGGAATAAATCCCTTATGACGAATTGCTCCAATTAATGTTCCATAGGCTAGACAATATTTCAAGCCTAACTGATTGCAAACCGCGTCTATCTTTTTTAAAATTTCCAGAGAACCTTTTTGAACTTCTCGCATTGAAATTAGTTGCATTTTTTCACCTCATCACACACATACTTAGTGAATACTTTTTCATACTGTTTACAAATTTTATCCCATGTATACTCTTGTGCTACTCGATTTTTGGCTCTTTTCCCCATCTCTGCGATTTCGTTTGCACTCATCTGGTCGGCTTCATTAATCAGCTTTGCAAGATTACCAGATTCACGGTTCCAGTACAAAGCACAATCCTCTGCAACCTCTTTGTTAAAACCAACATCAACCAGCAAATTTAAATCTGTACTACCAAGGGCTTCAATTAGTGAAGGATTCGTACCGCCAACTGTGTGACCGTGAAAATACGCATAAGCATTTTCTCTAATTTTCTTTAACAGTTCCTGATCGTAAACAGTACCAACAAATTTGATTCTCTTATCACTTTTGAAGTGCAACTTGTCTTCAAGCTCGTTCAAAAACTTATCGTTAACATTTGTAATCAAAGTAAAAATCCTTTTACTCTTACTCTTCATGAACTCACGAATCATGACTTCAAAAGAGTTCTCTGGTACAAATCTACCAACTACAAGGTAGTATTCTTTCTTTGATAGTCCGTTCTCTTTATACCACTTCACTAGTTTTTCATCATCGTCAGTCAATCTGCTAGGATTCAAATCTGCACCATAAGCAATGAAAGTTGTTTTAGGATCTCTACCATGAATACCCTTGCCGTCATAGCATTCATGAATATACTTTTCGATATTTACGGAGTCGCAGATAGCAAGGTCACAATATTTGATCATCATTTGCTCAGAAATTTTCCAATACTTGCGAATCGGTGCAGACCACTTTGCCCTCATCCACTCATGTCCATCTGGGTTTAGGTACACAGTGCCTCCTAACTTATGGATTTCTCTATAAAAGTGACCCGCAAAAGGTCCTATACGACACGCCATGATATAGACTATCGGATGCGGAATATGGTATTTCCTAATATGTTCGCAGCAAGCCTTTAGTGCAGCAACATCGTAATAAATTGCCTGTGCAGGCCCAATTTGGGGAACATCAATTTTAAAGCAGTGAGCATTGTGAAGCTCAAACTCATGATCATTGATTTTATTTACACCCTCAAATTTATCTTCATTCATGCAACCATCGCCATTAGCTTTGCATGCAACATGATATTTGATATTTTCATTGTTTTGATGATACTCTGTAAGTTTATATACAAATGTTTCATAGCCGCCATAGGCACCAAGACTTTTTGCCCCTACCAAATAGACATGCTGTACATTTTTCTTTGAACTCATTTTCTAATTATCCTCAATAAATTCTAATAATAAAAAAGACCCGCATTCAGATTTCCCTCTCTCAATGCAGGCCACTCATCCCATCTTTATCATCGTTTTCGGATATCTCAACCTCAAATAATTGTTATTATTTGGACTA
>Ga0129310_1001141_pt1 | contig 25010 bp, 22 predicted proteins | sample Go1ome_2_FD_94433 | JGI IMG/M metagenome (GOLD analysis project Ga0129310, IMG submission 94433) | Western lowland gorrila individual fecal microbial communities from Wisconsin, USA - Go1022A metagenome | ecosystem: Host-associated > Mammals > Digestive system > Large intestine > Fecal | place... | reverse complement strand
TCACCGGACGGGCTACCGGTGTTCCGGACGCCGAATCCTTACCAGTCACCGGACGGGCTACCGGTGTTCCGGACGCCGAATCCTTACCAGTCACCGGACGGGCTACCGGTGTTCCGGACGCCGTCTCCTTACCAGTCACCGGACGGGCTGCAGGTGTTCCGGACGCCGAATCCTTACCAGTCACCGGACGAGCTGCAGGTGTTCCTGATGCCGAATCCTTACCAGTCACCGGACGGGCTACCGGTGTTCCGGACGCCGTCTCCTTACCAGTCACCGGACGAGCTACCGGCGTTCCGGACGCCGTCTCCCGACTGGTCACAGGACGGACTACTGCTGTTCCGCTTCCTGATTGTAATCTCTGGCTGGCTACGGGACGAATACCTGTTTTGGCTATGTAATCCCAGCTTTCCTCACTATAATTTGATCGTTCTGTTGTTTGTGGCCTTTTCACCTCCTGATTTACTGGCGTCGCCATCCTACTTGATGTGACTGGACGTTCTTCAAAATTCTTTATCGTTATAGCTGTCGCAGCTACCGAGGAAAAACGTGAAAATACGGAGTCTGGCTTACGTGCTGCCTCTATTGCGTTAACAGCACTTCTCCTAAGCCTTTCTGTCGTTTCATATGGATTACCTGAATGCTGAAGCATATACTTAGCACGTCCTGGATTCTGCACACTTTTTTGTATATTACTAAAGGCACCTAATATTTTATTACGAAACATAAATAGCCCAACACCGATACCAACTTGAAAAATCAATATTGGAAACCACCCCATGTTCGGGGCTAGGGCATATAATAATTCATCAATGCGAATCAGTAATGCCATTAAAAACGATATGATTAAGATACTAATCTGTGTTTCCAGCATTTTTTTGAGCCATATAGATACAATATCCATCCCATACCCTGGAATAAGTGCTAATATCAATATTACCGCAGCCAGCAATACGAAAAAAACGGCAAGAAGTTGAAAAACGATCTGCACCAGGGACATGACTAAGTATATTCCGCACTTCATGATAAATGGTATTAGATACGCCAGACAAAAGCCAATCCGCGCTGATCCTCTACTCTTATCAAAACAGCTAGTCGACTCCTCTGACTCCGTTTCCTCCGTTGAAAACCCATCTATTAATTCTTGTCTCTTACCACCACCTGGTTTTCTCTCTAAAAATTTCTCTATTACTTCATCAGATGGAACATCCGATCCAAACTGTAACGTTTTCCAAGGTTCATGAACCAGATTGATCCATAGAATCCCCGATGCCTGTGCTGCATAACCAGTTCCACTCTCTGATACTCCATACGATTCATTCACACCATTCAGGATCGAAACGCTAAGCCCTTTCGTGATATTGGTTGCATACGATATAGCGGTAGCAGAATCCCGAATTACAAAAATAGATAATACAATCACCCCTAAGACTTTTGCAAATTCAGCTCCTATACCTGCCAAATCCCTATGCCAAAATCTTACCGCCACATTCAGCATTGTGCCACAAAACGCTAATAAAAACAGCGGTTTAAATATACCGGAGTTTAATGCTTGCTGTATCATACTGATTTGTGGTTCCATCAAGGATGCTACATCCAAATCCATACTGAAATAAAAAAGCGCTACGGTAATATAGGCGATGGTACAAATAAAACCAAATAATACATTTGCCAGGCTATTCATGATTTGATAACCGGTATCTAAGACGCCCAGCTTTTCAATATCCAAATAATAATTATCTCTATAGTCCTCGCCTAAATACCTCGCATCCCCCGAAAGATTATTAAAAGCTTCTATGTCTGCTACTCCATTGGCCGCATATACATCTATGCTTAGATTGGGTATCAAGATTGCTATAAAGAGAATGATGAATACTACCTTTTTTATCTTTTGCATATACTTATTCCACTTTTTCAACTCTTCCGAAGATTATAGCCCACTTTGGCTGTTTGCTATTTTTCTCATAATCATCATATAGTATTGTTTCTATCGGCTTATAATATAATTCCACCCTACACCGATACTTTTCCCCGTTCTTTAAGGTGAATAACATCCATGTGTTATGCGAAAAATCCGATCTGTCCCCTGTCAGATACAAATCTGGCACGCCTAATTCCAGGTATTCGATGTTCTCTATAGTATCCTTGGTAATGGGTATATCAATATTTACTGTTTCAAGTCCCCACGGGTTCTGTTCGGTTTTCTCTACTTTCCTTGTATATTTGTCCTTTATTGATCTATTTCCACTATAAAACATCTCAAGATCAAATGGTTCTGTTGGTTTGATTACTACATCTTCCTGAACCGTTGCTTTCTGAATGGCTTTATCATACTCATATATAATTTTCACCGGAGCAGCCGTTACAAAATCTTCATTTTTAACCAAAGCCTCTATCTCCAGGATTCCATTTTCATCCCTAATAATTTTTATATCTTCCGGATAGCCTTTAAATTCTTCATGACCAATATCTATACTTACACTGTCACGATGTACAAACTCGGACTGGTGTATCCCTTTAACTAATAACTCATAATTATCAATTTGATCCAGAACTCCCGACTCACGTTCACTAAGCGATTCTTTTGTAGACTCAGACACGGTACTTGCTGCCTTTTGATTGCTGCACCCGATCAAACCCATCAGCAATAGGAGGCAAATGCTAATTTTCTTCACTCTTGTCCCTCACTTTCGTTTCATTCCCCAGCCGGTTCTATTTCCGCTGGTTCTATTTCTACCGCTTCAGCTGAAGCCGGAGCTTCCAAATCAAACAAAAATTGTTTCAATCCTAGATCATATGTGATTATCAGCCGACTACCTGGTAACTCTGGAAGCACTGCCTCAAAACTTATTTTATCATCTTCATTCTTTAAGGTTTCTGATACAGCCTGTATTTCTGTTGCCGGTATATCATTGATCTTCAAAAATCGTTGTGTCTGAACCGCCAGTTTTTCCCAAGCTGTAAGAGGAAATAAATTGCTTTCATCAATTTGCTGCATATTTGTAAAATATACGGTTATTTCCCCTATGGCTTCCGGATCTGGTTCTTGCTCCGGATAATCCTCTGGCAAGTCCACCTGAAGCGTATAATCTATTGTATTTTCTTCTGTTACCTCCCTCCTGATCATCTCTTCTGATTCCGATTCCAATTCCTGCATATCTCTTACAGTTGAAGTTTCCATAAAATTGTTATGATCTCGTGGGATTTTTTCATGATACTTCATGATGTGTCCAATGATTCCCATCACTATTACCGCTATGGCTGCCAAAATAATTCCGGCCTTGATTAACGCTGCATTCTTCATTATTGGCTCCTTTAATAAAAACACCAAAAATTTTTGCTCTCCCGCATGATTAAATTTAAATCAAATTGCCGATTAACAAAATTTTTACTTGCATTATCATTGGGGTCATTCACAAGAATTTTCCCCTCCTCTGTAATCCCCCTAAGAACAATGAAATGTCCCCCTCTCGTAAAAGTACCTGGTGCCATACTCGCAATGACCGGTTGCCCAGCTGATAAGGCATTAACTACCGCTGCAGAACTTTTCCCCAAATTTTGGCAAGTGACATTCCAGTGACTTGCACAAGCTGGAAATATACTCCAACTCTGGCCAGCTGGGGCCACATAGTATTTATTGCCTGTCCACGCAACTATAGTGGATGGTAAAATTGTTTCGTCCAACAAATATGTAAATACCATTGCCATTGAAGTAACGGAACAGCCAGACGATGATATATTACCGCCTCCAAAGGCCACCCCACTCCATTGCGGATCATACTGCCTAAATAACGGTATAGGCATACCACTCGCAGCAAATTCCAGATCGCCTAAATATACCTCATTGTCAGGGGTTCCAAACGGATTCCCATATATAGCAGCATAGTAATGGCTCTCATAGATTTGCATCATATTTGTTATTTCTAACTCTGTGAAATAACTATAATAACGGTTTAATACGGTTAAAACATCTGTTTCTTGTTCCCAGGAATACCGGTGTTCTTGGCTCTGCCTTGATTCAACAGCTGATAATACTTTGTCTACGCTCCTTTCCGTCTGCTTAATGCCTAAATGGCTCATTATTTCTTCCGCACCGGTATGATAGATAGTTTCCTCAAACACATAATACGTGGAAGTGGAGCCGTCCTCCTCTTCCTCCGTCTCTTCCCGGTAAACATCTTCTTTCAGTTTAACAAAATTTAGTGAAGTAATCAAATAATTCTGTTCTTCTATCGTAATATTAGCATTTCTTTGTGTATTGTACAAATCAACAATCAAACTGATTTCCCAGCCTGTTTCTAGCTTATAGGCTGTGTATTGATAGTTGTAGCAATACTCTTCTTTTGTTGGAACCGGGGCCGGTTTTCCATCCCCAAAACCTCCTATTATTAGTAATCCCAAGAATAGAATTATACCAAACATTCCGGCTATAACTGCCAGTTTTTTCATTAAACTTCCTCTCTTTTGTATATATCTATCTCTTGCTCTGGCCAAATTTCTGAATCTGAAATCTTCTCCGGTTCTAACCATTCTTCTGTATAGAGCCGTCTCCCTGTTTCTTCCTTTGACTGATTTTCTAGTTCTGTCCTTGTTTTTATCTCTGGCTGCTTCTCTGATTCCTTCTGCTGGTTATCATCCTCCGTTTTCGGTGTTGTTGAGAATATGTCTATTAAATCTTTAAAAACTGCATCAAATTTTAACCGGCCAACATGCCCTGATAAATCCTGGAATAAACACTCTCCATTTCCTAACGATTTTAGCAATTCTCTATTTCCTTCTGTGTTCTCCAAATTAAGATACTCTAACATCCGCTCCGCTTCCTTCATGTTCGTTGTCTGGAAACAAAACTTATATGTAATTGTATTGCGTATGCCCTCTGTTGGAATATCTAACACAGAATGTCCATTATAAATAACCCCGGTATACAACGATCTTCCCATCCTTGACAGAAATTCATATAGCTTAACCCCCTCTTTCGTCTTACCCAGCATCCAGGATTCATCAAATAAAATAATTTTAAAAACTGGCCTTTTTACTAACGCAAATTGCCTGGCAAACTGCGATAAAACCATCATAATAACCGTTGATAAGGTTTCCTCTATTGTATAATCCTGTTTTTCTGTCTCTGGAGAAGGCATTTTTAGATTCTGTATCTGTAATATATTCAGCCTATTTTCTAATGTTATAGCCTCTTCCGTCCCCTCCCCAATGAGCAGCTGCGCCATACCATTATTTTGTTGCAACTTCAGCCGCCTTGAAATATTTTCAGCTTTTCTTTTTAAATAATCCTCTTCCGGAAAGCTGTCTAAAATCTGTGCAAACTTCATCATTGACGGCGGTGTATTACCCTCCTGAATCCTTCTGGCCGCCTCCAATAATGCTGTATATTCCTCAGAAGTCGGTGAAATTTTAAATAATTCACATATCACATTGATCGCCAGCTCATTCGCCTGTCCTACATCATTCTTATATACATTGTAAGGATCTAATTTTCCTCTATCCTTAGAATCTGATCCGAGAGTTACCGTTGTAATTAGGCCCTTCAGAGGTAACATATTCTTTTCCCAATGTCCCCTTTCACCTTTTGGATCAAAGATTAGCCCATAACCACCATAAATAATATTCAGATATAACAGTAAATTAGCGTTAAACGACTTTCCTACTCCTAGATTTCCAAAAAAAGTGGCTGCTGGAGACTTATTTTGTAAACTAGCTTCTCCCATATCTAAATATACCTGTTTTTTTTCCAGTCCAGTTGTCCCAATAAATGGGCCAACTGAATCCCCTAACTCATGGGTTGCCCCTATCACACCAGCAGCTAATGTTTTCGGTGTCAACGGCATAGCAAAATCTTTAATCATCACCCCTACACTCGGTATAAATTGCATAAATAGCTTTGTTTGATCCGAAAGTGGCCTCTCTACAATGAAATTCATATCTTCATAAGCTTCCCGGATAATGCTACACTTTTTTTCTAATAAATCCTTATCCGCATCTGCAAGGCAGATACCTACTGTTGCTTGCAAGATTGGACTTCTGGAATTTTTCAATTCTGATTCCATGATGTCCGCATATTCTTTTGATTCTAATAAACTTTCTGGTATATCATTATTAGATTCTGCGATATGCTCCATCTGGCTATTGATTTCTCGTTTTTTAATATCTAATTTTTTCAGTGATAATCTATATACTAACACCTTAACATGTATACAAATTTCTGCCTGTACATTATATTGCTGCAGCATATAAATCCATTCCAAGCCAGGAAAACCACATACTTCTGGTATTCCAGTAATAACAAAAAAAGCTTGATAAGAAGTTGTTGTATCTGTTTGTATTTTTAAAGAGCGTTCTTCCCGGTAAATCGTCCCCGAAAACAGGTTGACAATATCTCGCCGTAGCGGCTTTACAATCGTATCGCTATTCGCTTCTACTTCTTCAGCTCTCGGCTCCCAGGCTTCCCGATCTGTGGTCTTGTAAAATAATTTAACTGCCTTATTCGTCCCTCTAAATGCCATACGGCGGAATAGCCATTGTGTTTCCTGTTTGTCCGTTTCGACCATATTCAATTTTATATTATTGGAAAATAGCCAGTCATCCGCCAGTTTTCTAGCTTGACGAATCTTACTTGCAAGGATGTCCTTCGTATCTAACCGCATTTGCACATTGATAGCATTAACCGGATCTTTTATAAAATATTGGAATGCATCCTTTATTTTCTCTACAGCCTCATATTCCATAGCCTGTTCCAGTTTTATAATCAAATACGTCCGATAATCATTGACAGCCCCATTTTGTAACATCGTCTGTTTTAAATATTCTTCCGTTTTAGTTGCTTGTTCAATAGCTACATCAAACAGAGAATCCTTTCTTTTAATCCTCTCCCTTAACCGCTTAAAATGTTCTTCTGTATCTTGTTCGATGGGTATTATAAGTATCTGCGCTTCTGACATAATACTGACCAGTACACGTATAATCTTATTCAAAATTTCTATTTTCCCATCCACACTTAAATAATCATAATCAAAGCCGGTTAGCTTAAAAGCGGCCCAACAGCTTTTATCTGCATTGAATATTAAGTTGTCGGTATAGTAATCAATAGGACACTTATACATAGCTGCTGCTACTCCTTCATTTATCACAGAGAAAGCACCTTATTTAGACCTTCCCTGACTTACATTCCATGTCAAGCGAAGCTGCTTTTCTTTCACCTTTTTCTCAGTAAATCGTTCCATGCAACGGTCACTTTCAGTAAACAAAAATACTAATAAACCAATAAAATACTTGATTGGATTTTTACCATCAAGTTTTTTTGTAAGCAAAAACTTAGATAGTATCAAGGGTACAACTATATATTTTAATATAAACGGTACTCCATCCAGAAACGGCAGTACTTTACATATAATCATCATAAATATAGCCGAAACTCCACTATATAGTAACTGTACCGGCGACACTGGTGCTGGCAGCCGAACATTCTGAATTGCATATATTTTATTTTCCTGCTTCCAAATTTTGCTATATGAATATATCCAAATTGTTTCTTTTTCTTCTTTCATCAAACGACCACGCAGGATGCCCCTACCTCCATAGGTGAGAGAGGAATGTAAGACGGATTACCCTCGCCTTACACTTACCCTGCCATCCTCCTTTCCGGTGAATATGATTTTTTCTATCCACCCCTCCCCCTCACTTTAAACCGTTAGGTTAAGTGGAGGGGGACATTTACAATTAACATTACTTTAAAAATGTCTGTGCTAATTGTTCACCAATCGAAGATAATTTGTCCGGATTTTTACAGAAGAAGCATACAACACCAACGGCAATACCCGTTATACAACCAGCTACATATGCCCTTTTCACGATTGCTAAGCTTGCTGTTACAATACCCATAACCAAAATCACCCAAAATGCTTGTTCTAATACCCATCTTCCAGCATTTTCAGCATAATTACTACTTGCATACACTGTCAATGGCAACATAGCCGTCATACCTAACGTGGCGATTATTACTTTTGCTTCTTTGTGTCCTCTCATTTTCATTTCCTCCTGAATCATTATTTTGTGAACTACTCGGCAACAAGTCACCGAGAATTGCCGCCCGAAATATTAAATAGGTTTACAATTTTAGTATTTAAGTCCTTGATATAGATTCTGTCCCCATCCTCTATGACTGTGACATTAAATTCTTGTAAGATCACACTTTCATTCGCTATATCTTTAATTTTAATCTTTAAGATACAGATAATATCCTTTGAACCCTCTTCTTGATAGATTTTAACATTGTCTATGTCTATAAACTCATACCGGCCTAATAACCCATAAAACTTACTCTTGTCCGCATCTTCCGTCAAAAAATAATTGATAACGCTTTGTTCCTGCTCATACCAGGCCGTCAAAAAATTTTTCAATGCCTGTTTCACTTTAGGATTTTCTATTTCTGTACCGTAATATTCCACCGCTTGATACCCGGTATCTTTCATCGTATCTTCTACAAATAAAGGCAGATCTTCTATACAATAGCCTTGCTCAGACCTTGATACAGGCACTTTTAAAATACTCCTATCCCAACTTTCTACCTCTTCTGTCCCTTCATTGTTTTCGACTATTTTTGTATATGCAGTCGTACACATCACATAAACATCATATTGTCCAGGTGCATAAGTCTCTTTTCTATATGCCTTAGTATATACCGCCGTTGCACTCTGCTTAAAATCATAAATTCCACTCATACCATATATCCGCTCCGATACATAAGGTTTAATACGTTCCTTAAAATCAGATTCACCGGATCTGGTATATGTCAGGTATTCCCTTGCAAAATTTTGTGCAAATCCTAAAATTTCTTCATTGAAATCCTTTTCTGTCTGATACTTTGCTTCAAAGTCCTCTATCATTTTCCTGACTTCATCCGTACGATCTGGACGTGTTAACACAATAATCCCATTTACAAATATAAAAAGTAAGATCCCCCAAAATACAAATCGAAAGACTTTCATTAAGCCATTCTTTTTTATTATGTATTCTTCGCTTTTAGGTTTTTTCGGCTTTTTAGTTATATTCTCTTTTTGAACCTTTTGGGGCCTATTGGCGGCTTTTTTCTTCTTAGCTGAAGATTCATACCATTTCTTCTTTTTAATCGCTTCATGGCCCTCCTGATTGTCCATATCATCGTTTAAAGCCGGTACAGGAGAAGTCTCTTCCGGACGCTCCAAAGAACTATTAGTTTCAGCTACCTTTTTGTTTTTCTTCTTAAAAATCATCCTTTTCTCCTGCTTCTACTGACCACATATTAGCAAAATCGAAATCTAGATCTTCATCCCTATAATCATTCCAATTCGTCTCATCTATGTCTGGTTTGTTATCAATCGGCTTATCTTCCGTTTCTATATCATGGTAATAGGGGTTATGTCCCCTATCCTCTTGTTTTTGTTTACCCGTAATACTGGATTTTGTAAGCATATCTCCTACTTTAACGTTGACCTCATGCAACATTGTATCATCATCAAAGTAAAATGCCTGAAATTCTATTATCTCATTTCCCACTTTATAGAGAAAACGTCCTTTAATATCTGGGAGATTGACCGCATCTGTACTACCCAATACAATTTCAGATGCCGATTTATCAGCAAACCTTCCGCTCACCCGCACCGGCACATTATTTTTAATCTGGCCAGTCAGTACATTAGCATCTGGCCGCTGCACTCCCAAGAATAAATTAATACCGGTTGCCCGTGATAACCTGGCTAAAGTAGAAATTTTTCCCTCTAACTGTTCAAATATAGGCTTATCCTCTTTGCTCACCCCCTTTTTATCCAACATCTCTGCTATTTCATCACAAAAAACACCAATACGGCATAAATTTTGACCAGCCTTGCTATTGTATTCCGGTAGGTTCTTAACTTCCAGTTCCCGGAATAGTGCTAATCTTTTTTCATTCTCCTTACAAAGCTCTGTTAAGACCGTCAAGGCCCGTTTCCTGTCTGTTATAACCTCCCCATAGGCTTCATAGCGTTTACCAAATTCAACGCCACCTTTAAAGTCGATCATAATCACTTTGGCCCCCTGATTGATCATCTGCCATAAACACGTTCTCAAAATAACTGATTTTCCAGATCCTGTTTCTCCTGCCATTAAAACATGCGGTGTCCGATTTAAATTAAATCTGACTGTTTCTAATGCACCTTGTCCTATTACTATTTCTCCATTTTTAGAACCCATATATTTATCATCCCAGTTAATCATTGTTGGGATCTTATGCTCTGATGATACGGTTTCTAGTTGGATCAGCTTCTTACTGCCTTTGTTCGTTATCCTTAAAATGTTACAATCAAATCCTGCTTCCAAACGTTCCTTGGCTGCCTGCCATTCTTTTAATGCCACATTTGACTTAAACAAATAAAGATTCCGGCCGTTGTGTTCTGATAATGCCATGAAGTAAGGATATTTTCCGTTCTTTTCTTTGAAACCAATCTCTTGAAAAATTCGCCTATAATCCCGTTGCCTAGTCTCATCTATCTCCTGAACGATAAGCAAGTATATTATTGGTACTGCTATCAGGCAGGCAAAAACGATATATCTTAACCATATTGGCATGGTTAACCGTTCCATATATTCAAAAACTTTGCTTTTTTCCCAATATATTCCAATTGCAATTAGTATAAAAGCAGCAAACAGAATGAGCCGTTTAACATTCGTCAGTTTTGTCAGCCCTTTAAATATTTTTTTTACTACTGCTGCCATTATCTTTCCCGCTGTTCTTACAAGTTCTTCTATTTCTTTATCCAAAGAACTACTCCCCCTCCTATACCTAGCCCGGCTGCGCCCAGGTACTGGAACCATGCCTCTCCCTGACCTCCGTCCAGTCGCCGCATGGTTCCAGTACCTGAACACAGCCTGTTATATTCCACTCCCCTACTAAGCAATATTACTTCGTAATATTGCCTATTATCGTGGTGTACATATATCTTGAAAAATCATTGTATTTATATAGGTCTTTCTGTGTACATTTTTTATATAGTAACAAAGCCAAATATGTACACATAAAAAATAGCTATTTCAGGTGTTTTTTTAGAGTCTCATATACCTTTATATCTAACTTGATGCACGGTTTATAAGTTCCCGTTTTACCATCATAAATGCGCTTAGTCACTCTGCGTTCCTCCGCATCAATCCAATTCATTGCTTTCCAGATTTTTAGCTTACTGTCTGAAGTATCATATTTATTCCGGTCTAACATTTCCACAATACTAGGCTTGTCCATTATCAAAAATCCCTTAGAAACCTTTGCTTTATCGTATTTCTTCAAAAACTCCACTATTGCCACAAATTCTTTCATATATCGGATCATTATTCCTCTTCCCTAATATAATCAAACGCTTGTTTTCGGAACATATAGTAACGATAGGCCGGATTGATGTATACATACTTTCCCTGGTCGCTCCGTATTACCCCTAAAGCAGCGCAATACCGAAAAAATTTATCAAAATCTTTTTCACCTACCAAATCACCCACAAACTTGTCCAGTTCCGGTTTAGAAACCTTATAATAATCTCTTGCATTTTGGCAATTATTCTTATACTGAATAAAGATTTTCATGCTAGGTATTTCTTGCAGCATGTGCTTAAGCACCCTAGCAAACCCAAAAAAATCATTAGAAATTTCTTCAATTAGTACCTGATTTCTTACTATTTTTTCTTTGTTTTGTTCTTCCTTAAGAAGTTCTTCTAATTCCTGTATTTTTTTTGTTTTTAAATCCCCCTCTTCCCTTTCTAACTTAAGGATCTTCTCTAATTTTTGAATATGGTCTAATTGTGCGTTACACTTTTGTTTTAAATATAAGATATTATCTTGACTATCCATGCTCCACCTTTCCTAAAATGATTTTGAATGTAATATATTATATTTTTTATTACATTCAAAAAACCCTACAAACATTGTATTTGCAAGGTTTTTTTGCTATATTAATTTATAATTCAAAAAAAACGAATGTTAAATGTAATATTTTTTATACTTTTTGCAAACTATATTACATTCAGAAATATCGCTTTATAAAGGGAAACATGAACAAAACTACTGAACCTGTACGAAATATGAAAACCATAAACAATATACTATCCTACTTAAAAGGTAAATCTTCAAGGGATTATCTGATTGCCAAAACACAACTTAATACCGCATTCCGAATCAGTGATGTATTGCAATTAAAAGTCAGTGACTTTCTAACGGCTAATGGAGAGTTTAAGGACTGGCTGACTGTCAAGGAGAAAAAAACTTCTAAAATAAGGCGCATAGCAATAAATTCGAGTTTACAAAGCGCATTGGCCGAATATCTTAACGAAACCAATTTATCTTATGATGATTATTTATTTCCATCCAGAAAAGGGGAAAATAAACCAATTTCCACTACGCAAGCACATAGAATCTTCCAAGACATAGCGGAAACGCTGCATATCGATAACTTTGGCTCACACTCATTAAGGAAAAGCTGGGGCTATTTTGCTTATAAAAAGACAAAAAATATCGCCCTCATTATGGAAACATATAACCATACAAGAGAAAAAGTTACTTTACGTTACATCGGTATCCAACAAAAAGATCACGATGACTTATATAATCAAATCAAATTTTAGAAGAAATCTCAAAGCAAATTCGTTACAAAAGATTTTAACAGAATATTAATTTTACACTTTTTTCCATTTTGATATTCTAATACCAGACGAGAGAGTGTTCACCGCAATTTTCCAATAGATGTTGCTACACTCACGGTCAACAAACCATTAGGCTCGTCACTCCATCATATTTCCTGGATGTAGGAACAAACTCTATATACTACTTCTTGGAAATAGAAACCTGGCTAGGTCTATTTTTTCTTATTGAGATTCAGGCTTAGCCAGGTTTTTTACAAGAATTTCCATAAGTTAAATCAACTTATTCACTGGAAACAACTATTGCATTTTTCCCTTGCTCTCTGTATAATATAAATATAAAAGGAACAACCGCCCACAAGGGGTTGGCCTGTAGATTGAGATAGAAAATCCACCCTCTCAACAGCCAAGTTTACAAGGGTGGTTTTTCTATACCCATTTCTGGGATTTTTATAGAAAAACGTTACTTACGATTATGAAATATAAAGGTAAGCAATGCCAGAATGAATAGCCCAAAGGTCATTAAGTCCTGAAAGCTAAATTCCATCTGCACCACCTCCCATCTTTTGTATATGGGAGGCCAACGCCCTTGCAGTGACACGATTGTTCCTATTTTTCAATATATCATAATTTCTATCATATAACAATATATAAACAATACAGTGTACCTATATTGTCAAGAAAATTTTTAAGATTTTTGTCTGAATTTCATGGTCCATTATACAATGTCATTCCTAACTCTTCCATTGGCTATGGAAACAATCTTCATTTTCTTAGTTCTATCCATAAAACTATTACCAAAATAATTTATTATCCTAATCCCAAATTTTCTCCATATTATATAGCTTTTCACATCAAAAAAATAGAAATATTTAGAAGAAATGAAAATCATTGACAATTCGCATATTTTATAATATATTTTTTTTAGATAATGCTGATAAATGTAATAAAAAATATAATATATTACATTATGAACTACTCGGCAACAAGTTACCGAATAGTTCACTGAATGTTACGACACTATTGATAAATAAAAAAAGCCTGATCGGAGGGATTATCGAAGGGATAAAATGACCAGGCCGCTCTTGGAAGAGCTAGCAAGTATATTGGTTTGTAGACCATGGATGGAATCAACGTCTTATATGAGTCGGATACCCGACAGCCAGACAGTTAATTTCATACCCCTCTTACATGATTCTAAAATAGCATAGAATATAGGACATATCAAGTTACAAAAAATTAACGGTATCCACTTACTGTCTGAGCATAACTTGACCTGTCAACTACCCACGACCTAAAGGTCATGGGCTTGTAACTGCCCAGTCGTAATGAAAGCCCCGGAGTTGCGACCTTCGGGACTTTTTATGTGCCACATGAACACTTTCGTCTTTCTTCCCTACTGGCATTATGGCATATGTCTTTGGATTTTTCAAATATTCCATTATTTTTATAATTTTATAACGTTTTTGAAAAGGATACAATTCTGGAATCAACAATATATAACCGATAACATAGCTTATTGTGGCATTTCTGCCGTTATGCTATAATTAACAGCGTTGTCGCACCCAATCTGGCAACAGAAAGGGGGTGTACTCGTGGAGATTACTATATCCTTTTTGGTTTCCGTTATGGCAGGCGTAGCCAGCTACTATATCTGCAAATGGTTAGACGGAAATGACAGTGACAACTAGCCTAAATGAAAGCCCTGGAGTTGCAGCTCCGGGGCTTTCTCTTTGTGTACTCGTGGTACTATATCCTTTTTAGCTATCGCCATTATAACATATTCAGATAGCCATTTCAAGTATTCCATTATTTTTATAGTTTTATAACGTTTTTGAAAAAGGATACAATTCTGGAATCAACAATTTCTCATATTCTTTAATTACCTTTAGGCTATATACTCCAGGGTAACTATCTATTATCTTGTAACGTAGAGCCCATAACACTTAGGCTAGCAATCAGGCTTTTACAAGCCCAAACTTCAAATCATTAGGTTAAGTTGGGGGTAATTGACTTTCTATTTTCTTTTAGATAACTGAAGTTTTCGACCATACAGATACCTTTTTGTCGTAGAAAACCTAGCATGTCTGAGGGCTGCTTTCACGGCCTGATTTGCTTCTTCAGCTGTCATTCCATCTTCCATATATTGTTTTCTGCTCTCTAGCGCAAATCCACGGCGAAAATCATGCATTTGCATCCCGGCCTCATTAGCTTTTTCTCTCATATATACTTCACTGTAAAATACCTTGTTATCCGGATCTGCCGAGAGTATATATTCTTTTAACCGGCGATACAAATAATCATCTTTCAAACACAAGACCTTTCCAGATGTTCCTCCTTTACCTTTTTTTACAAATACCTCTATACGACCATCTTCTCGAAAAGTGAAATCGTCTGGCTGTAGCTCTGCAAGCTCCGATACTCTTAGGCCAGATATTTCAGCCAAACGCCAGGCATATTTCAGTTTTTTATTATGAATTGCATTTACCTTTCTTTTTACCTGGACATAATCGACCTTTTTCCCTTTACTTTTTATCCAATTTCGTTTATGCGCTGAAATTTCCGTGAAATTCTGTTCTTCTGGTAGTTGCAAGCTATGATCGAAGTCTGCAAGATGTTTTAAGCCATTTTTCGCTGCACTAACTTGATTCTTGGTTCTTAATTTTCCTATTCTATTGATCAAATCCTCTGGCCGTATTTGCTCCAAGCTAGTGAAATCCATATCCTCTAGCAAACTTTTTACCGCTGAAAAATAAGTTTTAGCCGTATTTCTTCCCAACGTGTTATTTAAGTAGATTCTAAACGCATCCAATATATCATATTTCATATGTCCCAGCACTCCGCCCACTATATTAAAAACTGTAATTACCTGGCACTCCGTCTAGGTACTCCTTCTCTCGAAGTCTATTTAGATCAAGTGAGTTGTAATACTCGCTCTCCTTCAAAGTCTTCTTATGTCTGTAAAAGGTAGCTATCGGCATACCAATTTTCTCTGCCAAATCCTGATCCTTCATGCTCTGCATCATAAGCACAATGTCAGAATACTTGTAAAGCTCATACTTGCCCTTCTTGTACTCTTCTTTCTTCCATGCCGATTTTTTTCTTCTTCCGGCGTTCCTGTCTTTGGTTCGGATGTATCTTTCTGGGTAAATTGACAAGTACAGTTCTCCCTCATCAACATTAAGCCATACACCGACCGCCTCAAGGGCTGCCTTCATCTTTTCAAGGTTCTGTGCGTTCATAGCTGAAGCACATCCCTCTGATACAACTTTATAGTGAAGCTGACAGTTTCCGTATTCCTTTTTTGCCTTCTGTTCTGCTTCATATCGTGTCATAATTAGATTCACCCACCTATCACAAATACCTTTTTTATTATTATACCATCTTATATGATAATTGTCTATCATTTTTTATTTTAATAGTTTTATATTATTTTAATATCTTATTATTTTATATTATTATAATATTTTATTATATTAATATCACAATTGATTTTGGTAGTTTTATATTATCTTATTTTTTAACACTTTTTTATTATTATAATACTTTACTATCAAATTTAATTTTGCTTCTTTTCGGTGACTGTCCAGCTGGTAAGACGGCAGCATCCGGAACACCTGCAGTTCGTCCGGTGATGAATCAGGATAGGAAATATGAAACCTGGGTATCTATAGCCTGGTCGGTGAAATTGTAATCTCATAAGTTTATGAGATATAAAATCCTTACTACTTTTATATCAAATTTTATTTCAATAGTTTTATATTATTTTAATATCTTATTATTTTATATTATTATATTATTTTATTATTTATATATCATAATTGATTTTGATTGACAAACATTACCCAAAGTGATATTATTTTAATATAATAATATTTTACTATCAAATTTGATTTCAATTTTTCTAGTGACTGTCCAGGAGGCGGCGGCATCCGGAACAACTGCAGCCCGTCCAGTGATGAATCAAGACAGGAAGTATGGAACCGGGGTATCTATGGCCCGGTCGGTGAAATTGCAATCTCATAATTAATTATGAGATATACAATCCTTACTCCTTTTATATCAAATTTTATTTCAATAGTTTTATATTATTTTAATATTTTATCATTTTGTATTATTATATTATTTTATTATTTTTATATTATAATTAATTTTAATAGTTTTATATTATTTTATTATTATAATATTTTACTATCAAATTTGATTTTGATTTTTTTCGGTGACTGTCCAGCTGGTGAGGCGTCAGCATCCGGAACAACTGCAGATCGTCCGGTGATGAATCAGGATAGGAAGTATGGAACCGGAGTATCTATAGCCCGGTCAATGAAATTATATATATCATAATTAATTATGATATATATAATCCGTACTCCCTTTTGTATCAAATTTTATTTCAATAGTTTTATATTATTTTAATATCTTATTATTTTATATTATTATAATACTTTATTACTTATATATCATATTTGTTTTTAATAGTTTTATAATATAATAATAAAAATATAGTAGGGAGGGCTTTGAAATGGCTAAAATCATTACGTTTGCTAATCAAAAGGGCGGTGTCGGAAAAACTACAACAGCTCATATTGTATCTATTGGCATTGCCAAAAAAGGCTATAAAGTACTTGCTTGCGACCTAGATCCCCAGGCAAATCTCACATCCGTTCTTGGTATAGATCCTGATAGTGATATTGTTTCAATTTACGATTTATTTGAAGGGAATTGCGATATTTCTGATGCAATCGTAACCACTGATGCCGGAGTAGATTTATTAGTCGGTTCCTTAATGCTTTCCGGTGCAGACAGAAAATATTCTGCTACCGGTGATGAATACAAACTCAAGGAAGCACTGGATAGTATCAAAGAGAATTACGATTATATTATCATTGATACGCCTCCAGCTCTTGGGGTAATGAGCCTTAACGGACTTGCTGCAACCGATTATCTTGCCGTAGTAATGACGCCTGACTATTTCTCTAGCAAAGGATTAAAACAATTCCAGCAAACCGTAGAGACCGCAAAAAAATATTTGAATAATCCAGACCTAAAAATCAATGGACTTCTGCTTACAAGATGCGACAGAACCAACTTATCAGCCATTATGAATGATGATATGAAAGAAGTAGCATTTTCTCTCAATAGTAAGATTTACAACGCTAAAATTCGCCAGGGTGTTGCTATCAGAGAAAGCCAATATCTCGAAAGCTCGCTCTTTGATATGAAAGATACAGCCGTACTAGATGATTATAATGATTTTATTAACGAACTCTTAAAGGAGGTATAAATCTATGACCAAGGAAGAACTCGCAAAGAAAAAGGGGATCAAGATCAAGGAATCCGCACAGACTGCAGCAGAAGCCCTTATAACCACTACAACAGAAATTAAAGCAGAACCTAATAAAGAGCCTAAAAAGGCCGAAGAAAAGCCTAATTCAAAGGCTCAAACACCTACTAAGAAAAAAGTGCCTACCGTTGGCAGACCTAAAGGAAAACCAAGTACAAAGATTTCTCTTAATGTTCCGGATGAATACCTTGAGATAGTGAATATTGTGGCCGGCATCCATTACAAGGGGAATGTAAGTAGTTATATTGTTTCCCTTATTGAAAAAGACATCAAAGCAAATGAAACGACATATCGGAAAATTAAAGCATTGACAACGTAAAGTTGAGTCGGACATGAGGAGGACCTACAGTGAAATTGGTTTATTGTGGAATTTCCGCTCCTATGATATAATACAAAACCGCAGAAAATCAACATAAAAGAGTTTGTACAATCATCAAAATATGAACTCTTAAAATTTCGCAAAAGAGTAGCACCGCAAAAGGGTGCTACTCTTCGTAGTGATATTTACATGAGTATATAATCAGATTTTGGTTACTATCCATATTATAAACTAATCTGTGTTCGTCTGTAATACGTCTGCTACACGCTTTACGGTGCTTTAATGGTTCGGGCTTACCAATACCATTTAAAAGTCCATTTCGGTCAATATCTTTAACAAGATCATTGATACGCTTTACCATTTTTTTATCTTCCTTCTGCCAATCGGTATACTGTTCCCATGCAGTAGGCGTAAATACAATATTCATTTATTCGTATGCCTCCAGTTCTGCGATGGTCTTTGTAATAAATCCACCTGCTTCGGCTTCTGCCATAGATTTATCTATCATAGCAAGGTAATCAGCATTTCTCTTGGCTTTCATCATTTCATTATATTCACACTCAGATAGCATGACAATATTTTCATTTTTGGGTCTTGATATAATCAATGTTTCGCCATTAAAAACCTTGTCGCATAAACTCTTGAAATTTTCTCTAACATCCATGCTCTTTACAGCTAACATATAAAGCACTCCTTTCAGTACTAAAAATCGTATGGTTTTTCGTACTTTTATTATATGATATTATTATCTCCATGTCAATATTTTTAATGCGTTACAAAAAATTTTTTAGTTCTCTGAGGAGTATTGTAGGATTAGAAATAGTCATTTTTCCTTGACCACTCTCCTAAAGGGTTTAACCTAGTGATACCCGCAGCGTACTGAAGAAAGCCCCGGAGTCGCAACCTCCGGGGCTTTCACTTTGTGTACTCGTGGTACTATATCCTTTTTAGCTACCGCTAATATAGCATATGCGGTAACTAAATAGTCTCTAAACGCTTTGGAATCCCACAGAATCAATTGTGAACTACTCGGCAACAAGTTGCCGAGCTTCTTGCTTCAACCACCATTTCCAAAATAAATTGCTATGCGATCTTGCCCTGTTGACTTACTATCTGAAATCTGCTATATTGCAGATAACAGGTGGGGTTTTGGTGGCAAGCCCTCCGCCCCTCTGTTATGCCCTGTCTGCTTATTCAGCAGACTTTTCTTTTTTCTGATCCTCTATCAACTCCGCAACCTTTGCTTTTGCTTCGTCAAGGTTTTTACAGCCATCCAGTATCATTGATACCATTTTGAGGATTTTTTCAAATTGCTTATCTGTCATAATGTTTTCCATGCTTTCTCCTTTCCCTTGCCGTATTCATTAAGGTTTGTTGTTTCCTTAACTGTCTCTATTATATACTTGCGCAAGTATATTGTCAATAGGTTTTTTATATTTTTTCATGTTTTCTCAAATTCTTCTGCTGTTCTTCTTTCATCAATCTCGTTTCCCTCTCTCTCCATACGCTGATATATTGCAGTAACAATGTAATCGTTAAGGCTCTGCCCGGCGGCATTGGCTGCCCGTTCAATCTTTGCTTTATTACCCGCCTTTACAAAAGGATACAATCTATCATAATTTTTATTGTTAAAATTATTTTTCGCTTTTGTTGCTGCAGACTGCTTTCCGGTATTCTTTGTATCTGGCTTTTTCTTATCCTCTCCCATGTTCTGTACCTCCATATTATTATTATAAGTATATCATCACTCTCTTTCTTGCGCAAGTATATTATATAAGTATAAGATAAAGCGAGTAATGTAAAATAAATATGAAAAAATTTGAAATTGATAAGGAGGAATACAACCTGAAAAGCACTTGTAACTATGATTATGTCTGGATATATACCGTCACTGCAAGAATCGCCTAGACCATCACTATCACAGATGGTAAAGAATTATATCATTTTTAATTTTGATATTTTTATATTATTCTAATATTTTATTGTATTTTGTATTATTATATTATTTTATTATCATATTTTGTTTTTTAATAGTATCGGTCAGCAAAGAAATATCAAAGCCGCGCTTTTTTACGCGCTTCAAATCCTTTTGAAATGAGGCTACCGCAATCCCACTGGCTTTAGACGGTGGGTTAAGGTAGCCAAAAGTGGAACGTTGTTATATACTTGTGGTACGGGAACATGGAAATCAAAAAACAGACACAAGTACTTACTCCAATATCATATTATATTCGTCTGCAAATATAGAAAGAAGTTGCTGGTTTCAAAGCAGATATCAGACGATATAAAACAGTTTTCTTATGAGATATGCCAGAGACACAAAGTCATTATCAGAGTATGGGAAAGATATATAGAAAATCAGGGTTGAGAAAGAGGGTGACAGTGGATGTTAAAGGCATATAAATACAGAATATATCCCAATAATGAGCAGAAAGTGCAGATAGCAAAGACATTTGGCTGTTGCCGTTTTGTGTATAACCAGACACTATCATATCGAAAAGAAGCATATGAGAAAGAAAAAAAATCCATAAGTAAAACAGACTGCAACAATTACTGTAATCGGGAATTAAAAAAAGAATATGAATGGCTGAAGGAAGTGGATAAATTTGCTTTGACAAATGCGGTTTACAACATGGATGCTGCATATCAGAAATTTTTTAAGGAACATGCAGGTTATCCGAAGTTTAAGAGTAAACACGATAATCATAAGTCATATACAACTAATTTTACAAATGGGAATATAACGGTAGATTTTGATAGAGGAAAAGTAAAACTGCCTAAACTAAAGGAAGTAAAAGCAAAACTGCATAGAAATTTCAGCGGACAGATAAAGTCTGCAACGGTATCGCAGATGCCAGGCGGGAAATATTATGTATCAATTTTGGTGGAAACGGAACACATGGAACTGCCACATACAAATCAAAATACAGGAATAGATTTAGGTATTAAGGAGTTATGTATTACTTCTGATGGAAAAAAATACGAAAATCCAAAAATCATCAGAAAATACGAAAAGAAGCTGATAAAACTGCAAAGACAGTTAGCACACAAAGAAAAAAGAAGCCAAAACTACTACAAAACAAAGAAAAAGATAGCATTATGCCACGAGAAAATAACAAATACCAGAAAAGATTATCTGCACAAGATGTCACATGAGATTATCAGCGAAAACCAAGTGATAGTTACGGAAGATTTGCAGATAAAAAACATGGTAAAAAATCATCATTTGGCAAAGTCTATAAGTGATGTATCGTGGTATGAGCTGACAAGGCAGTTAGAATATAAAGCAAAGTGGAATGGAAGAGAATACATCAAAATAGATACCTTCTATGCCAGCAGTCAGTTGTGTTCCACTTGCGGATTCCAAAATACAGAGACGAAAAATCTGTCAGTAAGGGAATGGGTATGTCCTGTTTGTGGTACAAAGCATGATAGGGATATCAATGCGGCGAAGAACATACTGGAAGAAGGATTAAGACAAATAGCATAAAAGGAATAACAACATAGGGTAGGGACTGCCCGAATTAACGCCTGTGGAGATAGTAGGTTACGAGGTCTGCGAAGCAGGAAGCCCATTAGCTTTAGACAATGGGTAGTTCACATTTTGTGGTAGGTCTTATGTTATACATCGGCAAGAAGCTCCTCCATCATCTGATCAACATTAGAATAAGTTTTCCCAAGGCTCGGATCAGCCTTCATTCTCTTTACTTCCTGGATTGCTTCGACAGTTTCAGCATTCGGCACATCACCGCTGATTTCAAAGGGTATTCTATACTCCCGCACCGCTTTACGCGCAAAAATATTAAAAGCTGTTGTCATTGTCATTCCCATATCAGAGCAGAATGCCTCAAACTGCTGTTTCAAATCCGCGTCCATACGAATGTTAATATTTGTATTAGCCATAGGTAGTAACTCCTTTCACATTTATTATATTCATTGTATTATTTTTTATTTACAACGTCAATATTAATTTGTGTTTTATCTCTATTATTTACCAAAATTTTATTCATAGTATTGTTCTAGAATCCTTCTAGGTATTTGTCACAGTAAGGAATGGTGTTTCTTTATAGTTATACGGCTCAGTAGCCCTTTTTAATAGTTCTGCTGGTATATTTATAGCTTAAAAGAGTTGAAAACGATTATAGGGCATTCTGATGCGTTTTAGGGGGTGTTTTTTCAAGAAGTTCCTTTTATGGAATTAATTTTTAAGTTCTTTGAGGATTACTGTAGAATGTAAAATAGTTTTTCCTTGATTGCTCCCCGAAGGGGTTTGACCTAGTGGTGCCCGTAGCGTAGCGAAGGGCAGGCCGGGAGCAGCGGGAACCCATGGGGCGGCGGGCTGGCCCGGCCAACGAATGGTATAAAATGTTTTTTGGGTTAAGAGGATTATTTGCAGGAGAATGTTAACAAATTTTAGTCGGTAGTTTTGATCAGTATTTTTTACTGAAAGATTGAATATATAGAAGGAAAGAATATAAAAAGATAGAAAGAATATGCTCTCACTAAAAATTGTATAAAACCCTTTATTTATAAAGAATTATATGATTTTAGTAAGTCATGAAATTAGACTAAGATTTTTTCAAATATCACTATTTTTAGACTTATTATCAGAAGGTGGAGTATTATTTTTAGACTAATTTTTTTTGATATTCATAAAATTAGACTATCAATTTAAAAAAGAGCAAAAAAATAAGCGGCCGTTTCGCTCCGCTCTACCCTAATTTTCTTGATCAGCCCTTTATTTACCCCTTTTACCGGCTTTTATCGTTTTTCTATTCAAATTATTCCAATCACAATTAGACCTGCAATTATTGAGCAAGTCTCATTCTTACAATTATAGCGGTCTTGTTAGCCGGTATTCGATACCTAATTCTTGTCTGATCAGCTTATGTATATACTTACCGTTTAAAAGCAACTTTTTACATACTGCCAGACTATCATCCAGAATATCAATAATATCCCGGCCAGCTTCCCTAGCTGCCTGCCTATATTGCTTTAGTAATTGTGCGACATCTTTCACTTCAGTATCCGAATCCACTATAACCTTATTGCGCCGACAACCCGTTCGCACAATATATCCCAGATATTGATCCACTTCAGATTCCGCCCGGCGTTCTCCAAATACTCTCCACAAAAACGTAATAAAATACTTTCCATCTTTCACACCGATGGAAAAGAATTTTTTTAGACTGTGCAGGTATCCCCGGAGAACATGCTTTGTTACCCCTAACAAAGCCATGTATTTTTCATAAAATTTCTTGGTTCCAATCTGATAGGAACTTCTATTTTCATGTGTTCTTTGCAACAATAATAGCAATAACGCCTTTTCTTTAGCTCTTAATTTTTTAAAACCTGGGCTACTAAATACTTTCCTGTTTAAATTAACATACCCCTCTTGATACGAAGATGGATACGAAAAGTCATTATCTAAAATGATTATATCATAATCACCAGTCAGTACATTATGCTTATAGCTAATGACACCTTTTGCTGCTAAAGACCGCAATACATTATAGAACGTTTGCTTACACATAGTGCCACCTTGGCATGCATATTTATGATGGAGACCTTTGACATGGCCATGCTCGTCTTGATATTGAGCTGCCAACATGAGCAACGCTATTTCTTTATTGGTCATCATCGTAAATTTTGCAATCACTTTATATTTTAGTTTCATCAAACGACCACGCAGGATACCCCTACCTTTATAGATGGGGGAGGAATGCAAGACGGATTACCCTCGCCTTACACTTCCCCTGCCATCCTCCTTTCCAAAAATATCAGGCTTTTGCACGTTCCCACTTCAAATCGTTCGGTTAAGCAGTGGGGGCATAAGCAGCTACCGCAACCGGCTAGTTACAAGCGACCTACCTTCAGAAAAATGGTTGTTAAAACACGTTTTAATTTCTCATTAAAAACCTATTTTAAAACCTAAAATTAAACATCAAAAAAGCCTGAATACACATAGCATTCAGGCCAAAATATTATACAAAAATAATTAACGTCTTGACAGTGATTTTTTTATCTGCTATCATCTAGTCAGTAGTTAGCATTTATTACTACTTAAGTATTGCTAACCTAACGGTAAACGATTCTTGTATTCAAGGCTCTGAATACTGGAATTTCTTTATAGACATTGGGGAATGGCTATAAAGAACCGCTCAGAGAAGGACTTGTAAAGTTCTTCTCTTTTTCTTTATATTCTTTTTTTATGTTCTTTTGTGGATAAACCAGTCTTATATTTTTCTATTTTCCTTTTTTATCCACAACATCTTATGTTTGATTTTACCTAATCCTTAGTAACTTGTCAACACTTTTTACTTTTTTAACCAATGCTATGTAACCTAATGTGGTACATCAACCATACTATATACAATTTTATTTAGTTTATTTTTGATCCTTTCTATTTACCGACCGGGCCATGGATACCCCGGTTCCATATTTCTTACTCTGATTCATTACCGGACGAGCTGCAGGTGTTCCGGATGCTGTCGTCTCCTGGACAGTTACCGGACGGGCTACCGGTGTTCCTGATGCCGAATCCTTACCAGTCACCGGACGGGCTACCAGTGTTCCTGATGCCGAATCCTTACCAGTCACCGGACGGGCTACCGGTGTTCCGGACGCCGAATCCTTACCAGTCACCGGACGGGCTACCGGTGTTCCGGACGCCGAATCCTTACCAGTCACCGGACGGGCTACC
>Ga0129310_1001139_pt1 | contig 25025 bp, 37 predicted proteins | sample Go1ome_2_FD_94433 | JGI IMG/M metagenome (GOLD analysis project Ga0129310, IMG submission 94433) | Western lowland gorrila individual fecal microbial communities from Wisconsin, USA - Go1022A metagenome | ecosystem: Host-associated > Mammals > Digestive system > Large intestine > Fecal | place... | reverse complement strand
TTTCATTTGTATAAAATAGAAATTAATGATAATTTTCTTACAATGGAAATAGATTATACTTGGAATATATTTGGAATGTCTTATTCAGGAAATAAAGCGATAATGAAAAAGTTTAAGAAAATAGCCAGAGATTTATACAGTTATTATGGTGTTACTGAGGAAGATATTATAAATAAGACAGAAAGATATTCGTCACTGGTAACGAGCTTGAGTTCATAACTTCCAGTTTTACGATTTGATGAGGCTCTCGTAAACCGTTAAGAGAGCATCCGCATAAGATGTCCTCTTGCATTACTTATCACATATGCTTTTTCAATGATCTGTAAAGCTTCTCCCTTCTTTTCTTCACTGTTTCCGCCGTTTCCCGAATTTTGACAATTAAAAAGCACCCTCTTGGATGCTTAATTGTCTTTGGTAAGATATCCATTTTCATACAAATATATAATCTCGTCTGCAGATAATACAGAGAACGGGTTCTTGCGATTATCATTCTCTTCTGCCGGAACATCGTCATCACTTAGTTCTGACGGAATGAATCCAAGCTTTTTGCAGATTTCTTCGTACTTTTTGTCTTTTTTCATCAGTGTACCTCCCGTTTGATTCTTATTTAATCAGTATTAAATCTCTCTTGATCTGCCTTCTTATCTTCCTCGGCAATCTCATCTGGACGTTTTTTCGCATACACATCAAGCTTTTGCCTGATTATAATACGTTCAACCTGTAAATTGCAAACACTCGTAAGTTTTGCTTATCTGTAATTTAATGCCCATCTGTTTTCTGTCTGGAAATACAAAAGTTTTACCGGGATCTTTTGCTTCATAATCACGATGGTACAGTCAAACTCTACCGATGGGATCCCGGCATACATCTTTGCTTCCTGTGAATGAACTTCGATCTGTTTGATGCAACGGATTTCTCCATCTTCATCCTGTACCTTTATCATTAATGGAATAATTTTTCCTTTTTGTGTAAACCAGCACTCACAGGCAATATCCTGCTGTGATCCCCGTATCATACCGGCATCTTGGTTTTCATTATTTATGCCTATTCCAAATGCCATATGCTGCCTCCATCTAATCTACGACAATTTTACTGTAATCTACGCTTCTCTTCTCTCTCGATATTCCACCGGACATATGGTCTATCGGCTGATTCACAAAGACTGCTCTTTTTACTGCATCATTTCCAAATCTTCTTCGAATAACATCTATCGTGTCATCCACCTTGGACAATTTTTCATAATCAGTATCATCAAAAAGTACCAGCTGCCTTGAAAAATCACAGTCCTGCACCTTACCTGTATGCACCCCTAAATGTCTGATCGGATATCCATTCCACAATGCCACAAACAATTCACAGGCTGCATCATATATTTCCATCGTAAGATCTGTGGATGTCTTAAGTCTCTTCTGATGGGAAACATATGACAGATCAGAATACCGGATCCCCACTGATACAAGTTCAATCTCCACATGATCTTTTCTTAGTCTCGATCCAACCGTTTCCGAAAGAGCAAGTAACACCTTCCTTGCTGTTTCTTCATCCACTACATCATAAGGTGTCGTTGTGCTGTTACCATATCCCTTATTAGGCGGTGCCACAGACACGACCGGTGAAAAATCTATGCCATTGGCAAAATTCCAGACGATTTCCCCCTGCTTCTTAAGCACTGTTTTGAGCCACACCGGATCCGTCTTTGCCAGTTCCCCTATCGTCATTATCCCAAGGTTAAGTAATTTCTTTGTCGTTGCTCTTCCCACAAAAAACAGATTCGATACCGGAAGAGACCACATCTTTTCTTCCATCTCCTCCGGGTACAGCGTGTGCACCTTATCCGGCTTTTCAAAATCAGAAGCCATTTTTGCAAGCAGTTTGTTTGACGATATTCCTATATTTACGGTAAATCCCAGTTCATTACGCACTCTGTCCTTTATCTGATTTGCCGTTTCTACAGGACTACCAAATAAGTGGCACGTTTCTGACATATCCACAAAGGCTTCATCAATGCTATATTGTTCCACATTGTCGGAGTATTCTTTTAAAATCTCCATAAAGGCCTTCGAGCACTGCTCATACATACCATAATTCGGTGGTACCAGTAAAAGATTCGGGCATTTCCTCTTTGCTTCCAGTATGGTTTCCCCTGTGGTGATACGGTATTTCTTTGCCGGGATTGATTTCGCAAGAATGATCCCGTGGCGCATACTCATATCTCCACCTACAGCGGAAGGAACCGTCCTTATATCCAGTGTACCGCCCTTATGATGCAGCCTGTAGGTTGCCTCCCAGGACAAAAATGCGGAATTCACATCTACATGAAATATAGTGTTTTTCAAACGTATGTTCGCCTCCTGCTTGTACATTATAGCAAACGCACGTTCGGTGTTCAAGATGTAATTATTGACAAATTTCCGTACCGCCCGATAAGAAAAGAGCCGTCTTGCACCGCTCCTTTGCTCTCATTATTTGCAATGCAGCCTGATATACTTACACCAGTCTGGAATATGTTCCAGAAAATCCTCTAATGATCCGTCTACATTTTTCACGGAACTGAGTCCCTTTAAAATCTGCATGGAGAATACTCTTCCCTGCAGTTTGATCTTACCTATGGGATATGTTTTATAATACACGGACAATGTCCCATTACTCATACGATACAGGTGAATAAACAATCTGTCTCCTTCCGGCAGGGAATCGTATAGTCTATCAAAAAATACCTCTTCCTTCTCATTTACCTCGTACTCTCTCTGGGATGTACAATTCTTCTCTATCCTGTACTTCATGAAATGTTCTTCTCCAATATGTTCTTCTTAGAACAGGCTTAGCTGTTCATACTCTGTACTTCGGTTCAGCTGGCAGGGAGTTTTCTTAAGAACCTTCCCATAACTCCCATCCTCCATGATCCAGGGAATTAGTTCATCCTCTTCCAGAATTAGGGGCATCCTGTCATGTACCGGTTCCATAGATGCATTTGCTCCGGTAGTAAGAATCACGAATCGGTCTTCCTCCCCAAACCGACTATAAAATCCTGCCATCCATAAAAGTTTTTTATCTTTTCTTTGAAAAGTATATTTCTTTTTATCCTGATTCCACTCATAAAATCCGGCTGCAGGTATGGCAATTCTCCTATGCGCTACACTATCAGAAAACATAGGTTTTTCATTAACAGTTTCGCTTCTTGCATTTATGACAAGTGTTTTTCCCTCTTTTCCCGGGAATCCCCAACGTTCATTGCAAATGGCAAGGATATTTCCTCTTTTTAACAATACTGGTGCAACCTCTGACGGGCGGACATCACCTCTATGGATATCTTCCATCACTGGCAGCTTTCCGTTTACCTTTGCATTCACAAGCCGTATTACCTTTTCCATTTCTTCTACTGTATCGTCATCCACGTAGTAACGACCACACATCTTACTTCCTCCAGTTTTACGAGCAATTCATTTTGATTTCCTGTCCTGTTTCTTCTCCACTGTCCTCTGCATGAAGTCTATGATAGATTCCGATTACTTCTTCCCTTGGAAATGTTGTAAATACTGCGCACAAACCCTCAAGATCTATTCCGCATCTTACCATACTCTCTACTGCTCTTATATCCCGTTCCTTCATATGTCTCCTTACACAATCCAGTCTTCATCCGTAATGAATACCTGCTCTGGAATGTTTCCTCTTCTTCCAATGTTCGTTATCATAAGGCGCTGCGATGGATTACACGATATGGTACACATTTTGTTTTGAAGAAGCTGATCCCCAAGGCAATAAATCAGAGTTGCTTCTGCATCGCCAATCAGCTGTTTTAAGTCATCTTCACTGATATTTTTAGGCTTTACTATGGTTCCAAGTCTCACGTACTTCTTTCCCCTGTATTTATCAAGCCAGTACCAGTAATGACTCTCCAATCTGCTTCCAAAACTATATACAGTCTTTCCGATATACAGATCGGATACGTGGTTTCCAAATCTTCTTGTAATATAGTATATCCCAATATCAGCCATTCTTTCATCATAAAGGATGTTCTCAATTTCCATGGGATACGACCATTCAATCGTTATCTTTCGCATAGATACACCTGCCCGGTATTAATCCAGTTTATCCAGAATTTCTCTTGCTTCCCTGAGAACTTTATTCGAATACTGATCCCCCTTCGCAATACGAGTCTCAATCATTGCAATACAGTTTTCTGCAATATCCCTGATATCTGCATATTCCTCAATGTCTTCCGGGTAATACTTAAGCATCCGCAAATAGGCATCCGGGCTTGTATAAATATCTTCTGCTTCCAGTGCCAGTTCAAATGCACGTAAATACAGCGCATGAGAATAGTCCAAGTTCTTTACAAGATCTCCGTTTCTATACATATCTCCCAGCTTATAGATGGCTGCAATGTCTCCAAAAATAGCTGCCTTATCCCAGCATTCCTTTGCTTTCGTCTTATCCACCGGAATACTTCTGCCATAATAATAGCAGTATCCAAGATTACTAAGGGCAATAACATTTCCGGCATCTGCAGATTTTTCATAATACCTTATAGCTGTTTCATAGTCTCCGGCCTGATATGCCTTTGCGCCAAGATCAAGGTCTTTATTACTCTGCTCCCTAAAGTCACTCATTCCTCTTCCCTCTCACTATAGGTAACGTCATTTCCATCAAACGTCCATTCCATAAGGATTCCTTCCTCCAGCACAAACGACAGGCAGGATCCTTTTTTCACAAAAGGTGCCAGAGCTTTCAAAAAGATATGTTCGTCTCCCTGCTTTTCTCCGGTAAAATGAAGTTCACAGATGTTTCCTTCTGCATCAGATACAGGAGCAAAGCGGATCGCAGACAGTGCCTGCTCAAAAGTCTTTGCCTGCATAATTTCTTCCGGCTCTACAAAAGAAAAATGCTTCCCTGACAAATCTTCTACGGGCATTTCTCCCATACCGCAGACAGTCCGAAGACTCCCCAGTGCCTTTTCAAAATCTGACTTATTTATAATGCATCGTTTCTGTCTTTGTATCATCCTGTCTGCCATATCTTTCTTGTCCTCTGACTGCTTTTAATAATTACAAAATATACTGTGATATCAGCCGTCCCAGTATTCCTACATCCACTTTTTCCTTAAATTCAAAGGTTGCTGTAAAGCCACTGGAAAACATAAGGAAGAGTTCTGAGTCAGGGAATGCTTCCATAAATCCCGGTGTCTGAATTGTAAAATACTGGATTCTGGAATATGGCATGGTCGTAAAAGACTTGCGCTTTCCGGTGATTCCCTGTACATCTACTGCGATAATTCTCTTGTTGGTGAATATCAGCTGATCTCTAACCGTCTGGAATGCATAGGCGATTTCCTCTCCATTCACTAAAAGTCCCATGACTTCACCTCTTACCGACTCCTTATTGATCGGTTTTAAATTAAATGCACTGTTCTGATTAAAATTGATTGCCATGTCTTATTCCTCCCGTTCCTCATGAAAATCTTCTGTTAATAGTAACACTGCAGGCATATATTCTGTCTCAGGAATCATATGCCTGATTTCTACAAATAGGTCTCTAAAATAATCACCGGTTACCATGTATTCCTGCTTATAACGTGTTTTGTCGGAATAGATAACCGTAATCTCTATACCACCAATATCCATAACCAGTTCCATAGGATCCTTACAAAGATACTCCGGCAGTATCTTGGTTATCCTCTCATATAGTGCCTGATACAAGGGACTGTTGGTTGTATATTTCCATTTGCGGACAGGATTTATCTTGGTCTCCTCTTCTGGAAGATATTCATAACTAATTTTTCCCTTTTCGATAGTAAGCCTGTCCTTATATGCTTCACTATAAGCACAATACCCGGAAGAACCTTTTATAATGATCTTCGTGAGTTCTTTTGCTTCTCCCATCCTACATAAACCTTCGCATATTTCCTTTAAGGAATCCTTTTAGTCTATCAAGTTTCGGAGTGCTTATAATGCCGTGTGTGATTTCACCACTCTCCATGTTTATGGATATCCTGGGACACTCTTTCGTAATTTCCTCAGATGGAAAAATCAGATAAATCCACTCGTCATCCAGTTCGTAAATTTTTACTTCCCGGCCAGTATATCCATTCTTATCTGCACAGAGCATTGCCTGATAAGTTGCTTCTTCAAAATTCACTTAATTTACCACTCTTTTCTCATTTTTCTACCGATAGCAGTTACCACACTTACGCTTGCTCTGGTTCGGTGCTATGGAAATGGAATAGCTTTCTGCCTCTTCATAGCTATTAAAATATACCGGATCTGTCATGGCGCTGTCACCATTTCCTGTTGCAGGGCAGGCTCCAACGATATGGATCTTTCCATTTTTTGCATTTACGGCATAAGATCCTGTTGCAGAGGGTGCCTGCTGTTCCGGCTGAGGTTCAGGGGTTGCAACAACCGGTGCCTGTGTAACCTCCGGCTTCGGTGTGCTCTGTTCCTTTACTGACACACTTCCGTCTAACGCACTGTCACCCGTTGCATAATCTATGGTTACTCCCGGCTGCACATTATAACAGAATACATTGAAGAGAATCCCGGATCCGTTATCTTCCACAGATTTTGCTTCCATAAGTACGCCGCTTGCCAAAAGGTTATTGCCATCAAATACCGGTGTTACACGGTACATTACATGATTTCCGGTTTCTTTTACATAATCGGCAACCATATTTTCAAAAGGAAGCATACCTTCTACATTCAGATATCTGGTCCCAGTAATTAAATTCTTGTTATTTGCGTTTTCCCCGGTCAGCTGATAACCAATCAGATGGCATCTGTTATACAGATAATTTCCGTCTACGACACCTGCATATTTTACGGTATGCCATCCGGTAGGCTTCACAGATCCGATATCCCCACGCTTTTCCGTAGGCATAATATCTTGTCCGACACTGGCGATGCATACACCGCATCTTCCCAAGGAATCCAGATCCGAATAATATTCATACGATGTTGTTGATAACTCGCTGGCTGCAAAGTACGGCACATTCTGATTGATTTCTACATACGGTTTCCCTGAATATGCTGCCACATTTGAAAGACTGAATTCTTCTGATACCTTTGCCACAACTTCCGGCGTAGGCTCCGGTGTCTTTGTAGGCTCTGGCGTTGCTGTCGGAGTAGCTGTTGGAGTCGCCGTGGGCTTTGGTGTTTCTGTGGGTTTGGGTGTCGCTGTAGGAGCTACTGTTTCCTGTACGGCTTCTGCAACCTCTACAGATGCTACTTCGGTACTTTCTTTTACAGAGTCTGCGGTACTTACGGTCTCTGAATTCCCCATTGCTACTGCAAAGGAAATGATGAATGCCATCGCAATAATAAGAGGCTTAAAAAGTCTTCGCTTTTTCTGATCTTCTACCGCATTATTATGCGCTTCCTGCTCTTTTTTCTTCTTTACCTCATACCACTTTGCCGGAGTATCCTCTGGCAAATCCGGTATTTCTTTGATTCCCAGTACCTTATCCCACAGATTTCTTACAATCCTAAGTGGTATGGAAAGAACTGCAGTTAGTACAAAAAGAATGCTCCCTGAAACAGATCCGCATCCGATTGCCATAAGCAGGCAGAATACCACGAATACCCATGCCAGTATTGTTTTTGCTACGCTCAGAACCTTATTCATCTTTCGTAGACCTCCTCTGTAATTTTTTCATGGCTGTATCCTTTAAAATCATAATTTTCTACCAGCTGCCATCCGTTTTTGATAAGCGGAATATCCATATAAAAATCCGCCGGATATCTTCTATTCCACTTATAGACAATAATTTTATCAATCTTTTCTATGTACCCAGAAAGCGCCACATTTTCCACAAAACAGATATCGCCATCCCCTGCATTTTTAAGGAAATCATCATCTATGCAGATGTTTTCATTTCCTTCAAATAGTTCTGCAGAGTAGGTATTCATGAAAATCCGCTTTCCTTTTGCGATTTCCAATATCCTTTGTATCAATACCCGGTCTCTGCTCTGCCTTCTATGGTTGAACAACATTCCCATGTCATCATCCACGCATACAATAACCTGCATCTTCCTTCCCCCTCACACTTTCATTTTTCTCCATAGTTCCAGCATTTTTTCGCTGCCACCAATGTTCTGGACTCCTCTGCTCCCCGGATGTGGCACTCCATACACCGTAATGGATTCATCCTGCGGATACGTTGTACACAGTGGGGCTCCTTTTTTGAGCAGCTTCAGATACCCTTTTACGGTAGTATCTGTCACCACTTCATAGACCAGTTTTCCAAGGCATACGATGACTTTTGGATGAATTGCAAGAACCAGTTTTTCAAAAAGTTCCTTATCCTGCAAAAGCAGGCTTTTTGTCATTCCCCCAGTCTCCGATCCTTCTCTGTATCCAAGGGAATAGTTGGTAAAGAAAATCCTTTTACCGGGGTCTACATTAGTTATATCACAGAATAGCTCCCGAAACAAAGATACAAGCATCTTATCTGTGGCATTCTTAGTATTTTCATAGCAAAACAGGTTTTCTCCATCTATAAACCTTTGAATCTTCTGAATGGTATCGCACTGCAGTTCTTCATTTCCCCAGTCCTGCCCCACTAGAAGAATATCAATCCCCTTCTCCGGGTCTTTGATCTGATATCCCTGATAATATGTCCACAAATTGATCTGATCTCCACGCTGCCACGTTTTGCTGGGCTTATAAGTAACTTTCCCATTTCCATAGGCTTCTCTATGAGCGATTTTTTCTTTTGCTTCTTTCACTACCTCTTCATAAGTCAATGAAATCCCCTCTTTACTTTGCTTACTTCCATTAGTCGGATAATCCCGAAAGACTTAAAAACTGCTGTCTTTTTTCTTCATACTCTTCTTTTTCTTTCGTACTAAGCTCTTTGTATAATTGATCATAATCAATATCTTCTCTCTCAGTTCCTGCCACAGAATCAAGAATTTTATAGTCTAACCACATCTGCCACAGATCCTCAAACAATTCCTTGCTATCCTGATAGACACTGTTTCCGTCAAAAGACTCTCCACCATACCACTTTAAAAATGCAAAACCAAACTTTCCTGCATCTACCACACACATATCCCCATACATTTCATACAGTTCGCTGAACGCATCTACTACCTTCTGGCACTTGTCATGTTCCTTTTTTGAATACTCTTTCTCCATGTATAATACCTCTACTTTCCAAACATTCTCTTAATAAATTCAATAATACTGGCAAAGAAGCCTTCTCTTTGCTCTGTAACTACCTGTTCCTTTACTTCTTCCAAAGGCTCAACACTCTTTATAAGTGCCGCCTTCTCTTCTCCGGCAAGATGCTTTTCAAAGGTATAACCACTGATGTAGGTAAGCATGGAATACAGCTTTTTCCCGTCCATCCCCTGATTATGAAATCCCTGGGTAATGTAACGTTCTCTGGGTGCTGTTTTTACATAATTGTTATGCCAGAGGGACAGTTCCATCGTCTGGAATCCCTTTATAATCCAGGTATCTTCTTTTCCTTTGACTGTAAGTTCCCACGCCTGATCGGTTTTGAATTTCAGTTCTTCCTCATACGCAAACTTTTCAAGCTGATAATCAGTGATGCCAGCTTTTGTAAGCAGCCTGTCAATCTGTGGGATCTGCTTCACGTATGGACTGCAGGATTTCCTTAAAAACATCCGTCTCCTGCACTTCTTACAGGGTCTCTTCCCTCCCGGTCTATTTTCGGATGCTTTAAATCTTGCCGGTAAAATTTCTTTTACCCGTTCGCAATCCTTATCATGATAGATATTGTCATCCTCGTCATAGAAGTATAAATATTTCGCATTATCAAGAAGGCTCTGCTTTCTGCCTAAGAGTTCTTTTTCGCTCTGTGGGATTTCCTTTGCTATGTATGTCAGCTGCCCGTTTTCGATAACCGCTTCACTTCCCGTTCTATGCAGGAAAGACAGATCCACAATATCGTCCGGTGTCGTAATCGCAATTTCATTTTTTCGTTTCTTCTGAATTCTGATTCCAAGATCCACACTGTTTCGCAGGTATCTCCAGATGCCATTAAAATTTTCTTCACTCACATACAGGACTTTTTTTGCTTCATCATAGCGGATAATGCTAAGTTTCATATACTTTTCTTTTTTGAAATCAAAATACACCAGAGCTGCATCTACGAGATCTTTCTTAATGTCTTCATAACCACTGATTGCGGATATCTTCTTTGGATAGATCACTATTTTTTTATCATACAGTTCTTCTCCCCAAAGAAGAATGTCAATATCAAGTCTTCTTGCTTGTTCTTTTACTTCCCGTTCATAAAATACCTTTTCGCTTGTTACTTCCATAGATTCCTCTGCATCTTTCTTACTTTTTCACAAAAAGTATCTATCATACCTTACATGATTGTTTGTATGCCCTACCTATGAGAATTTACAAAACCATGTATCTTACCAAGTAAGGATTCACCGTCTCTTACAGTATCTCCTTCAAAGATTTCCCTGTGCATCGGGCCATAGAAAAAGGTAACTTTGTGACAGCAGTCATCTATCGTCAGATAGCTGTTTTCTGCATTCCTTGCGAAAGCATATAGTTCCTCAAAAAATGCTTCCATTTCTTCCTTGCTTACCAGAGTTTTGCTTAATCCAACTCTTTTCCTTTTCTTATATTCCGTATAGTAGGTACAAATTTCACCTTGTGATAATTCAATACATAAGGTTCGACCCGGTCGCATTTTTTCAAGATCAAAAATCTGTTCTGTTAATTTCACTGATTCAATCCGATTGATCGTATCTGCCATAGTACGCCCACCTTTCCCAGTGCTTTTACATATAAGGTAGCCAAAAACTGCGAAAATGTATTTGCTCATGTATGACTAATTTTCTTCAAAATATTCCCTGCATTCTGTCAGAGACTTCGACAGTACAAAAAGTGCATCCGGGTCACACTCCATTTTTTCCGTATACTGGGAAAGTGCTACTAAAAGTGCTTCGATTCCTTTCATGGTGCAAAGTGCTTCTTCTTTCGTTTTCATCTGTGTTTCCTCCGATTCTCTCATTATTTTCCACATCTATAGTCCGGTCTTTTTTATCAGATCCAGTATTGCTGCATCTTTCTCAAGCCACCATGCTTTTACAGCATAATCTAACGAAAAGCTGTCGGAGACAAATTTCGGGATGTTTTCTCCCTCTGGATGTGCCGGATTCACTCCCGAAGAGTCCAAAATTTCTCTCAGTTTTTGCGCAGTATCACTGTGATCGGTTTTCTTTACCAGTTTTCCGTTATCAAATTCAAACTCAACCAGTTCCTTATATGCCCAGCTTCTCTGAAAGCCCATATGAATATAATATTTTCTTAGAAATTCATCTCCCAGTAAAATCTTACCGGTATATGCCATGGGAATATTCACATCTTTATATTCCCTATGCCCCATGTTATTTTCCGTCATTTCTTTTCTCTGTATCTGCTTTCCATCTTTGAAAGAAATAACTGTGCATTCATGATATTCCATTTCAGACACAGGTACACCGTTTACTGGTGGATAAATCTCATCTTTTGTGTTAATAAAGAGGTTTTGTAAAAACAGACCTTCCTGTGCTACCTTATATTCACAAAAGTATCCTCTCCAACAGGCAGTACACCTTGCTTCTGGAATCAGACCGTACTCCCTTGGATCAAACCCAATGGAATCTGTGATTGCCACCAGAGAGTAGCGTTTTTTTCTATGTAGAAATCTGTCTTCGATCTGTGCCGTCATGGTATCCCTCCTGTTTTTTGAAACATTTTCTGTTTTCGCTTCTTTTATAGTATAAGAATGCCATTTTTAGTGTCCCATATAATTCCCTCAATATATAAATTTTCTCCCTCCCTTCGATAGTAACACATCACTATTTCACATACAACTTCCCCACTAACCGATTGGCTGCCATGATGATATAAGAATTCTCCCCGGCATAAAGCCTGCTTCGCACCGTATTCACGGCTTACGGGCTTGACACCGGTTCGGATTCTTAAGTTGTTTGGTTAAGCCAATCAGGGTAAGGTCTGTTAGTCCATGATTCCCTTATTTTCTCTCAGTGCTCTTTTTGTTGCGATCAGAACATCTTTTAAGACTGCTCTCTCATAGGCATTTAAGTCATCAAACATAAGATCAATCTCATAGTTTTTGGGATTATTGCTTTCCATGGGATTTCCGGTGATGGATTCGATGCTTACTCCCAGTGCCTCCGCAATTTTCCCAACAGTTTTTAGGCTCGCCATTTTCTTTTTGGTTTCGATCTGACTGATATACTGGGCGGACAGATCACACTTTTCCGCCAGATATTCCTGTGACCACTTCTTTTGTCTTCTCCTCTCTCTGATATTTTTTGCAATGAGCTCTTTGTTAATTGACATAAAGCTACCTCCTTAAAAATTTTTCCTTTAAGGATATAGCCTATAGTTGAGTATATCGTCTATAGCTTATTCTAATCTTATTCTATACACGATACCATAATTCATAGACTATTACAAAGAGGTATTTATGTATAATCGTGATGAAATAGGTAAACGCATAAAATCGGCTCGTCAGGAAAAGAATTTAAGTCAGATGCAGTTTGCTGAACTTATCAATGTTTCCACCCCGTATCTGAGTGATATTGAAAACGGAAAAACCAATCTTTCCCTTGAAATATTCACCCGGATCGTGGAAGCGTTACAGGTATCGGCTGACTGGCTTATTATGGCGGACACTCCGCAGACTATGGAATATTCCTCTGCGGAATTAAACCAGTTGTTATCCGACTGCTCCGTAAGTGAATCCAAAGCCATCTTAAAAATGGCGGAAAATCTCAAGGAGATCTTACGTTCAAAAAAATAGGGTCATATATTTTTCGCAAAAATAGGACTGGTGGTTTCGTTTGAAACCGTCAGTCCATTCTCATTTTCTATACGCATTTCTATAATTTTCCCATAACTTAAGGAGTCTTGGGAAAATATGAATGAATCCGAAGAAAAACTTTCCTCACAGGAACTAAAAAAAGCCAAAATCAGAGAACGTTATAAGGGAATCAATCCCGAAGAAATAGAAGTCATCCCTGCCCTGCCACAGATCCGTTTAGATGATCCTGACAGAATGCAGAGAGTTGCCGTATATGCCAGAGTCTCCACTGATGATCCTAACCAGACCTCTTCCTATGAATTACAGAAAAACCACTATCAGGATGTTGTAAATTCTCATATGAACTGGGTACTTGTCGATATTTACGCAGATGAAGGAATCTCCGGCACTTCCCTAAAACATAGGGATGCCTTTATCCGTATGATTAACGACTGCAAAGCCGGAAAAATTGACTTAATCATTACAAAAAGTGTATCCCGTTTTGCAAGAAATGTGGTGGACTGCATCAAACACGTAAGAGAACTGGCAGCCCTGACTCCACCGGTTGCAGTCCTCTTTGAAACGGAAAATATCTATACCTTAAATCCCAACTCTGAAATGAGTCTTTCCTTTATCTCCACACTGGCACAGGAAGAATCTCACACCAAGAGTGAAATCATGAATGCTTCCATTGAGATGCGCTTCAAGCGTGGTATTTTTTTAACTCCTCCGCTTCTTGGATATGATAGGGATGATGACGGTAATCTTGTGATAAATGAAGAGGAAGCCAAAACAGTACGTCTGATCTTTTTCATGTATTTGTACGGATTTTCCACAAAGCAGATTGCGGAAGAAATGACACTTTTAAAAAGACAGACCAAAAAGGGAAATACCACATGGAGTGCCAGCACCATCTTAAATGTGCTGCAAAATGAACGGCACTGTGGTGATGTCATTGCAAGGAAAACTTTTACTCCAAACTTCCTCGATCATAAATCCAAGAAAAATAACCAGGATAGGAACCAGTACCACAAAAAAGATCACCATGAGCCCATCATATCAAGGGAGGATTTCATTGCCGTTCAAAAACTTATCAGCAATGCAAAGTATGGTACCAAAGATCTTATGCCGAAATTAAACGTCATTTCCGATGGTTCCCTTAAAGGCTATGTCCTTGTAAATACCAGATGGTCTGCCTTTACCTCCGAGGATTACAAACAGGCCTGCATAAGTCAGCTGGATCCGGACGAAGATTCCCCTTCCCCTGTCAGAGTAAATTCTGGAGATTTTGACCTTAGAGGTTTTGAAGTTGCAAGGAGTCAGTTTTTTACAACTCTGGGAAAAGTATTTCTGACTTTCTCCTTTCGCAAAATCAGCTTTAGCAGCGAATGTGTAAGAAAACTGGATTCCCATTACGTGGAGTTTTTAATTCAACCTTATGAACATATCCTTGCAATCCGTCCCTGCAGTAAGGATTCCAAAAACAGTATGCAATGGTCACGAAAGTCAAACGGCAAAACCGTTCCCAAAGAGGTGTTCGGAAGTGCTTATCTTCCGACACTCTTTGAACTGTTTGGGTGGAATCCTGATCTGAAGTATAAACTGACCGGCACAAAGAAAGATTCCTACCTATTTTTTGACTTAAGCGATACGGAAGTATTCATTCCACCTTCCATACTTGATAAAAGCACTTCTGCCAAGACAGTGGTTGCCTATCCAAAAGACTGGGTACAAAATTTTGGTGAAGATTATTACAAAACAAAAGCCTCATCGGATATAAGCTATACCATTCCTTCTACTGAGGTTACCTATAAAACAGATGCTGCTTTAGAAAACTGTACCAGCCCGGAAGATCTTATTAAAAATATCAATGGAATAAAGGAGACCCTATATGAACGAAACACCGCAGAATAACGAAGATATCATAGATGACACTGATTTCTCCTACGATGGTTTTCAGGTTGTAAGAGGTGAATTCTTTGCCCACATTTTTGAACCTTCTTTTACATTAAATAACTATAAATGTGGTGTAAACACTGCCTGTATCAAAAGGCTTCCAGACTATGATTATGTACAGATCCTTGTAAATCCTACCACAAAAAAGGTAGCCGTCCGCCCCTGCAGTGAAGAAGAAAAGGATTCCCTGCGGTGGTGCTCCGCTTCTGGGAAACGTACTCCGAAACAGATTACCTGCAGAATCTTCTATGCGAAAATAATGTCACTAATGAACTGGGACACAAACTACCGCTATAAACTTCTGGGAAAGCTGATTCGTTCAAACGGAGAACTCCTCTATGTGTTTGACTTAAACAGTGCCGAAACTTTCAAGCGAAGTGTTACCGAAGATGGAAAAGTAAAAACACAGAAAACACCCACTTATCCCGATGACTGGAAAAATCAGTTTGGTCTCCCTGTCGTGGAACATAAAAAATCCATGCAGGTAAATACTTTTGACAATTATGCTGTCTTTTCCTTAGACCCGGAACAGGAAAAAGGCGGAAATCCCACAGAAAAAGGAGAGGAACATTATGAACAGATCACCTTTATGCAAGAATCTAGCCAACCTTCCTTTAGTAATTGATCCCAAGAAAAGCAGGCTCCGCATTCACAAACAGACCCTTGCTTTACTTGATAACCCCCAGTATATCCAGCTTTTAATAAATCCTGAAAAAAAAATCATTCTTCTTTGCCCCGCCACTTCCTATCAGTCTGCCTGTGAACGGATCAAATGGGAACAGTTAAGCGAAAGTAAATGCTGCGAAATTTACAGCACTTCCTTTGTAGGAAAACTTATGCTTCTTTCCAATGACTGGGACGAAAATATGTCCTATAAACTTAGTGGTACTCTTCTGCCAAAGCAAAAAGTTATCATGTATCACATGGAAGATGCCGTGTCTTTAATTTCACCTTCCCAGATAAAGGAGTCCTGATCCATGAGTAAAAAATGCCATCACTTAATTATAGACGATGAATTCAAAGCGCTTTCCCCCATTTATTCCAAGGAGGATTACACAAAAACCGAGGTAAACTTAGTGCTTTTGGAATCCGCTCCTTATCCGATCAAAGTCTGGAGAAATATAATTCTTACGGATTTTTTATGCTACCAGATCTGCCACAAACACAGTATCCCTTTTGAAGTTGAAAGAATGTCCTTCTATTCCAGAAATGATGCTCTTCTCTATGTCTGTGAAACTTACATTCAGACAGAATATCTGCCGGAACCGCACAACCGCTACCTGATCGGTAAAGCTTACTCTTTTATGCGTAACCTTATGTCGGACGTATATCACGGAAAAAGATCTCTTCCTTTTCCGAAGGAACACACACAGATACTGGATAACAAATACGTCAAAAACAAAACTGCATTCATAGCATCTTCCATCTTTCATGTTTCACCTACTACGGTGGCAAAGTATTCCAATTTTGCCACTGCTGTGGATGAAATACGAAGAAAAAATAAAACTGTCGGGGATGCCATCCTTACACAGTCCTTTCGGATATCCATGGAAAATACAATGCTATTAGCCAAGTTATCTCCTGCAAGAATCGCACAGGCTTATAGGGAAGGCATCTCAAAACTCCCAGACAACTTTTACGATGAACAGCCTCCTCTTCCTCAAAAGGCAAATCCGCAAATCAAACAGATGCCGGTATATGACAGGGATGCTGAACTTTCCAGTCTCACACTAACAATAAATGCTTGGAATTCCTCTATGGAAAGATTTCTGCGTATCTCCAAACTTTGCCTTGCTTCCGAGGAAGCCAAGGAGAAATTAAACAGTTCCTTGGTAAAACTATGTGATACTGCATCACTTATTCAACTTAAAATAAAGGAGTCCGACAATGAGCAATGAAATAGAAATCGACTTAAATCAGTTTGTTCCAAATGTCCAGTTTGAGCTTATTCCCATCAAGAATCTGGTGTCCAATCAGGATTATCAAAGAAATCTGTCTGTCAAACACGTTCAAAAAGCAGCCGCTCACTTCGATTTACGACAGATCAATCCGGTAAAGGTCAGCAGACGAAATGGTATCAACTATGTCTTCAACGGTCAGCACACCATTGAGATTATTGCTCTTGTCTCCGGCTCCAGAGAGACCCCCGTCTGGTGCATGGTTTACGATGATCTCATCTACGAGGAAGAAGCTGATATCTTTGCGAATCAGTTAAAATATACCAAGGCACTCTCCCCATACGAAATCTTCATGGCAAATGTGGAAGCTGAAAACGACATCCAGCTTACAATTAAAGCCTTAGTAGAGTCCTATGACCTTGTCCTCAGTGCAAAATCTGCTCCCGGAAATATCTGTGCTATCTCCACGGTAGAAGATATTTACGAAAAGTACGGATTTCACGTATTAGACAGAACCATTCGCCTTATTGTTCAGACATGGGAAGGTGAACAAAAATCCTTCTCCGCCAATATGTTAAGTGGCGTTGCCAGACTGGTAAACTGTTTCCAAGATACCATGAAAGATACCCTCTTTATAGAAAAGCTGGGAATGATCTCTATCCGGGAATTAAGTAGAACTGCCAAAGACAGACACGCTGGATCTCTCGGTTATTCAGAGGCTATGCTTATTTTTTACAACAAGAAAAATACCGGTGGATTGCAAATAGAAAAGCTGTATTCCAAAAGTAAGATGCCTGCTCCCTTAGATGTCGATACAGCCCCTCCCGTTCAACACCCTACTGATAATTCTACACCCAATGAGCAAATATCTTTGTTCTACGATGCTGATAATGATGCTAACGAATCTTAAAATATGGGGCATTTTGCCCCTTAAGAAGGAGAATTTCAAATGATAACAGAAACAGACTTTATAGAAAAAATGGAAGAGTTAATAGAATGCGGTTATGAATATCTCAATTCAGTCAAATACATCTTCTTTACATGGATCGAGTTCTTTGACATAGATTCAGATATCGCACTCGAAATGGCAAATCACCTTGCCAACTTATCAGATAGTACTAGCAAAACAGATATCGTATCTGATCTTCTTTCTGTTATAGAATAATTTTCCTCATAAAACACAGTGTATCTAATGGTGCCTATTTTTCCACGATGATCAATATGACTTCCACCGTCCCCATTCCTTCTTCCTCCGTTATAAACTGCCGAAATGATTTTAATGTGTTTTTCTCCATATCCTTGCCTTCCTTTCTTATCCCCTATACACCCGCATTGGAAAATGCAGGCACCATGATCATTACCATTACGATCACAAGCAGCAATACCATGGGCAGCAACAGCTTTGTCGCCGCTTCTTCACTGAGTTTTCTGGCATTCTGCATCCGCAGTTCTTCCGCCGCCCGTGTTTCTTCCTGCAGTTGTCCCAGAAGCGTCGTACTCCCTTTTTTCAGATTCTGCAGCAAAAAGGTACTTAACCGGACATATTCCCGGATACCGGTTCTTTTTCCAAAACCTTCGTAAGCCGTTCTCTCCGGTATGCCCATACGAATTTCTCTGGTCGTTATCAGCATTTCCTCATAAGCTTCCAGTCGGTGTCCCCCTTTTGCCTTTTCTCTTTCATAGTCTTCCGCCACCCGGCAGAAAGCCGCTCTGACTGTCAGTCCCGCCTGCAGATACAATGTCAGCTTTTGCAGGATCTCCGGATAAGTTCTCCGTTCCTCACGCTTTTTCTTCTCCACGAGATCATGCAGATCTCTATCCTGAAAAAAGAAAACCGCTACCGCTGCCAGTACACATCCCGCTGCCAGCATCCATCCGGTCTTTCCGTTATCCTCTTTCCAGCGAATGACTTTTCCGTCAATTTCCCCCGGAAGCTGGAATCTTTCGTTTTCCGGATCTTCTTCCTGGGCCTGCTGCAACAGTTCTGCTATCCGGCTCTTTTCCCGTTCCTCTGCCGTCTCATTTCTGCCGGCAACTGTCACCATCACTTCTGCCACTCTTACATATTCCTCATAACTGCTTTCCGCTTTCAAATGCACAGAAACCGGTTCCTGCTGTAGACGCACTGTCCCATTATCTCCAACGACCTCCGGCACATCGCTTTTCCATTCCACCCAAAACGGAAATCCCGCATAGGTATCGAACAATTCCAGATCTCCTGTGATCTGTTCCGGTGACGTATTGCCCCCTAATATCAGCTCGGGCAGTTCTTCTTCGAACCGGCCGTACAAAGTCTCCAATTCCTCAACCGTATATCTTCGAGGCGCCACTTCCATCGGAAAGGTATAGCTTCCACCGTCTTCCGTCTGTCCGGTGATATTATATTTCTGCATCCCGTCTTCCGCGGATCCTCGATACACCCAGCCGTTTTCCGTAATATGCCCGTCTTCTTTTGTGAAGAGCCAGATTCCGACAAACAACACTCCTGCTGCCAGGATCACCACTGACAGTGTCATCTTCTTCACATAATAATCCGTAAGGCATTCCTGTGAATTTTCCCCCGGATGGATGCGGTTCAGGTCTGCCTTCACCCGGTTTCTTCCCGGAACCGGCAGTTTCCACAAATGAAGTTTTTTGTAGCAGAACATCATTTTCTGATAGACAAAACCCAGAATCCCTTTCTTATAGTTCATCCTGTTCTACAGTTCCTCCTCGATCCGATCCAGGATCTTCTCTCCCAACAGATACGCTCCCACGTAAGCGATCAGGCAGCCGGTCATTAGAAGTATTCCCCTTCCATTGTGATAAAGCGTTCCAAAATATCCCGGATATGTGCAGGCAATATAAAAAGTAATTCCAAAGGGCATAAGTTCCATAACTTTCTGTTCCAGTCTTCTGCCCTGCAGCATGGTCAGCATCTCCTGCATAGTCTCCACTTTATTGCCAATGCTTTCTGCCGTTGCCCGGATGATCTGCGTAACATTCCCGCCGCCCCTCTTGGCAATCGTTAGGATCGTGGAAAACTGTCGGATCTCCTCGATATCACTCCGCCCCGCCAGATCATTTATCAATTCTTCCAACGTGATATTCAATATCATTCCTCTGCGGATCAGTTCCAGTTCCCGGTACATAAAGGACTGCTCTCCATACAGCATCCGTATATCTTCCCTGCTCTCCAGAAATGCATTTTCCAACGCATATCCGGTTCTGAGGGAATCCGCCACGGATAAAATACATTCTTTGAACTGCAGCGTCAGTTCCTGCCTGTTTTTCCGGCATTGCAGTTTCGCACATCTGCGAAAATACAGAACTCCCAGAGGGATCAACCCCGGTACCGCCCAAAAAGTTCGGTAAAAGAACCACGCAAGGAAAAGGATCACCCCTGTTGTCTGCATTACCGGCCGGAGAACATCACCCCGTTTCTGAAAAGCTTTATGATAGTCCTGCCGCCTTAAGTTTTCCTTCATGAAGCAATTCTCCCCTTCTTCGCAGTCTGCCGACGACTCTTCCGTCACTGCTTTCCCCCAGTTCTTCAAACTGGTACAGCGGATTCAATCGAATCTCGCCATTCTCGCAGCCTATGACTTCTGTAATCTCCAATACCCGTCTGCTCTTATCGCGGATCCGTCCCAGATGCACAATAATGTCCACTCCAGATGCAATCTGATTGCGAATAGCCGTCAGCGGAAGATCCATCCCCATCAGCACCATATTCTCCAGTCTCGCCAGCATGTCGTTTGCACTGTTGGCATGGCCGGTAGACATACTGCCGTCATGGCCGGTGTTCATGCACTGCAGCATATCGATTGCCTCCGGCCCCCGGACCTCTCCCACAATGATCCGATCCGGACGCATCCGCAGGGAAGACCGGATCAGTTCCCGGATACCAATCTCTCTGCATCCTTCTGTGTTCCCGTTACGGGTCTCCAGACGTACCAGATTCGGAAGTCCCTGAAGCTGGAGTTCCGCACTGTCTTCTATGGTGATCACACGTTCCTCCGCGGAGATATAACCGGACAGAACATTCAGGAAAGTCGTCTTGCCGCTTCCCGTTCCTCCGCTGACAAAAATGTTGTAACCGGCTTTCACCAGAGTTTCCAGAAATTCCGCCGCTTCCAGCGAGATGGTTTCCAGTCCGATCAGCTTCTGCATGGTAATAGGCTTGTCCGGAAATCTCCGGATCGTAACAATCGGTCCATTCAGAGCAATCGGATTCATTACGATGTTCACACGGGAGCCATTGCTCAGACGGGCGTCCACGATAGGAGAAGCTTCGTTGACCACACGGTTACACCCCGCCACAATCTGTTGTATCACATCCTGTAATTTTTCCATGGAGTCAAAGGCCCGATCCAGTTCCCGCAGTTGTCCGTCCTGTTCCACGAAGATATGATCCATTCCGTTGATCATAATCTCCGTAACCGAACTGTCTTCCACAAAAATCTGTAATATATCCAATCTTCTCAGGGAATCAAACAGTTCCTTCCGCAGGCGTCTGCGTAATTCCACCGGACACAGTTCCAGACTCTCCTGTTCCATCAGCACTTCGTCAATGGTATCCTCCACTTCCTCATCCGTATAATCTCTGCCATAATCCAACCGTTCCTGCACCATCTGTCGAAGTCTTCTTCTCTGCTCTAAATAATCCATCTTTTCTCTCCTGTTCTACTCTTCCAATATCTCTATTTCTCTTCTCACGTAATCCGCCAGTTCTCCTCTGGTATATTGTTCCAGTTCTGCCGGGAGCCTGTGAAAATAGGGCAGTTCCAGTTTTCTGGTCTTCCCTTTCACTTCTTCCTTCTCACACAGCGACAGCAATTGTTCGTATTGATCTATTTTGCACTGGGACATCTTGTCCTCCCTGGTCAGGGTAAATACCCGGATGCACATCTGAAGAACATCCAACAGCCCCTGAATGCTCTCACTGAGGTCGAGAATGACATACTCGTATTTCCCAAGTTCTTCAATTCTCTGAAAAAGACTTCTCCATTCCTCCAACGTGATTCCCAACAGGTTCTGTCCATTCCGCATGGGCGGAATATAATCAAGGCTTCCTTTTCTCTGGATCACCGTCTGCATGCGAAGCGGAAATTTTCCTGCATCTCCCGACAAAAAGAAAAGAAGATCTGCCAGATCCCGGTTCTGCCTGTCCGGAAGCAATTCCGTGATTCCTGCATAATGTTCCAGATTCAGATACAATGTGGGATGTTTTTCTGCCATCAGCTGTCCGAACGTCACAGCGAAAGAACTTTGAAGGCATCTGTGCACCGGCGAATACATTCCAATGAACTTCGTCTTATATTCCGCACACAAAAGCGGCATATGGACTCCCGTGGTCTCCACATATAATTCCAGCAGTTCCTTCCACACCTGTTCCGCATCCTGATATTTGTTAATATTCGGATACTGATGAAAACGAAGCGTCCCGCTTTCGTTCAAAACCGCCTGACAGGCCGGCTGCAGAATACTCAGGGCATCCTCACAGGAGGATTCCGCCACCACCAGCATCGTCACTTCGCCGCTTTTTTCCCCCGCCAGCAATTCCTCCGCCCGGGTATAAGTATGGATCTGCCATGGCAATTCCTTCTGTCGCTTCAGATATTCCGAAAAAAGCCTCGCATATTCCTCCTCCCGGTCATACAAGACCAGAACCGCTTCCTTTTGTTCCATCAGTAAATTCCTCCCATATGCATCAATGCGCTGCAAAATACCGGCCCCGCCATACAGATTCCCGCTCCTGCGACTTGCCGTTCTCCGGCAAAATACAGCTTCCATCTGCCGCACCGCAGCACATCCCATAAGTACTCTCCCAAATAGTACAGACGCTCCTTCATATTACGCTCCAGATACATTTTACAAAGTGCAAACAGTGCCGCGATCACCAGCGTGAAAAACAGAAAATAAAGAACTTTATCCCACGGGAAAAAACCGGCACAGACGCCCAGCATCTTGACATCCCCCGCTCCCATGGCTCCGATCCAAAAAAAGAAATAAAACAACATCGTTATCCCTACGGTGCCTGCCAGATATTCCAGAACACCCACATACCCTTCACCGATCAGCCGATACCCCATGCCTGCAAACAGGCAACAGCCGATCCATCCGTTGGGTATCCTGTGTGTTTTGTAATCAAAACAGCAAGCTATTGCCAAAAAGATGCATAATACCCCAAATATCTCATCTCCTTCTCCTGATTTCCTATTCATTTCTACGTATAGTCCTACTGTCACCTTCCTCCCAGCTATTCAAAATCAGTTTTCTGGTAATGTGGGATGAATCTATCCCAAAATAGAAATTCTAAAAGATCTTATAAGATGCTCTGAACAACCATCGCGATTGGTTGTAAGATGGATTATAAAGGCTTGCTTTCCGTCTGGCAATACCTTTTTCGTAAAAAGATAAACTTTAGTACTTTTTAACAAACAGTCATAAATTTTTCTGTATCCAGCATCCGGAAATACGCATTTTTGCGCTGTTTCCGGATGTCAAAATGCCAATTTACAATATTGCATAAACACTCAGCCCATACAACAGCATAATCCCCGGAACTCCCAGGATTCCGGCTGTCAAAACGCTTGCTGCATTGATCCCCACCACCGTGGATAATCCCAGAAACGTAACCCCCATGTTAATAAAATAAATGGCAATGGTTCCCATAATACTTCGCAATATAAAATTGATCAGCCACTCCGCCTTCCGGGCAAAGAAACTCAGGATCAGCAATAGCACCGCTGCTCCGGCCAGCCATAATAAATTTTCCGGATGATTCATTGTTTTCCTCTCTGTCACAGCTGCCATTTGCTACAGTCTATTCTCTGTCCGGCCGGAAAATGTCTGCCGTTTTCCTCCATGTCAGGTATATTTTTCCTTTTTGTTTCCTATACTGTTAACAGAAAGGACGGATCATGTTATGAAAATCTTTTTTAGTCAGGCAGAGGCCTCCCCGGAAGTCATTGAAGAAGATCTCTCTCCCGTAGACCTGCGGGAATCCATAAGAAAAACCCGCCAGGCGCTGGAAATCGCCTATGCGGGTTTCGATAATGCTTTGGAAAGTGATCTCATTGACAGTTACATCTATGAGATCAATGCGCTGCAAAAAAGGTATCAGCATCTCACCGAGCTGGCTTCCACGCAGCCTGTGAGACAGGAAAAATCACTATACCAGCATTCCCCGATTCGTGCCCTGGTCAGCCATGTTTTCGGTTAGCTGGTTCTTACCGTAAGTCAGTCCGGCATATACGGTCTGTGAATTGTTCATTACCGGACCGGAAGTATTCTGATCCTGAATCTGTCTGTACGCATCGCAAAGAGGTACTATCACCTTTCGTATCTCTTCCAATATCGCCCGGTCTCTGCGGACTTCGCACGCGGCAAGTCTGCGGAGGCAGAACAGATACAGTCTGGACAGTTCTCCCGCCGGACTGTATTCCCTGTGCAGGGAGTTTAAAAGTTCTTTGATACATCCTCTGGCTCTGTGGATCGCTTCCACCAGTCCGGCATCGTCTGCCGCCTGTTCTCCGTCATCCAGATATTGTAAGGTCATTTCATACAGGATCACGATCAACTGTGTGGAATTGGCCTGCGTGATCCGAAGTGTAAATTGCTGTTTACATTCTTTTGTCATTCCGTCATGTCCTCTTACTCAGAACTTACTGTAACAACTGTAACACCTGGGACGGTCTTTCATTGGCCTGTGCCAGCATGGAGGTTCCCGCCTGTGCCAGAACCTGATAGGTTGTATAAGAAGTCATTTCCTCTGCCATATCCACATCCATAATGCGGGAGTACGCAGACGTCATATTTTCACTGGTTACGTCCAGACTGTTGATCGTAGATTCCAGACGGTTCTGGAAAGCGCCCAGTCTGCCGCGGACGCCAGATACATATTTAATGGCTCCGTTTATTCTCTCGATGGCATCATCCGCTCCTTCCGCAGTGCTGACATCGATCTCTGCGATTCCCATATTCTGCAGGGAAATTGCCGGAATATTCACCTCCAGCACCTGATTCTGGTTGGCTCCCACCTGTAAACGCATGGCACCGATACCGGTTGCATCGATTTCCAGATCCGTGTATTCCATACCCGCGGCTGCACCCGCCACATCCAGACGCATTTCAAATCCATTCTCACCGGTAAAGGTCAACAGATTGTCCTTGATCTCGGTCTTCAGCGGCTGTACATCATCAAATCCGTCTCCGAAAGCCACCGTACCGTCCAACAGATATTTCCCGGGATTCTCAGGATCTTCCTGAAGCTTCAGGGAATCAATCGTATACTTTTTCACCGGGACATCCATGGAATAATAATTGACTTTGATATCATTATTGGTAGTATATCCCTTCAGATCATATTCACCGTTCAGCAGCTTCTGTCC
>Ga0129310_1001137_pt1 | contig 25049 bp, 24 predicted proteins | sample Go1ome_2_FD_94433 | JGI IMG/M metagenome (GOLD analysis project Ga0129310, IMG submission 94433) | Western lowland gorrila individual fecal microbial communities from Wisconsin, USA - Go1022A metagenome | ecosystem: Host-associated > Mammals > Digestive system > Large intestine > Fecal | place... | reverse complement strand
CCCTCAAAGACGCCGGAGAGGATCTTTACCTCGTCGGCCTCCTTCCGGGCAGTGGAAAACTCATTTTTCCCCGGGGCCCGGCGGCCCATCTCCTTTTGCAGCCGGTCCAGATCCAGGCTCAGGCAGGAGGGCACCCCCTCCAGCACCACGCCGATGGCGGGGCCGTGGGATTCCCCGAAAATCGTATATCTCATACCGTCATTTCTCCTTCCGCGCAGGGCGTTTTTTCACGCCTTGGCGAGCTTTCCGCCCAGGCGGGCATAGTCCTCCCAAAAGTCGGGGTAGGATTTGCGGACGCTCTCCGCCCCGGTGAGGGTCACAGGCGCGGCGCACCGGGTGGCGGCCACGGCCGCCATCATGGCGATGCGGTGGTCGTTGTGGCTGTCCGCAGTCCCGCCGGAGAGGGTCTCCACCCCGACAACGGTCAGGCTGTCCGGTCCCTCGGTCACCCGCGCCCCCAGGCGGTTCAGCTCCTCCCGGACGGCGGCCAGCCGGTCGCTCTCCTTGATGCGGAGCCGTCCGGCATTGACGATGCGGGTGATCTCCCCCGCCCGGAGGGCGGCGTGAACCGCCAGGGCGGGCACCAGGTCGGGGCACTGGGACACGTCCAGCTCCACCGTCCCGCTTCCCCGCAGCAGCTCTTCATAGGGGACGATCCGCCTGTCCCCCTGGGTCGAACGGGGATCCATCCCGGTGACCTCCACCGGGTTGCCCAGCCCCCGGGCGGCATACCAGAACCCCGCCTGGGACCAGTCGGCCTCCACGGCGGCCTCCGCCGCGCGGTAGACCTGCCCGCCGGGCACGTCCAGGGTGCGGCCGTCCCGCCACGCCGCCTTCACGCCGAACGCGGCCAACGCCTCCAGCGTCATGTCCACATAGTTCCGGGATTCCAGCTCCGTGGTCAGCACGATGGCGGAATCTCCCTCCAGCAGCGGCAGAGCGCAGAGCAGGCCCGTGACAAACTGGGAGGACACGTCCCCGGGAAGGCGGTACTCCCCCGGGGACAGCAGCCCCCGGATCGTGAGCGCCCCCTCCTTTTGCCCGTAAAAAATCCCCTTTTCCGCGAAGAGATCAAAGAAGGGTTTCTGGGGACGCTCCATCAGCCGCCCCCGCCCGGTAAAGATCCCCCCGCCCCGTACCGCAAGGGCCACCGGGATCAAAAATCGGAGGGTGGAGCCCGACTCGCCGCAGTCCAGCCGGGGCAGCGCCAGCCGCCGGAGGGGGGACATGGCCCCCGCATCCAGCCCGGTCAGATGCAGCGTCCGCCCCGTCCTTCTGTACTCCGCCCCCAACTCGGTCAGGCAGCGGAGGGTCGCCTCCATGTCCTGGGACCGGGCCACGTTGGTGAGCGTGCTCTCTCCCGCTGCCAGGGCGGCGGCGATGAGCACCCGGTGGGCCTGGGATTTGGAGGGGGGCGGGGTAATGGCCCCGGCAAGCCGGGCAGGGGTAATGGTAACGGTCATGGGCGTTCTCCTTTGTTCCATGGTTTCAGCCTCACAGAAGCTCCAGCAGCGCGGCCTTGGGCATTTTGTGGGGGATGGCCCGCCCCAGTTCGGCCAGCAGGATGAGGGAGATGTCCTCCCCTTCTCCCTTTTTGTCCCGGCCGACGGCGGCGGCATAGTTGCCCCGGGCGCAGGGAATGGCGGTGGGCAGCCCGAGAGCGGCCAGCGCCTCCTCCACCTGTCCGGGCACCTCCGGAGGCGTGATCCCCAGGGCCACGCCCACCCGACAGGCGGCAGCCATTCCCGCGGCCACCGCCTGGCCGTGGGTCCAGGTCTCGTAGTGTCCCGCCAGCTCATAGGCGTGGCCCAGGGTGTGTCCAAAGTTCAGGAGCATCCGCCCCCCGGTGTCCCGCTCGTCCGACTCCACCACCTGCCGTTTGATGTCGCAGCAGGTATACAGCACCGGCTCGATCACTTCCATGATCTCCGCCCGGGACGGGCGGGCACGAAGGAAGTCAAAAAATTCCCGGTCCCGGATGCAGCCGTATTTGATGACCTCGGCCATGCCGTCGGCAAAGGTGGGGTCGGGCAGGGTGGCCAGCGTGTCGGTGTCCATGAGCACCAGCTTCGGCTGCCAGAAGGCCCCAGCCAGATTCTTCCCGGCCTTCAGATCCACCGCCACCTTGCCCCCCACGGAGGAATCCACCTGGGCCAGCAGGGTGGTGGGGATCTGGATGAAGTCCACCCCCCGCAGCACGGTGGCGGCGGCGAAGCCGGCCAGATCCCCCACCACGCCGCCGCCCAGAGCGATCACGGCGTCGGTGCGGGTGAGTGGAACGTCCATCATCTGTTCCCACAGCTCGGAGAGCTGTCCGGCGCACTTGGAGCTCTCCCCGGCGGGGATGACGTGCCGGGCCACTTCAAACCCGGCCCCTGTCAGGCTCTCTTCCAGCTTTCGGGCGTAGAGGGGGGCGACATGGCTGTCCGTCACCAGAAAAAGCCGTCCGGCCCGGGGGCAGACCGCCCGGACGGCGGCCCCGGCTCCGGCCAGCAGGCCGGAGCCGATGCGGATCTCATAGGAGCGGCGCTCCAGCGCCACTGTGAGGGTTTTCATGGGGAACACTCCTTTTTGCGAACCGGTTTATTTGATCAGGGTCTTCCCCACCATATCCACCAGTGCGGAGACCTTGCCCATCAGGCCGTCAAAGCGCTCTGGGGTCAGGGACTGCTGGCCGTCGCACTTGGCGTTGGCGGGGTCGTTGTGGACCTCGATGATGAGGCCGTCCGCCCCGGCGGCCACTGCCGCCAGCGCCAGCGGCTCCACCATCCAGTACATCCCGGCGGAGTGGGAGGGATCCACCACCACGGGCAGATGGCTCATCCGCTTCACGGCGGGGATGGCGGAGACGTCTAAGGTATTGCGGGTGTAGGTCTCAAAGGTGCGGATGCCCCGCTCGCAGAGGATGACGTTCTCATTGCCCTCGGCCATGATATACTCGGCCGACATGATCCACTCCTCGTAGCTGTTGGCCAGCCCCCGCTTGAGGAGGATGGGTTTGGACAGCTTGCCCGCCTCCTTCAGGAGGTCAAAATTCTGCATGTTCCGCGCGCCGATCTGCACCACGTCCACCTTGTCCTCGAAGAGCTGGCAGTACTTGGGGCTCATCAGCTCTGTGACCACGGGCAGACCGGTCTCCGCCTTGGCAGCCAGCAGCAGGTCCAGCCCTTCCGGGCCCATGCCCTGGAAGGAGTAGGGAGAAGTGCGGGGCTTGAACGCGCCGCCCCGGAGCATGGCCGCGCCGGAGCGCTGGACGTCCCGGGCCACCTCGGTGATCTGCGCCTCGCTCTCCACAGAGCAGGGCCCGGCAATGACGGAAAAGCTGCCGCCGCCGATGCTGGCGCTCCCCACATGCACCACGGTATCCTCAGGGTGGAACTTGCGGTTGGCCTTTTTATAGGGCTCCTGCACCCGCATGACCCGCTCCACGTGCTCGTTGATGGCGATCTTGTCCATGTCCACGGCGGTGGTGTCCCCCACCAGGCCCAGGATGGTGCAGCCGATGCCGTTGGTGACCCCCACCTGAAGTCCCTGGAGCTGGAACTGGGCCACCAGCTTGTCGATCTCCCGCTGCTGTGTGCCCGGCTTCATCACTACTACCATATTCCATCTTCCTTTCTCTTCCGCAAAAAAGGGGGCTCATTGATGATGAACATCAATGAGCCCCCTCCAGAGTACGGGTATTTCTGTCCGCGGATCACGCGGGCAGCCTCATTTCGTCCATCCTTTTTTGCCCATGCCAAAATAGCCGGCGCCCATAAATCGAGCCCAGCCAAAGCAGGTAAAAAAGGATGCAGTTGTGAGGGCGGATCGGTTCATGTCTGGACCTCACTCTTCGGAAATGTTAGAAGTATTATATACCCCACTGAAAAAAAAGGCAACAAAAAGTTTCTCACAGGCCGGAGCGCAGGCTGCGCTCCGGCCTTCAGACGGCGCGGTTTCAGTACGCCACGCCCCAGTAGATCATATGCTTGGCGGGCTTTCCGCAGATGGGGCAGACCTCCCCCAGCTGCTCCTGCTCCAGCGGCATGCAGCGGGAGGACATCCCCGCCTCGTCCTTCATCCTGAGCTCGCACTCCAGATCGCCGCACCACATGGTCTTGATAAAGCCGCCCTTCTCCTGCTGGATGGCCTTGGCCTCCTCCAGGGAGAACGCGGGATAGGTGTTCTCCTCCCGGTTCTTGAGGGCCTTGGCGTAAAGCCCGTCATGGATGGCGTCCAGCAGTCCGGCCACCGTCTCCTCAATGCCGTCCAGAGAGACAAAGCTCTTCTCGCCGGAATCCCGGCGCACCAGCACACATTGGTTCTTCTCCATGTCCTTGGGGCCCAGCTCCAGCCGGAGGGGCACGCCCTTCATCTCGTACTCGGCAAACTTCCAGCCGGGGGACTGGTCGGAGTCGTCCATCTTCACCCGGAAGCCCGCCTTCCGGAGCCGCTCCATCACGGCCCGGTTGGCCTCGACGACGCCCTCCTTGTGCTGGGCCACGGGGATGATGATCACCTGAGTGGGGGCGATGCGGGGGGGCAGCACCAGGCCGTTGTTGTCGCCGTGGGTCATGATGATGCCGCCGATGAGCCGGGTGGACACGCCCCAGGAGGTCTGATGGGGATAATGGGGCTGGTTGTCCCTGCCAGTGAAGGTGATGTCGAAGGCCTTGGCAAAGCCGTCCCCGAAGTAGTGGGAGGTGCCCGCCTGGAGGGCCTTTTTATCGTGCATCATGCACTCCACGGTATAGGTCTCCTCCGCGCCGTTGAACTTCTCCTTGTCGGTCTTGCGCCCCTTGACCACGGGCATGGCCAGCACGTTCTCGCAGAAGTCGGCGTAGATGTTCAGCATCTGCATGGTCTCTTCCCGGGCCTCTTCGGCGGTGGCGTGCATGGTGTGGCCCTCCTGCCACAGGAACTCCCGGTGGCGGAGGAAGGGGCGGGAGGTCTTTTCCCAGCGGAGCACGGAGCACCACTGATTGTACTTTTGGGGCAGATCCCGCCAGGAGTGGATGATGTGGGAGTAATGCTCGCAGAACAGGGTCTCGGAGGTGGGGCGGACGCACAGCCGGTCCTCCAGCTTGTCGTCGCCTCCCATGGTCACCCAGGCGCACTCGGGGGCGAAGCCCTCCACATGGTCCCTCTCCTTCTGGAGCAGGCTCTCGGGAATGAGCACAGGGAGATAGACGTTTTCATGGCCGGTCCGCTTGAACTCCGCGTCCAGGCCGTGCTGGATATTCTCCCAAATGGCGTAGCCGTAGGGGCGGTAAATGAACATGCCCTTGACGCTGGTGTAGTCGATGAGCTCCGCCTTCCGGCAGACATCGGTGAACCACTGGGCGAAGTCCACCTCCATATCGGTGATCTGCTCCACCTGTTTCTTATCCTGTGCCATCGTTTCTCCATCCTTTATCGGTAAAAATCGTTTCCATTTTATGCGGAATGTATGGGAAAGTCAAGAGCCCCGGAGGGGATTGCACTCACCGGCGGGCAAACCGTTCGATCCTCTCCCCCTGGTCGTAGCCCATCCGGTAGAGCCGCTGAATGGCCGCCTTGTCCCGGGTGAGGGTGGACATACCGGAGATGTCGGCGGGGGCCACCAGAAGGGCCTTCCCCTCCTCCTCCAGCTTCTTTACCGCCGCCACATCCTGATTATAGCGGATATACCGGCGCTTGAGGGCGGCGTAGGCGTTGGGCCAGCGGCGCAGGCTCCGCTCCATCACTTTGGCGTGCTCCAAAGGCGGGCGGACAAAATCGGCCGGGCGGGTCAGCAGCACCACCACCCGGTCGCAGCCCTGCTCGAAGGCGCGGCGGTAGGGCACCGGGTCAGCCACGCCGCCGTCAAAGCCGGGGCGGCCGTGGACCGGGTAGGGCCGGCAGGCCCCGGGGACGGCGCAGGACGCCTTGATGACCGAAAAATCCCCCTGGGCCAGCTCCGCCTTGTCAAAGTAGAGCGGCTGGCCGGTGGCGGCGTCGGTGACCACCGCCTCGTACCGGGCGGGATTTGCGTTGAAGGCCTCCAGATCCACCGGGTCCTCCCCGCCGGGGCCGGAGAGCGTGGTGTAGACGTAGTCCAGGTCGATATAGGAGCCCCCGCGCAGGAAATTGCCCGCCGACATATACCGGCGGCGGAAGGCGTACTCCGTGTAAAACCTCTGGTTCCGCCCCCGCTGCCCCGCCAGATAAGTGACCATGTTGGCGCTCCCCGCCGACACACCCAGCAGATAGCCGAAGGGCTGGACCTTCCGGTCCAGAAAATAGTCGTAAACTCCGGCGGTGAAGGCCCCTCTCAGTCCGCCGCCCACGTCGATGATCCCAAGCAAGTGACGTTTCGCCTCTTTCTATTCCTACAAAAAATCCGGTTTTCCTGAGAGACCGGGTTCCTCACTCAATAACCTTCCAATACCTGCTCGATCCGTTTTAAAAGCGGGGCGGAGATCCCATTCAGCGCCTCTGCTGCCTGGGCGGTCAACAAATCTTCCTCGGCCGCGGAGCCCCGTTCATCCGAATCCGACCGCAACAGGTCCCGAAACAGCATCAGATCCTCACGGGTGGAGGCATTTTGGAGCAGCCGCTCCACGATACCCTCCGGCGGCATGGAGGCCAGACCCATCGCCCCCTCCCCCATCCTCCGGGACAGCAGCGTCAATAAAACGGGAAATTCATTGGATAAAATCTCCATTCTGTCTCTCCTCCTTGAAATTCGAAAGGGGGGCCTTTCGGCCCCCTTTCAATTCTTTGTCATTCCGCGGAGATCATGTAGTAGTAGACCGGCTGACCGCCGGACAGAAGCGTGATCTCGGCGCCGGGGCAGAGCCCGGAAAAGAGCTTCAGCGTCTTTTCCGCCTCGGGCTCCTTCACATCCTCCCCATAATAGATGTTGATAAACTCGGCCTGCCGGTAGGTGTCCTCCTGGGCCAGGCGGCGGAGAATTTTGTCCAGGTTCCGCTCCGTGGCGAAGAGCTGTCCGTTCAGCAGGGCCATATAGTCCCCGTGCTTGATGCTGAACCCGCCGAACTCAGAGTCCCGGGCGGCATAGGTCACCTCGGCGGTGGACACCGCTCCCATGGCCTCGGTCATGGCCTGGGTGTTGGTCTCCACATCGGTCTCGGGATCCATCATCAGCAGGGCGGAGATGCCCTGGGGCACCGTCCTGCTGGGCAGGACCACCACCTGCTTGCCCTCGGCCAGGGGGATGCACTGCTCGGCTGCCATGATGATGTTCTTGTTGTTGGGCAGGACGAAAACCACCTCCGCAGGGGTGGCGTCGATCTGCCGGAGAATGTCCTCGGTGGCGGGGTTCATGGTCTGCCCGCCGCTGATGATCCCGTCCACGCCCAGATCCCGGAATACGGCGGCCAGGCCCGCGCCCGCGGCCACCGCCACCACGCCGTACTTCTTCTCCGGCGGGGCGATTTTCCGCACCCCGGCGTCCTCGGCCAGGATCTCGGTGTGCTGGTTGCGCATGTTCTCCACTTTGACGGTCTGGAGCGCGCCGTAAGTCAGGGCCTCCTCCAGCACCTTGCCCGGATGGTCGGTGTGGACGTGGACCTTGATGATGTCGTCGTCATCCACCAGCACCAGGGAATCACCCAGAGCGGAGAGGAAGCCCCGCAGAGCCTCGGGATCCTTTTTGGTGTCCCGGGCGCAGATGAACTCGGTGCAGTAGCCGAAGGTGATCTCCTCGGTGGAGAACGCCTCAAAGTCAGCTTTTTCCTTCCGCTCCACGGCGGCGGCCCCCTCCGGGAGAGGCAGGCCCCGCAGCTCGTCCATCATCCCCTGGAGGATGACCAGAAAGCCCTTTCCGCCGGAGTCCACCACCCCGGCCTTTTTCAGCACCGGATTCTGATTGATGGTGTCGTCCAGGGCGATCAGGCCGGCCTGGATGGCCTCGTCCAGCACATGCTCGGCCCCGGCGTCCTCCCGGGCGGCAGCGGCAGCGGCGGCGGCAGCCATGCGGGAGACGGTGAGGATGGTGCCCTCGGCGGGCTTCATGACCGCCTTGTAGGCGGCGGCCACGCCGAAGTCCAGCGCGATGGCCAGATCCCGGCCGTCAATGGTCTCCTTGTCCTTCACCGCCTTGGCAAAGCCCCGGAACAGCAGGGAGAGGATGACGCCGGAGTTGCCCCGGGCGCCCCGGAGCAGCGCGTTGGCGGTGACCGACGCGGCCTGCCCCACGGTGTCGCAGGGCTTTTTGCCCAGCTCTTCGGCAGCGGTGCCGATGGTCATGGACATATTGGTGCCGGTGTCCCCGTCGGGCACCGGGAATACGTTGAGCTCATTGATGTGCTGCTTTTGGGCATTGATGCAGGCCGAGCCGTGGATGACCATTTTGGCAAACAGCGCCCCGTCGATGGTAGTTATCATTCTATTCGGTACCTTCCTTTCAGCCGACGACCATGGAGTCCACATAGACGTCCACGCGCTTCACGTCCACCCCTGTGGCCCGGCTGACATTGTAGCGCACCTCGCTCATGATGGAGCGGCTCACCGCCATGAGGTTGACCCCGTTGTCCACAATAATGTGCAGTTCCAGGGAGATGGTGGCGTCGTCGTTATAGGTGACCTTCACGCCCTTGGCCATGGACTCCCGCCGCAGGAGATGCACCAGCCCGTCGGTGGTGGAGCGAATGGCCATGCCCTTGACGCCGTAGCAGTTGGTGGCGGCGGCGCCGGTGATATTGGTGAATACGTCGCTGCTGATGGTGATCGCACCTTTTTCAGTCTGCAGCTTCATAAAGACCCTTCCTTTCCGTCTGAGGCGTATCCCAGCGCCTGCGTGCTTTTTTCCGATTGTACTGAGTATTGTATTCTATTTTCTCTGAAATTACAAGGGAAAAAGTGTTCCGAAACGATTGTAATTTCCCCACAAACCGTGTACACTAAAGGAGACTGTAAGATCCACCAACTTGAAAAAGGAGGCGTCGGGGACATGAAAGTTGCCCGCTTCGTACTGAAAATCGTAGGTTTCTGTCTGGCCGCGGCCGCGGCCGCCTGCTGCGTCATCGCCTACTGGGACAAGATCGTCGCCGGATTCCAGGCGATCGGGGGAAAGCTGGGCTGCACCCGCTGTGCCCATTCTGCCGAGTATGACGATTACGCCGACTGGGACGAATAAGAAGTAAAACGGGGACTGCCTGAGGCAGTCCCCGTTTTTGCCTGCGCCTGCATTTTCCTCTTTTCTTTTCGGAGAGCCGATGTTATAATGCAGGCGTCATCTCATTTTGAAAACCAGATTCTGCTTTTTTCTTAAAGGAACGTGACTGCATGCCCAATTATTATGCCCATCTGGTCTTTGGCCGGGAGGTACTGGCCCAGCTCCCGCCCATCCTACGAGGCCAGCTGGAGGGGGAGCGCGGCGCCTTTGACATCGGGCTCTACGGCCCCGATCCGCTCTTCTGTTACCATCCCATGACCCGGAATTTTGCCCGGACCACAGGACTGTCCATACACAAGGAGCCGGTGCGTCCGGCGGCAGAGCGGCTGCGGCAGGCGGTCGAGGACGGCCTCCCCTACGCCCGAGGCTACGCCGCCGGATTCCTCTGTCACTTTGCCCTGGACAGCCGCTGCCACTACTACATTGAGGAGCGTCATGCTCGGGGGCTCTCCCACGCGGGGATGGAGGCCGAGCTGGAGCGGGCGCTGATGCTGGCCGACGGCATCGATCCGCTCCACGAAACTCCCATGCCCTGTCCCGAGCTGCCCGGGGCCTTCTATGAAACGGTGACTGCGGCCGCCTATCCCGGCGTGCGCCCCGACCAGTTTCAAAAGGGGCTGCGGGTCTTTCGGCGGTTCTGCCGCCTCCAGACCCGGGCCGCCGGAACCTACGTCCACCGCTTTGCCAACTGGGCGGGCGGACACTCCACCCGGCTCTCCCGGGTCCGGGGCACCGTTCTCTCCCCCAGCCCGGATCCCGTCTATGCCGAGAGCACCCGGGTCCTCCTCTCCCTCCTCCACGGGGAGGCCGCCTCCACAGCCGCGGAGCTGACCCGCTTTTTTGCTGTGGTGGCCCGCGGCGGCGTGCTGGGCAGCTGGTACGACCGGCCTTTTTCCGGCCAGTGGCAGTCCGAACAGGCAGTGATCCTCCGCACAGCCTTCCGCTGAAGCCTGTTCTCAATCAGAAATTTTTCTCTGCCGATCAGTCAAGGGCGCCGCCACGTTTCCGTGGCGGCGCCCTTGACTGATTTTCTCGGTTCGCTCCTTCGCATCAGCGGGCTCCGGGCCCTCACAGCCCGGCCTGATCCAGCCAGCCGCAGGCCGCTGCGGCGGCCTGGGCGCCGTCGGCGGCGGCGGTGGTGAGCTGCCGCAGCTCCTTGGTACGGCAGTCCCCGGCGGCAAAAACCCCGGGGGTAGAAGTCCGGCAGTCCTCTCCCGCCCGCACATAGCCCGCCGCGTCCAGCTCCGCCAGATCCGCAAAGACCCGGTTGTCCGGCTCCTGCCCCACCGCCACGAAAAGTCCGGTGACCGGCAGCCGTTCCCGGACGTCGCCCGCAGCGGTGAGCTCCACCCCGGTGAGGCTGTCCGCACCCTCCAGGGCTGTCACCTGGCGGGACAGGCAGAGCGTGATGTTCTCCCGTTTTTTGAGGGCGGCGACATGGCAGGGCTCAGCCCGAAATTCCTCCCGCCGATGCACGAGGTAGACCCGCCCGCACCGCTTGGACAGGAAGAGCGCCGCCTGGAGGGCGCTGTCCCCTCCCCCGGCCACCGCCACATCCTCTCCGGCGAAAAAGGCCCCGTCGCACACGGCGCAGTAGCTCACCCCGTTTCCCACCAGGCGTTCCTCCCCCGAAAGGCCCAGCTTTCGGTGCTTCGCCCCGGTGGCCAGAACGAGCGCCCTGCCGGAAAACGATCTCCCCCCGGCGGTGAGGACGAACCCGTCCCCCGTCCGCCGGGCGGCGGCCACCCGTTCCAGCTCGGCGTCCGCCCCCAGATCCAGCGCCTGTCCCGTGAGGGCATCGGCGAAAGCCATGCCGCTGATGGACGGGATCCCGGGGTAATTTTCCACCAGCGGAGAGGCGGTGATCTGTCCCCCGAAGCCCCCGCCCTCCAGCACCAGGACGGATCTGCCCGCCCGGCGGGCGTAAAGGGCGGCGGTAAGTCCGGCGGTCCCTCCGCCCACGATCAGGATGTCATACATGGGCCGCACAGCCCTCCGCATAGCCCTTGATGTTGGAGGCGTTGGCATAGACCTCCGCACCGCCCCCCGCGACGGGCACCACCAGGGTGGGGGCCTGCTTTACCCCACTGGCCCGGGCCAGATCGGGCTGCTCCTCGGCATCGATGCGGCGGAAGGAGATCCCCGCCCGCTCCAGGGCCGAAACCGCCAGCCGGCAGTTGGGGCAGGTCTTGGTGGTGAAGAGCAGCGGCTCCCCCCCGGAGGCCGCCGGTTCCGCCCCGCGCTCCTCCGTCTCCGGCCCGGTGTGGGTCAGCCGGGAGGCTCCGATGTCGTAGACCTTCCGCTCCTTGTACTCCTGGAGTTTGCCGTCGTTCCAGTTCTGCACCGGGCGGTAGTAGCCGGTGATGCGGCTGTATACCTCGGTGGCCTGTCCGCAGTGGGGGCAGGTGTACTGCTCTCCGACCAGATACCCGTGCTCCCTGCACACCGAATAGGTGGGAGAGAGGGTGTAGTAGGGCAGCTTGTAGTTCTCCGCGATCTTCCGCACCAGCGCGGCGGCCGCTTTCCAGTCGGGAAGCTTCTCTCCCAGAAAGGCGTGGAACACCGTGCCCGAGGTATATCGGGTCTGGAGATCGTCCTGGACATCCAGAGCGGCAAAAATATCCTGGGTATAGCCCACCGGCAGGTGGGAGGAGTTGGTGTAGTAGGGGGTGCCTCCGGGCTCGGCGGCGGTGATGATGCCGGGGTACTTCTCCACGTCGTGCTTGGCCAGACGGTAGGTGGTGGACTCGGCGGGTGTGGCCTCCAGATTGTAGAGATCGCCGTACTCCTCCTGGTAATCGGACAGGCGCTCCCTCATGTGATCCAGCACCTCCTTGGCAAAACGCTGGGTCTCGGGGTGGGTCAGGTCCTTTTTCAGCCACCTGGCGTTGAGTCCCACCTCGTTCATGCCGATCAGACCGATGGTGGAGAAGTGGTTTTCGAAGGAGCCCAGATAGTGCTTGGTGTAGGGATAAAGCCCTTCGTTCAGGAGCTTGGTGATGACGGTGCGCTTGGTCTTGAGGCTCCGGGCGGCAATGTCCATCATGTGATCCAGCCGCTTGTAGAAGTCGGCTTCGTCCTTGGCCAGATAGGCGATCCGGGGCAGGTTGATGGTGACCACGCCCACACTGCCGGTGGACTCGCCCGAACCGAAGAAGCCGCCGGACTTCTTCCGCAGCTCCCGGAGGTCCAGCCGCAGCCGGCAGCACATGCTCCGCACGTCGGAGGGCTCCATATCGGAGTTGATGTAGTTGGAGAAATAGGGAGTGCCGTACTTGGAGGTCATTTCAAAGAGGAGACGGTTGTTCTCGGTCTCGCTCCAGTCGAAGTTCTTGGTGATGGAGTAGGTGGGAATGGGGTACTGGAAGCCCCGGCCGTTGGCGTCCCCCTCGATCATGGTCTCGATGAACGCCTTGTTGACCATGTCCATCTCTTTTTTGCAGTCGCCGTAGGTGAAGGGCATGTCCTTCCCCCCCACGATGGCGGGCAGGTTCTTCAGGTCCTCAGGCACGGTCCAGTCCAGGGTGATGTTGGAGAAAGGGGCCTGCGTGCCCCAGCGGCTGGGGGTGTTGACGCCGTAGATGAAGGACTCCACACACTTTTTCACTTCGTAGTAGGACAGGTTGTCCGCCTTGACAAAGGGAGCCAGATAGGTGTCGAAGGAGGAGAACGCCTGGGCGCCCGCCCACTCGTTCTGCATGATGCCCAGGAAGTTGACCATCTGGTTGCACAGGGAGCTCAGATGCTTGGCCGGAGAGGAGGTGATCTTCCCGGGCACGCCGCCCAGCCCCTCTCGGATGAGCTGCTTCAGGCTCCAGCCCGCGCAGTAGCCGGTGAGCATGGAGAGATCGTGGAGGTGGATGTCCCCGTCCCGGTGGGCGCTGGCCACCTCGTCGTCATAGATCTCGCTGAGCCAGTAGTTGGCCGTGATGGCCCCGGAGTTGGACAGAATGAGGCCCCCCACCGAGTAGGTCACGGTGGAGTTTTCCTTCACCCGCCAGTCTGTGACCTTCACATAGGAGTCCATCACCGCCTTGTAGTCCAACATGGTGGACTTCATATTGCGGATCTTCTCCCGCTGCTTGCGGTAGAGGATATAGGCCTTGGCCACGTCGGCGTAGCCCGCCTCGCTGAGGACCTTTTCCACGCTGTCCTGGATGTCCTCCACTGCCACCTTGCCGTCCCTGATCTTGTCCTCAAAGTCGGCGGTGACCCGCAGCGCCAGCAGGTCGATGACGCTGGGGTGGTACTCCTTGATCTGCGCTTCAAACGCCTTGGTGATGGCCGCCGAGATCTTGGAGATGTTAAACTCCGCGATCTTGCCGTCCCGCTTGATGACCTGATACATATCCGATGCCCCCCGCTGTTCTCTCAAATATTGTGACCGTTCAGTTTCCCATTATATCATCCCTGCCGGTTTCGTCAATATGTAGTTTCGCCGAAACTGCTTCACACAATATCTTGTTATATACCTCGAAGAGCCGCGTTCGGGATGAAATTCGACAGGATGGAGCGGAATCCAATCATTTCCTCCTCACCAAACGGGGAGAGCCCGGTTCCGATGAGGTCGCCCGAATCCTGAAACCCCTGAAGAAAATAGGGCTCATCCCCCGCCAGCCATGCTCCGATGGCCTGAAAACAGTCTGAATCGTGGAGCGGCCGGACCACCGTGGTGCGGAACTCAAAGGGCAGCCCGCCTTTCATCAGAAAGCCGGCGCTCTCCCGAATGGGGGTCAGATCCAGCCCGGGCACCCCCGCCGTCTCGGCGTAGCGTTCCGGGGCGTTTTTGATGTCCATGGCCACATAGTCCACCAGTTCCTCCTCCGCCAGCGCCCGGAGAACATCGGGGCGGGCCCCGTTGGTGTCCAGCTTCACGGCATACCCCAGGGCCTTGACCCGCCGGAGAAAGTCGGGCAGGGCGGGCTGGAGCGTGGGTTCGCCGCCGGTGACGCACACCCCGTCCAGCACTCCCCGCCGCTTTTCCAGCAGGGCAAAGACCTCCCCTTCGGGCACCTCCGCCCCCGCCCGTCCGGGCAGCACCAGAGAGGCGTTGTGGCAGAAGGGACAGCGGAAGCCGCAGCCGGGGGTGAACACGGTGCAGGCCACTTTTCCCGGGTAGTCCAGCAGGGTCAGGGTCTGGAATCCTTCGATCTTCATGGCAGAGCCTTCCTCTCTTCCTCGGTCTGAAATTCAGTCATGGTCCCCCAGTAGCGCTTGGGCATATGGGTCATACGGCACTTGGGATTGTACCGCCCCTCAATGGAGATCTTCTCATAAAAGCTCCGCCACAGCTTCCGCCAGCCCAGCTCCTCTTCTCCCGCCGGGCCCAGGCGGAAGTCCTCCACCGGCAGGATGGCCCGCTTTCCGGCGGCGTAAAAAAACGCCTCTCCGTGGGTGCGGTCGTAGAGGGCCAGCTTCTCCCCCGACAGCCGGGCGGCAAAGTGGTTGGCCAGCAGGGGGAGCACCCGGTTCCTTGGCTCGATCTCCCCCGCCAGCACCCCGTCCAGCTCGGAAAAGCGGACAAAGCCCTTCAGATGATCCACCTCGGTGTCCAGCTTCCGCAGGGCCAGCATCACCCGGGCCACGGTGGGATCGGCCAGATCCATCCGCACCCGGTCCCCTTCTGCCAGCCCCCGGCGGATGAGGGTATCGAGGTCCAGCTCCCGCCTGGGCAGGCAGGTGAGGAACCCCTTCTCCACCAGACGCTGAAATTCCGGCGAGACCTTCTCCCCCAGCGCCCGGTACACCCGCATGGCGCGGGCCCGGTCGGTCTCCACCGGCCGCTCCGGCCAGAGGGTGACGGCGCCGTCTGCCCGGGTGAGGAACTCGGCCGGGAGCTCCCGGTGGGCGTAGAGTTCAAAAACACAGGTGAGAAAGCCCCCGAAGGAGCCGTCATAGCGGCAGCATACCTGTGTCATTGTAGCACCTCCTTCCGACGGACGCAATGGCGCGGCGGCCGTCATGTCAGGGCCGCCGCGCCGTCAAAGAGACTCAGCTGCTCCCAGCTCTCTCCGGGCAGCGCCGCCCGCTCCAGCCCCGCCAGACGCCGGTACACCCCCTCGGGAGAGCACCGCAGTCCGGGGAGCATCCGCCCCGAGCAGGTGAGGAAGTACTGGGCCCGCTTGAGCACCACCCCCAGCCGCTTGAGCCCTTCGAAGGTCAGCGGTCCGCACCGCCGGGCGGTGACGATGCGCCGGGCCGAGGTCACCCCCACCCCCGGCACCCGGAGCAGGGCCTCGTAGTCCGCCCGGTTGACCTCCACCGGAAAATGCTCCAGGTGCCGCAGGGCCCAGTCGCACTTGGGATCCAGCGCGCTGTCAAAATTTTCGTGCCCCTCATCCAGCAGCTCCTCGGCGGAAAAGCCGTAAAACCGCAGCAGCCAGTCGGCCTGGTAGAGCCGGTGCTCCCGCAGCAGGGGAGGCCGGAACCCCGCCGGGGCGGGGAGGAGCTTGCTGTCCGACACCGGCATGTAGGCGGAGAAAAACACCCGCTTGAGCCGGTACTTTTGATAAAGCCCCTGGGTGAGGGCCAGGATGCGCCGGTCGGTCTCCGGCGTGGCCCCCACGATCATCTGGGTGGCCTGCCCTGCCGGGGCGAACTTCGGCGCACCCCGATAGAGCTTCAGCTCCTGCCGGGACCGCTCCGCTCCGTCCCGGATCTGGGCCATGGGGGCCAGAATGGACGCCTTGGTCTTGTCGGGGGCCAGCAGCTGAAGGGACCGCTCCGACGGCAGCTCGATGTTCACGCTCAGTCGGTCGGCCAGCAGCCCCAGCTGGTAGGTGAGCCCGGAGTCCGCCCCGGGGATGGCCTTGGCATGGATGTAGCCGCCGAAGCGGTACTCGGTGCGCAGCAGCCGCAGGGCCTCGATCATCCGCTCGGTGGTGTAATCCGGACTTTTCAGCACCGCCGAGGAGAGAAACAGCCCCTCAATGTAGTTGCGACGGTAAAACTGGATGGTGAGCTCCGCCAGCTCCCGGGGGGTAAAGGCCGCCCGGGGCACGTCGTTGGAGCGGCGGTTGACGCAGTAGGCGCAGTCGCAGCGGCAGTGGTTGGTCATCAGCACCTTTAAAAGGGAGATGCACCGCCCGTCCGCAGAAAAGGAATGACAGCACCCGGCGTTGGACGCGGTGCCGATGCCTCCCCGCTGCCCGCCGCGCGTCACCCCGCTGGAGGTGCAGGCGGCGTCATACTTGGCGGCGTCGGCCAGAATGTTCAGCTTGTCCATCAGCTCCATGCGTCGCCCTCCCATCGAACGTTTGTACTTTTATTATAGTACGTGCGTTCGATATGTCAAGGGGAAAAATCTGGCGCTCAGTCCCGAAAAAAGGACCTCCGCAGGTCCTCGGCCGCCCGGGGGGCCTTTTCTTCGGGCAGTCCGGCAAAGCCCAGCACCAGAGTGCCCGGGCGGGGGACCGCCCGCTGGCAGTATTCCCCCAGGCCCCGGACCCGGTAGCCCGCCTCCGCCGCCCGGCGTTTCAGCTCCTCCTCCCGCCGCCCCGGCAGGGTGAACAGCAGATGCAGACCGGCGTCGCTCCCCCGAACCTCCCCCCAGCCGGACAGGGCCGCCACCAGGGCGTCCCGCCGCTGGCGGTAGAGATTGCCCACCCGGCGCAGGTGGCGGCTGTAGCTCCCGGAGGCCAGAAAACGCCGCAGCGCCTCCTGCTCAAACCGGGAGACCGTAGCCGCCCCGTGGCCGAATTTGTCCCGGTAGCGCTTGAGCAGCTCGGGCGGCAGAATGAGGTAGGCCACGCGGATGGAGGGGGCCAGCGTCCGGGAAAAGGTGCCCACATAGATGACCCGTCCGCCCTCGTCCAGCCCCTGCATGGCTGGGATGGGCCGGGAGGCATAGCGGAATTCCGAGTCGTAGTCGTCCTCAATGAGATAGCGCCCAGGAGCCTCATAGGCCCAGCGAAGCAGCTCGGAGCGCCGCCCCACCGGAGTGGCCACCCCCAGGGGAAACTGATGGGAGGGAGTGACATAGGCCACGTCGGCGCCGGAGGAGCGCAGGGCGGCGGGATCCAGCCCCCGCTCGTCCACCGGCACCGGCGCATAGGGCCGCCGCAGATTTTCCAGCAGCAGCCGCAGGGAGGCGTAGCCCGGATCCTCCAGCGCGAACACCGCGTCGGGCAGAAGCTGGAGGAGGATCCACATCAGCGCCTCCATCCCCGCCCCCAGCACCACCTGTTCCGGGGTGCAGTTCACCCCCCGGTACTGGTGGAGGAAGCTGGCCAGTGTCCCCCGGAAGGCCCAGTCCCCCTGGCCGTCTCCCCGTTGGAGGAGCGCCGGGTTTTCGTACACCGCCTCCTTGGAAAGCCGTGCCCAGGTGGCGTAGGGAAACTGCTCGGTGTCCACCGCGGAGGTGGAAAAGCAGTCGTCCAGAGCGGGTCTGCTTTCGGCGGGAGCCCGGACCGGGGCGGGCGGGGGCGGTTCCGTGGGGATCATGGTGAGGGCGGGGGTGACCCGGTAGCCGCTGCGGGGGGCCGACTCCAGATACCCCTCCGCCGTCAGAAGGCCGTAGGATTTCTCCACCGTGGTCAGGCTCACCCCCAGATGCTCGGCCAGCCGCCGCTTGGAGGGGAGCTTCTCCCCCTCCGGCAGCGCGCCCGAGCGGATCTGGGCCACAATATAGCGGTAGAGCTGCTCATACAGGGGGGCGGAATCGTCAAATTGGGGCGTCAGTTCCGTCATGGCTGTTTCCTCCATTTTGACCCCTTTAAAAAGATAAAAACTGGATATTTTCAAAGGGTCAGATTTTGCTATCATAGTACCAGAACAAAACGAAACCGTCAAGGAGGTCCTTTCCATGAGAGAGAACAGCGAAAAGCTCCGCCGCCTGGTGACGACCGCCCTCTTCGCCGCCGCCATCACCGTCACCACCGCCTATATTCTCCACATTCCCCTCCCCACCGGAGGCTATGCGCACCTGGGCGACGCCCTCATCTATCTGTGCGCCTGCCTGCTGCCCGCCCCCTGGGCCATGGCCGCCGGCGCCGTCGGCGCCGGTCTGGCCGACCTGCTCACCGCCCCCATGTGGGTGGTGCCCACCCTGATCGTCAAGTCGCTCATCTGCCTGCCCTTCACCAGCAGGAGCCAACGGGTGCTCTGCCCCCGGAACGTGGCCGCCATCTTTCTTTCCGGCCTGCTCTCCCCCGCCCTCTACGGCGTGGCCAACGTCCTCTTCGCCGGCACCGTGAACGCCTTTCTGCCCCAGTTCCTGGGCACGTTGGTCCAGGCGGTGGGCAGCGGTCTGATGTTCGCCGTGCTGGCCTACGGCGTGGACCGGATCGGCCTGAAAAAGCGGCTGACGGCAGGATAAGCCGCCCCGCCTTGCATTTTTTCTCCAAAGAGGGTATCATGTGTGTACTTTGACTTGAGGTGATGCCCATGCGGCTCTTCGATACCCACGCCCACTACTATGACGACGCCTTCGGCTCCGACCGGGACGAGGTGCTCTCCGCCCTCCCCGCCGCCGGGGTGGAGCGGGTGGTCTGCCCCGGCTGCGACCTGCCCACCACCCGACAGAGCCTGGCTCTGGCCGAGCGATACCCCTTTCTCTATTTTGCCGCCGGGCTCCATCCGGAAAATCTGGAGGGGGCGTCCCTGTCCGACCTGGACGGGGTGCGGGCACTGGCCCGCCACCCCAAATGCGCGGCCATCGGAGAGATCGGGCTGGATTACTACTGGCTCAGGACGCCGGAGGAGCGGGCCAACTCCCGGGACTTTTTCGCCGCCCAGCTGGCGCTGGCCGGGGAGCTGGACCTGCCCGCCATCGTCCACGACCGGGACGCCCACAGGGACACCCTGGACCTGGTGCGCGCCCACCCCGGCACCCGGGGGGTATTCCACTGCTGCGCCCTCTCCGCCGAGGACGCCAAGGTGGTGGAGAAGCTGGGCTGGTACGTCTCCTTTACGGGAAACGTCACCTTCAAAAACGCCCGCCGGGCGCTGGAGGTCATCGCCGCACTCCCTCTGGAGCGTATCATGATCGAGACCGACAGCCCCTACATGGCCCCCGAGCCCTTTCGGGGGAAGCGGTGCGATTCCCGCTATGTCTTCCGGGTGGCCGAGACCGTCGCCCAGGTGAAGGGCATTTCCACCGAAGCGGCGGCCGAGGCGACCTATCAAAACGCCCTGCGATTTTTTGGATTGGAGGATACCCCGCTATGATGACCATTACCTACGAGTATGAGGGGGCGCTCTACGTCAACCTCACCAACAAGTGCGACTGCGCCTGTGTGTTCTGCCTGCGCCACAACGGCCACAAGGGCAGCATCTACGCCGACGACCTGTGGCTGGAGCATGAGCCCAGCCGTCAGGAGGCGCTGGACGATCTGCTCTCCAGGGATCTGTCCCAGTACCGGGAACTGGTGTTCTGCGGCTTTGGCGAGCCCATGTTCCGCTGGGACGACGACGCCTGGCTCATCGACGAGCTCAGGCGCCGGGGGGTGAAGCTGCCCCCTGTGCGCATCAACACCAACGGCCACGCCAACCGCTTCCTGGGCCGGGACGTGACCCCGGAGCTGAAGGGCCGGGTGGATGTGATCTCCATCTCTCTCAACGGCTCCAACGAGGCCGAGTACACCGCCGTCACCCAGCCCTCCACCGGCAAGCAGGGCTGGGCGGACATGCTGGACTTTACCCAAAAGGCCGCCCGGTACGTCCCCGAGGTGGTGATGACCATCGTCAACAAGGACAAGACCGCCGAGGACATTGCCCAGTGCCGCGCCCTGGCCGAGCGGCTGGGGGCCACTCTGCGGGTGCGGGAGTATATTCCCGACTGATTTTTTGTAAGCGCCAATGCATCTCTTTTCGATCAAATAGCTTAAGGGCATCGCCGTTCCAGCGGAACGGCGATGCCCTTAATTGCGTTCTGGCCTATTCTTTCCCATCCACCGGGATGGAGCGGTCTATGATTTCCACTTTGGAAGTCCTTCCCATCAGCTCATAGTACCTTCTCCAGTCTCTCAGCGACTGGAGCGGGATCGTCTCCCCATTCAGCTGAAGATACTCCTCGATCTGTTCCGGCCCAAAGGGACAGTCGTAGTCCCGTCCATCCTTGACGATCACGAATCCAGCTATGACATCCACGTCAACTCCCTGGATCACAAATTCCAAAAAATGTCGTGTTTTGTACTGCTGATCCGGCTTCGGAGGCGCCAGCACCCCCATGGGCAAAAGCTGTTCTTTCAGCTTTTCCACGTCACTTTCGCATACCATAAGATCAATGTCATGAAAAACGTCCACGATTCCTCTCAAATATAACAGCATGGATGCGCCGACGGCCCAGACCACATTTCTTTCATTTAAACCATGCGCGATCTTCGTCAGCACATTCAATTTCTTCTCCAAATCATCCACTCTGTCTCCCCCTCCGCTTCCGCCGATCGTCCTGCGGGCCATAAGCCCGCCAGGGGCCACTGCAAGTGTACCACAGCGATCCCGTGCAATCAAACGCATTTTCCCGCTTCCCTTGCGCTCTGTCCCGGCCTGTATTATGATAGCAGCAGAAAGGACGGTGATCCCATGCCCAGCCGGCAGGCCCTCTTCTGGCACCCCCGGCCCTACGACCTCCCCGCCTCCGACGCCCTCTTTCTCCGGGCGGCGGCGGACAACTGCGCCTATCACATCGCCCACTGCCCCGGCTACGCCGCCATCTGCCGGCGTCTGGACTTTGACCCCAAAAGCCTCCGCTCCACGGAGGATCTGGCCCGGATCCCCGCTCTGCCCACCCTGCTTTTCAAGCGGGAGGCCCTTTTTTCCATGCCGGAGAGACGGATGGCCATGCGGGTCACTTCCTCGGGCACCAGCGGAACATTCAGCCGCATCGGCTTCGACTGGGGGAGTCTCCTGGCGGAGGTCCCCATGGTGCTGCGGCTGGGGGCGCGGCACCGGCTCATCTCCGGCGTGCCCGCCCACTGCGTGGTGCTGGGCTATCAGCCCCACCGGGACAACCACGCCGGGGTGACCCGCACCATGTACGGCCTGACTTTTTTCTCTCCGCCCCTGAGCCGCACCTACGCCCTCCAGCGGAGGGGGACGTCCTACATCCCCGACCTGGACGGGGCAGCTCACGCTCTGGAGCGGCTGGCCGCCTCCCCCTTCCCCACCCGGGTCATCGGCTTCCCCTCTTACCTTTGGTTCGGTTTGCAGCAGTTGGAGGCGCTGGGCCGGACCGTCCGGCTGCGCCCCGGCTCCCGGATCATTCTGGCGGGCGGCTGGAAGGAGCACGGCGCGCAGGAGGTGGCCAAATCGGCCCTCTACGCCGCGGCGGAGCGGGTGCTGGGCGTCCCGCCCGATCACATCCACGAGCTCTTCGGCGCGGTGGAGCACCCCGTCTTTTACAACGCCTGCCCCAACCACCGCTTCCATGTCCCCATTTACAGCCGGGTGCTCATCCGGGACCCGGAGACCCTGGCGCCGCTCCCCATGGGGGAAGTGGGCCTCATCAACCTCATCTCCCCCCTGATGACCGCCACGCCCACCCTGAGCGTCATGACCGACGACCTGGGCTATCTGGAGCCGGGGGATGCCTGCGGCTGCGGCATTCCATCTCCCGCCCTCACCATCGTGGGCCGGGTGGGGATGTCCGACATCCGTACCTGCGCCGCCGGGGCGGCCGAACTTCTGGGAAAGGGGGAGATGGGATGATCTTCGCCCACGGCTCCCTGCTGCCCGACAGCCGCCTCCCCGGTCTTCTGGCGGGATTGGAGGGGGAGCTCAACGCCGCCCTCGCGGGGCCGCCCCTCCCGGCGGAGACGGTGCTCGCCGCCCTGGACGCCCTGGGCCGCCGCCTGGCTGCCGGGGAATTTGACGCTCTGCTGCGCCGGTTCCTCCCCGCCGGGGAGCTGGCCCGTCTGGGGGAAGTGCTCCCCCTCTTCACCCGGGATGTCCTGGAGGAAAAGCTCCGCGCCGAGTTGGGGCCGGAGCGGTTCTCTCCCCGGGAGAGACGGCAGACCACCGCCCGTTTTCTGCCCCTGGGCGTCCTGCTCCATGTGGCCGCCGGAAACCAGCCCGGGCTGGGGCTGTTCAGCGTGGCCGAGGGCCTGCTCACCGGCAACGTCAACCTTTTGAAGCTCCCCCGGGAGGACAAGGGGCTGTCCCTGGCGGCCCTGTCTCTCCTCACCGAGGCCGCCCCCGAACTGGCCGGCTTTGTCTACGCCTTCGACCTGCCCTCCTCCCGGACCGCGGAGCTGAAGGCCCTGGCCGGGCTGGCCGACGGCATCGCCGTATGGGGCGGAGACGGGGCGGTGGAGACCTTCCGCCATCTGGCTCCGCCGGGGTGCCGGCTCATGGAGTGGGGCCACCGGCTGAGCTTCGCCTACCTGTCCGGCCCTCCCGCGGCCCAGGAGCTGGACGCGCTGGCCGCCCACATCGCCGCCACCGGGCAGCGGCTGTGCAGCTCCTGCCAGGTCATTTTTCTGGACACCGGCGACTTTTCCGCCGCCCGGGCCTTTGCAGAGGCGTTCCTCCCCCGGCTGGAGCGGGCGGTTTTGGCCCGGCGGGCCGGGCCATGGGAGAGTGCCCGGGCCGCCCTCAGCGGCTACACCGCCTTTCTGGAGCGCGTCACGGCGGGCCGGGAGCCCGGTGAGGCCTTCTTCCGGGGCCGGGGCTGCTCGGTGACCGCCCGGCCCGACCGGGAGCTGGAGCTCTCCCCCATGGAGGGGAACGTCCTGGTCAAGCCCCTCCCCCGCTCTGAACTGCTGCCTGTCCTCCGGCGGCAGAAGGGGCGGCTCCAGACCGCGGGCCTCCTCTGTGCGGAGGAGGAGCGGGAGGCCCTGACCGCCCTTCTGGCCCGGGCGGGCGTGACCCGGATCACGCGGGCAGGCCGCCTGTCCGACCCCTTTCCCGGCGAGGGGCACGACGGGGAGTATCCCCTGCGCCGCTATCTCCGGGTGGTGGATGTGGAAAATTAAGGATCCCGCCGTCCGGCAGCCTGTCACCACACCGCACAGAAAATCAAGAAATATCAGATGAATCGGGATAGAATCCTTTTATGCGGAAGGAGATCGGGAGATGGATTGGATTACGGGGATCCAGCGCGCACTGGACTACACGGAGGAGCATCTGACGGAAGCGCTCGATTATGAGTCGGTGGCGAAGCAGGCCTGTTCGTCGGCGTTTCATTTTCAGCGGATGTTCAGCATGCTCTGCGGATTTTCCCTGGGAGACTATATTCGCATGCGCCGCCTCACCCAGGCCGCGGAAGCACTCCTTGGAACCGGCGATAAGGTCATCGACATTGCGCTCCGGTACGGATACGACACCCCCGAAAGCTTCACGCGGGCGTTTACTCGATTCCACGGGATCACCCCCACCGAAGCAAGACGCGGCGGCACGATCAAATCCTTTTCCAGACTTTCCGTAAAACTGATTTTATCGGGAGGCAGCACCATGGACTACAGGATTGAAAAAAAGGATGCGTTTCAGGTCATCTGCAAAAAGAAGCTGGTGAACAAACCTCAGGGCGAGACCGCCACAGCGGACATTTCGGCATTCTGGAACGAGTGCCAAAAAAACGGCTCTATTGACGCCATCTGCAAATACGGCCGGTTTGACCATGTGAACGGCATTCTGGGGATCTGTTTCTCCGCGGAGATGGCGGATTCCGGCTTCCCCTACGGCATCGGTGCGGAGTACAACGGCGCACCCCTGAACGGTGAAGCGCTGGACATCGTGGAAATCCCCGCCTATACCTACGCGGTCTTTTCCTGCAAGGGGAAGATGCCGGACGCTTTCATAAAAACTTATCGGCAGATCTGCACCGAGTTCTTCCCCCAGAGCAATTACGAGTATGGCAGCGGGGTGGAGCTTGAGGTCTATCCCTCGGCCGAGGTGCAGGATCCCAACTACACCTGCGAAATTTGGATCGCAGTCAGGGAAAAGCAGTGAGCCTCCCCTTCCGCGGGATGCGCCTGCTCCAGTTCTCCTGACAGACGGAGGAGCCGCGGGACCATCCGGTCCCGCGGCTCCTCCGTGCTTTTTAAACGCCGCCCGTTTTCCAGGGCTCCTGTTCTTCCGCCACCGACGGAAAAGGCCTTACCGGGGCTGGGTCGGCCGGGTGGCTGCCCAGCAGTTTTTCCATCCACACCATGTCATACCATCGTCCGAACTTATAGCCGCAGTCGTGGAACCGCCCCACCATCCGGTAGCCCAGTTTTTCGTGGAAGGCCACGCTGTCCCGGGTGAGGTGCTCGTCTTCCCGCTCGGGATAGGCGATACAGGCATTGAGATTGAGGATGCCCTGGGCTTTGAGGCTCTCCTCCAGCGCGTGGTAGAGTCTGCCCCCCACCCCCGCGCGCTTTTTGCTCCGGTCCACATAGATAGAAGTTTCCACCGCCCAGTCGTAGGCGGCCCGGGCGTGGAACGGCCCCGCATAGGCATAGCCCACCAGGACCCCGTCCGCCTCGGCCGCCAGATAGGGATAGCGCTCCTGCACCCGGCGGATCCGCGCCCGGAACTCCTCCAGGGAAGGCGCCTCGTACTCAAAGGTAATGGCCGTGTCCCGGACATAGGGCGCGTAAATGGCCAGCAGGGCCTCTGCGTCCTCAGGCTTTGCCTGTCTGATTTTTACTTCCATCTTTTTCTTCCTCTCTGAAAATAAAGCGGGCGGCACGGCTGTCCGCCATGCCGCCCCCGGCCTTGCCCGTCTAAATTCGTCCGAATGCCTCAGTCATCCTCCCGGGGGGTGCTGAACTCGGAGAAAGTGAGTCTGTGATTGCGCTCCTGGGTCCAGTTCACCGCCCATTGAGAGCCGAAGAGCAGTAGCTGGCGGCCCTTGAAGTCCTCCACCAGCTTGGTGTCGGTGCCGAGGACCAGGTCCTCCTCCTTGGCCGGCTCGCCGTCGTCGGTGGTGATCCACCTGAGATACTCGTAGGGCAGCCCCTCCATGAAGATGTCCACATTGTAT
>Ga0129310_1001136_pt1 | contig 25051 bp, 17 predicted proteins | sample Go1ome_2_FD_94433 | JGI IMG/M metagenome (GOLD analysis project Ga0129310, IMG submission 94433) | Western lowland gorrila individual fecal microbial communities from Wisconsin, USA - Go1022A metagenome | ecosystem: Host-associated > Mammals > Digestive system > Large intestine > Fecal | place... | reverse complement strand
CCGGCAACCGGATAAACTTCCATTTTTGTAATTCTTGCCATGATCTTAATCCTTTCTAAACAAATTCGTCATTAAACCAGCTTCATATCTGCTAATACTTTATGTAACTTTTCTTTTTCTTCCGCTGTCAGTTCACCAATTGGAGACAGACATTTGCCGACAGGAATACCTTCCTGAACAAGTCCCTCTTTGATAACTGCAGGGAAAGTACCCATGCTGCAGGCAATTCTGAGAGGTGCCAGTGTGTACTGGGCATCCAGAGCACCAGCAAGATCTCCTGCCACATATTTGTCATAAATATCTGCTGCAATTCTTGGTGCAACATTGGCACAGGATGCGATCGCACCTGTTGCACCATAGCAAAGGCCTGCATAAATCAGTGTATCTCTTCCCATCAGAACAGAGAAATCTTTATCACGAGTCAGACGAATGTATTCAGCTGCATTTGTCATATCTCCTGTGCTGTCTTTTACAGCAACAATGTTGTCGATATCTGCCAGTCTTGCAACAGTTGCAGGTTCGATTGTCACATTTGTCTTTGGCTTATTGTTGTAAAGAATAATCGGAAGGGTTGTATTCTCAGCAATTTCTTTATAATATGCATAAAGTTCATCCTGTGTCTGGGATACAAACATTGGTGTCAGAACAGATACCGCATCAACGCCTACTTCTTCACAAATCTTTACCAGTTCAATAACGCCTCTTGTTGTAATGTGATTAGCCCCGCCATAAACAGGTACACGTCCTGCAGTTTCATCAATCACTGTTTCAAGAATCTTTCTGTATGTTTCATTATCAAAGGCATAAAATTCGCCTGTTGTTCCCATTGGGAAAAGACCATGTACACCATTTTCAATCAGATGATTGACCATCTGTCTTAATACTTCATAATTCACTTCACCATTATCTGTTAACGGTGTAATAATCGGTGGAATAATACCTGTTGGAACGAAATGCATAATCCTTATCTCCTTCTTATATGCTCAATTAATTTTTTAAATTCAAAATACTAATGAATAACCAGCTGGAGCAGACAAAGCTCAACAATACCAGTTACAGCCATAATCAATGAAACAGCTGTCTTACATTTGATCTGGTCTTTCAATTCATTGACACCAAACATACCATTAAATACCCAGAAACCACTATCATTAAAGTATGAGAATGAAATGGCACCTACACAGCAGGATGCTGCCAAAAGGATTGGAGATACAGCGATGGATGCCATCAGCGGTGCTGTCAGGGATGCTGCTGTTGTAATAGCAACTGTTGCAGATCCAAGAGCAATACGCATCAATGCAGCGATAATAAACGGAATCAGGATTGCAGGGATTGGAAGGCCAACAACTGCTTCACCTAATACATTACCGATACCGCTCACCTTGATAACATTACCAAGAGAACCGCCTGCACCTGTAATCAGCATGATGATACCTGTATCCTTTACTGCTGTATCCATAATATTAATAACTTTCTTGTTGTCTTCTTTTCTTACCAGGCCATAGATTGCAATGACCGTACCAACAGCAAGTGCTACAATCGGTTCACCTACAAGACCGATAATGCTGTTCAGTACACCTTCACCGGAACCAAGCAGATCCCAGAAAGTTTTTACAAAAATCAGAATGATAGGAACGATAATCGGAGCAATGGAAGCACCAAAGGATGGCAGTTTCTTTTCACCAATCAGCTTCTCAACTTCATCCATTGACTTGATATACTCTTTTTTAAATTCTTTTCTGTCGTAACCATCACCATTAGCTGCAGGTACCTGATAAATCTTTCTGCCAACCCACTTACAATAAGGAACAATCACAAGCATCATTGGAATTGAAATCACAATACCCACAAGAATCATCTGACCGACGTCTACGCCCAGAAGACCAGCTGCTGTCAGTGGACCAGGTGTAGGAGGAACCAGGCAATGTGTCATCTGAAGGCCGCATGCCAGTGAAAGGGCAAGGCCAACAACGGAAATACCTGTAACGGATGACATCGCCTTAACAAGTGGTGCAAAAATAACAATTGCAGAATCTGCAAATACAGGAATTGATACAACCCAGCCTGTGATAGCCAGAGCCCATTCTTCTTTTCTCTTACCGATCACACGGATAAATGTGAAAGCCAGCTGCTCAGCAGCTCCTGAAACTTCAAGTATGCCTCCCATCATTACTCCGAGGCCGATGATAATACCCGTACTTTTAAGAGTATTGCCAAAACCATCTTTTATCGCCGTTATAACGCCTGTTGTTGTCACCCCAGCTGCATCTGTTATATCAACTACCGGCATTCCGCCAATGAGACCGGTAATCAAAGCTGCAAGAAGGAGAGCAATAAATGTATGGATCTTTGTTTTCATTACCAGGATAATCATGACAATAATACCAACTGCCAGTCCCAGCATCATTCTGGTGGATTCACTCATCTTTTTTACCTCTCTTCATGTTTCATGTTTTATCTGTTGTTTTCAACCAGCGCACTGTTTTTTGATAGACTTATTGTATTTTATTTTAACAATCATTTCTATAGACTAAATAACCAACCCATCACGCCTCATTTTATATGCATTTAACATTTTTTCAATTTAAGCAATAAATATTTCATTCATAATTTCATTGTATTTCATTATAAAATTGCATACAGTACACCATTGTTATTTTGAATAATTAATTTCATCATTTGAAATGTTTATTTCTATATTTGAATCTTTGTAAAATATGATAAAAAAAATAACATCTGGTCCTGCATATTTTGCAAAACCAGATGTTGATAATCCTTTCTCAAATATTCAGTTCACATAATTTGGCTCAATTCCATATTTCTTCATACGCCGCCACAAAGTTGTGGTGCTGATCCCTAATTCTGCCGCAACGGCATTGCGGTTGCCATGATGTTTTTCTAAAAGCTTCTCAAGGCGCTCACTTTCGGGTGAACGGTAAATAACCAGTTTTTCTTCTCCCTGAACAACCGCCACATCGGGATAAAGCTGTTCAAATAGCTTTTGAATCTGCACTTCGTCCACCGATCTTTTGCTGGCAGATAAAACAAGCCTTTCACAAAATGACTTCATCTGAATGGTGTTGCCCGTCCATTTGAGTTCATTCAGCTTTTGATATCCGCCATCTGTTATCTGAATTCTTCGATTATATCGTTCTGTATATTCCCTCAGATAGCTGTCAAAATATATGCGCAGATCTTCCCTTCGCTCATTCAATGATGGAATCTCCAGCACCAGCCCCTGAAGCATATAATACAATTCTTCACTGAATTTGCCCTGTTTTACCAGTTTCTGAAGATTCACCTTTGATGAACCGATCAAACGCACATCCAGCGCATCAATAGGCTGTGCATCGGTTCTCATCATGGCTCGAGACAGCATGGTTCTCAATATCTGATGCTGTACGCGAAGTGTCAAATGTTCAATACCTTTAATAAATAATGTTCCTCGGTCCGCTTTCAGCATTGCCCCTCTGCCGCCATTGGCCCCTTCCGGATCAGCATCCTCTCTGCTGAACAATGCTTCCATCTGTTTCTCAATATCCATACCACGCATATTGATGCTGACATAAGGACCATTTCTCCTGTCACTGTTATTGTGAATGGCCTCCGCAATCAAATAATCCTCTATTCCCGCCTGTCCATAAATCATTACCGGGCTGGAAGATAATGCATAAATCTTAGCTTCCTCAAGGAGCTGCTGCATCTTCTCATTGTCCGTTCGGATATTCTGGAAATTAGTCTGTGCAGAATATCCATGCAGCCACATTTCCCGACGATTTCTGGAGGATTCAGCAGAATTCTCTGTAATTCTATGTAAAGACAGAATAACACCGGTTATTACATCTTCATATTGAATCGGTGCAATCAAAAGCATCCATGCCTTGCCCCGAAGATTAATCGATGTTGTATAGCTTTCACTTTTTCCTTCTAAAATAGATTCTATACGGCTTCTATCCACATTCGGCAATATCTCTTCCACCGGAAGGCCTACAACTTCTTCTTCATCCTTGCCAATGAGATTCTCAATCATTTTATTGATAACGATAATATTACCCGCCGTATTTAACTTGATAATCCCATTAAAGGATGTATCCAGTACCGTTTCAAACTGTGCCGTATTCAGTTTTTCACTCTCTGCAATTCTGGCCAGGTCTGCCGCTGCCGTCAATGCCTCTCTGACGGACTCATCCGTCGCTTCATATATCAATGAAGGAATCCCTTTATTGCCTGCCGCCCTGCAGACTGCCTCTCCGCCAATGATAAAATCAATCTGCTTATCCGACAATTCCATTAACAGCTGATGAATTTCATCCAAATGATGCATATACCGGATTTCAAGATCAATACCAAAGAGTTCTTCCATGTGTGACATATCTGCCAGCATATTCTCGAAAACAATCAGGCCAATCTTCGGATGCTCTTTTCTGACCATATTCTTGGCACGCTGTATCAGAAGTCCTATTTCCTGAGCATGAAGCCGCATAGCGACTACCGGCAGCTTGGTATACTGCTGAATCAATTTTGCCTGATAGCCTCGCGCAATCAGAATATGCGCCCCGGCTTCCAATGCATTTCTCGCTTCATTCACCGCATCCACTGTATTCACAACTTTTAAATAATCTACCTGTATGCCAGTCTCTTCAATAACACGCTTTGCGATCAGCCGCATATCTTCATAAGGCAAAAGCATTCCAATCTTAATCATCGCTTACCTCCTTGTCTTCATCATCAAACTTTTTTTATCATAACATAAAATAAGCCGAAAAGCACCGCTCTTCGACTTATTTCTATCATAGAATTGTTTCCGTTTTTAATTATTCTTCAAATTGTCAGACATCCTGACTGCAATGAGCATTTGATCTACCAGCTGACTGCAATGTCAAGCTGTGTGGCATTACCTGAAGCAAAGCTTCCTGTATCACAGACAATGCCCATGCCAAGACTTGTTTCAACAAGAGAACCTCTTGGATGAACATCCAAATTGGCAGCAACCATCACATAATCACCAAGCATCTTTACACCGTCGTCTCTGACCCAGTACTCATCTGTATTGCCAAGGCTTCTCATAATACTGACGACGCCTGACATATTCAGATTGTAATATGTTTCCTTACCGCTTGGACCTGTGATTGTACCTGCAAAAGCTGTCAGAACCGGTCCATCCCAGCTACCTGCTGTATAACCATTCACCTCGTCCTGATCTGTTGTAATATAATCACCGTGAACATATCGGATGTGACCTTCAAAATCAATTGCATACCAGCCATTCTCCTCATCTCTCAGAATCTTGACTTCTTCACCCCTCTTCAGTGTTCCGACTTTATCTGATTTCTCCGAGCTGTCTCTGCGCACATTGAGAACAGAACATGTTACATAGCCTGTATTCTCTTCTGTCTTCTCTTCCTGTACGCTCTGTGTATTCTGTGCGTTCTGTGCAGTGTCTGTATCTTTGGTGTCAGCTGCAAATGCCGGTACTGCCATCAGTAAGGATACTGCAACAGCAGTGCCAAGTAATGCAAGTTTTCTTTTAATCATTGATATAAACCTCCTGTAAAAACGTAGTCTTACATTTTCTTTTTGTAATAGTGGGATCTGTTTCTTTAATAAAATATTTCATTTGTTACAAAAACATTACAGGTAATATATCATATTATTAAGTATTTGTCAAATTTATGTTTCCGACATATCTTTCCGCAGCCTGACACGCTCCATAATTATAAGCACAAAATAGTATCCTAAACATCGAAAAAGCCCGGAAGCTCTGTATCTTCCGGACTTTTTCTTTTTAGGTGATCGGTGCAGGATTAAAAATGCACAAATCATTATGTAATTTATATTTTTCAGCAAAGCTCTGATCTTCACCGCTGACTACTGCCAGAATTTTATTAAATATCTCTGTACCGATTTCAGATATTTCTGCTTCACCTGTAGCAACAGGACCTGCATTAACATCGATCAAATCCTGCCACATTTCCTTCATTTCATTTCTTGAACAGACTTTAATAACCGGTGCAGCGGCGAGACCGTATGGTGTACCGCGGCCTGTCATAAATACCTGAAGCGTAATACCAGAAGCAAGCTGACATGGTCCGCAGACAATATCGCTGGCTGGTGTTGCAGCATAGATTAAGCCTTTCTTAGATGGCCTCTCAGCCGGAGACAACACTTCTACAATTGGTGAAGATCCCGACTTTGCAATGGATCCCATCGCCTTTTCCACAATATTGCAAAGACCGCCTTTTTTGTTGCCCGGTGTCGGATTGGCACTTCGGTCCACCTGGCCTTCTGCAAGATAATGATCATACCATTTCATCTCTGCTGCCAGTTTATCACAGACACTCTGATCCACACAACGCTCTGCAAGATAATGAACACCATCCCTGACTTCTGTTACTTCAGAAAACATCACTGTTGCGCCGGCATTGACCAGCATATCTGCTGCATATCCTGCAGATGGATTCGCACTGACACCAGAGAACGCATCACTGCCGCCGCACTGCATACCAATACATAAATCAGACAAAGGCAGTTCTTCTCTTTTCCGTTCATTTAAAACAGCTAATTTTTTATCTGCCATATTCATAATGGCATCAACCATTGCCCCAAAGCCCTTCTGCTCCTGCAGAACAATGACGTTTTCCGGAGAGATATCCGCTTCATCCAACAGCATCTCCACTGTCAGTTTCTCACATCCAAGTGCAACAACCATTACCTGACCTCCGAAATTCGGATGTTTCACCAGATTTTTCAGGGCACGGATCGGTATCTTTGCTTCCGGAGCATTAATTGCCACACCGCATCCATAGGCATGATTGATCGGTACGACATCATCAACATTCGGATATTTTGGCAGCAATTCTTCACGAATTCGCTTTACAGCCACATTCAAAACACCTGTTACACACTGTACAGTTGTACTGATTCCAAGAATATTTCTTGTGCCGGCATAACCGCCATTAGGATTTCTGTATCCCATAAAAGTTGTTCTCGGTGCCTTCGGAAGATCAGTCACAATATTTGTTCCGTATGTCATATGATCAACAGACGGCGGTGTCGGCAGCTCCAGCATAAATTCGTTAATCCAATCACCTTTCTCGATATCTTCCATTGCGTATCCAAGCACAACGCCATAACGAATAACCGGCTTTCCTTTTGGAATTCTGGTTAAGGCAACTTTATGTGCCTGCGGAATATCCTGACGTGTCACCAGATCTTCTGCAATCTGAGTGCCTGCTTTAATTTCTTTTACAGCAATCGCAACATTATCTGCTTCATTCACTTTAACAAGAAGTCTTTTTGCCATTTTTCTCCTCCTCCGTAAAATTTCTTTGCTTTTTCTTTATTATACTTTCTTCTTACTATTAAGTAAAATTCGAATATTTTTGAATTATCTTAATTTTTTTAAGAGATAACTTGTCATTTTGCACATGACCTACTATAATGATAAAGAAAGAAAGGAAACTAATTTTTAAAGGAATGGCCTATTATGGATTTAAAACAGATTGAATATATTTTAAAGATTGCTGAAGAGCAAAACATTACCCGGGCTGCAGAAAAATTGTTTATTACACAGTCCGCCCTTAATCAGCAGCTTCTAAAGCTTGAAAAAGAACTTGGAACACCATTGTTCTATCGTTCACGAACAAACTGTCGTCCCACACATGCCGGAGAAATCTATATTGAAGCCGGACGCCGTATGCTGATGCTCAAAAAAGACACCTATGACAAAATCCATGATCTCAGTGAACAGCAAAAAGGCTGTCTGACAATTGGTTTTACAGCCGGCCGGGGAATTACAATGTTTTCAAATATCTATCCGGAATTTCATCAGCTTTATCCGCAGGTTCATATAGATCCTATGGAATTGAGCGTGCACGACCAGAATCCTCTTCTTCTGTCCGGTCAGCTGGACATCGGTTTCATGACTCTTTTTGAAAGTCAGGAAAAAAAGGGGCTTGAATATCTTCGTATTGCCAAAGAAAGTCTTGTCCTCGCCGTTCCATCTGACCTTGCCAAACAAATGGCTTTGCATGGCTCATTTTCAGCTTCTGATTCATCCTCCGACAATTATAAGGGTCTCTTTCCAGAGTGCAATCTGACATTGTTTAAAGATTATCCTTTTGTCCTAACCCACAAGAACTCAACCATTCGTGAACTTGTCGATCACATATTCACCCATGCCGGATTCAAACCGGATGTACTTTTCGAAACATCCAACAATCATGCCATTGTATCTGCTGTTCATTCCGGCATCTGCTGCGGTATTATCCCTATGTATTATGTTCGTCCACAGGACACCAATATCCGCTATTTTTCGCTGCCGGAACATCCTGAATGGAATATATGTGCAGCCCACAGAAAAGATCATTACCTGACAAAAGCAGCCAGGGAATTCATCTCCCTGGCTGCCGGATATTTTCAAGCACTGACCTGATTATTTTACATATTCCTCAATGATACATTGATGTATATGCAATCACTCTATATCTATCTGTTCTCCCTCATTGGCTTCTTCCATCGTAAAATGGACTTGTCTCTCTGCGGCCTCAGGATTGTTGGCAGATTTTTCATCCACTGCTGTCATTTCTGTTTCTCCCGCTGCAGTATCCACATAATGCAGCCGCAGCACTGCCTGGGCCCAGTTCAAACCAACCACAGCCGTTTTATTCTTCTGTGCCCCAGCCTGCTGCATCAAGTCCAGCAATTCGCCCAATACTTCCCGTGTCAGATAACCGCCTCTCCAGTGAAAAGTCAGTGTTTTCCCCTTTTTCGCCGCCTGAAGAGAACGTTTATATACATCCTCCGTCTTCGTGAAAGATAACTTCTTCTCTTTGTAATAGAAACGACTATTATCTGTACATGCCGGTGCCGGTGCAATCAGTGGTTCATGGTCTCTGAATACAGCCTTGTCATCCAGATTAAAATAATCATAACGAATCTCCGGCTTACCGCTTCCGCTGCGCCCAAGGCTGTTGTCAAATGTAGCATCCAGATGATAATACTTTCCATCTAACCGAATAATATTCCATGTATGTCTGTATTTAATACCTTTCTCCGGATTATTTCCGCAAATGGCTATGATGCACCAGAGATTCAGTGCATCACACAAAATCTTAACTGACTTGGCAATACCCTCGCAAACTCCGACCCCCTGTCCAAGGGGCCCGATTATCTCATGGGAATAAGCCTTTTTCAGCTTATCATAACGTACATTCTCACAGATAAAATCATGAACATACTTTTCTTTTTCAATATCAGAAAAATTTTTTGCCGGTCTTGCCAGTTTGTCCACTCTGGCCTTTAAAGCTCTTTGATGTTCACGGATTTTGTTCTTCTCAAAAATATACTCCGGTATAAAAATATAATTCGGTGAATCTTTGAAATATTTGTACTTAAATCCTGTAGCCCAGAAAATCTCCGGATGATCCAGCCGCAGCTGAAAAAATACATCGTACAACTCCGGTCCATCCAGGGCAGGAATCTGGAATTCATCTGATAAAGCCGTAATTCCCTGTAAAATGGCATGGTACACCGCCTGCTTCTGCTTGTTCATCTGATGATAATAATACGGTTCCATCTTAACTTACTTCCAGCCTTTCCAAACATCCGGCTGATAGCCCACTGTCGCCTGCGCACCATTTCGGACAATCGGTGTCTTTAAAACCTGCTGATTCTCCAGCACTTTCTCATCCTTATCTTCATCTGCAATATACTTGATCAGTGCCAGTGTGTCCTGGTCCTTGCACTTCGGATTCAGCATGACCTCCAGACCGCCCACGGCCTGTTTCACCTTTGTATACTCGCCTTTGCTGAGTCCTTTCTCCTTCATATCAATCCATTGATACTTAATGCCGCGCTCCTTGAAATAACGCATAGCTTTCTTTGAATCAAAGCACTTTGAAGTGCCGAAAATTTGTATGTTCATAAAAATCCTTTCGTCTATACTATCTTTTATACCTATAAATGATCTGTCTTCCTCTTCAAAAGCATCCATGTTAACTGCCTGAGTTTCGCTGTCATAATCAATCAAAATTCCCTGTCAAAATCGACAGGGAATAACCTGTTTAATACTATTACATCATTCTCAAATTTTAAATTAAAAATGATATAGCATATCTCCTATAATACACTGTATTCCTTCTATCTAGCAACCTTTTTCTGTATTTTTTAAGCAGTCATAACCACCACTTCAAGTGGCGGTTTGTTTTAGCCCTCATAAGGGCTTTGTTACTGCTCCATTTCAACTCACAACCTCATGAGGAGGTCGACGTTGGCGATGAATTGATCTGCTATTATCTTAATGAATTTCAACTCACGACCTCACGAGGAGGTCGACCTGATCTTTTGGAATATCAACAGAGGGAAGTGGCATTTCAACTCACGACCTCACGAGGAGGTCGACTATTCCGGAAGCATTCCACAACGGCAATCTCATTATTTCAACTCACGACCTCACGAGGAGGTCGACGGTTTTCTTGCTTTTAAAATATCTAATTTTTGAAATATTTCAACTCACGACCTCACGAGGAGGTCGACATGTTACCACAGTTGCCAAAGAAGTACTTGCAGGTATTTCAACTCACGACCTCACGAGGAGGTCGACATCTGCCAGTCGGAGAACATCGCTGCAGACCGGGCATTTCAACTCACGACCTCACGAGGAGGTCGACCCAAAACTTCTTGGGGATTTACTTTTACGGATGATATTTCAACTCACGACCTCACGAGGAGGTCGACTATGCCGTTACATCCTTCGCAGAATCGGATGAGTACATTTCAACTCACGACCTCACGAGGAGGTCGACCTTACTTCCTTTCTATTCGTTCTCGCCTGTTGTATTTCAACTCACGACCTCACGAGGAGGTCGACCAGCCGAGGAATCACGAACAGCTGCTGAAAAAGCAATTTCAACTCACGACCTCACGAGGAGGTCGACATGTTACGCCTTTAATTCCAGACGTATTGTTGATATTTCAACTCACGACCTCACGAGGAGGTCGACAGCACTCATGAAACCATTGATGCAGTATTTGACATTTCAACTCACGACCTCACGAGGAGGTCGACGGTATGCGTTAGATACATACACAGTATCAGATTTATTTCAACTCACGACCTCACGAGGAGGTCGACTTTTTGCCCTCATTATATTTTTCCAATACTGGTTTATTTCAACTCACGACCTCACGAGGAGGTCGACCCGAAACGGATGTTATTCTTCGAAAGAATATCGAAATTTCAACTCACGACCTCACGAGGAGGTCGACGGTATGCGTTAGATACATACACAGTATCAGATTTATTTCAACTCACGACCTCACGAGGAGGTCGACAGCAATTTTATACAACACTAAGTCATTTAAAATTGTCTATTTTGTGCTTATTTTATATTTTTGAACATTTTTTATTATACTAAAGTAATTTTTTGAGTATAATTGTATTCAAACACACCGAATTCGCGGTGCGAATATTCCAGAAAATTTCTGTGTACTTAACATTCGCACTATAATATTAGTGTATCCGTAACGTCAAATCCTGGTTTTACTCCAATATGCTCTACTTTATTTTTGTATTTATCCCCAAGATAGTAAAATCGTAAGCTATCTGTTTCTTTATCGATTATATTTTCCAAAATATTTTTCACCTGCCTGCATTTTGTTGTATCCATCTGACACTCAAAAACAGAATTTTGTACACGTTGTCCATAATTAGTGCATTCTTTTGCTACTTTTCTCAAGCGTTTTCTGCCGGTTGCTGTCTGCGTATTCACGTCATATGTAATCAACACTAACATTCAATCACCTACTTCCAGAAAAATGGAGGATATTCATCTATATCACCCCGTAAATATCTCGCTAATAACATACTTTGAACATATGGAGCCATTCCCCATTCGATTTTTTCGTCCAGAAATGGGTGTTTAATAATTTCTTGTTTCTTGGTTTGCCATGCTGATAAAAAAGCCTTTCTGCCTTCATCTGTCATAATGACCGCATTATTTTCTTTCTTTATAAAATATTTTTCTTTCATAATTCTCTTATTAATGAGAGTCAGGACAAACCTATCTACCATAACACTTCGGAATTCTTCCATAATATCTAATGCCAACGACATTCGTCCCGGACGATCTGTATGGAAAAATCCTACATATGGATCCAATCCAACCGCTTCTAATGCACCGCCACACATTCCTGCTAATAATGAATATCCAAATGACAACATTGCATTTACGTTATCCAACGGTGGTCTTTTATTTCTTCCATGAAAATAAAACTCTGTTTTCTGTTGTAGAATTAAATCATCAAACACATCAAAATATATAGAAGCAGCCTCTCCTTCTAATCCTAATAATTCATCTGCATTTTCACATATTCGTATTTTTTTTATGCTCTGTGCCAGAAATGCCGATTTTTTCTTTATTGTTTCCCCATCCAGACGCATTGCATAATCTCTTGCAGCTCTTTCCAGTATCCATCTTGAATTATATACTTTTCCAAGAATAAAATTTCTAGCTATATGAACACTTTCCTCCCTATTGTCGCTGATTCTGTACTGTTCTTTCCTTAATGTAACATTCCCTTTAACTTCACCTGTAACCCTGGCCAAAAATCTTCCATTACCTGACATAAAAGATAAGTCTATATTTCGTTTTGTACAAGCCCCCATAAGTGCCGGACTTGCTCCCACGTATCCATATGTGATTATTGCTTGCAAATTATGCAAAGGAATTCTTCCAATTTCCTTTTGTTCCTCCAAAACAACAACATTTTCTCCATCTAAAGAAAGATATTTATTTCCAGATGTTACATACAGTGTATTTAAAAGCCTTTTCATGTCTTTTCCTCTTCTGAAATGATTTTATCAATATACCCGGAAACCGATTTTTTCCTGTTGAGAACAGGTACACAAATATCTTTTAGTGAACAGGCATTACACTTCTTACTTGTCTTTACCTTTGGCGTATAGCGTTGTTCATAATATTTATGCATCTCTGCAAAAATATTTCTTACTCTCTCCCGTATTGCCTCAGTAAATTCTATTTTTATGCGACGTCGTACTTCTCCATAATAAATGTAACCATAAGCTATCTCACAGCATAACATTTCTTCCAAGCATAATGCTTGTGCTGCAACTTGCAGAATATCTGAATCATCCGTCTTCGGTTTTCCCCTTTTGTATTCTACCGGAACCACCTTGTAAAAGCCCTCTTTTCCTAATAAATTGATTCCATCCTCTGCTCTATGAAATTCTATCACATCACATTCGCCGCTCACTCCCATTTCCCGGGAGTGAATCGGCATTGCTCTTACAATAATCAGTTCTCCTCTTTTTTCTTTCAGACCTGCATCATGTGCATTTTCATGAAGTATTCTGCCTTCTACTGTTCTCACATTCTCCTGCCACTGCATCTCTATATAAGCCAACGCCCATTGTCTTCTACAGAACTCAAAATGTTGGATTCCCGATAATTGAAGGAAGTCTTCTTCATTATACAATATTAAAATTCCTCCGGTTCTTTGCAGTCTTCCACAGACCATGAAATATCATAATCTTCAAATTTTCTCGGATGAACTGTATTTGCTTTAATTTCAAATCCTCTCTGAAGTTTTCCACTTGAAACAGACGGTGTTTTTTCATCATGCTGCCACCAGTACATCTTGCAAACCTCCATACTTCCCTCCGGTCTTGCTGAAGATGCATCGTTTTCAAATAATGTTCTTAACGCTTCTTTTAATACCTCTGCATCCTCTTGACTAAATCCTGTTTTTTCCGCCAGCTGAACATTAACACTGCCCATAACCTTATATACTGCAAATCCCACTCTGTGTTTTGTTCCCATTGTATCAGATGCTTTGCTTTCTTTTCCGGACTCGCTGTTTACACTCTTTGTAATCTGCATACTAATAATATCTATTGGTGATAAGCTTACTGCCTGATGGATAGAAACCGGTCCTCTTACACCAAAAGATACCGGAATACCTTTAAATGCAAACACTTGTCCAAAGGTTCTCACATCTAACCACTCTCTGCAGGCAATTTTTGCACATGCATCCCTATTCGCATTTTTCTTATTTCCCATCTCCTTTTTTAATTCCTCACAGCTATCTGCACGGTCTTTCAGACTGGTATAAGTATCATCTGTTCTGTCATCCGACTGAACAAAAATTTTCTGTCCTAAATCCTGAAAACGATTTCTTATCTTTCTTTTAATACAAACATCTGAAATTTCTCCATATCCATCCATATTAATACGCGGACGATTTCCATTTAATGGATCCCCGTTTGGATTCGCATTAACTGCACTGATAAATAATGTAAAATCAATTTTTCCTTTTAATTCACTCATAGTCTACTCCTCCTTTTTTACTTTTCTGAACTTTCTTTTTTATCTTTAACCTTCTCTTTTTTTAATTTTAAATCATATGCTTGACTATGAAAACCAAGCAAATATAAACCATCTAATCTCTTATTGTCCATGAATGTTTCTTTCTCAAACAAATCATAAATTTCATTCAACAGATTCTCGTAAAACTTCTGTGTCGTTATACCTAATTTATTCATATATGGAAGAATATTTTCTTCTATCACCTTCCAAGTTTCATAAGGTCTTTGAGAAAAAGTGCTCATATACCGCTTCGCATTCGTCACTCTTCCACCATCTTTCTCATCGTAAGTAGAATATTCAATTCTATCTGCAACAGCCAATAATCTTCCATAAAGATAATTTCTATCCTTCTCTTTATTATCTAATGCCACGTTCCATTCCTCCCCTTTTCTTTCTTTTTTATATTTTTTCACCAAAGAACATGCCAAAGTTAAAACTCTCTCCCAATTCTTTCGGTCTTTATAAGCCAACGGATTAGAAGCCTTCACTACCGCAATATTCACATAATCATATGGAATATAGCTGGCATTCCATATACATGGAAGCAACCTTTTTGCTACTTCTGCATATAGTTTTTTGCCATTTGCATCAACTATTGACAATGTTCCTTTACTCTCAATTCCAAATAAAATATCCGCAACATCTCTGACACCAACCATTCCTGAAAACTGTATTCTTTTTTTCTCTTTCATTTTTTCATGAATCCAACTACAATCTTCATGCCATTTTTCTATGTTTTGCAGATATCTTGCTGTATTCAATATCATATTCTCAATCATTGCCAACCGTCCCGGAGTTGCTGCATCAAAAGCCATCAAAACCATGTTCGATGTATTGTATACTTTTTTCCCATATCCTTTTAACGCTCTATAAAACTTCTCAGCTGTAATCGGATTACCATCAGACACTGTCTTTTCTTCTGACCACTCATCTTCCCATTCGTCTGATTCATTTTTCTCTAGCTCAATCCCAAAATCAGATGCAATTGAATCCGTATCCACATTCCATTTTGGCATACTTAATTGATTTGATTCCCAGGTAACAACAGTCATCGTATCAAAATAAATTCCCTGTTTTCGGATCATCCATTTCAATGCATTATGCGCTTTCTGAGATGCTACACTTCCTACAGCAAAAGCTTCCTCCTTGTCCACAAAACGCCCTCTGTAAGTAAAATTCTGGCTATCGTTAGCGGAAATAAGCTTTGCACCATCACCTTCATTTCGGATTTTTTTTGAATGGAGATAAGAAATAGTTTCTATATTACCTGTCAGATAACACAATCCTTTCTCTTTTTCCTGAGATTTAACATATTGTATATAGCATTCCTGTAGTGACCTATCCTTCCAACATTCATCTGGTATTTCACAATCTAAGTCAACCTCCAGCGGCCGTACAATAAAACGTACAAATGCTTTTGACTCTGGTATTCCCTGAATGCTTTCCTTGTCATCTATCTGGTTGTTTTCATTTAATTTGATTATCTTTTGTTCCACCAGATTTTTAATCAAAGCTGCTTTTTTCAAATAGAAATAAATTGCTCTGACTTTCTCATGGCAGAAATCAGATTTCACCCATTTTTCAAGTTGAGAAATATAGAGTTTACTGCATTCTCCATCATCATTATAATAATCCTGATAATCTCCAGCCAAATACCTTAAATTATCACATAATGGATGCGGTTCTTTTCCTGCTGTACGGCTAAGTGATTTCTCCGTTATCGGTATAATTGTCAGCTTGTCATTCTGATTTACATGCTCAGCATGTATAAAATTCCCATTTTCATCAATTGTCACCATTATCTGAGCAGTTACTGTTGTATGAAACGGAGGAAGCAAAACATATGGATTTCCTTTTCGATAATCAATGATACCTACTTTGTCACTATTCTTTTCATATAAATCCAACAATTCACTTATCCAACTCAATCTTCCACCTCCTCACTTGTAAATTCTTCTAATCCTGTAAAATTGTTTTTACCAAAAATCTTTCGCTGCATCGGACGAATGTGCCGCTTTTCAGTACAATCTTCAGGTCTGGTAAATTCTATCACTCCACCATTCTTCATTACCGGTCTCCAAAATCGTACAGTCATCTTATCTCTATCTTCTTCAAGAATTGCTTCCTCAGCATAAGTAATTCCATGATACATAAATCCATAACTTACTTCTCCCGTCATCATATCATAATAGCCTTCACCAGTTCCAAATTCACACGGCTCTACAAATGCCTGACATTCTCTTGTCCCCAAAAAAATATCTCTTCGTCCACCTCTCTGCACCATTCTTTTTGCAATATTATGATGTTTGTTCTCATTTCTATCCTGTTCCAATTCCGGATGATTATAATTCATCTCAAAATGTGCCCTTACCTGATATCTCACATCTTTCAAATATGTATAATAGGCAAGCTCATTTCCTCCATTGTATGCAATTGGACGTATTCCCTTTGTTTCTGTCTGAATAGGATTCATCACCCGCACTGCATCAATAATCCACATAATTGTTGGTTTCCAATAGACACTTTCCACAATTCCCTTTAAGGCTTCATAAGTTGGAATGTGATAACTTGTTTTTTCCCCACCAACACGTGTAACAGGATCCGCAAATAGTGCATATGCTCCATATACTTCAAACTCTACTGTATTCCTGTATTTTTTCATTGAAATCACCTCCTCTATAAAATGCAAATCCCCATATCCGGTTCATCCACTACACCTACTTTCTTATTATAATATCCATCACATAAGACTAATAATTCTCCATTATAACTTTGAACTAAAGCACTCCCCAGTTTTTCTTTTCTATACTCGGTAATTCCAACTGTGTACCTCTGCAATTTTCTCAAAATTTTTCTTTGGTATTCTATTGTAAGATATTCCTGAGATAACTCATTCAATAGTTCTTTTGCCTCTTCATTGTACTGAACTACAATACTCACTTTATAATCATTGCCAATAACTACAAATTCCTGTCCGGCAGTCAGAAAAGCCTGCGGCAATTTTGTTCGTATCTTTTGATTATTTTTGCGCTCATACTGCCTCTGCCCCAACGGATTCTCACCCAGCAAATCGATAATTGTCGTTGCATATTTGTCTACCGGAAATTTTGTCTCATTTTTCTTAAGCTGAGAATAATAATTCAAATAATACGCTTTTATTGCTTCCTCTGAATCTAAAGTATCTTTAAATTTCCTTGGGTTAATCTTAAAGTCCTCTAAAACTTTCTGCAATGCAGCCTGAGCATTTCTTATTTCCGGTAAACGACTTAGATTTTCAATTTTTTCTGACACTTGAATAATGAAAACCGCACCCATTCCTGCCAATTCTTTATGACGATTACATCTTCCGGCTGCCTGAATAACATTATCAAGGCCTGCTTTCGACCGAATCACACATCCGAATGAGAAATTCACTCCCGCTTCTACTACTTGAGTGCTAATACAAATTACTTTTTTCATCTTGCTTTTTAAAGCCACTTTTATCTCTGTCAGCGTATCCAACTTATGCTGTGGACACATATTATTACTAAGGTGAAAAAGAACATAATCCTGTGAGCATACTTCTTTCAGATGTTGAAATGTCTTTAATGCACAAGTCGTTGTATTGACAATCACTAACGTACTCTGGTACAATTCCGTCTTCTCCAATGTAAAATTGCTTAAATCTTCTATCTCCATCCCACCTGGATATAAATCTGTTGCATCTATAATCTCCGTTCGTTTAAAAACTTCTGTATACTTTTCTGACTTTCCTGCCATTTCCATACATTCACAAACATTATTTTCTTTGAGCTTCGCCAAAGTCGGCTGTGTAGCAGAACATAATACAACCGTTGTATTACAAAACTGCGAAAGAAAGTTCACAGCTAAATTGAAAAGCTCCACACATTTCACCGGAATTGCCTGCACTTCATCGAATATAATAATACTGTTACATAACGTATGCATCCTTCGAATACACGTCTTCTGGCAAGAATACAATGTATTTAATATCTGTACCGCTGTTGTCACAATAATCGGTGAATCCCAATTTTCTGTCAAGCTGCTATACTTCTCCTCCTCGCCTTCTTCACAAATCACATTGCAATGATGCTCCAGTACAACAGAATCTTTTCCTATTGCTCTTCGAACCTCCTCCGCATTCTGTTCCAGTATGGATGTAAATGGCGCGATATAAATAATATGCTGTTTTCCTGTCCTTTTTGCATGATACAATGCAAAACGTAAACTGCTGAAAGTCTTTCCAGCTCCTGTCGGAACCGTTAACCGATACAATCTCCTGTCGCTCTCAGCAGCTTTCCGGCATGAATCTGAGATTTCTTGACGATAGTTGTTCAGTACATTGCCATTCTGAGAATTATTTTGAACTTCACTTTTCATATATTGCTCAAAATTTCGGATACATTCTTCCCAAATCATATACGTTTCTTCTGTTGATAGCCTTTTTTCCAAAGGAATATCCTTAAAGAAGCAAGCCGTATCATTCCAGTCACTGTCAATTAATACTGATAATGCTATTCTCAGATACATCCCATTAAAAAAATACCCATTGCCATACCCTTTTCCAAAGGATTTGCAGAAAACATTGATTTTTTTAAATAAAGCTCTATATGCCTGAACTGCTTTTTCTGAATATACATCCAATATCTCCGGATTAAAGATTTCGAAGAATTGTTCTTTAATATATTTGTAATCCAATACTTTCTCATTCCGATACTGCTGCAATCCTTGTCCATTTTCCAAATTAATACAATCTCCAACACCATGGTGAAAATATATCACTGTACTAACAAATTCTGTTACCGGCCAATCTTTTTCCTGTATTAATTCCCGACACAATCTGCCTCCCACAGTCGAATGATCCAATCCATGCTTATGAACTTCATTGCCATATCTCAAAATATTTTTGAAATCATCCTGATTCTCCTGCCCTAGTTTTCCTGCATCATGAAGCAGTCCAATCAGCATTATCACTATCTTTAACTCAGGGAGTGGGCATGCACTTTCTATCAAAGAAACTACATTTTCAGTATGTGCTTTCATTAGCTGATATCTTTGAGAATCAAAATCCACATGTGCCAGCTTTTTCTCCGTTTGAATTTTTTCTCTGCTATTCTCCACATGACACCTCTTGTATTATATGCATATGTTTTCCTGTATTTAATTTTGTTTTTTATGTACTTTTACTATAATTTTATCAAATCCTATAGAATTTCACAAGCGAAAACCGAAAAAATGTTCGCATTAAGATACTTGTTCTTCGATTTGCTTATCATAAAAATCCCCTCCAAATATGGTGACTTTTTCTTTTCTTTACTCTTTTACTATACTCTCTTTATTTTCAAAAGTCAATTTTTTCTAATAAATTATCATATAAAAAATTTTATATAATATATTTTATAACCAAATTATTTCCATTTGGCTATAAAACATCTTACTAATAAATTATCATATTTTTCAACTCACATCCGCACAAAGTTGGATGACTTTCATTCCTATTATAACAGTAGCTTTTTTTAGTTTCAACTTATATTCTCATCTAATATACGCACTTTTGTAGTATATTCGTCAAACCATGTTCCTTTTCTCCCCTTCAAATCATATATAATGTTATTAATACATTACCATTTTTCTTTCTTATTAAAAAACACAGCATTTAAGCCGATATTCCTTACCACTCAACTTAAAATGCTGTGTTTTTCCATGTTTTTTTACCTATTTGGTTTTAATTAGTTTTCAAAATGAATCTCTTCCCCGTCTATGAATCTTGCTTTGATGTTCCGGTCATCCCCTATATAACAGAATCGCTCCAGACGCTCTTCTGCTGTAAGCGGTACCCATGGATCTTCCATAGTATCAATAACCAGAGCATTAAACTGATATCCCTTTTCAAAGGATCCTACTTTTCCAAAAATACTGCCTGCTTCTTTTGTTGCATGATAGAAAGCCTGCGTAAGCGTAATTGTCTGACTCTGATCCGGTTCATAAAATTCCTTTAATTTTGAGAGCTGAACGGCACGCGCAATCTGCTTGTATATGGCAATGCTGTGTCCTCCGGCCACATCTGAACCAATAGCAATCTTCAGTTCTTCATCATGCATAGCCGCCAGCGGCATAATACCCGCAATAATATTGGTTGTCGCATCCGGACAATGGACTGACATACTGCTATGCTTTTTCAGAATGCGTTTATCTTCATCTGTTGGAAAAATAACATGTGCAAAAATAGATGGTCCGTGATCCATTAGACCTGCACGTTCATAAATCTCTGCGTCTGATCCATATCCAGGAAAAAGTTTCAAAGCTTCCTGTGCTTCCCATATTGATTCCACCAGATGTGTATGCACGCCGCAATGGTATTTGGCTGCCAATTTTCCAAGACCTATCATTAATTTTTCAGTACAGGTCGGTGCAAAACGGGGGGCAAGAATCGGCTTTACTTTTTTACTTTCTGTATGATTGGCAAGATAAATCTCTGTTTCGCGCAGGGAAGCCTCTGTTGTCTCAATAAGAAATTCCGGAGAATGACAATCCATATTGACTTTTCCTACGAAAGCATACATCCCTTTATCTTCCATCCTGTTGAACAAATATTCCGTTGCCTCACGATGGATTGTTGCAAAAACATTGGCATGAAATGTACCATGACGAAGCATATCATCAACAAAGGCATCATAACACTGCCTTGCATAATCCATGTCTTTAAATCTTGATTCCTGCGGAAATGTATAGTTGTTCAGCCAGTCTGACAAAAGGCAATCCATACCAATGCCTCTCTGCACATACTGTGCACCATGGACATGCATATCCGAAAAAGCCGGAATGATCATCTGACGTCCATAATCTATACATTCTGCATGCTTATATTTCTCCGGAATTACCGGATAAATCCCCTCGACTTTTCCACTATCCACTGCAATATAGCTGTTTTCATAAACTGCCAAAGCATCTGCAGATGGCGTATACACAATATCTCCATGGTATAATTTTACTGCCATATCTATTTTCCCCACTCAGTTTTTCGACTCCAAATCCTATACAAAATCTGACGACAATGCCTCCTGTTATTTTGCTTTCATCTTTCTGATGACTTCATTGGCCTTGTCTATGAATCTGTTGTATGCCTCAAAGCTGATCAAACCATTACTATTCATATCCAGATAAGATCTGACTGCCCAGAAACTCCAAATAATACCTTTTTCAAGATTATCATTCACCTGATCTGCTGTCACAAGTCCCTGCTCTACGAGGAATTCATAGAACATTTTCTTCACTTCAGGGTACTGGAACATTTCATAAAAACCGCAGTCATAGTCCAATGGTACAAGATATTTTTCACCGGACTTTGTAATTTCTGCAGACACTGCCACATTCATGCTGTCATGACAGATTTCAATCGCATAGGCGCCATTCTCAATCACCCAGTCTTTCACCTTTGGATCATAATAAGCAAAATCTCTGCCCTCCAACGAAAAGCATACCTGCTTTTTCTCACCCGGCTGTAAAAATATCTTCTTGAATGCTTTTAATTCTCTCACCGGTCTTGGCAGTCTTGTCTTCATCTTTGGTTCAATAAAAAGTTCTACAACATGTTTTGCTGCTACATCACCTGTATTGGTCACATCAACTGTCACGATTGTATGGTCATTCTCTTCGCTAACCGCCAGATGTTCATATTCAAATGATGTATATGACAAACCATATCCGAAAGGATAGGCTGGCTGAATACCCTTCTTTTCATAATAGCGATATCCGACATAGATATCTTCAGCATATGGAATTTCATATACATTACCATCAAATGAAAGGTAGGCCGGTGTATCCTGCAGACGCTCCGGAACTGTGTTAGCCAGACGGCCGGATGGTGATACTTTTCCAAACAGAATATCTGCAATGGCACTCCCCATACCTTCACCTGAAAACCATGTCAAAAGTACGGCTGAAACCTGATGACGCCATGGCATTTCACAAACTTCTCCACTGGATAAGATAACAATACAATTTTTATTCACTGCCGAAACAGCATCAATTAATCGCGTCATTCCTTCCGGCAATTTGATATCTTTACGATTATAATCATCATCTTCACCAGGAAGAAAACTTCCCACAAACAGAAGAACCTGATCCGCTTCTTTTGCTGTTTGAACGGCTTCTCTAATCAATTCATCTGTTGTCGTTCCATCGGCCTGATATCCCTCTGCAAATTTAACTTCACCCTCTGTTAAATACGGAATCATCTGATCATATGGTATATCAACCTTTCTTGCATGAACTGCTGCGCATCCGGTTCCCTGATATTTCGGTTCTTTTGCCATATGTCCCAGTACAGCAATTTTCTCACCTTTTTGTGGTTTTAACGGCAAAATCTGATTTTCATTCTTTACAAGAACCATAGACTCTGCAGCAGCCTCAACTGCCAACCAATGACTGTCTTCATGCTTCACTGCATCCCATCCTGCTTCCCACTCTTTTAATTTGAAAACAAGTTTCAAAATTCGCGCTACTCTTTCATTAACCAACTTTTCATCCAGCTGTCCAGTCTCTACGGCTTGTTCAAGATAAGCAGCAGAACTCTTGCTTAAAGGCATCTGAAGATCGATCCGTCCTTTACTTGCTTCAACCGGATCTTTAACGGCTCCCCAGTCGCAAACGACAGTACCGTCAAATCCCCATTCGTCCTTCAGAATATCTCTTGTTATTCTGTTATCACCGCTGACTTCTTCTCCATTAATCTTATTATAAGCGGTCATCAGACTCACCGGATGTGCTTTTCTCACAACCCGCTCGTAACCTGCAAGATAAATTTCCCGTAGTGCTCTTTCACTAACATGTACATTCACACGCGTACGCCTGGAATCCGAGTTATGACATGCAAAATGTTTCATACATGTGCCGACACCTTCATGCTGTACACTGCTCACAATCGCTGCTGCCATCTCACCTGTAATAACCGGATCTTCTGAATAATATTCAAAATTTCTTGCCGTCAATGGATGTCTGTGAATATTCATTCCCGGTCCCAAAAGCATATTAATTCCAAGTTCCTTGCACTCACCTGCAAGTTTTTTACCGATTTCTCCGATCAACTCTGTATCCCATGAAGAGGCAATAGCAGAGCCACTTGGAAAACAAGTGGCTCTGTATGTACGTGACATGGCTTCCTCATTGTCAAAACTGCCACCAAGGCTGTCATAAAAAGACATCTCCTCCGGCTGATCAGAACCAATCTGAAATCTTACACCGCTTGTTCCATCGCTTACCAGAATTGATGGAATGCCAAGTTTTTCATAATCTCTTGTTCTCCATGAATTCTTTCCTGTACACAAGAGAACTTTTTCATGCAGTGTCATTTTGCTGATGATTTCTTCAATTTGTTCTTTTTTCATTGATTAACCTGCCAATTCTGTAAATTTAATTTTTGAGCTATTATTTCGAAAGGTTATCCCAGGCATCCTGAAGCTCCTGAAGGAATTCCTCGTTTGTGGATTTGCCTGCACCAAGTTTCTGTACAGCTTCACCTGCTGCCTGTGCAAAACCATCCGGATAGAATGTATAGTAGATGTTGTCTACTTTTCCTGCTGCCATATAATCAGAAACAGCTTTGCCCAGAGTACCAATGCTGTCCGCATCTGCTTCCATATTGTTGTATGCAGGAATCAGCTGTAATGTCTTTGTCATGCATTCTTTACCTTCATCAGATGTAACAAGCCAGTTAATAAAGTCTTTAACTGTATCAAGATTCTCGGAATCCTTGTTGACACCCCAGTATGTACCTACCAAATATAACTGATCATTTTCTTTTTCATCACTTGAATAAGGAATACCCATCAGACTTACAGGCAAATCCGGGTTAATTGCATCATACGTTGGCTGTGACCAGTTACCGCCGATTGTAATAGCCATATCACCGGAACCAACTAAAGATGTCTGTGTATTAAAGTCTGTTGTTGAAGGATTTGTATCTAAAGCATATTCAAATGTAATGAAATCTGCCAGTTCTTCAAATACTTTATTTCCCACAAATGATGCAGAACCATCCGACAAACCATCAATGAATGCCTTAGGATCTTCCTGGCCTGCAAAACCAAGGTTGACCATAAAGTTGCCTAACTGATACCAGTCCATATAAGTTTCTGAAATAGGTACGGATACAACGGCATCTGCCAGCTTCTGTACATCTTCTGCTAATTCTTCTTTTGTTGTCGGTACTTTTGTAATACCTGCCTGTTCAAAAAGTGCTGTATTATAAACATAACCTGCTGCCTCTACAGACAAAGGAAATGCAACCACTTTACCGTCAAGCGTAACATTTTCTGCTGAAGTATCTATCATTTCAGATGTAAAAGGTTCACCTGTCAGATCTGCTAACTGTGACTGCCACACAAGTGCATCTGAATACCCCTGAATACTGAAAATGTCCGGTGCATCACCGCCTGAAAACTTTGTCTTCAAACTCGTTGCATAATTATCAGATGCAGACTCGCAGACGAATTTAACCCCTGGATGAGATTCAGAGTAAACTTCACACACCTTCTCAAGAGCATCCTGAATTTCTGTTTTCATCTGATAAATATAAATTGTCTTCTCTTCACCATCTGCTGCCTGAGATGCCACCTGTGTATCAGATCCTTCTGCTGCACCTGTTGTTTCCTTTGCACCGCTGT